>Ga0307514_10000035_pt1 | contig 359154 bp, 344 predicted proteins | sample 16_EM_MG_FD_203088 | JGI IMG/M metagenome (GOLD analysis project Ga0307514, IMG submission 203088) | Populus trichocarpa ectomycorrhiza microbial communities from riparian zone in the Pacific Northwest, United States - 16_EM | ecosystem: Host-associated > Plants > Roots > Unclassified... | reverse complement strand
TGAATATATTAATATGTTTCATTGCTTTCAATCTACGATCCCTCTAAAGGAAGAGGTTGCTCTGGCTATATCCTATGCCAACAGGACGTCTGTCCAATCCAATGGTAAACGAGGGCATGTAGAGAGATTTCATCTGTGCTGGAATTGAGAAGGGCTCTAGCCTTCAAGTGATATCCATGTCCTTGTTCGGTCAGAATTATGGGTCAGCAGATCGAGAGCAAGTCTTTGAGTCTATCTTGGACCGTTCGTCGTAGTTGGTAGGTTTCGAGTGCATCAATAATATGTCCATTGTTTCCTTCAAAGGGAGAGTTTGTATGGCAATATCCCGCGCAACAGGACGTCTTGCCCATGTAGGATCAGTCGTACTGAGAAGGGCTCTAGCCCTCAAGGCAACATAATGTTCCAATGCCCCATGTCTTTGTTTGATCGGGATCATGGATTAGCCAATGCGGGTGGGATACATGTCGACAGCACAGGATCGGTCACATCACGCAAGAGGAGTTTAGACGTCCGAAGACACCATCACATATCACAACTTCCCACAAAGCAAGTTGTGGGAAGATCATGAAGAGTGTCCGTCAAAACATAAAGCTTTGCCGTAGAGATTTGTGTTGGACATAAGTTACAGAAGCCCATCCCAGAAAATTTGAAACAAAGAACTCCGTCCCGTACGTTATTCCCAGCACCTTTTGTTTTGATGGAAATAGATCGCATTTTTCTTATCTGCGAAATTCCCAATCCCCCTCCCACTTTTTCACCCAGATGACGAGTTTACCGGACGGTGGCATCGTACTTGGCCTTGAACCACTTGATGGTGTCCGCGGTGGAGATCTTGTGGCTGTGTCCAACCTTGGTCTGGCATCGTCGGCGACGGGCAACACGGAGACCGGGACGGGACCTGCAGCATGTCAGAATTCTCTGTTGTTTTCAAGAAATCCTGGGTTAAAAGAAAAACATACATGATGACGTAGAAGTCCATTCCGTAAATACCGATAGCAGGGTCGTACTTGATTCCGAGATCGATGTGCTCAGAGATACCGAAACCGAAGTTACCGGTCTGGGAGAAATTACGCTTGCGCAGCTCGTACTCCTTGACCTTCAATCCACGCTCGAGAATCTCCTCGGCCTTGGGTCCACGGATGGTGACGTGCACGGCAATCTTCTCGTTACGACGGATACCGAAAGTTCGCACGGTGTAACGAGCCTTAGAGTAGACGGGGGTCTGACCGGAGAGCTGCTCCAATACCTTGGCCGCACGGGTAAGTCTGTCACCGGACTCTCCAACTGAGATGTTGAGAACTGTGTCCCCAATCAGTATACCGATTGTTGCTTTGATGGCGGAAAAAAACACGCACCCAGCTTCTCGATGCGGAGCTCGCGCATGGGGTTGGCTTCCTTGCTCTTTGATTCGGCCTTTTAAGCACACAATTCATTGCAGTCAGTCTATCCGTTGCCTTTTCGTTTCTGAAACTGGCGTCGTCGGATATTTCTCTCTCATAGATTGAGCTTTTCTCTGACGAACAGAACGGATGGTACTGACCATTGTAAAGAAGTGGGGATCTGCCGATGCCGAGGAAGATAACTGTGCTGTCGTCGGTCGGTAGGTTGATCGGGAGTTGGGCTGTCGTTCGTCGAATTGGGTCGCCGTCGTCGTCTTCGTCGTCTTCGTGAAACTGACGACTTCTGAAAATGCACACAACACAGACAGTCACACGTTGCATTATGCATACTGGGTTAGGGCATGAATGTAACTAGCGGAGCCGCATCACGTGTACAAAGGACAGTCAGCGGCGCCAAGGAAAGTGCGAGTCAAACACACGAGCTTGCACAGCAAGCAAGCGCATCGTTCTCGCCAAATAACCTCTCGACTTGTCACGCTTTAACTGACCTACGTTCCTCGACGCACATTCCTCCGCCATCACATAGCAGTTAGAGTGCCGCATATCCGCAATCATGTCGAAACAGCAAGGAAAAATGGTGAGTCTTTTCCACGCCCCCGTTGCGGGAAGATATCATTTCGTTGACAGGGAGAAACAAGATGCTGATAAAACACCCTCTTCACAGGCCAACCTCGTAAGCGCCACACCGCCATATTCATCGTGCACAGTAGGGGGCTAACATAGCATTGGCATAGATCAATTATCGGATGAGGGTAACCATGGCCGATGGCCGCCAACTCACTGGTACCTTGTTAGCATTCGATAAGGTGCGTGAATATAAAAATCCCCTATGCTCACATCTCAAACTAACACCTAATTCAAACAGCACATGAACGTAGTTCTCGCCGACACCGAGGAATTCCGGCGCATCAAGCGCAAGCCCGCAAAAGCCGCCGCCTCGCAGGCCCCCACCATCTCTGAGGAAAAGCGGACATTGGGCCTCATCATCCTCCGCGGTCTCCACATTGTCTCCATGTCTGTTGAGGGCCCGCCCCCGGCCGATCCCTCAACCCGTCTCGGCGCCACCCCGCCCGGCGGTCTTGGTGCTGGAGCAGGCCCTGGTATCGCTAGGCCTGCCGGCCGTGGCTTGCCAATAATTGGTATGGGTGGACCTCCAGCCCCGGGAGGAGTTCCAGGTGCGATGGGAGGACTGCAGGGACCCATGAGGAATGTTGGACTCGGCCAGGCTCCTCCAGGTGGTCCTCCGGGCCCTCCTGGAGGTTTTGGTGCGCCGGCTGGATTTCCCGGTGGAGCTCCCCCTCCTGGTTTCCAAGCTCCTACTGGGTTCGGAAGAGGTTTTCCGCCGCCACCAGGATATCAGGGAAGATAAGGTAGTTGTTCGCGGAAAGAAAAAGAAGCGGGAGATAAATCACTTGGGTCAGAGCTGCGTTCGACTTTCAAATAGCGGTGGGTTTGGGTCAAATAATCATCGTTCAAGTCCGAGGTGTGCAATGTGTCTGCACCACGATGTAATATGCTGATGGTTAATGAGAGATAACGGGGTTGTCTTTGTAAAACTAACACATGGCGAACGTTCTTCCATGTGCTTAATAACGAACACAACTTGGCATGAATCACTTGTTTGAGTACGATATAACTTCGCATTTTCATTCATCATAATATTAATCAAACAAATGCTCCATCCCTTTTTGCTTTCCCTAACAAAAAATTAAACGTTGGCCGAAGTCCTGAAGTTCTCACCGGCATAGATGGCTTTGTTACCAAGCTCCTCCTCGATACGAAGGATCTGGTTGAGCTTGGCAAGACGCTCAGAACGGGCAGGGGCACCAGTCTTGATCTGTCCAGCCCTCAATCCGACCACAATATCGGCAATAGTAACATCCTCAGTCTCACCAGAGCGGTGAGAGACCATGACACCCCAGCCAGCAGCGTAAGAGTCCTTGGCAGCCTGGATAGACTCTGTAAGGGTACCAATCTGGTTAACCTTCAACAGAAGGGCGTTACAGCTCTTCCTCTCGATGGCAGTCTTAATACGCTCGGGATTGGTAACAGTCAAGTCGTCACTATGCAAATACATCAGCACGGTCTCGCCAGACTGCAGCACACCACTAAACTCACCCGACAATCTGGAAGTCAGAGGTCTTGAAGAAGTAGGACCATGCGTCCCAGTCGTCCTCGGCGAAGGGGTCCTCAATGGAGACAATGGGGTACTTCTGGGCAAGGCTCTTGTAAAGGTCGGCCAATTGCTCGTAAGTCAACCACTTGCTGCGGTCGGAGTCAGGGTTCTGCAAACGCTCGTTAGGACTGTCGTCATGTGCCACCATGAAAAGCTTTAACTGACCTTGAAGTCCAAATCGTACTTGCCCTCCCGGTAGAACTCGGAGGAAGCAACATCCATGGCAATCTTGATCTTGCCGGTGTAACCGGTTTGCTCAATAGCATCCGTGATCAGATCCAAAGCCTCCTCAGGGGTCTGAATATCAGGAGCAACACCACCCTCGTCACCGACGTTACCAGCAGACTGGCCATATCTCTTCTTAGCCAAGCTCTTGAGTGCCTGGTAAACCTCGGCACCTTGTCTCATAGCCTCAGTGAAGGTAGGAGCGGCGGAGGGAACAATCATGAACTCCTGGAATGCCAAACGACCACCGGCGTGGGAACCTAATTAGTGAGCATGCAGGTACGGAGAATAGCGGGGCCAAACAAGGAACCACTAACCTCCATTGAGGACGTTCATGAAAGGAACGGGGAGAACATAGGGCTTCTTGGTACCAGCAAGGTCCGCAACGTGAGCATAGAGAGGAATACCCTCGGGATTAGTTAGCCTTATGCACTCAAAGCAAGCTTCCGGACTGCTCCCCCCCGCAACGCTCCGAAAAGTAATTACGATCCATGGCTGCTACCGAACTTCGCCTGAGGACGAAAACATCGGAAGCCAGCAGGACGAAAACACACGGAGATGCAGTAGTGCCGGATAGAAGCGAATGGAACTAACCTTCTCAGCAGCGGCAGCCTTTGCAATGGCCAGCGAAACACCTAAGATGGCATTGGCACCCAACTTGCCCTTGTTGGCAGAGCCGTCAAGGCTGTTCAAAAACGCATCAACAGCGGCCTGGTCCTTGACGTCGAGGTTCTCCTGGACCACAGCGGGAGCAATGACAATGTTGACGTTCTCAACGGCCTTGAGGACACCCTTTCCACCCCATTTGGTCTTATCACCGTCACGGAGCTCAACGGCCTCGTGCTGACCTGTACGTAGTGAGTGCAAGTTCGCTGCGTAGCACAGGGCGTGTAGAATTACCAGTAGAGGCGCCAGATGGAACGATGGCACGGTGAAGGCCGGTTTCAGTGACAACATCAACCTCGACGGTGGGGTTACCTAAATACAGCCGACATCATATCAATATCATTCCAGTCAACTCCACTGCTACTTCAATTGCGTAGCTACAGCGGGGTCAACTTACCGCGAGAGTCGTAGACAGAACGTGCGTGAATCTTGGTGATGGCCATTTTGGTTGATCTGGTGTTTGTGTTGGGGTATAAATAAGAAAGAGAGTCCAGGCGTAGAGGAGAGAAGGTTCAGAATTTAAGGGAACGGCGACTAACCACTAGGTAGCAGTAATGGGTGGGTCAACGGCGAGCTAGAACCAGAAGCACGTTCTAATGTTTCTGGAGGAGGACAAGTCGGCGAGATTGCGGAATGGCGGGATGACGGAATGAATAGGGAATAACTATGAGAAGTAGTCCGAATGGTAGAGGAGGGGCAGAAGAGCAAAGGCGTAGTGAGGGGCACGGTTCATACAAATACGTAAGATGAGCGACTTAGGATGTTTGGGCTCGTGCTGAACCTAACCGTACCGAGATGGCCGAGATGTCGGAGATGGATGTTTCTGATAAGGCGCAGAGAATTCTGCAAGACGCAATTGGATCACCCATTTCTGTTGCAAACATGATAGTGGCGTGTGGTGCAACTGTAATTGTCGGCCGCGAAGTGGGATGTTTACCCCACCTACCTAAAATACCCCACCAGCATTTAGCCCGTGTGTGTACGACATAATATTTCACATCAAGTAATTCACCAATTTCACCGAAAACCAAGACTTGTAGAGTATGAAAACAGCAATAAACCATAACTATAGTAGACAAAAAAGACCCAAACCAGAAAATCCATTGTCCAACCTGTCTACGAGGCATTTTGCCGCATTCTATTAAGCTTTGTGAATTTTGCAAACCAAGTCCTGTCCATCAACAGAGTCACCCTCCTTGACCACAAGGTCGTGCACCTTGCCTGAGTGAGGAGCACTGATAACCATTTCCTGAATATGTGTTAGCAATAGAATTCTATGTGTTAAGTTAATTAATGTAGTTTACCATCTTCATTGCACTGAGAACTGCAATTGGGTCACCCTTCTTGACTTCCGTATCGTTCTTGACACGGACTTCGACCACAACACCTGACATAGGAGCACCGACGTGACTAGGCTCATTGGGGTCTGCCTTGGGCCTGCTCAAGTTGTCGACGGCTATACAATTCGTTAGTGATCGTGTCTCATTGGCGTCGGGTAAAACATACCAGCATGCCTGTCGGTGACAGTAACCTGTCTAACCTCTCCATTCATCTCAAAGAAGACCTCCCTTAGACCCGTCTGCTCTGACAGGGGTCCAACAGCCAATAATCTCAAGATCAAGATCTTGCCCTTCTCAATCTCAACACTGAATTCCTCTCCAATATCTGGTCGAGCAAGGAAGTACTTGGTGGGAAGAACGCTCAAGTCACCATACTTGCTACAGAACTCACGATAATCGTTGAACACCTTGGGATACATGGTGTAACTGGCGACATCGCATTCGGAAGCAAAACCATGTTTGGCCTCGATATCAGTCTTAACCTTAGAAAGATCGATGGGGAGCAAAGATTTGCCAGGTCGCTCAGTCAGTTTCTTTCGGGTATCGCGGAGCACTTTGGTCCTGAGAGGTTCAGGGAATCCGCCGTATGGTTGTCCCATCAAACCCTCAAAGAAATCTAGGACAGAGCCAGGGAAGTCAAGGGATTCGGCCTTCTCAATGACTTGCTCAGGAGTGAGCTTGTTAGAGACCATGAACTGGGCAAGATCTCCCACAACCTTTGATGTAGGAGTGACTTTAACAATGTCGCCAAGAAGGTAGTTAGCCTGAGTATAAGCCTTCTTGGTTTCCTGCCACTGTTGTCCTAATCCCAGCTGGCTCGCCTGGAAGATAAGGTTGGTCAGCTGTCCTCCGGGAATCTCGTGAACATAGACTTCTGGATCAGGTCCAGTCAAGCCCGCTTCGAAGCAAGAGTACATGAGGCGAAGCTGTGCCCAGTAAGTGTCAATGGCACGGACATGGTCGATGTTAAGGCAAGGATCACAGTCAGATCCCTCGAGAGAGGCGATAACGGCACCAACGCTAGGTTGTGAAGTCATACCGGACAAGCTGTCGGTAGCCGTGTCAACTGCATCTGCACCGGCATGCGCACAGGCAGCCATAGAGGCAACACCGGTACCGGCAGAGTCGTGAGTGTGGACGTGGATGGGGAGATCTGGGTATTTAGCACGGATACCTCCGATCAACTGAGTTGCTGCCTTTGGCCGCAAAACACCGGCCATATCCTTGATACCAAGAATGTGTGTGCCCATTGCGACCACTTTGTCGGCCAAATCCAGGTAGTACTGAAGGTTGTACTTCTTCTTGGGGTTCAGCATGTCTCCACTATAGCAGATCGTTGCTTCTACTACTCCACCAGCCTTCTTAACCGCCTTTATACCAACCTCAAGCTGCTCAAGATCGTTGAGGGCATCGAAGACACGGAAAATGTCGACTCCGTTCTTCTTTGCCTGCTCGACGAAATGATCAATGGCATTGTCTGGAAGCGAAGAGTAGGCAACTCCGTTGGCACCCCGCAGCAACATCTGGAAAGGGATATTGGGCACGAGCTTCCTCAATTTCCTCTGCTTATGGTCAACAAATTTGTTCAACTGACTTCCTCGCTCGCTTCAAGGACTTACCAATCTGTCCCAGGGGTCTTCATACAAAAATCTCATAGCCACATCGAATGTAGCTCCTCCCCAACATTCCAGAGCATAGGCATTGGAGTATGCATGGCTTGTGTGTTTCGCGATGGCAACTAAATCAATCGTACGAACTCTGGTGGCTAAGAGAGACTGGTGGGCGTCACGCCAGGTGGTATCCATCAGAAGAGTACCCTTGTTCTTGCGGATAGCCTTTGCAAACGCTTCAGGTCCCTCCTTGACTAAGGTGTTTCTCCATCCAATTTGACAAGGAGTGGAAACATCAATGAGCTTGCCCTCCGCGTCGTACAAGTCGGGGAACACAATATTGCCCTTGAATTTTGGTTCTCCAATCTGCCCCTTAATACTGCTGCCGTTGACAGCAACGTCTCCAAGATAAGCTAGAAGCTTCTGGGCGCGGTTCTGAGACTTCATCAACGAGAAAAGGGAAGGCCTATTATGTTATATTAGCATTGCAAGCACTGTATTAAACCTAGAGCCGGAGACTTGCGTATCATCGATAAAAGTAGTCCAGCAGTTTCCAGCGATAAATGTTTCATGGGTGAGCAACGAAGCCAAGAAGGGAATGTTGGTCTTAACTCCACGGATTCTGAACTCCACGAGCGCTCGGAGAATCTTTCGGCGGGCAATCTCATATGTGGAACCATGGCAAGTACACTTGACCAACATGGAATCATAGTGAGGGGTAATGATCGCACCAGCGAACCCGTTTCCACCATCAAGACGGACACCATTACCACCGGCTGATCGGTAGACCTCAATCTTACCGGTATCAGGCTGGAAGGCCTTACTGGGATCCTCAGTGGTGATACGACACTGAATTGCATATCCACGGGTGGAGATACGGTCCTGGGTAAGTCCAAGCTGCTCTAAGGTGGCACCGGCGGCAATCTGGATCTGTGCCGCAACAATATCGATTCCCGTGATCTCCTCCGTGATAGTGTGCTCGACTTGAATTCTAGGGTTGATTTCGATGAAGTAATATCTGTTCTGTTGATCCACCAAAAATTCAGCGGTACCTGCGTTGCGGTATCTCACTGACTTGGCTAGTCGCACGGCGTCGTTCAGAATTCCCTGCCTGACATGATCGGGCAAATCCTTTGCAGGTGCAATTTCAACGACCTTCTGATGTCTTCGCTGGACAGAGCAGTCACGCTCGTACAAATGCACCACGTTTCCGTGATTATCACCAAGCAGCTGAACTTCGATATGTTTGGGTCGGTCGAGGAAACGCTCGATGAACACGGTACCGTTTCCAAACGCCGACAGGGCCCTATATGAAGCGTAAGCAAATCAATTGGCTTCTCGGGAGCTGGAACTGCATACTCAGATGTAGCTCTGTTGAACGCATCCTGAAGGCTGTCGCCTTCCCTCACAACTCTCATACCACGCCCACCACCTCCGAATGCAGCCTTGATGATGACTGGGTAGCCATATTGCTTTACGAAATCTTCAGCTTCACTCAGTTTGCCGACAGGACCCTCTGTACCAGGCACTACTGGCACATTTTCCTTAGTAGCTAGCGTACGGGCCGAGACTTTGTCTCCAAGGCCATCAATGACTTCAGGCGTAGGTCCAATGAATACCATTCCGTTTGCTTCGACCTTCCGAGCGAATTCGGCGTTCTCTGAGAGGAAACCGTAACCTAGCAGATTTAGGGTCAGTATAATGTCATGAAACCCGAGTAGCGTTACTCACCAGGATGGATCATGTTAACATTGTGCTCCACCGCAATCTTGACAATCTCGTCAATTGCAAGATATGCTTGAACAGGTGTGTACTGGCCACGCTTGCCAATTTCGTAAGCCTCATCCGCCTCTAGATTTACACTAGTTAGTTGGTTGTTGATCATAGAGGTCCCAATGGAACCCGAGACGCACTTTGACGATGCATGCTGAGCCGATCCTCATGACTGTAGATTGCTACGGTCTGTAGCGAGAGCTCGTGTGCCTATCAACCCAATTAAATCTTCTAATCTTCACATTACAGACAGGGGAATACCTACCGTTCTAAAAATCTGATAGATCACCTGGTGTCAGCAAAGGCACCAAATAACTCAATAACTCTCAGAATATGGTGTAAGTACCCGGATAGCTAAGAATAAATTGTTAACAGGAAGCTCTCAAGTTTGCCACAGACGATGGAAAAGAGAATACTCACGAATTTCTCCACGATTCGCAACTGTAGCAATGCAACAAATATGAGTCACATGTCAATTTTCCATTTCAATGTAATTTGGAGGTTTTAATTACCCATGATCTTGTTTAGGTGCATGATGGTGGAGTTTGCCCGGACTCGGTGGATAGTCCGGACGGTAGAAGAGTCGACCGCATCCTCAAACACTTCATTGTATTCAGTAGACATAGTGGTGGGTCTTGTTCAACTGTTTGAAGTTCGCACTGGGGATATAAAAGAAGAGAGCGGCTCAGCCGGTAGAAGGTCGACACCGGTAGCCGGTGTGAAGCTAATAGTCTCGCGGTTTGTTTTAGTGGGAGCGCAACGGCGGAGCAGGGAAATATCCAAAGACAATGGTTACTAGGGGAGACTGGGACAACTGACGGGGGGGAATTTATAATTAAGAATAAAGTAGAGAAGATGGTGATTAAGGCGGTTGGGCTTGGTGGGCGGGTTGGCTCCGCGGTAGGAGGGGCAGAGGAGGGCACTTTGACGTTGGAGGGGTATAGTGCATAAACAGGGAGCTAAGTGCAACAAGTGTTTAGGTACAACGTAGTAGCCCACGCTCTTATCAGACAGACCTCAGACCGCCCCCTCCCACACGGAAAATCATCTGCAGGAGCAGCTCTTTTTCTGTCTTCCAGCAGCAAGAAACAGCACGCCGCCCTGTCTAGGTGCCTAAGTTGCGGACGATAGCCACCGTATCCCCGCGCACGTGGACCTCGGGAACCATATAAAAAATTCTGATTCTGGGCAATATGAATAGCCGACTAACTTTTACCAGGGAGCGCAGATGCAGATGTGGATGAGGTGGGATAGTTTCGAGCAGCAGGAGGGAAGAGAGAAGTGAGGACGCCGACAACCAGAACAAACGAACCACGTTTTGCATAAGTATCATGTACGTCTGCAGAGCTTCCCCGCCGTAGTGCATCTCATTCAGATATCTTCCAATGACCAACGACGGCTGTCTATCTGCAAAAAAAAAGCAAAAAGCCTTACCACAATACATCATTACGCAGATCCCGCTTATGCATCTATCCATTAAGTCATCTCAATTGGCAAGATGATAAGAACTTAAACCCAAACCCAACTCATGAATATCCATTTTAAGCAAGCATAAGAAAAGGGCATAACTATAACGAGCAATAAATCATGAAAAACTGCCAGAATCCCCCACCATACCTAGAACTACAAGCTCGAAAAGAATCATGACTACAGAGTAACGGTTACATGGGACCAACTGAACTAAAAAAAAACACCCTGCAGGCCGAACAAACCGCCCCATCTTTTTAGAAAAAGATGCCCGATGCATCTCCACTAGAACATGTCTACGAGGTCCCCGACCTCTGTGCTCACACATAAGCATCACATATAATCGCCCTTAGAAACTCATGAACCCCGCCGGTTGTGGGGCCAGTCCATTCCCATAGGGCTGAGCACCTCCAGGGCCAGCCGTAATCATCAAAGGCCCGTTGCCCAAGATTGGAGTGTTATCCTCAATCTTCTGTTGCGATGCCTCTTTTGCTTTACGCTCTTCGTTATCCTTCTCAAGAGTGAAGATTTTCATGGATTGTTCCCGCATGACATTGATCATAAATGGCTGCATTATCAAGTCAGTAAGAGTTCCACAACATTCGCACGAAAACAAACCATTGCATAGTCCGTGAGCCCATAACGCCAGGAAATTTCCATGACAGCGTGGACGGGAATTAGGTCGTAACAGGCATAAAGCATTGCAGCGTAACACTCCCGGTTTCCAATGTCGACGAACTAAATCCCATTTAGTATATATATCCGGATCGGCTAAACGAATACTTACATATCGTAAAAGCTCATCTACCACTTCTTCTCGAGCAGACACTGCGGCAGTTTCAATGGCATCTTTGAAAAGCCTATCTTGCTTGGACAAGGCAATTGATTGGTTCCATCGCTTGTGTTTCCGGTAGATGTTTGCTGCAACTTGTCGGAAGAAGACCAGCCTTTAAGATCGAACTGTCAGTATATGGACACGCATCCTGTTATTGGATAGGTGAAATACTCGTGTTGTTCAAGTCTCTGTGCAAGCTCGACAGGGTCATAGTTGTCATAATTCTCGACTGAGTCTCGTAGAGTTTTATAGTCTTCCTCTTCAATCAACAGATCATTGATCGCATTGTTGACGACTTTATTATTTTGCGATTGCACACTGAGCAAGAAAGGCTTTATTAACGGAATGTTGTCTGAATTCTCGAACATGCGAACAACCCTACTACAAATTAGCCACCAAATACCGGAACTGTAATCATCCTACCCGTCTTACCTGGCAACATCAATACGTGGTGCGAGTACCGACAATAGATCCGTGAGTAGACGAGGCTGTTCTTGGAGATAGAAATTCAGAGCACGATAGTAAATCTCCAGATTGGCAACCTTCACAATGATGTCCTTGAAGGATTGATGTTCCCAAGCATCTGCCGCTCGCTCCATCATGGCAAGCGCAGCATTATCCCATTCGTCGTAGTGGCAATACAAGAAGATAAGCTCCGGCCACAAATGTGCTTGCTCGCAGGCACGAATCATCTTTGGGATATTGATCCGACTCCAGAACAATTTGAGATGTTCCATGACTCGATCAGGATGGTATTTGGTGAGCGCAATGCCGAGCTCTGTGAACATTCCCATATGTGCCCGCTCAAGACCAAGACCATTTTCCAACAAACTAATCAGTTCGTCAAAATAGCCATTTCGCTCATACTGCTTGACGACGTCGTGCAGCTCTTCGGCATGGACGATCAGGTTCAGACCACAAATCTGTGAAAGGCGGAATTCCTTTTTCCCCACGCAGGCTTCATGGACCTGCTTCCATACCTTGGTGCTGTTGGCTTTTCTGGCGCATTCAACTGCATTTTGGTATTCCTCCAAAAAGACGAGAGTGGTGGCAAGTTTGGCCCAGTTAGAGATACTAGTGTAGAAAATCTTGGCTGCCTGGTGAAGTCCCTCTTCATAGGCTGTATCACCACACTCCTCGATGTTGGCAACGTTTGCAGCATTTAAGAAGTCCTCCAGTTCATGTAGTTTATTTACACGGGCGAGGCACAATGCCAAGGCACTGTCAATAGGTGGCTCCCGCAAAGTCCGGCGGCACATTTGGAGGTATTTGATAAGTTCGTCATTTTTACCGGCCCGAGTAGACATCTCGATCACCTCTCCATAGTTGCTCGGATCTCCAGCACGAATATACGACTCGATACCATCGGTAATGCGAAGACCATCAATTTGAGCTTTACCGAGGCGGCTCCATACTTCGGGTAGGTCGACACGGTCTGCATAAGCGTAGGCACGGTCAATGCTAACGATATGTTCAATGAGAACATTGATCGCTTCACTATGGGAGTTGCTCTTCTTGTAAACTTCGAGGGCTTCCTCGAAAAGACCATTCTCGATACAGATGTTAGCAATATCAGGTCCGTCATAGTTAGAAAGCCGGTTGATGTAATCCATCACACGAGCCTTGTCGGCCTTGACCGCGGTAAGGATAAGCAAATTCTGAAGGTTGTTATTGTCGCTGAACGGTGAAGGCTCAAGAATAATCTTCTCAAGCAGTTCAATGAGCTCTGTGGGCAGGTCATTTTGTAGGAATGACTGCACTGCTGTTGAAACATCTTCGGGGTCGGTCGACTCCGGCACAGCGGTTGCAACGACTTGATCAACTAGGGGTCGGCGATGCATATTGTTTGGACTCAGTACAAAGGTCCAGAGCTCGGGATCACGCCTTGCAACGAGATATCGAGCCTGATGCTTGAACATCGAGTTCTCATTGGTGATCTTTACCAGCTCAAGGTCATTCTGCCCCTTTTCATATGCGATGAACGCCAGGTATGGATCCCTCTTCTCACAGTATTTGCCCACAATAGCGGAGTCATATTTGTCGTTTTCCTTGAGAAACTTTTCGGGGTTGTTGTTACTGTCGATGTAGATCTTTGCCAGAGCATTATATACTGCAGGTTGCTCGTTCCCAGCCTGAAGCATGCTTTCCAAAAAGGGTAATAGCATCTTGAGCCGATTTCTCTTTTCTACCTCGGCGACAAGTTCTTCGACAGGAACTGCAGCACTATTGACTGATTGCAACAATCCTTTGATAATTGACTCTTCACAATCAACATCTAGAAGACCGCCAATAACAGCAGGTGTCCTTGCTGGGTTGACTCGTTGAACGTATACTTCAATCGATTTGAACTGCTGGTTGCGGTAGAGATAAAGGACTAAATCGTGGATGAAGTTGAAGCGGTCACACACTACAATCAACGGCAGTTGTTCTGTCAATTGGGCTTCTTTGAGGAAGTTTTTGACTTTCTCCGGATTGTAATAGTTGTTATCGCGACAGATTCGTTCCACCTCTGACAATTTTCCCATCCTCGTAGCTGCTTGGAGGTATTTAAACACCACATCGCCGTCTTCGGACAAATTGACAACGGTTCCTAGGTAGTAAAACAGACCTTCGAAAGTCTTGAAGGATTCGAATAACTCGATCAGGCGGTGAGGTCCCAGGAGATCCGAATACTTGGTAGCGATCTGAATGACAACCTGAAGGTTCTGACGTATATTGACACGTAGCATCTCACGCAGACAATCCAGCGAATCCTCAACAGACATTCGCCCGAAGTACTGGATTACGAACTCGGCGCTCAAAGCGGCTGCATTATTGCACAGAACTCGTTTGATAGCAGCAGGGTCTTCGTAATGATCAAGGGCCTACAAGAGTCAGAATATACCAGGGTAGGGATGGAAAAGTGACCAACCTGTTGGAACAGCCCGGCATTCTCACACAACTGGGCGACTTTGGCCTTGTCGTAGTAGGAAAACATATTGTTACCAAGAATTGCGGCTGCCACTTGAGGGGCGTTCAGGAGATTCATCTCCAACAGGCGTGTTTGCTGAACTGCATGTTCAGGTTTATTGCCTTCTAGAGCAGTGAGCAAAAAAGCAGTTGCTTGTTGAATCATGCTCTGGGAAAGGAACACATCGACAACACGATCGATATCAACCAAAGCACCGCCCTCGTGACTAGCAAGCTGGGTGGCAAACTCTGTTCCCTTCTCAGGATTGATTCGCACAATGTGCTGTAAAAGGCTCGTGTAGTCTGGGCTGTATCCAACCTTCTGGGCATATGGGAGGATCTTATCAAATTGTCCGGTTTCCGCAAATGAGGCAACAACTTTCTGAGGGGCATTTGCCCGCAGGTATATGCCTAGCGCCATATTCATGTCATGAGAACGTACTATATCCCCAAGCTCTTCGGTGCACTCCAACTTGTTTTCCTTCAACCACTTCTCCAAAAGATGCTTCCTATTTTGGGCCAACACAGGTTTGACCAACTCAATAGTTTCGTGTCTGTTAAGCGTCGTCTTGTCCAGAAGCATACCGAAATACTGAAGAATAACGGAAAGTTGACCAGGGGGTGCTGGGACGGCCTTGAATTTCTCGATAGTCTGTGGTGTGCGAAGGAAACCGCGAGGAGAGTTTGCTGCTACCTTGGCCGCCTCCACGTAGTTACTCTGGGACATTAATTGATTGAACTGCTGTTGATAAAGGTCGTCGGCACCAGCAAGCCCGGCACGGGAGGCAAGATTGATAGCGAGTTGAGAGTTGGCGGGATTCTGAAGGAGGTATGGGATTATCTGGTTCTCATCCACACTAACAGAGAGAACCTGTCCCTTCCTGTTGACAGCAATGATACCGGATGTTGCATCATGGCGCGTAGTTGTGAAAATGGTTTCACTTGAGATCCGATTCATGAAGATGCAAGTTCCAGTCTCTAAGTCATATAGATGGATGAATCCATACTTGGTGACCAGGTATATGACTGAAAATCTCTGCGAGACTTGCATCGCAACGGGAAAATCGTTGACTGCCTCTGCAGGGAAATAGACATCTACGGCTTTTTTCTGGAATACTGGGTTACCTGCAGAATGGTCCACCTCAACGACGTGCAGTTTGGCTCCCTGTTGTGTGCGAACAGAGAACGTGAACAATTTCGTGGGACTGGGGGCACCTTCCAAACGAATCTCTGCGAACGCGGCTGCGTGTCCTTCAATCGCTTGACTGATGCTTCTGTCCTTTGAGTAGAGCTGCATGTTACCCACGACTCGCCCTTGTTGTTGCGAAATTCCAACTACGACCATCCACTTCTCATCCGAATTAACACGATAATTGATTATTTGACTTCCCTGTTAGAATTGTTAAACTCGAACCTTAGAACCAATTGTTTATTAAAGACAACCGACCTGAAGATTCACGTGCCTGTCGAAAACTTTGACTGGGGCAGTCTGGGAAGGATCCAAAATATCCCAGTGAAATACGTTTGATTCAGTAATAAGGCCCAGAGCTCTCTCGCTGATCCATTTCCAGAACACAACATCCTCGGGCATTGCATAGGACTTCAGCTTCTCTTTAGCATCTAAGTTGAAGATTTGCAATGTGCGTTGGGCCTTGAGCGCTATAATGTTCCTACTCCAGTGCATGATGGCGCTATCAGCTTTGATGGTTCGCCGTGTAAGATTATTGCCATTGTGCAGATCGATTATCACGACCTGAGCAGATGCAGCTTCATCGCTTTTCTCCCTCACACAGATGTATCGATCGCTTTCTAGTGTCTACGGTATCTTAGCACTGGCGCCACAACCAGGAATATCAGGCACTCACCGTTGTATTAAATCCTATGGAACTTGACTTCGAGTTGATTAGGATAAGCTAGAAAACGTAATGGAGAGACTGCATACCGCGATTTCTAGCTGTGGGAGCTATGAGACACACACAACAGCATCAGTATCCATTCCTGTTGAAGCCTGCCATGTACAAGAACATACTGATAGAAGCTCAGTAAAGGAGATTGGTAAAGGCGCCATCGTGGTTAACCTGTAGGCCTGTCCGCAAGAGCGAAAAGGATGTTGGTGATGATGATTATGCTGCTGTTGCTAAGATCGACTGAGCGAAGAAACAGAAAGTATGAGGCTCCAAAAGCGCAAAAGTTGTAAAATATCGTAATGGCAAGAAGGTAGCGTAATGGCAAAAAGGTAGGGGAGTGAATGTTGGATAAAATGGTGGGCAGGACGAAAGGGTCGTTGAAGGGGGGAGGCTGATGCGTTCCCTAAAATGATGGTTTAGGGGACGACAGGTGTTCTATGTGGAATGACAAAATGTACGCTTGCAGCAAGAACCACCCAGTATACATGGATGAAGCTGCAACTCAACCTCAACGACAACCCAACTGTTTGTTTCCTGATAATCAAAGCTGTGCTATGTTTTTGACTTTATTAACAACAATTCAAAGCCCGAACTCAAACTAAAGTTGATTGGGTTACGACATTTGGTTTTAAGGGCATCCACTTCCATCAGTGAAATTGAGCTCGATAGGCGAACTCGTAGGACCTTGGGCTTAACAAAACACTCAAGCCAACGATACCATGGGTATCTCGAAGACGAAGACAGAGAAGGTAACCAGAACGTTGATTCTTTTGGGAAAATTAAGGCTTCTATTTTCTACCGTAATAGTGGGCACTATACACCACCTCCACATATTCACATTACGCCCAAGTAAAAGCAAGAGAAAGCCGGTTTCTAGCACCACAATAACAAGAGGCACCAGATATCCAAAGCAGAAAGAAAAACCCTCCCAACCGTCATGATCATGAACAAAGACGCCCCGTATCGCCAAAACCGAAGGTTATTATGCAACTAACCCAGACAGAGTAAATTCGATGGTGTTTAATTTACAAGACCTAAAGAACGAACAATTATTACTAAACTAATCTCGGAAGGTGATCGAAAGACAATTGTAACATACCAGAGCAAGACCTCCGGCAATGACAGCACCCAAGAGACCGCCAGAGACGGCGTTCTGGAAAGCACTAGAGTCAGGGCTAGCGGTGGGAACAGGAGACGGGCTGGTGCCGTTGGTGCTGGCATCAAATGTTAGTAAGAGAGTTGATATTTGATATTGCGTTTTTACCTGTTGGTAGTATTCTGGGCAGCAGCAGAGGCCACAAGGGCGGCGAGGGCGAGGGAGACAAGCTTGAACTGCATCTTGATTGGATTGATTGGATTTTCTGGTTTGGAGAGCGGAGGACTTGTTGAAGGACACGGAGAACGAGCGTAAAATCCGACGAACGATGGGAGGGTTTTCTTCAAACAGCGAGTGTGGACGAGGAAAGAGTTATGGTGGGAGGGACAGTGGGTATTTATTCCAGTGACCAAGAAACGAAAAAGCGAGCGGTTGGTGGCACTGGTGAGGAAAGAAATCCATCCCGTGTGTTCGAAAAGGGTAAGAAACGCCTCTCCGATTGCTCTTGCGGTCAGAATGTATCTGCATGGGCGGGACATGGCAATACCCGGGCAAGGGTCGTAACTGGGTCTGGGTTGCAGTTCCTGCCCAAGCTACGCCAGTCGAGGAATGGATTCGCTCCACACCGCACATCCGCTAGGTTAGTAGAGGTTCGAGACTCTAATGTCTCTTTGCGCCCATAGTTTTCTTCAGCACTAAACTTGCAACTTCCGACTACTTTGAGACGTCAAGCTGCCACTGACCGCTTGTCCGTTCTATCTTTAGCAGCAACACGCAATCCGAACATGCAGTGTCGATGAATGTGATTGGTGGTACCAATGTTGCAGTACCTATCAAGCACCATGAATTTCTATCCGACAGATCACCGTTACACTTCCGCTGCTCAACTTCCTCGCTTGTCTTCCTGATACCATGCCTCGCAGCCTAACAGACACAGACACCGGCCGAGTGTCTCCACGCTTCTAAACGAATCGTTGACAAAAGGCACCATAAACAACACCCCACGACATCCATTTTTGGTCGGCTTGGTCGGCTTTAGCTGGTAATATCGATCGTCACAGCCTACCATGTAAAGGCAGTTTCCGGGAGAAGTCGATCACAAGCATCTGCTTACCAGTTACGGCTATGTTACTGTTGTAGGCAAGTAACATTTAACGGCTTTGCTGTGATACCTAGTCAAGGTACTAAGTACGCGGTGGATGAAGCAGCGTCTTGGCAATTGTCCGGATTAGCTCTTCGAACACCGGATATCACTAGTACTAGATTCCTAAGAACCAGATATTTTGTGGATATTATTGCGCGGCTAATAACAAGTAGGCGGAATTGGTTCAATGCGTGGGCTCCGCCCTTTCTCCACCTACGGGTTCTGGTAAGACTTGGTCAAGAACAAGATTCTTAACTGAAGGATGGTGTGGCCCACCGCCTCCAATCTCAAGACATACCTATCTCTAACATTGTAAATCCCCAGCATGTCTATCAAAATGGTCTTGAGGATACGTAATAAAGCTACTATAGACCCTGCTCTACTAGATGAACGACGGAATGCTGCCAACGAGCTCGAAGACACTTGCTGCTGATAAATGTTGACGTCATCACCAAGACGAGCCGACGGCTAATGCAATGACCTGCCACTTTCTTTGCGTTGTCCAGGCTATCTATGTAGATTGCAGGACTGAACCTAGTCCGTTCTAGTTGAAGAGTCGCCGATGCTCAAGGAATGGCACGCGGAGAAGGTAGCGTACTGTCGTGACGGACTGCATGGGGGGAAACGTCGGTTATGACTGTAAAGCTGGGTTGGGTTTTCTATAAGATTTAGGTATTTCGGTACCAATCCGCTTAAGTTTGAGGATGTAGAATTTTGCGGAGATCTGCTCTAAGCTAAGCGCCGACTTAGCTACTTGATCAATTCCTCAAAGGATATTCATCCCCGGCATCGAGTCCATGGCAACGGATTTCTGAAACCCCGACACGTACCGTACCAACGAAGTCGTTACCAGCCTCCAATAAATCCGAGCGGTGTTAATATTCCTTGTTACCGTACAATTGTTCATCCAAGCAGAGATCAAGAAACTTTCTTCTGCTCGCAAAATGTCCCGGCCGATAGTGAACATCGTGACGACGACTTGGTACGAAGCTTGCCACTGGTGGACTTCATCCCACCCAAAGCCCATCGAACAAATGGCAATTCAACGCCCATCCCGCCGGCGCTTTTGGAGGGGGTAGTGATACGAGACGATCATAATGATATCACACACCGATAAACTCATTCGGCCTCTAAGTTAAAAGGCCCGAGGAAACCAGTATCCATAAGCTCATCATTTTGGTCACCTTCCATTCCGAATTTACACTATTTACTATCAAGACTTGACTCGATGGAGTTTCCTCGATTATTTCGTTTGAAATCTCGATACTAGTCTTCAAGCTTGAGGACCGAAGCAGCAAGATAAAACTTCGAAGGAAATATCCACCTAGCACTAGCTAGGTAGTCGTATGTGCTTAAAAATACCCGCATTTTTTCAGGGTAGAAGATATCTACAGGTACATACTCGAACTTTTTTGACCCTGGACTTAATCAGTCTATTCAAAGGCAGCTTCCTGGCGACGACCGCACCGACCAGCTGATGGGTGAATAGCAAGAAATCAACCATGAATTGGCTGGTGTCCCAGGTCTGGAGTGTCGTTAGGGAATAATTGAGTATCTGATCGATGGCGAAGACTTTGTACGAGGTAGGCAATTTAAATACGAGCGTGGAGTGTTCTCGTGCTCAGACTTTCACTTTTACGTTAGGTAAAGTTTGGTTTACGAGAGCAAGCGCAGAGGATACAAGGTTTCCGTTCTCTGGATTTGGCTTACGACTTGGTAGCCCCACAAACAGCTCCGAGTTATAAGTTTGAAGGCCGCCTGCTCCATAAGGTCTACCATTACCGGGAAATGGGCCGAAAGGATGAGAGGTGGCAGGAATACTGCTCAACAGCGAAAGTCGATGGACCTACACAATCCAATGCCATCGTGGGTGTTTGACATGTCAGACCTCAGCCATATTATATAAACTTGAGAACTTGAGAACGAAATTAAATAGAGCCCGTTCTCCAGGAAGGCGGCTAATTTACAGGTTAGCATAGAGGGAGTCTTCAAATTCCGGAACTAGGTGACTATGTGACGCTCATCACATCATTCGGCTGTCCGTTACATTTATCCATTCCATACCACAGTATACTTTCGCCAGAGCAAAACGAGCGGTAAGATAGGTGATTTCTCCACGAAAGCAGAGCGTACGGTAGGTCTATATAATGTTGGCCTAATCCCGTCGAACGTGTCCGTCCGATCACCAGTGATAACTTAGTCGTGTCTCGATGACGAAGGCCATTACTCCAACCTGTACTAATCATCAACTGTGCTCTTCGCCGGCAAACAGAAAATATGACCTTTCTATCAAGTGAATACCGGAAGCAGTTTCAACGAGATGAGACATTTCGCCAGGCTGTAATGCAAAGGCAGCATCCTCAAACTCCTTCTGCATCTCGCCTCTGCCAAACCAACCACTAGAACAATAACAAGGTCAACCTACAACAGACAGAGCAAAAATGAGAGCCTGTGAACTTACAGATCGCCCATCTTCTTTGCACTGCTGCAGTCACTCTCGCTGAGCGCTAAGCCCCCTAAGGTCAACTCTCCCGCCGTAATCCTCGCATGGTACCCGAGAATAATGCTCTTTGCCTCCTCCTTGGTCCTCGTAATCTCTGCCTACAAAAGTCAGCCCTCCCTTTCTTCCTTCACCTGTGTACGATATCCGTTCAACCTCACCTGCTTCCAGGAACTCGCTCGCCTGCTCTCATTGTGCTTTACCAGGAGATGGGCGCACCGGATCTTGCCGTGTGGTTTTGCAGCCTCACCATCCGACGACAACGGACCCAACGCAGGGTAGTTTGCTGCCATGTACCGCTCCAAGAGACCTTGATCCGCGTCGTTCGGCGGTTGCCACTGGGACTGTGATGTGTTGACATTAAAGTAGTAGGGCAGTGATTTCGACTTGCTGTACTTGACTACCCAGCCTTCGGGAAGGCCTGTGTTTTGGTCGATTTGTGCCTATATATATATTTAGGTAAGTGCCTACGCCAAAGCTGAACTCAACTCTTGGTTACGAGAAGAGTTGCCTTGAGTGGAAACTTACCATGCTTAATAGAGTTGTGAAATTGATGTGGTGGAGAGGGAGGTTTGTTGCTTTGGATTTGGATTTGGATATGGATATGGTGGTGAAAGCGGAAGCGGGGTGTGGGCGGCTAAGTCCTAACTTGCTCAAGTGACACTGATCACTTCCAACCGCAACCGCCCCCTCCTCTCCCTCCCTCCCCACCACTCCTCCTTCCCTCTCTTTCTCCCTCATCACATACATTTCGACTCTCCTTGCGCTGCCACCTCACACTACTTACATTTCTCTCTCTTCGATAGGCTATATAACCTGCCAATACGGACACTAATACTAGTACTAATTCCGATACTCATAATCCAAAATTCGTCCGTGTTTGGCGCGCCACATGTCTTGAAGTTGACAATACCTATTCTCGTCTACCGACATCCCTGCCGTAGTTAATTACCAACGGACTCTCAGCACTCGCACCTACTCGTCCGCAGCGAGGACTGAGGACTGAGAACTAAGTGGAACCTGTTCATCACACCCATCCAGCCATGGGCAACGTCAATGGGAGACTGGAGGATGGCGCATACATGTACCTGCGCGATCAGTGGAGGCGTATGCACACCCCGGATTCTAGCCCACCTCCTCTGCTGGTGCTCCGGAACAAGTCCGGATTGCCGTCTCGCATAGCCAAGCTGATGTCTCGCAGTGTCAATTGCATCTATCCAAGTGACGAACGCTCATGGCCGGGTCTTACTACGCGTTTCGCCAAATGCTTTTCCCTGCACTAAGATGATAGCCCGGAAAGAGCCTGGCGACGAGGGGTTGGTGGAGTTTGTACAAGTAGGCGAACCTCTGTTTTCCAGGGCGGGGAATATCTCTGACAAGCAACGCAGGACCCAGATCCAAACTCTTCGACACCGTTGCTTCTCAAGCTACCGACCGAGGACGAGCTTAACCTTATTTTTACCTTTACTATTCGCCGAAAAGAGGAGACTGCCGGCACAGCTTCAGTCAGCACGACCATAAACGGGCTTACATTTATTACTGCTTCTAATGCTCGCGAAATCGACAACCTCGTTACTCGAGAGTTTCATGCCGACCCTAATCTTCACAAGAATCCTAATGTCAACCTAGTTGGAGACTACTCTACCGACGGGTCGAATGCAGTACAATTTGACTACAAATGGCGGTGGCGACCACCACAGGGTTTAGAGGATAAGGTTGGCATAGGATGGAGAAATACTTGCAGTGTATGCCCTTTGTCCTGGAGAACTTCGAGTGTCGAAAGCTCACAACAGTTGTGCGCAGTTTGTCGAATATGATCAACGGGCCCACAAGTTATCGACACTAGCGCAATTTTCATTCTGGGTTCCAAGTGAGAATCTATATGCCCATTACTTCCCTTAGTATACGAAGCTGATAGGGACAGGGTCCCTGCGCCCTTGGGCTCCGTCCCTTGCCATTAGCCCTGATTTATCTAGTACACCACAAAAACTACGAGACAGTCCAAGTCGGTCTACAGACAACCGTGGGAATGGGAGCGACCAGACAGATGGAGAGCTACCGTCCCCGCTCATCGATAACTTTGATGTGTCGGCTTTGGAACCATCAGTTACAAACATTCCCGCTGTAAAAGTCGACAACTGTCCTCGACCGGTGGAAGGCGCGATGGGAGATGATGGACCACTGTTTAGAGCCACAATCAAAAGTTTGGAACAAAAGACAGGCAATCTGCGCACAAAGATGAAGAAGGTTCTGAAAAGAGCTGAGCAGGCACGCCAGTCACAGATTATTTGCAATGAGGCATTTGCCGCTTTTATGGAGTCTTTGCGTGATGCATCAACATCCGGCCATGCACCTGGCATTCAACCTGCATTGGACCACTATTTCGAGAGAACATACCGGGAGATTCTACTATTTGAGAGGCAGAACGAAGCGAATCTGCAGAAATTGATCATCGAGCCACTTACCAAGCTGTACCATATGGATCTCAAGCAGGCGGAGTCGAAAAAAAGGGATTTTGAGGAGGAAAGCCGAGATTATTACAACTATGTCAGTCGGTACCTGGGCATTCGCAACGATCCCAGCAAAGAAAAGAAGAAGCTGGAGAGTGAAACTAAATACCAGACCAAACGGAAGAACTTCGAACTGAAAAGGTTCGACTACTCGACATTCATGCAAGACCTTCATGGCGGCAGAAAGGAGCAAGACGTATTGGCACAACTCACCAAATTCGCTGATGCACAGGCACGGGGCTTTCTCAACACTGCAAAGAAAGTTCAAGAGCTCTTGCCCGAATTGGAGGCCTTAGATTATGAAGTAAAAGAGACGGCCAAGGAGTTTCAAATGCAGCGGACGGAACGGGAAGAACGAAGAAGATTACTCGAGAAGAATAGTCAGGTGTACGTAGAACCTGAGGTCGTCCCATCCTTTGTACCACCTGCAACACCGAACCCCTCGAATGCTCCGTCTAGCAGCGATATCCTGGGGTTCAATACTGGCTTCGAACGCTTGGGCATGGGGACGAGTAGTGTCAGAGCCGTGTCATCTGGAAGCGAAGGTGGCCTTGACTCCGGCCTATTATCTCCTACATCGGCTCCAAAGCCAAACAACGGCTCACTCAAATACCGAGGGCTTGGCGAAAATTCTGTGGTCGTGGACAAAGAGACGGAGCGCCGAAAGGAGGGTTTGCTGTGGGCTCTTAGCAGGCCAGGAAGCCATGTGGACCCGAAGGGCTTAAACAAACAAGCATGGCATAAGCACGACTTTCTTGTTTTCATTTGCTAAATAAATGCTAACTATGTTCTAGATATTGGGTTGTTCTTGCAGGTGGGCAGTTGTGTGAGTATTCTAACTGGAAGCAAAAATTAGGTCTACATAACGACCCAATCAATCTTAAGATGGCCTCAGTCCGAGAAGCACGAAATTCGGATAGACGTTTCTGTTTCGAAGTTGTGACACCGCATTACAAGCGAGTGTATCAAGCAACCTCAGAAGAAGACATGAACAACTGGATTTCGTCTATCAACAACGCTGTTAAAAGTACTATAGAAAGCGGAGGATCCATTAAGAATTTCGATGTTTCGCCAATCAACAACGAACCGGAGCCTGCGCAACTGAAAAACATCCAATCTGCGTTAACGGGCAAGAGCCCGCACCATCATCACTCTGTACATGGCTCCAATCCAATGAGCAGTTCTAATAACGCCAATAATATCTACCGGCGAACAACTGTAGGGGCTCGGCCAGGCACCATCAGAAGGAACAGTTCCAACTTTGGAGAGGATCCAGAAAAGCTACTGCAAATGATCAGGGAAGCGGACCCCAGTAATAGCAGTTGCGTGGACTGTGGAAGCCAAGTCAAGACAGAATGGGTTTCTATAAACCTGGGGATTGTACTTTGTATTGGTACGAAATAATCCATAGCAGTGGTTGAAACTCTCCCAACTGATCATCATCATAGAATGTAGCGGGCTCCACCGATCCCTAGGAACGCACATTTCTAAAGTTCGGTCGCTCACATTGGACGTGACTTCTTTTACGCCAGATCTAGTTGAGCTTTTATGTCAAATAGGCAATCGGATATCAAATTCCGTATGGGAAGCAAAGGCTGATGCAACACAACGACCGAATATACAGTCTTCGAGGGAAGCTCGTTTGAAGTTCATAACTACCAAATATGTGCAACGATCATTTGTTGCTCCGCTTTCTCCAACATTATCGGTCCATGCATCGCCGGATGAACTGCTGATAGACTCAGCTAAAAAGAATGATCTAGCTGGTGCGCTCCATGCATTAGCACTCCAAGCAAACCCGAATGTTATTGATACCTCGACAAACACGAATGTTATCATTCTGGCTCTTGCCGCAGCGGATCAGATTGCTTCTAATAACTCGGAATCGGAACTATCTACCACACAGTCAGCAATACCTATTACATTCCCGCTTGCAGAGCTATTGATGCAAAATGGCGGGGAGCTACCGTTGCAATTCTCAACGGTGCTATCCCAGAGCGCCAAAAACTACGTTGCTCACAAAATAGCGAAGCGGTTGAATCAGCAAGCTAGTCCTCCACCTGCGAGAGGGTCGTCGACACATGAATCCTCTTCGTCACTAAAGGATAGGCAGCAAAGGGAAAAGGAGAGATTGCAGAAACGGATCAGCTCGGGAGCGAAGCTCCACCGGCCTCCTATATTAGAACGTTAGCGTACATCGCTTCGGTTTCTTGGTTGTGTATTATGTCTGGGCGAGCGACCTGTCGTTTTTGCGGCATTTTTTTCTTCTTTTTTCCCTTTCCTCAGTCCCGAGAGACAGATAAGTACTTATAAGTGTATTGTTTGTATGTGCGTGTTGAGTTTTACATTCATGTATGTGTGTCTCTGTCCATATGTTTTGTGTGTGTCTATTTGCTTTGTTTGTTGACATGACCTGGATGATATCAACGGGAAGGGGAACGTAAGGGAACGTCGTTAATGGATAATGATTTGATGTAATTGGGAATTGTCTGGCAACAAAGGAACGGACAATTAGCTAGGTGGGGGAACGGGGGGTAGGTTTTTGGATTTCGGGCTTGTTTTTCATAGCTGTTTCTTTTTCTTGGTTTTGCTCGCCGCGGTGTATGTTCTGCAGGCAGCAGCAAACACTCTACTCTCGCTTTTTGCCCTTTCATCCCATCGTAATATTATAATCGGGTTGATATGGTGTAATTTGAAGGAGGCGGTGGGTGTATGTATGTGCTAGCACATTTGTCATACCATATATCTATTTGAAAAATATACAAGTGAGAATTGGCAGGTGGGTGTTTGTGAAGGAGATTGGAGATATGGGGATTGGGATAATTATATCTAGGGTATCTACTAAACTTTTCGTAGAGGATAATTCTTTGCTCGCTGAATTCGAATCATTGTGATTTCGACAGCAGACCAACATTATATTAACCACCACCACTCCTAACAACTCCGAAGCATATATTGTCGTCCCAGAACATGGTATTCCGCTATATCATACTATATCTTGCGATAATTTAAGACCACAGGTACGACTAGTCTGGTCTGATTGGTATGATCCAAATAGATTCACTGAATATCTACCATGTTCACCCTTTAGACTACAGCAGGAGGGAATAGGGAATGTATAGATGGACATTCCACAGGTAGATGACGGAGGCCATGAAACATAGTGCACTTAGTATGTGAGTACTTCGGAGGACTATTTCTTTCACAGGCCGAGATCTCAAGTTTCATCAATTAGCTACCAACTATCATCTGTACAATTAACATATATATACTCAGCTGACAGATAGTGGTAACAGAACGCGGAATACAAATTGCCTCTCAGACCAGAAGGCACATTAAATACACACAAACGCCATTTTTTCACCCCACCAGCGCTAGATAGCAAGAATGAAACCAAGTAAACAGCAAAAATATCCCCCATATACAATCCCCCAATAGCAAGTATAAAACTCCAGCCGTATGTAGAAAAAAAAAGAAAGGAAAGAATGCAACACATGTACTACGCCATCAACGCCGCAAAACCTATCTCTTTCGTATGCTGAGCAGTGGTTCAATCCTCGCCCTCTTTGATAAGCCCACTCTGTATGGGACCTTTCCTCCCCGTATCGGCGAATGCGATCCCCTCTGTTTCTGCACTGACGACTTCAGAACCTTCTTCTCCGGGGACACAGGCGCGGGTGTTTTTGGCTGTTCCGATCTTGAGCGCTCGGTGTCGTCGGGGGTCTCCAATGCCACTAGTCTTGGTTCCTCTGAGACTTTTGCTATTGGCGTTGCAATGGGGGGCGTGTCTTTCGGGGCATTGTGGTCGGGGTGCTGCTCATCACCGTCTTCCTGAACCTTCTCATTCGTCTTCTTCCTTCCTCCTTTCTTTTTTGCGGGAGCCTTTTTTGCGGGCGGCAGGGCATCTTCGTTTTGCCCGGTGCTCTTAGTTCGTTTGCGTTTAGCTGCTGATGGTGGTGACTTTTCCGATACCACTACGACTTCATCATGGTATGCACCACCATCTTCGTTATCAGAGGCGGCAGTAGCTTTCTTCTTCGGTTTTCGACCGGGCTTAGCTTTTGAAGTCTCCGCAGGTTCCTTGATTTCTGGTTTTAGTTCCGGTTTCGCTAGAGATGACGGCGGAGAAGAGGATAAAAGGTCGTCCATATCATCGTCTGAGTCTACGGCAAAACGGCTTTTGGTATATGTGCGCCTTGCTAAGCATCCTGGCGATGGAGGAGTGGTTTCAGCCGGTGGTGGAGGGGACAAAAGGTCTAGGTTGAACTTAAGCTTGATGATTGACTTCTTAGGTGTTGGGCCTGGACCGACAAGATGATCTTCCATATCATTGTCTGTTGAGGCCATATTCTGGTTGTTCGCAATGGTATTCTCCGGAACATCTCCAACATTCGTAGAGTCGGCAACCTCGTCCCCCACTACCTCCTCCTTGCCTTTTTTCCCTGTCTTATTTGCTGTTGGTTCTTTCTTCTCTTTGACCTTCCGCAGTGCATTCTTCTTCTTCCCTTCACTATTACCGTCGCTGTGATCAACAAATATAGTTTCCTCGACAAACGGATTGTCTCGTTGTTGCTGCCGACCAGGTTTATCTGAAAGGTTCTGCAATCCTTTCCCTCTCGCAGCTCTCCATTCTGACGCAATATGGAATCCTCCGCTCATGTTTTGATCCCGATCAAATCCTACAAGCACCGAATCCGTCTTTGTTCTGCGCTTTGTGGACTGTGGCTGCGGTTTGACCAAGGGTAAAGATGGTTGCTCTGGTTTTGTATCCTCTTTGAGATTGACAAACGGAGAATGCCCGGGTGATGACATCTGTTCAGGGTCCGCAGAAAAGCCAGCGCTAGTCCCCTCAAACGTCATGTACACCTCAGGAGGATCCGGAAGTGTGCTGTCAAGAACTGGCGTCCCATCGCTGAGAAGCTTGATATTGTCTAATACCGGATTCGTTGCAAAAGTGTTATCGTACTCTTGTTTCTTCTGTGTTGGAAGAACGAGGTCTTCATGTGTCATGTCAATCATGAATGCCTTCTGTGGTGACAACCTAGAATCATCTAGTACACTTGTGTCTCTTATAGGTAAGGGGAGGAAATCTTGCAATTCCTTCACTAGGTCCTTCCTTTTTCTATTGGGTTTTGGCAAGGGCGGAAGTAGATCTTGCTCGGTCGTGTTGCCTCGTGTTGCCTTCCTCCCATTGGCCCGGGGCTTTGGATCATATTCGTCCTCCGAAGATAAATCAATTGTGGAAATCAATATTGGCATCGTCTTTGAACGCCGTTTCTTCGTGGAAAATGTAGTCTGTCGTCTCTTTGGCTTAGCACGTTCTTGAAAGTCGGAATCGTCGGAGTCGTCGAGGGGAATATCCAGCGAATTCAACGCTCGTCTGTGTTTCCTTTCCTTCGCTGGTTTCTTGGTTGACTTAGGGGGAGGAGGAGGAGGAGGAGGTGCAGCGGGCCCGTCTTCGTCTTCATCGTCGAAGTCGTAGATGTCTTTTTCACAAGCCTTCTCGGACATAGTTTTAGGAATCGTGCCGCCCACTGTAATTTGGTCGTAGCAGTCGTCTCTCTTCTCGGGTGAAGGCAGACCAGAGCTGGGTGCGATAAGCGCTTTATGAGCTTCATCTATTGCCTGTTGTCGGAGCTCTATTATCACCCATCATTCCAGTTAGGTCACTGAACCAAACACCACAAAAATATATGCGAGCATACTTACCTCCACTGGTAGGAACATGTTGCAACTTCCTTGGGCTTTCACTTTGGTTCAACGCTCCTGAGCTCGGTGGTCCCAAGAGCACAAGCTCAGCGGGAAAGGAGGGAGGGGGAGGGGAAGGGTTGGGAGGCAATCTCTCTGAGTGATCATCATCGTTAAATACTCCGTCGTCCTCAGAGTCCAGGATCTCGAGAGGCATGGTGAAGTCTTAACGGAGTATGATGTAGAGGGGTAGCGAGAACGCGCGTGGATGGTGGGAGGACGCGCATAAGCTCGATATCACGTTAGGCTAGAATAGGTGACTTCTTGGCAGCGATCATACGAAATCTGTCCAGAAGCCATGATAGGCACTCAGCATGCGGCAGATAGGCAAATTCAATATGCTCAGATATGAAACCTATGGTAGGCATTTAAGTATACAGGGCCATCCAGGGAGCTATAATGCGGAGCATCATAGGGCATCACGGCGGTCGAGTCACTACTGGTGAGCGTCACAATTCGTTGATGACGAGACCAGCAGGAGAATTCAAATTACGGATGGACTGAAACCATGGTGCAGTAAAGACAATCCCGTATATTGACAAAGAGAAATAAAATCAGTTGCTTCGTCCCATTCCGTGAGTGACATCACCATAGCAGCAACCTCAGTAAAAAAAACCAAACACCATGCCATCCCGATAACTAGAGTTCAAAATCGAACTCCTTTGAAGAAAACGCGTAACCCAAAGACATGCTACAAATATTCACCCAGTAATCATGGATGTTCTAAGATCAATTACTCAAAGGCAGACAGCAAAATGCCAGAAAAGTACTGCAGAAAGGTTAGATGATGATCTTGAGTGAATCAAGGGGAATGAATAACTTACTTCGCTAGCCTCTTTCGCCTGTTTCTCCTGCCATTCTTTCTCCCACTTAAGAACAGCCTCCTCGACTTCTTGCTCGGTCGTAAGGCCCTTCTTCCTGGCACGGGCTCTGAAGTTTGAAAGGCGTGCAGAAGTCTTCGCTTTCTCAGGATTCTTCTTGCGGTAATCGGAGGAGGAAATTCTGTTGCGCTCAACAGGAGTACCCTTGGGTTCTATAATAAATCGGTGTTAGCAAATGCGAGTGCATGATATGAGATGGGGTGGTAATAACTAACCAGCTTCGCGCTTCATCTCGGCATGCGCTTCGCCATGGAGCTTCTCGAATTCCTGTCTGTCGGGAAGTCCACGCGTGGCGTAATACTTGAGATGGTGCCAAAGGCTCTGTCGCGGGTTCCTACCGGTGAATGTTTGACCACATCCCTTAACAGGGCAACGCAGATTGCCTTGCGTTGCTGGAGAACCCGATTTTTCAACTCGACCTGAACGAACGCGAGAAGTTGGAGTCTTGGGTGGTCGGGTGTTCTGAGGGGTCTTTGGAGTTTTGTTGACATTAGAAGGTGACTTGGGTTGCTTCGATTTGCTGTTGGTAGGTGGGGGGCTGTCAGGCTCCGGCTGGTACTCGCTTTCATCATCCGAGTACTCGTGGTGGTCCGACATCTCGACGTCGCCATCACCCGACTCTTTGTCGTTTTCGTTGTTTTCGATAACTGGTTCGGGAGCCTTCTCTGCAGATGAAGCCTCAGGATTTTCCGTCGCTACTGTAGTTTCTACCGAGTGATTTTCGATGAGGTTGGTGGTATGATTGTGGATGAGAGTGACATTATTGTCGATGACCATCACTTGGTCGGCTGAAGAGTGGACGATCTCGGTTATCGCGGGTTGTCCGGCGACTGTGGCCTCGAGAGCGCCGAGAAGAGGCTGCTCGATGGCAGGCGCAAGAGGAGCGGGTTGGTTCCCGATATCGTCGGCCATTATTGAAGAGTTGCTAACAGAGTGATAGCGGAGAGTAGCTGCGTGAGAGGTGGTGTCTGGTTCGGTGTCGTGATAGCTGGTGAACGAGGGCGATTCTTATGGCGAGGGTGTGACCAATAGGTCTTGGGGTGGGCTTGGCGCTTTAAATTTAATGTTAGGGCTCACTCGATTCTAGCCGGTCTGCTTCTTGTGGTTCAACTGGAATCGAACGCAAAAGATGACGGCGGATGGCTGCTTTGTGCGTGAAAAGAAGAATCGGGCTGGGCGAACAATACATATACCAGACTTTTCGCTCGCACTCGTTATCAGATGGCTACAAGCTATCCTATTAGAGCCTGCCACCTTCAGATGTATAATACATCGCCAGGCAGGCAAAGCTCTATGAGATGTTTTGTAACTTCCCCTCGCTTGATAAGCTGGGTGCAGGCGTTCTAAGTTGGACCCGAAATACCAAGCCTCGTCAAGACTGACCCTTGTCAATATTATCCAGATGGCTCTACAATGTCTCTCGACCACTCTTGTTCTCGCAACGTACGTTTCTTTGGCGAAACCAACCCAGATGTAGTCCTCGGGGGACCAGTATAGAACGGTTCTGTTACGGTAAAGACCTTCCTCTTGATGATGAGCATCGTCCTTGTCACGATCCGCGTCTATGCGAAGCATACTCATGCTTTGAGGATTCTCTCGATAGTTGATACTCATCTCGACCCAGGAGACTGCATGGTTAGCTGTGTAATCCGTGCCAGTAATGAACTTATGGATCCAGCGATCATCTCATCCAATATGTCAGACCGGGAAGATGCCTTTCATAATTGAGTTCGTGCTCGTGATGGCAATGTGTCATCTCATGTATTGTGAATAAAAGAGCTTTCTCATTCTCAGATAATTGGATAGGGTTTGAAACAACATATATCATTCCACTTAAGAAGGAAACCCACTGGATTCGGTACGAGTATGGACTATGGATCACAGACATAGACAACGACACTACGGGAGCGTGAGTCTCGAATATCAACTTGTGCTAGAACAGACTTCTGCTCCAGTCGATCGTTCACTAGTTGTTTGATCAATACCTGGTTTCGGTCAACCTAGATAGTTAGTGCTTCCTTAAGCTTTGCTATCGAAACTAACTTGTAAAGGGACAATTATAAGATCACGGTGTTTAGTGATGATCTTTGGGGGTTTGACAGTCGAACGCTTGATCTAGTCTGTCAAAATCTAACAGATACGCATTGTGTGTCTGATCGACGTCTTCGCTGGCATTTCTACCAGTCGGTTCTGGCAAATATAAGAGGCGCTGGGGAGCCGATCTTTGGGCATGACTTCCCACCAGGAACTGATATGAAGGCAAAGATTTGAGAAAGGCCGTATGCGCAGGGACGTTTGAACTGAAGTTGGCTGCCAGATTGATGAAGTTCGAAGAAGCCTGCGGTTTCGCCTGATCTAACTATGATTTTTCAGCCATCTCAAACACAAATACGCATCACTTATATTAAACACACCACACTCTATCACGTTATCCCGTTCCGGCTGATTCCCCTAAGTTTACATTAATAAATCATCACTTAAAAAATCACGCCTCCAAGTTTTTATGCATATATATGCGGCTCTGGGACCCTGAAAGAGTTACTGGCGCTCTTGTGTGACGTTGATCCCGGACAATTGGCTTCAAGATAGTCCTGATTCAGAGGTATTCTTGCAAATAGATACGCTCGAATGGGGTAGGTAGAGATTGGCGGCACTCGGTTTTGAGAGTTTGTCTTGATTCAAACCTCCTGTTCGTGTCTGGTTGAGGGCGATAGCATCGATATCTTCCCGCAATTTGTTTGAGAGCTTGATGATTCTAGCAAGTGCATGTGTTCCTCAAACGTCATCCCGTCGGTTAAAGCATTATCCTAGCCTCGGAGTAGCTTCCATCTAGCTATTGCAGATTTCTAACTCCCCCACAAGCCCGTCTAACCCCTTAAGTACACTCCTCTTCTATCAGAAGCACAAGCAACCCATAATCTATACAAAAATCCACCTATAACAAAAAAATGATATATACCTAATGGTATCAGTAACAACTCAAGAAGGTGCTTGACCAGCCAACCAATATACAAGAAGCAAACAGACTTTCCCATCTTACATACATGCACGCCTCTATCTCTATCACCATTTCCTCCATCATTTCATCATAAACATAAACATAAAATCCCGATATATACAAGTACAATACATATCATACATGGCCCTCGCCTTTTTATTCAGCCCCCCGTGTATACGCAATTAAATCCGGTTTCCAACCTAGACTTCCCGTTTTCGGATTGTTGTGTTCGTCGTTAAAGGAGCCAGGGTTAAGCATCCCTTCCCGCACGATCCCAAGTCGTCGTGACATAATACCACGCCAGATTCTCGAGCGCTCATAGTCTGACTTAACCGCTTGACGCACCCGCTCCGCTTCCTCTGGACCTTCTTCCAGCAATGGTAAGAGAACCCGTTCCAAGAACTCCTCTTCCGGGACATCATCTGGAGTTTGCTCTTCAGAAACTGGTGATTCTGATGAGAAGAGCTCAGTGTCGTCAAATACGCGCTCCAACAACCTCAACAATGTTTCTCGTCGCCGCGAAGGATCGGTCGGTAGATCGTTCCTTTTCCGCGTGTATCGCGCATACATCTGGCTAAGCTCCGCCAAACGTGGGACTTTGACTTCCGATGTTACGTGTAATCCCTTGGTCTTTTGCGGAGGTGTCACAACTTGCCCAGCGCTCCAACCCCGTTCCAGCGCTTGCTCCAAGATGAGTTTTTGAGCCTTGAATTTACGGCAGGCCTTGCAGAGATGGAACATCTGGCGGTATGCGCGTAGATCCATCACAAGGGCTTTCCCTTGTTTCTTCGCGACACGGTCTAGTTCCCTAATTTGATGCCATACTTTTTTTCCTGCACCCCAGTTCTGTTTCTCGGCCCAGACCCTTAACAGACTCGTTAACAAGAACAAGCTGAGCTCTGGAGATTCCGGAAAGTTGCGTTTCATCGCACGAATACACATTTTGATCCGTTGAACATGTCCGAACTTTGCTGCACCATTGATCATTGCCTCTAGCACTATCTTGCTACGCCCGGGAACAGTATCTCTATCTTTTTCCTGGGTTTGCAAGATGCGAATAACCCGTTGATAAGAGTCATAGTCGCCGGATTTGACGCAGAGGTTGAGGATTGTGGTGATGCTGTAGTCATCGAGCGTGAGATTGCGATCCACCATACTTTGAAATACCATATGTGCCATAGAATTCTGCCGATGGATGGTGAAGCCACGGATCAGGATGTTGTACGTCGTGACGTCCGGTGCAGATGGAGAGGTTAAAAGGTTGTATGATATCTTCAGTAGCAACCGCGGCGGAGGGATACGGGGATGAAATAGATTGAGCATGGACTTATTAAGGGCTCCCGGAGGAGAGAGTGAAACATAGTGAGGGAATGGCGGTATATATGGTCGTGAAGTCATGGGTGGCATTTCTGGCACTGCTCGGGATTGTGAAGCCTCGATAGCTTTCATGACCAGGCCCGCAACATTGGCATCATAAAAATGCTGTGTTATATGCGCGTAAACTTGCTGTAGCGACTTCAGCTCTTTAGTGTGTACGAGTTTCTCATCCTCCGAATGAGTCGCAACTAGCAACAAATTCCTCCTCCCTATCTCCCTCTCGAGAGATCTGACCAATTGATCATGATTTGCGAGTCGCCGTACAAGCCTCTGGACCGAAGCTTCAATCGTATTCGGATGTATTTGAAATTGGGACCGACCCGTCCAAAAACCGTCCTGCCCGTTGCTCCTCTCAGCCCCACGACGACCCTGGGAGTACTTGAACGGTTTGACTGGGGATGAACGCTCAGTCCTCCTTCGCTCTTGCGCTTCCTTGGTACCCCCAGCTTTATCGTGTGTGGAATTACTTTCTCTATGTGAACCCTTAAGTGTCATATTACTGCCACAGACGCCATTTCTCCCAGCGATTGGCGTCTGAACTTCCGCCTCTCGCACTGCAGCCCCTGACATAGTCGAATAAAAGCGTTTATAAAAGTCCCCAAACTTCCGAAACAGCGAGTTCGATCCATGATTTGCCACAATGATCACCGAGTCGTTTGTTGAGGCCGTGCCCTTGGAGGTCGACAGGATGGCATTCGTGAGCGTGCAAGTGGGGCCAGAGGTGCGGGATGACCGAGTAAGAAAGGTCTGCATTTCCGAGCAACCTCAAGCTCCATGTCACAGATTCCCAGCAGTCGAATTGGATATCGAGAAGGAACGTGGCCGTAGTAGTTGTCGTGTCAATCTGGCCGAGCAAGTGGTTGTCGTTTCGACTTTCTCAAATCTCAAATTCTCGTCAAAAGTTTTTAAGTTTAGTCATACAAGTGGTACCAGAAGCCAAGCCATAAAACCCTAACCCTATTCGTTTGAGCCGTTCATAGATTGCCGACATCCCTTGTTCCGCGATTAAAACGGCATCCGAGTTCGGGACTCGGACTGACTCGGACTCGGGACTCGGGACACGATCGTGACCTTCTATAAGCACGTAGATACATGCCACAACCCTGTGCCGTATGCACTGTCCACAACACCCCACCTCCAACCGGTGGACCAACCAACCACAGTTCTTGTCTCCACCTCCGCTTCATCATCTGAATTATCGGGTTCCTCGTAGGATAGCGAGCCTCTTTGCCTTATTCTTGTAATCTACAGCGAATAACCACCACCACACATTCATCTGTAACACACCTAAAAACAGCGTCACGGACGCTCCAAGAAAAAAAAGCGTTTACGGTAGCCATGATAAACCTAAATCGAAAGCGTCACGTTGAATCGGCCGTACCAACATCGACGCTCGCTAGAGTAGCCGACAAAGTGGCACCGCCGCCGGAAAGATCTACATATCGAACTGTCAGATCGCGCCGATGCCTGGCTTTTAGAGAACATACCGGTAGATCACCGCTTATCGCCACGGCTCATTTCAGGCCTAATGACGTTACCGCAATGATGGTTTCAGGTTGCGGCACGGCGAAAGTGTCAATCACGCTATGATATGCCCAAATCCATATTTGCAGTGATTCCGCTAACTTGACTCAGGCATGGGACCCATATGTCGAGAACCTCTATTTATCTAGTTAACTGGGATCCGGCTCAGTGCCACCGCTACCCAAGCTCCACCAACTTGAATCTTCGCAGTTCAGTAAGCGCAGCGGTTGTAGTAGTTTTGGCGGGAACACGGAGGATTCGCTGAAGACGACAGCAGAGATACCCACTCAGCTGACGACCTAGCTGTATACCGAGGTGGAGTGGTGGATTCGCAGTGGAAAGATAACTAAGAGTAGTTTCCACCCATTTTTCTGCTTGCGAAGAGGTACGATTTCTTTTTTTCTCGAGGACAACAATCATTTTGGAATCAATTTCGACTGGTTGGTCCGGTTGCCCAAGTACAACTGGAGCCGTATTGTCATGAATGGATCAATCATCCCCAAGTACTTATTTTGCAAACCTGATGAAAAAAATAGTTAGCCTCGAATCGGAGACAAACTGTTTTCGGTTCGGCGAGTACTGAATCTTCTCCAGCAAGACACCCACGCATCCCCTCCCCAAATCGGTTCGCCGAGAGTGTACCATGTTTCGGGGTCCTCGGGGAATGGTTCGGAGCATGGCGTACCGGTACCTTTCTATTTGAGTCAATAGAATGACCATCGCGGGCGGGAGGCACCCGCTGAGCGGCGAGACCAACCCTGTAGTCTCAATGTCCAGTGGAGTCAAACGCAAACAGCCCGAATAATATCATGTCTATCCAGATGATAACAGGTAATGATACTTTACTGGAAGATTTCGACTGCGGGGGCCACATTCTACTCTCGTACCCAGATTTCTCGTCGCTCCCAAGCTGTCAGACGGCTGGTTTTCGAGCGCAGCCACATTCATAGTCATGGATCCAAGAAATGAATATGGGAACCGTATTACTGTGAAAATGCGTCAGATTCTGGCTTCCAAGGTGACTTCCTGTAGCGGTTTCTTCAACAATTGGTCTCCGACGCATTCATTATAAGTACAACCCAAATGCACAGAATTCACCTTTTTAATCTTGGACTGCCACGACTGTTGGTTTTCAGGCTAAAAACTAGGATAACATAGAGTACATTTTGGCTCATTGGTCCTGCATACTGAGTTAGAATTGCGAACTTTGGCACGAGGTATCACAGCGCGGTTAAAACCCCGAGATGGCGCTTAAGAGGCTTCAGATCGCGGTTTAGAAACCCATATTGGACCTCATTCTGTTGGGTATATCTACAACTCCAGGTACCTCAATATAAAGGCTACTCTTAAAAAAACCCTCTGTTTATCGGTGTCCAGAAACACACAATGTTGAATGGTATGACGGCCCGAGCACACCCACACTCCGAGTAAAGCGTCAAGGTGCTCATTCTGGCCGCGACTCTGCGTGTTTACTTGCCAGCTAAGGCACATCTTTAAGAGCTGAATTATTCGAACCGTTTCTATGCGTCCCCAACCACAACCATACTCTTTCAGTGAGGAAACAGAGGAAAAAGAAACCTGCAACTGCAAGGATAAGAGATACGGGGCAGGAAGAGCCAGAAAGGAAATACGTCACGCGAGCAAATACTAGGTCAGGCAGTAAAGGATCAGTCGGACAGACCCATTCCGGCATCCAATTTGCAGCGGCGAGAAGCAGGGTGTGCATGTCTCGTGACAACTTACTGGCGTAGCCGCTGTCCTGCAGTAGTCCGAGAACTAAGGATACTTGCAAGCTGTGGTGCGCTTCAGATTTTGCCGTTTCTGCTATATTTTAGGCCGCATTTATCCAAACTGCGTGTGGCGTTCTCATTTATTACCGGTTCCGTATGGGTTGTTACCAAAACAGGAGCGTCCAATCCTGACAGGCAACATGCAGGAGGAATAAGCCATGCGGCTTATATTCACAAGTGTACCGGTAATATCTAATGAAGTCAGTCAAGAACAGTCTCGTCCTGAGTTACAAGTTTCTTGAAGTCTATTCGAGCGGAGTCAACAAAAGTAACTGCAGTACGGGATGCGTCTTATCTCCAGTGCGGCTTATTATTGAGTGCTTATTCCTGAAATTATATGGGGTACATCAATAGCGGACACAGGACACTGCATTCCGGTTTCACCACCGGCGCACATCTATCTTTCTGCGTGTTATCATGGAATCCCGCATTGGTGGGGGGTAGCAGATAGATATATCCAAATGGCCTGCAGAGCGCCTATAGCCGTACGAATTGAGCGAGTGGAATCCAGTATCAAACGCTGCACCTATGCAATTGATGATTTGTTCAGGAATTGTGTTAGGTGGAAGGAGTCTTGCAGGAGTACTAAATGCCTGGTGCTCAATTGGATTGGGTGAGTTAGAATTTGGCTGCCAGCTGGGTGTACTGTGGGTACTCGTTCCAGAAGGCGTCTAGAGAAAATTACTTAGAAGTACCTACCAGGTATAGGTAGCTGTTGCGGTGGGTCAGCGAGGCTGCGGACAACAACCGCCGATCCACGTTAGCGACTTAGCTAAAGCTTCAGGCTTCACAGAACCCTAAGACCGGCTACTAGTAGGTACTTCACAGGGGCGCATTATTACTGTACCTCGAATTCTTTAAAAGCCCGACCCTGCACCACATGAATTTTTCGGACGGATGGTTTCTCGTGCCTTAATATCCCCTAACACCCGTTATTACCGCTCATCTCATTCATCAACTTCGGCGTCGAGATATCTATCTCATCCTGCGCACGTTGCCGCTACAGAGCTCTCTGGTTGGCTCGGACTGGACCCTGACCTACCTCCAATATCAACGACTGCCACCACCACAACCCGTGCACAACCCCGCCATTACTGCCGCTACTCGCCGAGCTCAGACGTCTACCCCCCTTGAAGGCCAGCTCTTACGCTGTTTCCCGCCACCTAGCTCTTGGATTGTATTCGAAAGAGAAACATCGAATGGCAATTGACCTGTCCTCATCAACCAACTCCTATACACCCAGCCAAACAACTTTAACCTGCATCGATACTACTTGATCTACTATTACTGAACAATTACAACCAACCATGAAGTTTGGAAAGAAGTGCGTCATAAACGATAATGCTTAGCGGCTAGTCCCACCCTAGATAGGTTGATATCTAACTTGGTTTACAGTTTACCTCGCAACCAGGTCCCTGAGTGGTCTGCAAGCTACATCAACTACAAGGGTCTGAAAAAGCTCATCAAAACAGCGGCTGAAGAGAAAAGGGCCGGAAAGGCGCCCGACCTTGCTCGTACGTAGTCGCAGAATGTCTATTGTTGATTTCTGAGCTGACCAGTTTAACAGCCTTCTTCTTTGCGCTCGACCGGAATATTGAGACCGTCGATTCCTTCTTCAACAAGCGCCTCGCCGATGCACAGCGGCGACTCAAAGCTCTGAGGGGTCGTTATGAAGATCACTTCGATCTGTCTCCTTCGTCGGAGAACTCTAGCACCAATGGTAGTATCAACAGCGAAGATTTCGATAGCGATCATGCTTCAAAAACACGGGATGGCTATGGTCTAGATAGAGATGAGATTGGCGAAATCCTGGGTGCCTTATTGGAGTTGAGAAGTATGCTACGTAAGATCCAGTGGTATGGAGAGGTCAATCGTAGGGGCTTCATCAAAATCTTGAAGAAGTAGACTTCCCACTCGCCACCACCACCACCACCACGCGTCCATGTACTAATCCAAAGATAGACTTGATAAAAAGACCGGCTCGACTGTACAGCGACGTTACCTTGAATCCAAGGTTATGCCAAAGGCGTTTGCATATGCCACGGAGGCCTTGTCAACGATGAAGACCATCAATCTCTGGCTTTCGAAAGTAGGCGGTACAGAGGGTTTGGATCCAGAGAATAACCGCAGTGTCGACCTTACCAGCCACCCGACCCTCAGGCGTGTGTCATCGGGCACTGCTGCTGCTGGAATATCATCCGCGGCAGTGGAGACAATTGATCAGTGTATCCGTGAGGATAATGCTCAAGGCCTCTCCAAATTTTTGCAAAGCAAAGAGGCCAATCATATTACCCAGAAACTGTTTCTTAATCTTGTGCAGCGGTCGATCACCAATAGAGCGCTTCGTTGTATCGAGTTACTACTTGGTCAGGTTAAGACTCTAGACGAGGAGGACGATATAAACGGGCGCAATATCATTCACCGACTTGTCATCTCCATTGGCAGGGCCAATGGTTTGATGATATCTCCCCAGAGCGAATCTTCTACGGAAACTACAGCTGCAGCGTCGCTGAATTTGGTGGCCTCTCAGCTTTTCATTACTCCTGCCGAATCCCCGATCTCATCCCCTCCTCCTTCCACCAATGCAGTGGAATGCGATGGTGTCCTCCGTCTGTCACCCAACGACGAGTCCGTGAAACTGTTGGGTTTCATCTTGGCACACCTATCTTCCAACCAGCGTGGAGCGTTGGCAGCACGGGATACGTATGGCCGGCTGGCACTCCATTACGCTGCTCAGTATGGTTTTGTGGTCCTTTGTAGGCTCATTATCAAATACATGCGCGAATGGAACCAATTCGATGTGTCGGATGGTATTGATTCGGCCCACTGGCAAGACGCAGACGGATATGCACCATTACATTTGGCAGTCATTGGAGAACACCCTAAAACGACCAGGACGCTTCTACAGGCTGAAAACTGGGATGGGGGAGTTGGAACGACTGATAAAGTTGTATCGGCTCGGAAAACGGTCTCAAAGTCCTCTGCAGTATTGATCATGGCCGCAAAACGCAACTGCGTTGTGATTGTGGAGTTGCTCGTCGAAGCGGGAGTAGACATCAACTATCAAGATGAGAATGGCGAGACTGCACTTCATCACACCGCCAGGTTGGGCCATGTTGAATGCCTTAAGGCACTGCTTACAGGCACTGATAGCCAGCAGCCCGATGTTGAACTGGCCGAGAAGACTTATGGATGGACACCGCTATTCGTCGCAGCCGTAGAAGGCAAGAAAGAGGCTGCGGAAGTATTGATCGACCTTGGTAGAAGCGATGTTGATAAAGTTGACTTCTCTGGATGGTCGGCACCGGAACATGCAGATTTAAGAGGTCACCTTGCGCTGGCAAAGATGCTCATTGCAAAAAGTTCAAAGAACCCGAGTAGTAGCAGCTTCGTCTCTTCCGCTGCATCTTTTAGTCCTCCACTCTCTTCCACGTTATCATCGGACAAAAATATCTCATCTACTTCCTTGGCAGGTTCGCTGGGCCCTACCGATTCCACACCTACAGCTGCTCAGCCTCAGACTATCAAAAGCTTCGGACATCGATATCTGAAGAAAGGACAGACAATGGTCCTTATCACCCTTGGTAGCATGGATGTGCGGAAGAACATTCAAGCCGTGAAGCTTGATCAGATTCCCGTCTCCGAGGCCCACACGACTCAGCTAGATACCGCGTTGTCCTTGGTCGTTTCGGCCCAGAATGCTATTGGTGATCCTGCAATAGTCGATCTTCCTGTCCATGCGAACGTCACTGCTGATGATCCCATTCTCTTCGAAACAAAGGACGCCAGCAAGGTCAAGGTCATGTTTGATATCGTTCCGACCTACGCAGGATCAAATGACCGAATTATCGGTCGTGCAGTGGCTTTACTCAGTGCTGTTAGGCCAGAGGTTGGAAGAAAGAGGGCATCTTTACAAGGTGGAATTCAAGTGCCAATCATGGCTGTCAATACTCTGGAAGTTATCGGATCCGTCAATTTTGAATTCAGCATCGTCACTCCATTCGAACATCCGAACATTGCAATCACGAAAGAACACACGTACTGGAAAAGTCTGACAACGCCTAAGGTTAGCATTATCAACGTTACATGCTGTTATGAATCATACTGATGCTGTGAGCCATAGGTCATCGGGCACCGAGGTGATTGGCATGACGGAAGCCCCTCCTTCAAGCTCTTGTTTTACCTAACCATTGTGAAGGTCTCGGGAAGAACTTCCCTGCACGAAAGTCATTGCAACTGGGGGAAAATACTTTATTGGTATAAAAATCGACTACCGGTACCTTAACAAATATCTATGCTAACTACTGTTTAGTCCTTTATTCACGCTGCTAAGCTAGGTATGATCATGTAGCGATAGATAATGGCTAGTCCCCACTAACAACGAACTTTCACTAACACAGGTGCCTCGTATATTGAAGTAAGTGGATGAACTCACTGACTATTGGAGTGGAGTACTAACAGTTTAATCTAGTTTGGTGCGCATTCACACCTTACGCTCTTATTCCAGTGTTAGTACTAACCACCTCAGATGTTCAACTCACCAAGGACCATGTTCCGGTTATATACCACGATTTTCTCGTTGGAGAGACTGGTATTGATGCGCCAGTTCATACTATGACCTTGGAACAGGTATGAGTATCGATAGCCAAAAAAGGAATTACAGCTAATACTGCGTTTAGTTCTTGTCCATGAAAGAGGAATTTCCTCCGCTCGATTCTCGGTCAGGGTCCCCAGATAGGGTTGACAAGTCCAGTGGGAGCCCGCCAAACGAATCTGACGGCGTTCGCACACCCAACCTCCGAAGAGCCCGATCAATGTCTCTCAACGAACCCGATGGGCGCCAGAGCGACATTGCCGAGCGCATAAGATACAGCAGAGCGTTTAAGAAGAATGGCTTTAAGGGAAACAGTAGGGGCCATAGCATCCAGGGTCCATTTGCAACTTTGGAACAAACCTTCAAGGCCTTGCCACAGCATGTTGGCTTCAACATCGAGCTCAGTGAGGAATCCTGCGTTCAAATACTTCCCAGTCGACCATCTAACCCCTTTATGCAGAGTATCCCTCGTTACAAGAATCAGAAGAAGAAGAGATGGATTCAACTGTTATTGAAATGAATGCATGGGTCGATGCGATCCTAAAAGTGGTTTACGACCATGGCAAGGGAAGGAATATCATCTTCTCGAGTTTCAATCCCAACGTTTGCCTTTTGTTGTCTTTCAAGCAGGTTAGCTCACAGTTATCTATCTTGAAGCGATGCAACTAATACTTGGCTCCAGCCGTCAATCCCAATTCTTTTCCTCACAGAGGCAGGTACCCGTGAGATGTCAGATATCCGCACAACCAGTCTTCAGGAGGCTATTCGATTTGCCAGTAGATGGAATTTGCTGGGAATCGTGTCTGCTGTTGAGCCACTCGTGCTATGCCCTCGACTCATACGGTAAATACATTTTTAGTTCTATATTGGACCCATCTAATACCAGCTTTCTTATAGGGTTGTGAAGGAAACTGGATTGGTTTGTGTTACTTATGGCGTTATGAATAACGAGGCACAGAACGTTAAGGTGATTTTCTACTCCATACTCTGTCTCGTACTGACTAACCGCAATATGATGTAGCTACAAGTTGAGCAGGGTATTGATGCACTTATTGTCGACCGCGTCCTCGCTATCGACAAGGCGCTTCGACCAGCAGGAGCGGAAGATAAGGGAGAGGAGGATAAGGGAGAGGCTATGAAGCTACTTCAAAAAACTAAGGAGATTGCGGAATTAGCTAAAGAAAATATGCCAATGAATAGTGGTAACGGTACTGTGGCATGAGGGTTTGGTTTTCTTGCAGATACAAAGTTTAAAGCAAACAATCCAGATTACAGTGCATATTGGCGACGGGCGGAATGGAGGCCCTTGATGATTCTTAATTCAGTGTGCGTCTTGCTAAAATCATCTCATCTGTTAGGGTGACAGAACATGGTCGTGTGCTGCCTTCCGGTTCAATTTGTTTGCTCTCGGGTCATCCCCGATAAGTGATACTGCCAGCTCCTAAGTCTTCGCCAGAAATTGCGATAGTACCTCTATTGTTTACGGGCGGGGTTTCTTTTCCCTTGCAACCGCTGGCGATGGGATGGATAGTTTCCCATTTCAATACCGCTGTGATATTTGTGTCATTATGACTCGAAATACTCTACTGAGTACAATGCCCTAGATGTCACGCGTCACAAATGCCCTGTTAGAAGAAATTTTATTAGAACTTCCGCTCACTCTTGGGAATTCGGTATTGAAAAAATCCGTTACAACCAAATCTCGTCCGAACTATCGTACTCGCTACAGTATATCGTGTCCTCGAGACAAAAGAGCAGTATTACAAAATCCGAAAAGTACCAGTTTCTCAGTGGTCCACCCCCGCTCCCGCTCCCGCTCCCGCCCTTACTCCATCCCTGGGACCCTCGAGTATAATACCCCACCTCCCCAGTGATGGCGGAGGAGGCAGATGGAGCTGGTGGAGGCCGGTATTTCGGCATCCGGATCACAGTCTGTCACTCACAAATCTGAGCCTTCTCGAGATCAGGCAAGTAGCCCTGGGATTATTCGTCTCGTTTGAAGCAGCCAGAGTAGGGATAAAGAATGAAAGAAGGGTTAATCAAGATACATATCAACCCTCCAGCAGGCGGCAGTTATGGTGACTTATCACAGCATGAGTGATCACTCGGACAAATTCTCCTGGGTTTTGGCTTGACCTTGGGTTTGTAGATTGATGTGAGAAAAACTGCCGTTACGCATCAAAGTAAGGATGGATAGAAGAGCGAGTTTGAGAGAGATAAGCACAGACGGTGCGTTATAATATAAGTCCTACGAGTCTCCATACTGAAATTTACAATCATGCCGTGATACTGTGACAAGTATAAAACCAATCTAAAATACCGTATTTCTTCCCGGGCCACACGACACTACACACACCAAACACTAAGTCTATGGGTAAGTATCTTAATTTACTGTACCACGGCAACGGGCACTCTTGAAGCCTCAGTGGCATTCCATACGGTCCCCATAATGGGCACGGAACCAAAGATTCCTACCACTGGCTCAGACCAATTGGTTGGTTATAACCAGGTGATACAACTCGTTGCACTGGTCTGGGCTTTGGTTCAGTTGGGGTTGGAGTTGTTGATTAGTAGATCTAAGTGGTTGGTTCAGTTCTTCACGAGAGTAGGTGTGGAAGCTCACTACCAATCACTCGAGCATCATACCTCCCCAATCGAATCGCTTTTTAGCATACCCGCCACAGCAACCAGAATAGCCCTGGAATATACGGCTCAGATTTGTTCAGTTGTTGGAATGGACAGGGAGCCTTCTCCACTCATTGTCCCTAGATTTCCGTGAACTGAAGATCTGCCGCTTGTTCTCTTATTTGCTGATTCCAAACTGCACGAACCATTTTCCAACTGCATCAACTAACTGCATACCGCCACTGGTTCAAAACCAATACACTGGCTAAAGCTTGTCGCGGGGGGGGGTCTGCGTTCCCAGTCTAGTAATAGCATCCCAAGTGTATGTATGTATGTAGGGACATATCATACAGTATCTTTTTTCTGCGGGCAGCAGAAAAAGTACCAATATATGTACGGGTACTCTAAGTCGGCGACATTGATCGGAGAGTGGGGAAAAGGAACGGCCGAAGCAAAAACCCTATTATTGCTTTTTGGTATCCCCCCCGCTCACTCCGCGATTATAACATCCGGCTGTAGATAGCAACCCATCGAAAATTCGTTTGTGTGATTCATTTATTCCTTATCCATCAGCAACATCATGATATCAACACAGTCTAGACACTAATTGAATGCCTATTCAATGCAAAGCTCAAGAGAGAGGTCAAGCAAGACACTCGGGTGCCCATCTGCATCATGTATATAGGACGGAAACTCGAGTTCCGATGAATCGAACGAATACACAACGAACAAGGGTAAGTGAAGTGCAATGCAGGCGCCACCGTCGATGTATATTTTGACGGTCTTTACAGCGAATGGGTACTTCAGAAGTGCAGTATGCATTGCTTCTCTTTTCCTCTTACACCGACTAAATACTCAAAACACCAACTTTCACTATGTCCAATCAACAATGCAGTTCTGGAGCACGCATGCGAAGCCATCGCCCGTCGTACCGAGCGTATACGGCGTGCCGAGGTTCACAGTAAAGGAGTCGGTAAATAACCAATGGCGGAGATGCCGTGCCGAGGGTGCATGAAAGCGAGTGTCTCGCTTTTTTTGGGTTTGGGATCTGTCATTCTGCGAAACGGTTAGTAAGTGGTTTGCTTCCTTGTCAAAAAGGCGGGCCGCTGTGTTTTGAATAGATTCCAGAATACCAGGTCTGACAACCGCGTGGGAACCACCTATCATTTCCCTACCATACAAGGTCCATCCTTTCTGTAGAGTAGTACGTGCAGGATACATACAGGCGACTGAACAGGTACATTGCTTTTACATGAAGCTTGCTTAACAATTTGAAGGTGGAGTAGTTATGTAAACTGTAGAGCTACAAAAGACGGATTACGCCATTTCAGCGCAAAAAAACAAATATATCAGAAACCTTCTGAAACATATAGCCCGCAATTGATCTTTTAGCATAGCCACACCTGCTGATGAGGGGCCAGGAACAACAAAAGCTCAAGCTGGCCAATCCATCATGCACGAAGCCCCTATTAAACCCAGTACCACCAAGACATGTAGCTGGTGTGAATCCCCAGGCGTAGTAACTTCTGCAACGTCCAAGCGTGCAAAACCAGGATCTTTGCGTTTGCAGCATGTATAGGTTTTGATGCTTATAGTAGTTGTGTCGTAAAGTACCTCAACACCACCCGCCCAGGGGTTCCGTGGGATGCTCAAAAAATACCGGATGATTGTCGAATCGACTTTCCGGAAATGACACCGAGTTATCAATCAATCGGCGGGCAGCGGGTGAGAGCGAAGCTAGTGAGATCTAATCGCTGTTCGTAGATCTTAGAGAAGTTTGTGTTTCCCATCGAAGAATGGGCGGGGACGTCGGCGATGTCAGGCTTCCTTATCCGATAGGGCGTGTGGAAGGTTGATGAACACTTGTCGAAATAGGATTAACAAATTGATCGAAAGAAAGGCTACTACACGGAGCGACCGTCTCAAGAGCGGCGGCTGCAAACCACGGGCTTATGCTGTCTTCATGAGATCGAACAGATCGAACTCCCGACCCCCACCGCCGCTTGTACCCTGCTTCTGCGCGGCCAGCATCTTTGAAAGCGATGCACCTTTCCGGGACTTCTTCCGCGCCACAGACGTAGTTGATATCGCAGCGGCCTGGCGGGTTTGAGTGAGGGTCTTCGGGGGTGGTGATGCTATTGTTTCAGAGGGTTTTCTGGGTTTCTGGCGATTCTGTGTTTGGGTGGGTCGTGGTTGTGACGGAACGTCCTCGCCAGTGACTTTGTGACATGCGTGGCATCGGTATGTGATCCATGTTTCCCCGGTGCTTGATTTCTGTTTGTGCCCGTCTTCGTGTGCAGTTCGCATGCTATCAGCCCCCCCCGGTATCCGAATGGTGCCGCATGCCGGACATGCTTTGGGCTCGTCTGCGATGGAAAACGAATTCTCGGATGATAAGGACATGTAGCGGGACATCAGGTGGGCAGATATTGCTGGGGCAGCTGTGGCAAGGGCGAGGGAGGCTGCCCGGAGGTGCTTTAGTTGGGCAATGATCTGAGCGTTGGCCATGGTGAATCGTTGGGGTGTTGCTTTGAGTTTAAAGATTTTTGTTTTCGACTGGCGAAGAGCTAGCGTAACTACCTAAACCCTAAGTAGGGTTTGGGTCGAGGTTACATTAAACGACTTCTCTACTATAAAACCTCATCTTGAATGGATTGAATGTTAAAGTCTGGAGCAATCATGTAAGAATCACAGACTATTGAAGTCCCAGAAATTACGAGAAAGAAGATACGTTGGTACTCATGGGGGATTTGGTCGGTAGGATAGCTGTTGTCGAAATGACAAACAATGCGAGTTGAATATGTTAACCCTTGACTCGTCAGTAATCTTACCCCGCGAATGTGTAGCATCACTTTCAGTCATCCAAGGCTCGACGGATATGACACAGTATCATTGGGATTGCGACGGCGAACGAACGACAACGCAGTAAAGATATATATCTCGCAGTAAGATCCAGTCATGGACAAACATTATCATCCATCATTACCACCATTACATTAGGCAACCATTCTTCTTCGAGGAATGGAGATCTGAGCAACCAAGCGGGAGTCTGCGGTTGCCAGTTCTTACAAATCCCTCAACCATCCATTCGTACCAAACCTTGCGCTCGCTTGACCGCCTCCACATGGATACATCCACTTCACAATGGTCTGGAAGATATAGTGGGGTCTAGAATGAGTGCGGCTGATTAGAATCGAGCATATTTGTAAATCGAGGGTGGAATAAACATCATGACGAGGAAGGAATGTCATACCTTCAAGGGGAAGAATATAGGGAACCAACTGATCATGTCTTTGCTCTTCTGATCAATGGTATCCGGCCTTGTGCTTAGCTCTATGTTACCATAGAGCACACTCTCAAAGTACCCCGCCAATCCATGTACAACTCCCCGCCTTGGAACTTTGAATGTGGATCTGCAGCTTCGTAGGTTATGGTCGTTTCCACCATCTCCCAATCCCACGAAACCCCCTCCCATAGAAGCCGCTTCACCAAGAATATTCGATGGTACCGGGTGGGAGAAATGCCAAACTTTTGTTATGAAATCATTCTCTGAAAGGTTATCGATCGATTGTAGCATTACTACGTACGGCGTCTCGGAAGCGTCTGTGTCGTTCTTTCGTAACGAGATATCGGCGTAGATTTTTGGCGCCATGATTGGTGTTAGATGGGCTGAGTATGACTGTGGTATCATAACGCCTCCAGATGCTGTATTGCTAGCAACGTCAGTCAGTGAGACCCAGACATTTATGGAAATGGCAGGAGATCTGGGCGAACATCAACTGGAAGCAGTTCAAACATCGGGTGCAGTGCTGGGTAATTTGCATTTAGCAAAGGGGATATGGCTTACGATTTAGGACTCTCTGAACGCCATCTAGACACTCGGGACTTAATTCGTTATCGCCAAAGCTTCCGAGCAATTCTGATACCAGAATATCAACCAAAAATGCTGGCTTCCATGACCTCATGTCACTCTTGATGACTGTAACCCTATCATTCCACCTTTCATGGTTCTGCCCAAGGAGGTGAACATAAGCGTTGGGGTTCTTTTCAACTGCAATGACTTTGACCGTACGCCCAGATTGTTCGGCAGCTCGTAGCGCCCTAGTTACTAGCGGGCCACGCCCGGCGCCAACTACGGCAACAACTCTAGGGAACATGGGGCGTTAGCATATCCAGCAAAGGCGCAGGGTTGCAACAAACATTTCTTCCCCCAAGTTACGATCTTCCAATGCTAGCCTGATAGCCGTTTCATACTGCTGGTATTTTACCGGATCCTTCTCAAAGACCTCATAGGTGATACTCTCTAGGTTGTCTGCCAACGGCTGCAGCGGTGCCTGGAGGTAGTCTTGATAGCCCGAGCCGAACTTCTCAACTGTGGACTGCGTCGGCTGATTCTTTTGCAAGTGACGGATGTATATTAGGTATGAATGAGGTTCATGCCGTATTTTTGAAGGACCCCGTATTACCGGTGCAACATTGGTGTCTGTCAAAAGAATAAATGGAGTTGGTCGGAGTTTCATGTACTTTGTGAGTAATCCCTGGTGAGACTTAGAGAGTACAGGGAACCCCTTGTTGTTGGGGCAGAAGGTAGGCGAAGGGATAAGCAGCATTCGCAACGGCTCCGCGAACCACCGGCGAATGACGAACGAATTTGGTAGCTTCGCCGGAATCCGTAGTGCTATGAGGATGGATGTTAGAGGAGCGATCTTAGGGTGGTGTGCAAGGCTTACCAATTGCCAACTGTGTGTTGTACTTGCATACAGTTCGTATGGTATTCCAAGAATCCCATGCGGAAAAGGCATCATACATCACATTCTCGGTCAGGGAATTCTCGTCGCCAACCCAGTCATCAATGGAGAGCTGTATAAGTAGTTGCATATAGGTTGCACGGGACAATGCAGTGTTGATCGCCTGCGCATATTCCGCAATATTTTCCTGAAATTTTGGACTCGGAATAACAACATGACTGAGCCCACAAAACGCGGCATATGCCAGTTCTAGGTCCAGTACTTGTCTAGAAACATGCGCGAGTAATGAGTCGGCAGTTTCGACTTCTATCCAAGTTGAGACGAATGCGATGACACTGGACATGTACTGTCCAGGGCGGATGTTAACTTCATCGGCAGTGAGTGCATCGATATGGATATGTAATCGCTTCTCCGATCTGGCTCGTGCTATAGCTTCTTGAATGCGCTTGTGGAACCTGGAGTTGGTTATGCGTGCGGTTATCATGTCATACTGAAAGAGCGTTCCGGTCAGCATTAGTACTGTACGGACAGGTGATATGTTCTTACGCCAGCATTGCCCTCTGCGTCGACAATACCGGCATCGATCTGAAGATTCGGGTCCGAGAGGTGATGTCCCACGCACCACACGGGCACAGTGTTATTCTCAACGGATTGAGTTTCGGCGTCCATAGGAGGGTGTTCTGTAGGGTTGGTGGGAATAATTCCGGTAGCGCGGGGCGATGGATGATAAATGTCAGTTTTTTGGTATGTTCGGGCAGTTTTCGTTCTGATGTTTTCGCACTTCACTTCTTGGTGGGGAACAATTGATTGCTTGATTGATGAATGAATGTTTGATTGCCTGATTGATTGATTGATTGATTGATGAAGGTGGAGAACTCGACCCTCGCGCCCACTTACGTGCATTTGTAGAGGGGTAAAGTACTCTAGCGTTGTGCAGGTCCTTCCCGACGCGCCGACGCGCCAACCCCTGTTATAATTTACGCGAATGCGCAGTTGATACTCTTCCTTCTCACTGCACTCTGGATCCAACACAACCCCTACCTATCCTCCACCCTTTTGTTCCTGTCGCTCTGCTCGTCCTTCTCGTCTTTTGGCTTCTCAATGCTTTCTACATGGTCTTCCACCCTCCACCGTTACCACTGGCACTTCTTGACTCGTCCAGCGGACACCTCCAATTCCCGCAAATCACCTTCCCCCTAGTCACGACATCACTGGCAAGGCTCAATTCCTTGATGAAATATATACTAGGCTCTTACAGACTCCCGGCCACTTCCCGACCTACAGTCGTCAATGGGAAACGAGCTTCCGGTCGAGCCTGTTTGATGCATGTTTTTCGCCCAGTGGTGTCGGAACTTAACCCTAAGTCTTCAGTTGTATGTCTCGTAGATCTGCTCTACAAGTCAAAATAACTTCCAGCAACTGTCATGAGATGGATTGCTCGTTGTCAACCTTTTGATGGAGCCGGCTCTTAGTACTTTATTGTACAGTTTGCGAAGGATACCTGCGGGATTCTTGGTGCATGGGACTTTGCTATTGGCAGAGGCAGTACGAAAACCATTGACGGATGAAATATTCCGATAGGCATTGCAATTGAGGGCCAACTTCCGAGAGCACGATTTCTCTTACTAGCGGATTGCATCAGTGTTTCACCCAATGCCCGGAAGGCTCTTGTCGGTACGGTGTTTGCAAACGTAGAAATACGCAATGCCTAGCGAACCTTACCAACTCTCCTGCAGAGTCCGGGTTACTTACGGAAGCACAATGCGTATCATTGCATGGGGAATTGTCTCGCTCCGGGGAAGCTCTGCATCAACCTCAATTTGCAACCCTTCAATGGCTGTCCTTGCATAGTATCTACTAGCATGGGCCGTACCGTCTCTTGCTTCTATCATTGAGATCTTCCAGATCAATACCCGCCCCCTTCGCTTGACCGGAATCTTGATTCCGGCCAGTTCTTTCAGAGATAAGCTAGCCGATCTGCGATAGTTACTTGCTTCTGCTCTGGCGTTGTGAGTGAGCATCGACCCCAGCCAGCCTGTCCTCTGGTCCCCTCAGGGTCGAACAGAGTGTACAAGAAGGCTAAAGCATTTTATTCACGGCTTTTGTGGATGTTATATTTGTCCGTGCCTTCGTCTCAGTTCTGAGTTGAAGAGAAAACAAAAACTTGTCCCAGAGGGTTATGCAAATACAAACGGAGTCTTCGAAGTTGCAGGTGGTTATGAGTGTGAGGAGAGGGTTGTGTGGGAGGGGCAGTCCGAATGAGAAGGTACGTACAGTGTCCAACATACATTTGGAGAGGATATTGGGTCACTACTGGCACTCTTCAATACTTGATGGATCAATTCACTAGCGTTCTTCATGCTTTGAGAGCTCTTTGAAGATTTAGAACAGTAAGGCGGGAACCTCCCTAGTGGAGGCTTCAGAGCTTAGTACTCGTCCGTTTGCTTGGTGACATATCTACAAATAAGGTTATCAGAGCTGAAAGCGTTATGATTTGTCTTGATTTGTTGGTGATGAGGGGAGCCTTGGTACTTGTGTACGATGCTGGAGTAGGGGGAGATGGAGGGCCGCTTTTCAGCGGCCCTCCTTAATTTTTTTACTATAAGTACCTCTTCCCCCGGAAAGTATTCGCTAATTTTTCTAGCAGGCACCGATAGTATGTTGACCATTCATATTGATTGAGATGTTATGTTAGACGGGTATACACAACATATAAGTATCCAGGTATATATGTCTATCTAAATCTTCCTGTAACTAAGAGTGCTAGAACTGAGTACCGGGACGTAGTTTATGAACTGATGTTGACTAGAAGTTGGCACTTATGTTTGCGACGTTGCTTTTGTTTTCAGCTTCGGAGCAATTCTACATGTACCACAGTTATCGATGAGCTTTTAGCATGTGGCTAGCCCGGGGGGAAAGTATCTTCAATCATTGCAGACAATGAATAATATTTTTCTACATCGTAGCCCGCACGGTAATTCGCCTCATGTGCGTCTTGCGATTGATGTACTGTATTCTTCTGTCGGGCATTCTCTTGCCCCCCATTTAGAATTAGTTTAAGTAAAGGTTAGAAAGTGGCTTTCGTATTTCCCTGTTAAAGACACTACACTCAGGAGCATCTGCACCACCAGCCAAGTAAAATGAGTGTCGCTAATGATAGCCGGTGCATAGGATTTGTATTTGGACTTTGAATTCATGGCTAATTCGCATAGATATCCTACTTTGTCGGTACTCTAGCGTTTCTCTACAGCATCGAACTGCTTACTAGGTCTATTCCTTGAAGACTTGGTTATATTCAGCGGCTGCACAAGCGATACAAGCTCGGCCTGCGTGCCATCCGCACCGGCGGGCCATAGTTGACGTATCCATCATTTCGGGTGAACAGATATCATCCGCTGCGCCCTGATAGATGACTATGAAGTGTAGAGTACATTAAAGTACGTTAAGGTGTTGGCTACTTGGTTATGGGTTATTCGGGGTATAAGAGAAATGCGTACATTACTGTAGCTTGAGGGAGGTAATTGGATGGTGACGGGTTTCGAAATTCGAACGCCACCGAGCCTTCCGGATGTTCGACACTGCATGGGGTTAGATCCAGTTCTTCCATTTTACTGACCGGGTATACCTGGGTGTGACTGGATACAGATATTAACTACCACCTTGCTACCTGGTACGGTTCTGAGGTTGCAATGTACCCTTTGTGTCGGAATGAAGAACTATTTTCTTCGAATTAATGTTGATTTGCTCTACATTGCACGATCAAGAACCATGTGGCTTCTCAGTTTCGCATACTCTTTAGCTGATTGAACGGTTTGGTACTCTGGAAAATGACGCATAGAGTGTCCATCCTCGTGAGATGCAGCCGTTTAGCCGTACATGACGACTGTCGTTTGAAATTGGATACACCGCCGAAAAAAATGACACGCACTATTGCCTAAAGGCGCTTTGATCGTAGGGCTACCATCGCTACGGTGACTGCCTTGTGATGTCCTATAATGGCATGTATTTTGGTACCATTTTATCATCGACACTGGGCACATTTACGCCAACCTTTCACTTGCGTTACTGATACCTGTCAGCTCACGGGAACCCTTTGTTTGGTTGAGGAATAGCGTTTCTTTTCAGAATCCGCCTCATCTAAACGCCAAACTAGTTATCCGGTAGAGTACTCTATCTAGCAGTCGCCCAATCCATGCTGTACGGCGCCCAAAAACCTTCGGGGGGTAGTGGAATACCTCGTGATAGGTTTCGCCGTTAAATCTCCCAAACTCGGTACATTATTGTGTGTCAGTGACCCACCGTTTGAGATCCTGGACGAACTGCGCACAAACGAGGTGGCAATAACTAAGCTCGGGACATACTGCGGCAGGATCGATATTGCAGACGGCACATAAAGCTTTAGCAGTAACTGGGGTTTCAGTTGATATATTGAGTAGATATAAGCAACCAGAGAACTGAATCATATAATTTATAGAACGTAACAGCTGTTGGAATGATTACCCTTCTGGGGGTATTCAGCTTAGGCCTGTTCTTAGGGAGGTTGAGAGTTTCCCCGTGTACCTGATTCCACGTGCCTGGACGCCTCCGTGACAAATATCGTTGTCGAATCGATATTGAATGCAGTGATTACGAATGACGGGATGAACCAGAATATTGATTGATCTGGATCGGCACAGAAATACGTCGTTCCTGGGAAAGGAGGTTTATTACTTGAGTATCCTAGGCATCAGGGTCATGTAAAGACGTTAACCACAAATAGTTCAGCAGCGGGGAAGTCCTTGGAGTATAAAATGGTGATTTTCCACCATTATTGCTTCCACAATTTATTGCCCCACATGGTGGCATCCGGATCTGATGCCGTCAGTCTGTAGTCTGTCAAATATGAGTATTCGTATATCTTACCTTCGAGTCGTATCTAAAGCGCGTACTATGCAGAAGCTTTCGACCGGAGCACTTCTCAGGAGGCACGAGAGTGGCATCAGAACCACAATTTCACTGAAGATATCTGGGTATCGCAGTCGAATTCTACTCTAGTGAACGAACGGGGTTTCCGATTCTCCGTGGTTACCGCCAGCTAATAAGCATCCTGGTCTGCATAGATCACACGCTAATATGTGCGGGAAATTTCTAGAACTAGGGACATTATCATGCAAGAGATTCATCTTCCCGGCTTCTTCTGAGAGTACCGTAGCCCCTAGTGGTTCGTAAAGAACGCCATGTAGGTAGAGTAGTGTTTTGGTCTTGCCTTGGGAGAGGGGTTCTGCGTGCTTTCAAGCCCTCCTTGGCGCCGCCGTATACGTTAGCAAATCAGCTGGAAGCAGAACTTGATGAAAGTTAACTCTTTAAGGCGGGGGCCAAAAAGAAGCTGTGCACTGCAGTACCAGCTGAGGTGAGGGCGTTTGTGTGGAACAGCAACAACACTAAGCTACTGCCGACATCTCGGAAGTGGCCACCGATTCGACCCCTATATATCTACTCGTGTGCTTCAGTAGATGATATGTTACAGCCGGTCGGGCGACGGCGGACGATGGTTCGTGTGATTCGTGGGGGCAGCCGCTCAAGCTCAACCGTGATATCGGGTAGTTTCTCTACCGAACCTGGGTACTCTGTGTATCAATGGATATAAATCGCCAGATTCTTGTGGTGGATGATGGGATTTGTTCGCGGGTGTTGGTCATATTTGTTTCAAAGCAGTGGCGAATTAAGACACAAGCAGCATCCACATGGACGGGATGACGAGCATCCGAGATGATATCGACAGCCTAATGTCATAAAAGCTGATCCAAATTTGTAACTATCGGTAAACGCGTGTGATTAATCGTTGATCAGATATGTATATTCTAGACGATAGCCGCCGCAATCCGACGAAGGAAAAAAAAATAATAAAAATTTGGGAAACGCATAACGATGGCCTCGGCACACAAGTGGGGTTTGAGATCGAGTTGTCAGTGCAATATTAAGAGACCTTGCTTCATATGTGCACCCCCCAGACCGAGTGCATAGTAGCGAAACAAATCGTTTCGAAAACCAGCCAGTCGGCGCCCGTCTGTCGAGAGCGCCGGGCAATCAGTTTCATGCCAGATACCGTGAAACTGTCGCCGGGCCCCATATGCATGCAGAATGCTTGGAACTGTGCATGTGGCAGATCAGGGCCACTCGTCAAGATGGTTGTTGGAGATGGGTACAGCGCGACATATGAGGGGAGTTATCGGTTCGGGTATTATCCTACTATTGCCCAGACGTCTCACTAGAAATAATACCTGAACTAGTGGCCCGGTTTAGCAGAAGAACTTGCGGAATGTTCTGTTGTTCGATCCTGCAGCTTTGCGTCCGATGTTCTCATTCGTGCAGACTCGTTGGTGTTGAGCCACTTCCGAACTGTATCTTGTTACGTGCAGTCCTACCAGCACAAAACGGTGATGGACGGGTTTTTGCCTCATCGTTATTTTTTTCTTTCTTGCCTATTCATCCCTGTATCGTCCAATTATTGCTTTTTAAAAAGTCTCTGAAAGTCTCAAACCTTTCTAGACTGTAACTCTGCCTAAGTACATCACACACAGTGCTTACTTTTCTTTTTCCCCTTTCGGCTTATCATCATGGGTGCACATGTTCCGTTTGAACTCTATGGCTATGCTTGTGGCCAGCGTCAAACTTGAATTGATGATGGGGAAAGGGGAATTGCTTCGTATCTTTCGGGGGCGTACAGCATATGGTGCAATGGATAAACGCTGGGACGAAGTTAAAATCGAGGACGGTTCGTGTTTAATATCGCTTATGTGGTTGCACACTCCTTCATCCACGCGGGAGAGTAGCTCATGGGAATTGTCTGAGACTTTGGATTCAAGATTCACGACCAGGTGGGGGAACAGCCGACTTCTTCAACTCCGAACCCTAAGTAGGTTCAAGGTGGAGAGCGACGGTGGATGCCGACTGACCGGTCCTCACCTACGCACTTGAATGAAGTCGAGGAGAAATTGGAGTCGTTAGTTCCGTCCATCGATCTCTCGATGGCTATTCCTCTCCTCCTCTCCGCCTACGCAGTCCACGCTGTCCCTGCTTCCCTCCCTCACCCCAGTCCATAGCCACTTAACATCACGCTCCATCACCAAGCCAAGGTGTCAACTTAGTGCTAGCCCAGCCACTTATATAGCAAACATACAATACCATCCCATCCACCAACGTCCAGAGATATGAGCCGATCGTTGAAGGAAGCCAGGAGGTGTAACCGGCCCCCTCCGGTTTTGGGTTTGTTTCTGGTATCTGTGGTCGTTCAGTCGGTTGGCCGGCCAGGCAGTTTGTCGGCTGCGGTACAGGTACAGGGCAGTTTCCTGGGCCTCCCCGGCTCGACTTTCACGAAGAATCCGTTCGCTGTTATTGATTGATGCTCTCAAACAAGCACTCTGGATTGATATCCGGATATCACCATATCAGCAATACTCATCACAGCCTTGCCCACAACCAATGGGTAATCATTCAGCCAACGAGGCAATCGACCAAGGGAATCCACAATGTGCTAAAAGTAGCAGAACAGAGTAGCGGTAGACAAAACCCCTGTGCACTACATACAGCTCGCACTCGTTCCCACACCCACGCCCCCATCTGCATACCACCCCCTGTCGCTCGGATTCGCACATCTCGGTTTATTTCAAGAAGCTCCCCCCTCCTTCTCCACCCATCCCTCCCACTCAATCTCTCGGATTCTGTTCGTCAATTCCAGAAATGAAGTGCTGACATTCACCTGTTCATCCCTCTTCCTCCGCCTCCGCTCCGACCTTCACCCAACCTCCAGCTGTCCAATCATACTGTTGTTGGATCCTTAATAACCCACCTTCTTGAACCTGTTGACCCGACTCACCTTCCCTACGCCACTCCCGCGCCTGCAATAGTAGCGAATCGCCGCCGCCACAACCGCATCTTAAAAAAACGCAGCATCACTGTTCGCGTGCTGTGGTCTTCGATTTCGTGTCCTCTGCAATATCCCGTGGTGTTCCGTTCGAGACGCGTTCAGAAAAAAAGTTGGTCTCATATAATATAATATATACAAGCGTTTTATGCTCTAGCTGTGTTTTGATACCCTACGCTGCAACTCGACGACCAATACAAAACAAAAAACAACGACGACGACAAGCAAAGTCGTTCGCATGTCCACCGCGCTGCTTACACAGTCCGCAACTACTGCTATACCAGTAACAATGGCAACCACAACTACACCAACTTCGCCAACAAAGAAGCGCAGACGAAGAGCGCCCGCAACTGGAGCCGCCGAGGACTGCTTTAGTTGTCGTTCCCGTGAAATAAAATGCGACCGCAGGCGGCCTTACTGTGGGCCGTGTCTCGACAGCAATCAGACTTGCAAAGGGTACCGCACGCAGCTTACTTGGGGCGTTGGTGTTGCTAGCAGAGGAAAGCTCAGGGGGATGTCACTTCCAGTGATCAATGCGGTAACAGAGCAACAACGGAAAGATAGGATCACGAAGCAACGAGAGGACAAGGCTGGAGCGGCGGATGAGAAGGCAAGGAAGATGAGGACGACAGGTGCTGGAACTCCCGGTTATGGAGGAACTACTCCTGCTCAACGTGTTTCACCGCCAGCTAGCGGGAGCAAGCTTAGCATTATCACCAGTTATGATTTTGTCAACATGGAGCCACATTCTGTTACCGGAAGCTCTGCTGTCTCCCGTACTTCATCAACATTGTCGGCGCCTCAATCCGCAATCTCAATAAACAGTCCAGCACTCTCTGCGGTCTCGTCTAGAGGTCCTGGGCTACCATCACATCGCGTCGGCCAGGAAAGTAGATCCCCTCAATCTGCAATATCGCCCGCATATTCCACGGCCTCACAGCCACGTTACCGCTCGCCTATCCCTCCGCAACAGTCTCAACCGCATCACCACCATCACCATCATCATCACCAACAGCAACCACCACCGCAACCTGAGCAGCAGCAGCAGCAGCAGCAGCAGCAGCAGCAACAGCAGCAGCAACAGCAGCATCAACAGCAACAGCAACAGCAACAGCAACAGCAACAGCAACAGCAACAGCAACGTCAACATCAACATCAACATCAACATCAACATCAACAGCAACATCAGTCACAACAACAGCAGCACTATCAAGCATCTTCCCCTGGAAATGCGCAATATCACAAATCATCGTACTCCCATGTCTCAATGCCCCCACAGCAGTCGCCATCAATGCTGCTTTCACCAATGTCCGAGTACGAACCAGGCTATCAACCCCCTCACCACTATTCCTCTGCGCCTTCATCTGCGCCGTTATACGAGATTGTGACGAACGTATCGAGCGCATCTTATCATTCCTCACCCTCGTTAACAGTAACCAGTAGCGGTGTTTCCTACGCCGCCATACCCGCTCCTATGCATGCTCCAGCACCGCGGGTAGTGCATAATGGCCACGTCCATCATAGCAATGGTCAGTCATGGAATGGGTCGAACGCGGAAGTAGGGAGTCTTCATCACCAACATGTGCCTGCGGGCCACAGCAACCTGTCCGACTTGTTGTACGATGAAGACATGCTCAGTACGTTTTAAATACTGGCTCCAAATACCCCTTTTTTTCCTTTTCTCTTTGTATATTGTCTGTACCGTTGCATATGTAGAGGCCCGTACAACAAAAGTTTGCACCGCCTTCCATCCTTCCGATTGATAGACCGTTTTTTTTTACGACCACGTTATTATAGTTTTGTTTTGTCCGCTGTCTGACTCGGGTTTTCTTCCTGTCTGGTTCAGCTTCTACCGGGTCCGGAATCCCCTTCATTTCGGACTTTAACTCGACCCCTGGAGCTGCTACAGCAGTTTCTGCTGGCTATATTCTTCCCCCGCCTCAGCTCGCCAACCTTCCCTCATCACTCCGATTTCTCATCGACTACTATGATAAGATGGTTTGTCCGGCTTTAGTGGTCTTTGATGGCCATAACAACCCTTACCGCCGCGAGATCCTACCTATGGCTTTTCAGAGCCCAGCACTTCTGGAAGCTGTCCTTGCGTTGGCACAGAGTCACCTCCACTCATCTAAGAAGATGGTTCTATCTGCCGATCATTTGGACGACGGTCATCATAGTCCAACACCAATTTCACCAAATTCTCCTTTGACGCCGGATACATGTTGCACTACCCCAGATGGCTTCTCTCCAATGCTTCGCCGCTCTCCAGCCGTAAATGGTTCTTCCGACAGTGCTCTGCATCATAAGAACAACTGCACAAGACTTCTTCAAGATCAGCTAGCCAATCCTATGCTGTCAAAAGCTGATCCCGTATCGGCAACCCTCTTGATCCTGTTATTCTATCATCTCTGTGATACAGGTATTGCCAACTTCAAGACGCACTTAGCGGGTGTGAAGCGGTTGATGATGATGAGGGATGTTGGCAAGGAGACCGGTCGATGGGGATGGATGGAAACTGTCTTTTGTTGGCTGGATAATATGTGTAGTTCGGTCAATAACCGCGAAGCCCAGCTTCGGGGGGGTTATTTGGACATGATCTACCAATCCACAGACTGGGGCCTTGAGAGCTTGGTAGGATGTGACCGGGATCTCTTCATGCGTCTTGCCGGACTTCCTCGAATTAATATGTTGAGTCAAATATCACCTAGGCCCGGCTCTGGTGATGTTCACCTTGTCGACGAAGATGGTAGTGTGTCCGAATCTGCAAGGAATGAGGACGATGGAAGAACCGATTTTTGGCTAGTTTGGAATGCGATGAAGAGGGACTTGTACGAATGGAGACCAACAACTCGCAACACTCCTACATCTTCGAGATTCAACTCTCCAAATTCTGAACGCGAATCTTCTCGAACTCCTCCAGCCACCTTACCGCCTCCGATTGCTCATGTGAGGGCACAGGAAGCGGAGGAAATGAATAATTGGGTTCACGCTTGCAATGTATATCGTTATGCTGCGATCTTATATCTCGACAGACTTGCATATCCGCATCTGCCATCCTCACACTCTATTTTCCAGAACACTGTCCGCGAGGTTCTTGACCATGTTGCCTGTATCCCGTCGATGGGACTAGGTAGCAGACTTCTCTGGCCGCTGTTTATCACTGGCTCCGAGTGTGTTGTTGATACGCATAAATCACTTGTCCGAGAGCGGTGTTTGGATATGCAGAAGGGCACCGGGTTCTTCAACAAGGTTTCTGGATTGGATGTGCTGGAGAGGATCTGGAAAGAAGACGACATGGATGAAGCTTGTATGAATGCTGGTATTGTCTTCGCAGGATCCAGAAAGATGGGGAGAAGTGAGAATCGCAGCATTGGCGGGAGAGGCCTACGGTGGAGAAAGGTTATTGGTGAGGAAGAGATGGAATACTTAATGGTTTAACCTTTAATGTCTGGTTTTTCTAATCTCACACCCCGAAATGATGTATACTCCCTTCCTTCGTTGCTTCCTCCCCTCCTTTGGCGCTTGTTGATATGGCATGATGCGTTGTGGGCGGGGGGTCTACACACTATGCTTTTTGTTTTTCTTCCTTCCGGGTATATATTTTTACTTACGTTCTCATTACTAAAACGGATCGGTGGCATCTTTGTTGCTTTTAACTTCACACTCTCATCTCGGTTTTTTCCTATGTAATATCCTGGTTATTTTGTTTTGCTGTTTGTGTGTGCTTTTGTTATGGCCTAATGGTTTCGCTCGGTGGTTTTATTTTTACGCTGCTTTTGTTTTTTCTCTCTTTCAACGGAGTTAATATGTGTTCTTCATTTGCTGCTTTGCTTTGCTGGGGTTGGTTCGGTTTTGTTGGATTTTTCGCGGTTTGTGCTTTTTTTTTATCTATTTACTACTGCTCTCCCCCTCCGCACACTTCACTTGTATTTTATTTTATCTTAGGGTACTGTGGGCGGTAGGAAGGCTAGGCAGTGAAAGGGGAATCTTAAAAATTTTGAGGAATGAATGGTATGGGATGGGATGGGTGAAATGGGAAAAAAATTTATTACTGCGCTTTTTTTTGGTTTTACCGTTGAAAATGTGGATGGGTGATGTGTAAATACTTGGATGGGTGGAATAAGGGCTGGGTTGGGCAAGCCGGAGGGGAACGAGCTTCAGCTGCTTTGTGTATTCATCTTAAGTAATGGAAGGGCGGAGGTAATGATACTATTGTAATGGAGAAACTGCATTGTGTATAGAGATTGGGGGAGATTTCGGTGGTGCAGAGGCTAGCACTCAGTATGCGAGTGCAGGATTGTGAATTGGAACTGTCTGTGTCATACCCGTGAATTTTCATCACTCAAAATCATACCTATATCATACATATACAAGGCCGCCAGTCTTCCATTTTGAACGCCGATCCCAGTGGGGGAAAAAGAACACCCCTAGATTCCGGTACGCTCTGTGATAGCCACAAGAATGAGCATTGCCATTACGCCCCGTCACTACCTCTCCATCCCCCTCCACCTCCCCGCCCTCCCCGCCCTCCGCGTCCCCCGCGTCCCCCCCGTCCGCCTCCCCTCCCGCCATGTCCGCCCCTACCTCTTCCACCACCACCGCCACCACCACCTCTCCCTCTCATCTCTTCAAACCTTTTGGGCGGGTTATTCTTCAAATGCTCCTTCTTGTTCTCCCACACTTCGTCACTCTGACTAACCCAATCCGGTATCTCCATCATATCACAAAACCTCCTAGTCTGCGGATTGCTGTATGGTCTCGGTTGGCCCTCCACTACCTCCCCGCTCGTATGCACCGGCGCCGTGACCTCAAAGTTGTTTGGGATCTCCAGTTTCCCTTTGGCGACAATGTTTGCCTCCACCCACTCCCGCTCCTTCGCGATTGCGGCCGAGACCTCGGAGAGTGAGAGTTGCTTTAGAGAGTCCATGGAGGTGGGTGAATTGCCCGGGTAGGCGTTAGCAAAGCGTGTGATGGCGAGGTATTCGGGGTCGTAGGTTAGAGTTGTTCGTGAGTGGCCTTCTGAGAGTGGGGTGGTGAAGGGGATGTTGAGGATCTGGAGGAAGTCGCGGTTGGGGAGGCACTTGTCTAGGGCGAGGAATCGGGTGCAGGGGGTTTGGGTTGGGGGAGGATCGGTGGGAAGGTTGGGGGTTTGGGGCTTGCATTGTAGCGGAGCACCCCCATCGTCGTCGTCGGATAGATCGAGGTCAAGCTCATTAGGGTTTTGGGGCACTGGTGTAGACGCTGACGCTGTTGTGTCTGGTGCGTCGTCCAGGTCCAAATCAATCTCCTCTGGGTTCGTGGGTGCTGCTGGCGCCGGTAGAGTTTCCTCAGATGCGTCATCCAAATCCAAGTCTAGCTCATCCGGGTTCTTCGGTACCGTAGCTTGCACTGCGACTCCCTTCTTCCCTGCCTCCTTGCCCACCTCCGCTTCCGTGCCGTCATGCTTAACCATCGCCGAAAACTTGATGTGCAGATGTCCAGAAAACCAATATCTCGGTTTCAATTTCTTGAGCAATGTCTCCGCCGGCGGACTCCCGAAATCTCCCTTTTCACTATCGGAGATAAACCACGGCTTCGTTCTAAACAACTTCTGAGTATCACCGTAATGCTCAATGTTCGCCGGCCAGTCGTGGGAAAGCATGATGTCCATTGGATTTTGTATCTGAAACATTTTGAATACATCGTAGGAACGGATGTGATAGATAGACTTGATCTCGTTGGGGTAATAAGGAAGCACTTCGTTGTGAGCTTTGTTGTAGTCGTGACTTTTGTAGATGCCGCTGAGACCGCCGATACGAAGACCGCCAACTCGTAACACGTTTGAGGCGCCAACATAGTAGATATTTGGGGCGACCCAGCCACCGTGGAACCTTCACTGTAGCTTTAGCGCGTGATTGAGATATCAATAGGGATTACATACAATTCCGCATTATAACTACTAGCTTCGTGATTGCCTCCGATAAAGAAGGTCAACATGGGAGCTATCCGCTTTCCGGAATAGTACTCATGGAAATCGCAGAGTTCGCGGTATTTGGCCGGACAGGACATGACCTCGAGGTCGGTGAGGTTACGCATAGCTTGAAAGTCGCCGCATATTATTAGGAGGTCGACGGTGAAATCGTTTTGTTTCGCGGCCCGGAGGACCGAGTCATATATGGCGTTGAGTTTGCCATGACCCTACCTTTCGAAGATAGAAGGTTAGTTTGGAGAGGAGGAAAAGCGGATCAGTAGGGATTACGTACACAGCCTTGAACGGCAATACGGAGGCCCTCCTTGTATTCTCCTGTTCCAGACGCCATAGAAGTGGAAGTGGAGGGGTATCGCGGGGGATCGTCGTATTGGTGGTGGCGAGTGAAGTGACGTTTCCGAGGTGCACTGAAACCGGAACTATTGAGCCTCAAAACTTGGCAGATGCCACTTCGAGCAAATGTAGCTCGTCGTAGAGAATAACTCCCGACGCAATTGAGCTGCCTCAGACAAAACATCAAATCAATCCCAGTACTAAGGCAATGAGCAATCATTCGAACCCTCCGTCAATCGGCCGGGATTGATCGAATGATTGTGTGGATGCCTTTCTCGGGCGGGAAGTTCGAGACGGTGTTTAGATTACTCGGCTGGAGAGTAGACCGGTGGTGAGCGCTGAGGTGGGAGAGCGCTGAGGGCTGAGGCGAGTGAGGGGAGGGGAGTGGAGAGCGGTGAGACCGGCAAGATGGTATTTATATAACAACCAGTCCGCCGTCGAAATTCACTTCAAAAACTACTTCAAACCCTTTTCCAAGACCAAATCCGCTACCTCAAATCACTCCCTTCTAAACATCATGGATTCAGCAATTGACCTCACAAACGCCAGCGCCGCCCTCGACCTCTCAAATATCCGTTACCAGCTAATGTATTCCCCCGCTCCTCCCCCTCCATCCCCCCTCCTCCTACTTCTCAGCATATACCAACTAAATCCCCTCAGCCGTCTAGAAGATACCATAATCTTTCACTTAATTGAGCGGGTCCAATTCCCTCATAGCCCCTCCATCTACACCCCCGGCGGCATCCAAATCCCCAACTTCACCCGCTCCTTTCTGGACTGGATGCTCCTGCAGCAAGAAAAGGTCCACGCCCAAGTACGCCGCTTCCAAGCTCCCGACGAATATCCCTTCTTCCCCGACGAGCTCCCGGAGCCGTTCCTTGCGCCTCTAAGTTACCCAAAGCTGCTCCACTCAAACACTGTAAACATCAACAACAAGATCAAAGACGCTTACATAAACCATATCCTCCCTGCGGCATGTGTACAACGCTGTGGTCCAGACCGGGGAGAAACCGGCGAAAACTATGGGTCTGCGGCGGTGATAGATGTAGCATGTCTACAAGCGCTGAGTCGCCGCATACATTTTGGAAAGTTTGTAGCCGAGGCAAAGTTTAGAGAAGATCCGGAGGGGTTCACAGAATGGATCAAAGAGAAGGATATAGAGGGACTAAGCAATGCAATTACGAAGCCAGCGGTGGAGCAGCAGGTGCTGAAGAGGTTGGAACTTAAAGCGAAAACATATGGAACTGATCCTAGCGCCTCCCCGGCGGATCCGGCGAGAGACCTGAAGATCAATGTGGAGGCGGTAGTTGCGATGTATAGAGTATGGTTTTCCCTAGTTCGTGAAGGCGAATGGTGATGACTGACGAAATGTAGGATTGGGTAATACCACAAACTAAGGAGGTCGAGATCGATTACCTTTTGCAGCGATTGGATCCAGTGCCAGACGAGAATTGATTGCGTGGAGGGAAAGTGTAGATATCATTTTGGTAACCGGTTATATTTGTTTGCAAGAAATGAGCCAACCAATCCATGGCATCATCGTATCTCACTCTTCACCATAAATGAATGGAACACGATCCACCGAGCCTAAGCTGAATGAGGACAATACAGTGACCAACTTAGGCTTTCAGTAGAGCCAAGAGAAAGATAGAGACGGTAGGGAGAAGAAACGCGTAATACCTATTTAAGTAGGTAGGCCAACTTCGTCAAGGCCGGACCTAGCGCCAAACACCAATTTCTCTCTCCCACTTCCTTTAAACAGCAAACGAACTCTTCTAATTCTCTCCCGAGTGATACTTCATGTGTAACTGCCCAGGTATACTCTATTCTAGCTCTACACCCCCACAAAATCGCAATTAAGTGTATTCGCTAGGTCACCGTAGCTTAGTGTTTAACTGTGGTACTGTCTACGCGGCAATGGCCTAGCTTGAAATGTGTAAAATTTGAGTGCTCGAACTGCTGCTGATTCGTGAACGAATAAAGCTCTGAAGAGACGAGCAATGACGAAATATTGTTGAGCAAGAAGAAGCCAAATGTTCCGGACCGGGCACTTGAGCTCTTGTGGGATCGTGCTTGAAGAAATTCTCGTCGAACAAAGAAAGCTCCGATGGACCCAGACACCCCACTTGCTACAAACATGAAAAGACACCCTTTAATATCACCATTCCGAAGAAGTACTGTAGGCAACCACAAAGGAGGGAGCGATGTGCCTATATCTTCCGAGAACTCAAGAAGCCTAGGAAGAGCTCTGAATCGGCAGTGGCGGCACGATCGACTATGGTAGCCGCCAAAACGTAACATGCATTTAAATGTGCTAAATTATCATTCCCGCAAAGGGGAATGGCCAGAATCTCTGGATTCTAGAGCACCAACGCAGTGTAGATCAATACTGAGAGCACTTGCTCCCCCCTCCTCCGCGGTGTTGGCGGCAGTGTTTCTCGGAGACTCATCCGGCTGTCGTCGCCATTCGTGTCGACATCAGCAGACTTACTTACGCTCTACCGTAAGAGCTAAGCGGTACCGTTCGGCGTCTGCCATTCGGGCCAATGCGACCTTCCAATTTGCATATGGACGGTCGTCGTTGTCGTCGTTGTCGTCGTTGAACTGCCTTCGGAGGGTTACTCGTTACTCGTGCCGCGGGTAGTCTCGGGACCATGAGATGTGCAACTAGCATACTCCAATGTTATACTCATCATAATGTAGAAGCACAGGAGTTATTGATGAGGTTAAATGAAAAGGAAAAGAAGAACTTGAAGGTTGAAATGGAGTCGTTAAGTGAAGTGAAGTTTGTGGGGTCAAGAGTAAAGAGATGCCAAGTGTCACAAGGTACGCGACCGTTAGAGCGACATAACGGCTAACATTGTCAACGTCGGACTTCCGAAGACAGCATATCAGCAATTGTGATGATTAGAACTGAAGGCACTCTCACATTGGGGCTGCAATTTCATATTGTGTTTGCCTCTGGACGTTACACGGAGCCCCGAATGGCAAGACAGATCGTGTCTGGGCGCTCAGGGATTCGACAAATTTCAGAGACAAGTGGAAATGGAGAAAACAAAGGCTCAGCGGCGCAGCTGAGTCGCGCAGGCCCTGTCTCAAATTAAAACAACAGCTTGTTACAGCTTGTCCTGAGGCAAAGTGCCGGATCCATCTGAACAGGATGGGAGTCTGAGTATTCTCACTCACCAGATAATCAAGGATTTTAGGATCCGAGATCTGAGCTGGGACTTGCTCAAAAATGCGCGAATTTCTCAGATCTGGGGTTTGGAGGTCTTCAAACCTTACGGGAAGCACTTTATTGAGCACTCAACCCAGATATAGAAAAATTGGCAGTCTAGGTCACCTACTGCCCCAGTTTTTTGCCTGGGATCATTCCGATTCGTAAAAATCTGACAAGCACACATGACGATTGCCCGCCTGCTCTGAAACAGCTCTGGTGCGTTTTGGGAATATAGTAAGTCCGAGACTAGCTACCGGGAAAGGTACGTCCTTGTTTTGATAGCCGTTTGGGTACATGATTGATATTTATGCATGGTATTCATGTATGGTATTTCTGCGTGTACTCTAGCAAGTACTCTGTGCTGTAGAAGCTACCGCCATGTTTCTTGGTTTATAATGCTATATACATATGGAAACCCAAAATTGCACATGTTGTTTGCTCTCAAAACCCTACTTGTACAACGGTGAAAGGATAGCGCTTGCCTGTGGCGCCTGCAAGTAAGCTGGTAGTTAGTGTAGCAAAGCTAGGCACATTGATTATGCCGGAAAGTACTCTTCAGCACTTCTACATACTGTCTGAAAACTTGGGTTTCTCTGGCGGATGTTTTGCGGCCAATACTGGTTTGGTTGGTTCAAAGGACGGTGGAGAATGCTTGGGGACGGTTTGGGGTTTGCACCCCGATTTTCCTACGGTATTTAATTGCAACGAGCCTGCATTATTATACATGCTCTCAACATGTACCGAGTACCAGATATCCTACACCCTGTGGTGGGGGCAGAATATCCCTCCTTTTTTCAAGCCATATTGACAGTTTGTCGTATTGTTTTCGCCTCGAACTTCGACTGTTTAATTTATCCTCAAAGTGGCTTACAGAGGCCACTATTACGAGTACCTTGCACCTACCGTGGTCTCGGATCTTTTGGGAATGTTGGACCTGCCGCAAGAGAACTCATACTTAATGTATCCCTACTAGATAGAGTACTTATACCATACCCCAAAAGACAGTGGTGACAGGAAGAACTATAGCAGTTAGATACCTTCGTGCTCGCGCTGTAGAGATCTTTCATATTCCTCTATTGCTAGACTACCATACTTGCCCGTACGACGAAAACGATCTACCGCTAACTTATACAAAACAAATACGACCCCCCGAATAACTCACGGTATATAAGTCTTGATTGCCGGTCCACTCACACGCGTCAACAATGAGCAGAACTGGCGGGGCCCAGGTCTCGGCAATCAATCCATCAGTCGATCTGTCAGAGAGTCAACAAGGAGACCTGCGAGCCATCAGCTATGCGATTACCTCACTGGCTGCTGTGTTTGTAGCTCTCAGGATGGTAGCACGAAGGAAGAGAAACAATGTCGGGCTGGACGATTATATGCTCCTGGTAGCATTGGTAGGATTCATGGAGCTTCTGATCAGGTATGAAGGCTGATAGACACCGCTGTATAGGTATTGCTCTTCATATTTTGCGCTACAATTCTAATTAGTATGGTAACCATATGAAGTATTGTCGGGTTTGACTAAGTTTCTGGATAAGTGATTCACTACGGCCTAGGTTTGCACTCTGCGGCATTGACACCAAACCAATTGACCAAGCTGCCGCAGGTATCTTCTCCCCATTACCTCTACTCGTTGGCAACAAGTACTAATGCTGTACAGTATCTATTGGTCATGGAGATCATCTATGTCGTCACCAATGGATTAATCAAAGTCTCTCTCCTCATGATGTACTACCGCATCTTCCCTGTCGACAAGATCCGGTGGGGCATTTATATCACGGGCTTCATGTCTACAGGCTGGACAATATCTATTATCCCAGTCTCCATCTTCCAATGCCGTCCGGTTGCGAAGGCTTGGATACCACTCATGCCCGGGGTACATCATACTCTTCCTTGCTTTATCCTACGGTGGTACTGATACCACGCTTAAGACTTGTATCCACCTAAAAGCAGCCTTCATTGCCACAGGAGCCATCAACATCTTAACAGATTCCTTGATACTTTGCTTGCCTATGCCATTTGTGTGGCGACTCCACACCAACTTGTACCGCCGCATATCACTGATGTTCATCTTTTCACTGGGAAGTTTTGTTGTTTTTGCCAGCATATACCGCTTCTCAACCATCTTCGATTTCGATCCGGTGGACACATCTTGTGAGTTTCTCCCCTCCCATCGTCGTGGACACCCACTGAATTTAGGATTACAGGGACCCTTGCAAAATCTTGCATCTGGTGCCTGGTTGAATGCGCTGCTGGGATCATCTCCACCTGCCTTCCTACGCTCCGCCCTCTCTTTGGCGTGGTTTCTAGCAAATTCGGCAGCTCCAAAGAAGAATCCAAGCTGAAGTCCACCATCCACACTGATACCGTTATAGTTGGAGGCAGCGGCGGTAAGAGGTTCCAGAGAATCAATGACCGGGCGCTTCGTCCTCGCTACGATAATAAATTTTCAAGCTCGATCGAGCGGACAAAAAAGCCGGGCCCTGAGTCTGGGGATGAAGTACCGTTGAACGTGATCAATGTACGGACCGATTTGGAGTGGACTGAGAGTAACTGTTCACCGTCAGCTTCTATGGTGGCTAAAGAAGGGGAGAGGTCATAGGTATCCTTCCGGGTTATTTTATGAGAGGCGTGTACAGAGTAATGGTGGTTTCTTTCTAGGCAACGTAGAAGATATTGCAGTTTTATTTGTATTATATATGGCGTATTTATACCACTGTGTTTCAGGCTCACGGGGAGAAGCACAGAAATCGAGAAAGGTTGAACCTACATGCCCAGAGCCAAATAAATATAGTAATTGGGTTAGCCCCTCTTCCTCGGGAAGCGGGGCCCTGGGATAGTATATGTATTAATGGGTTAATGGTTGTATTAATATTGGAGTTGGGCCATCGATTGCTGAAGGCGGTGGATGTATATATTGGTTGTAGGATAACAACATCAACCCCAAACCATGCACTAACAGTTTATGAGTGGAAAAGCGTGAATTAGATACACATTCTTGATTTAAGCTCAAAAATTGCCCATAGTTCATGCCAATGCCACCGTCTTCTTTTCCATACCAATCTTTGCTGCCAACGCTGCACACTCCACGACTTTGTCCGGCACACTCAAGAATGGGAAATGCGAAGACGTAGCTCTGAATTCAATGAAATCGGGTCCCAGAAGCTGCGCCATCTGTTCCTGCACCTGAGTCGGCAGACCCAAATCTCCATCACAAAAGAAATACATAGTCGGCATATTATTCCATGGCTCATAGTTGACGGCAGACGAAAACACCGCAGCGGAAGTATGCTGCTGTCTTGGACCCCAATACGCCTTCTGCTCGTCTGAGATATCAAAGTAGAACTCTGCTGCTTCTGGGCCAACGCGGCAATATTCGCCCTGGAGGATGCTTGTCACTGATATAGTTCCATAAGGGAACAGCGGGTGAACAAACATCAAATTTCATCCAAGGAAGGAATTCACCGCCTAACATATCCTTAAGAGACTTTCCCTTCGGCACAACAAATGCTGCCATATAAACCAGCATGATCACGCCTCCGGTCTTCCCAGCCTTTGCGCGTTGCACAGCACCAAGGCCTTTCACGGCGCAGCTGCCCACACATCCGCCATACGAGTGCGTGATGAGGACAATATCTTTTCCGTCATCAGCAAGCTGTACGAGGGTCTTGCTGAGATGTGCAGCATCGTCGTAGAGATCTTTATTCGGAGGTTCGGCGCCAATCGAAGGATGCGCTGGACGTCTTTAGCTCCATATCAAACACAGCGCTCTGTACCCACCTACGGCAGCCGATGGAAACCCGGCATCAGTGAGCAGAGCTCGTACTCCGTCAAACATGTCGGGGGTTATCCAGGCTCCCGGGGCAAACACAATAGTGGGTTTGGTGTCGGTGCTCATACTGGGCGGTGGCGGTGGTGGTGATGGACGAAAGGAATGGTAAGTGGGTCATAATTATGTACATATGTATGTATCATTTTAATGGTGGTTCCAAGGGGGGTGGATAAGGCTGGGTACAAGGGAGTTGATGTGCCGATTGACGAGCCGAGTCCAGCTAAAGCTACAGAATTCATGCCTTATTCTTCCGGATTATCCACCCAGGCAAGCGAGAGCATGGATGTCTAGTTAGCGCCGTAAAGCTTCGAGAGGAAAGTGGGCTGGATCTGGGGACAGCATCCGAAGAAGTGTATCAGAAGCGAAAGAATAGTTTCATATTTATGATCACAGTTAAATGGTTAGCTAATCGAAAAGGGGGCAGCGCAGACAGATCCGGTCAGTACAAAGATCCGCTTGGGTACATGGTTCAGGCGTACTCTGAAAGAGGGAATGGACTGTTTCGAGCGGTGGTCTAGGGGATATCAACTTAAGCTTTGGTTGTTACGAATGTGAAGTGGATGAAGTCTATTCTACTATCTAAGGAGAAGCTCTGTCCTTATATACATGAGAGCCTGGAATACCATGGAAGTCCATGGAAGCTCATGATTGCAAATACCAGTGGTGGCGAGTGAAGACTCGTGGATGAGTCTACGACTATGAGTCCGTAGCCTGTGAGTCGATATGACGATCTCAGTACAGGTGACTTCCTTACAGATCATATAGTAATATTGGTAATGCATTTGCGTGAGGTGATAGGTTGTGATTGCGGGCGGTAGAATGTTTGACGCCATAGATTCGGAGACTTCTTTATCGGGAGATATCCTATATCCTGACAAGGGGAGAGACCGTGGGATCTGCGGCTTTTCGTTAAATCAGACTGTTTGCTCTTACAAATTCTAAAGCTTGCTCAAAATAGAGAAACTAAAAGCTCCAATAGGTCTAATAGCTAGTGCTCTACTAAGAAATCATTACCACTATTTGAGGGTATCCACCATTGGGAGTATAATGTCTTCCTCACATATCCTACGCTATAGTACTGGGGTGACAAAATCCTCGTTGAAGATGAACCATAAGCATTGTATTGTATATATTAGAGTAGCGCCGTAACAAACTGAAATATAATAGCTGAAGCCAAAACCCGTAACAGAAGGAAACCGCAAGCAAACACCACCCTGGGCAACAATTCCCTGTCCCAAAGCGCGAAAATACCGCTACCCATAACCGCACTCCCGCCCAAATCCAATCACGGCCGCCATTACTTAACTCTTCAAGATTGCCAATCTTTGACTTATATTCTCCAAGCCAGCATCGTCTGTGAGATCCGGCTCAGACTCAGATTCGGGCTCCGTAAGTAGTACTTGAGTAACTGGATCGGGTTTCCAGAACATGGCTTTGATCGACTCCATTGCGGCGAGGGATTTTGGCGATATATGATATGGACTGCTCCGGAGGGGGCTGCATTACGCTGCATTACGGGTGGTGGGTGGAGGGTAACAAAAGGCACCCTGTATTTAGGTTAGTGCGGCTCCAGACTCGAGAAGGTCGTCCGCTCTACGGGGTATACAGTGTATGAAGGTTGATAAGTTCGTGTGTGCAATTCGAAAATGCGTGACGCAGTTTTTACTGCATTTAGTTCCCTTTTTGCCATTTTTGATGTATTTATGTCTCTTATGCCGTGTAGGCCCTTACACGGAGTTTTTGTTGCTTCCATGCGATTCGGTAGCGTTCTTGGTTGGTGACGCACAGTGCCCGCAAGTATTTTTTACCCCAAGCTCAGTTTCTGTTGCAGCCTCGTCTTCTCCACCACCTTCGACAACCTACTTCTTCAACTTTTGCAACACCCAACCACAACCTTTTCATCAAATAATCCTTTTCAATAAAACACCTCGATTCTTGCCTCTTTTTCTCTAAAACTAATTGTCAATATGTCTGCACCTACCACCACCACACCAGAAGGTAGGCCTTCGCCCTCTCTGTTACCCCACCGCATGCCGACCCCGAAATGCTTCCCTGACCCATAGCCTGTTACTTATTGGTGGTACCTTCTCCACGACTATATCGGACTCGGAGAATCCCCCATTGTATCATGGCATCCTTCGGATCTCCTACTCGCTTTGCTTTCCGTTCAAATTTCTACGATATATTGCTGACTATCACTCGCTTCTAGTCCTCTGGGCTCAACGCTCCGACGCCGATGACGAGACCAAAAACGTCGTCTACCTTACCATAACTGCACCCGATATCCCCAAGGAATCTCTCAAGTTGGAACTCACCTCGACCAAGCTCACTTTCTCTGGAGAGAACAAGTCGAGAATTTATGCCGTCGAGCTTGAGTTTTTCGCCGAGATTGACGAGAAGCTGTCGACAACCCACCACTCTGGACGTGGCGTCGAGTTCGTTCTGAGGAAGAAGGAGGCCAAGGCTGAATATTGGCCCAGACTTGTCAAGGAGGCCAAGAAGCTGCAGTTCATCAAAACCGATTTCGACAAAGTCGGTTTCCCTGTCTATTTATCTCTTTATTCTACTTGAATAGTGTATTGACATTGTTAGTGGGTCGATGAAGACGAGCAGGAAGAGGCCGACGTGCCTGACATGGGTGGCATGGGCGGTATGGATATGGGCGACATGAGCGGCATGGGCGGCATGGGCGGCATGGGCGGCATGGGCGGCATGGGCGGCATGGGCGGCATGGGCGGCATGGGTGGCATGGGCGGCATGGGCGGCATGGATGGTGATATGGGTGGCCTTGACTTCGCGAAGATGATGGGCGGCGGTGCTGGCGGTATGGATATGGAAAGCATGATGTCTGGCATGGGCGGTGGTGCTGGTGCTGGTGCTGGTATCGCCGACGGCGACGACGACGTGAGTTGGAATCCTGGATAGTGCATTGTAGTTTGGGTATGCTAATGGCTTCACAGGACGATATGCCCGAGCTTGAGGAGTCTAAGCCTGCGGAATCTGTGGCTGATGGCGGCAAGAAGATCGAAGAGGTCAAATAAACCTCCTAAGTAGTGTATCACTAGTAGGCGAAGGGCGTTTGTGTTTGGGCAACCGTAGTCATCCTGCCTACGCAGCCATTATAATTAAACCGCTGACTGTGAGATATATTATTTCAATCACTGATACTGAAAATGTTGTGGAGTTCAGAGGTGACCCCCCAGTACTCTTTCAGGTCAACCATCATATCAATTTTCCTAGATAATGCCGTTTAGATTATTGTGTGACTGTAGATTGGCCTATTATTCAACATGCTTGGCTAACTGTGTATCTTTTCATATGGCACAACCATAACTTTTTTGTGACAAAACCCTCCAAAATTACAAAGAGTAATTATGTGCAATTCTGGGCATACTTTCTTGAAATCACTCAAAGGTCACACATTTGACTGTCTTCTTTTGGCTACAAGACTTGGAAGGCTCCTACTGCGCTAGTTGTATGCGGGGCAACGGGCTGTAGTCTCGGAGCCCCGCCAGTGTTCCGAGACTAAAACAAACAGCGTTAGTACCTTTCTCGTCATGACCTGCCTGGTCCAATAGCAAGATCTTTGTTCTCTGTTCTTAATCGTTGCTGTTATCGCAGCACGATCATCCGCAGCTGTTGATTGCCCCAACAGACGTTCCAAAATTTGAATCAGCAACCTTACCATATGAGTGATTCCGAGCTCTTCCTCTCTCTTCTGCGCATATCGGCTGCCCAAGCCCTTCGCTCTGCTGGCCTGACATCCGCAAAGCCCTCAGTGCTGGATGCTTTCACTGGTTCAGTTTCCCTTTATCGCGCCTGTCTTGCAACTGACAAACTTAGACATATTGGCGCGCTATCTCATACTACTCGGTACTACCACGAGCGAGTTTGCGGCATCAGCGGGACGTATACATGCGGAGCTTGATGATGTGCGGTTGGCTCTAGAACATGTCAGCCTCATGCTCCCTCTGAATGTCTTCAATGACCCCAACGACGATGACACGCGGGGTATTGATTCTTTAATTGAGTGGTTCCGTGGCCCGCAAGCGTCTCAAATGAGGAGAGTCGCCGGATATGCTGGCGCAACTATTGCTGGGGCCCAGCCTGCGGAAGTTGAGACGGGAGTCAAGAATGAAGAGTGGCTGACCGGTGAGCTCTCTACCTTCCTTGCGTGGTAGCTCCATTGCAAGGAACCTTTATATGTACAATGACGACTTTTGTTGATAATGGGATAGCCTTGAAGAAGCTCACAAACAAACGTGGGAAACAAGAGACAATATGCTCTTCGACAATACAACACGTACCAGGTTCATATTAAGGACGACGGCTGAATGTGCTAATGCTTCTCGTAAACATTTTTTTGTATGTAATGATTCTTATCGTCTGAAGTTTGTTTGTTTAACATCATGTCATCTAGGTCTATCTGCTATTCATTTCGCTAGGCTCTGTACACACCTGTACTGGCAACAAAGAATTAAAACCCGATCATTCTAGTTCTTTTTAAAAGGGACGCTTGTAGATGTCTGCCGCTTTAATGAGATTGCATTAAATTCGGGTTCCTTGTTAGGTAGCTCTGTCTTTGCAAGCAATGAATACACCATGATATCACGAAATTTCTCGTCATAAGACCGAGTGATAGCGGTTGAAACTTGAAGGCAATGAGCTTCAATCCATAAACCCACATCATTAGCCCTTGTTTACTCTTGTTAAAATGATACACGGAATGAAAATCCCAGACAGAAAAGTGAGCAGTTTAACAAGTGAAGAATCCGAGTACCTAGAACCAGAAGCGTATTTCTTTCAATGAAGTATTACCAACTCCCCCTAACAAACAATGTATCCCTACTCCCACCCAACCTTCTACGCAAGCCAGTAGAGAATTCATATCGTACACAGTAGCCGGCTATGAAAGACACCACCGGCTCTTGTTTTGTCTCTTATCCGAACAGCTTCTGTAGATGCTTATTAGCCCATAAAGCTCTATGCATGGCCTCAAAATCCAGGGTCTAACCTTCTTATTTCGAAACGGCAACTGGCGCAACTACACGAGCACCCTTCTTGACGGCACCTGAGTCTTCTGCCGAAACGGAACCCGTGTTATCGGAAGAATTGACAGCCAGGAAGTGGTATAGCACGATCAGAGACATCATGAGCGTGCCCAGGAAGATGGCAATGGAATTGAGTTCTTTGTCGGTAACCATCGTTTGGTTCGTGATGAGGTTCTTTGTTAGAAGTGAGGTATTGATAGCTCGTCGTTGCTTCGGGAAGTTACCGAGAGGTGTTCATTCCATGAGCCGCTAGACGCGTGGTATTGCTAGTACTCAGAAATACTGGCAGCAGGCGTAGAACAAAGGGCGCGGCGCCAAGAATCTTGACCTTGAAATGGAAGTTGGTGCCCCTCCTCCGGATCGACGAGAGCAACTGCGTCCTCTGACTGCCCAATTTTCGTGAAGTACGTATATGGAGAATCTACAGCTCCCCTCTGTGACGGTTGCTAATGCCTTTTTTTTTCTGTTTTTATAGTCCACTATTCACCATCGTTTTTTTCTCTCGAAAACCGTGCGAAGCAATCTGGTTCGAGGCTTTGGCAACACTACATTGACACGACGCCACCCTTATTGAGATCAATCGCAACTATCAAACATGCCTCCAAAGAATCAGGACAAGAAGGTCAAGCCCACCGCGACAAAGATTGTGGCAGACAAAACGTTTGGAATGAAGAATAAGAAGGGTGGAAAGGCGCAAAGAGACATTCAGCGGTTGCAAAGCCAGGCAGCGAGCGCCGGCACACCAGAGGAGAAGCGGAAGCGGGAAGAGAAGGCGCAACGGGAGAGAGAGAAGAAAGCAGCTGAGGAGGCGAAGCGGGAGACAGCGGAGCTGTTTAAACCTGTCCAGGTGCAGAAGGTGCCTTTTGGTGTTGACCCGAAGACCGTGGTGTGTATATTCTTCAAGAAGAACATTTGCGACAAAGGTATGGTGTTGTCCCTTATACACCGCTGAGGAAGCTCAACTAACATCGCTGGCATATAGGCAAAAAATGTAAGTTCTCACACGACCTCAGTGTGGAGAGAAAACAGGAGAAGAAGAACTTGTATGAAGATGCCCGTGGTCAAGACTCGAAGAAGGAGGATACCATGGACAATTGGGATGAAGCGAAGTTACGAGAAGTCGTCAAGAGCAAGCATGGCAACCCCCAGACCACGACAGACAAGGTGTGCAAATACTTCATTGAAGCTGTTGAGAATCAGAAGTATGGATGGTTCTGGACGTGTATGCTTTCTCCTAGCGGTTTCTGTTTGAACTGCGAATGCTTACGGCATTTTAGGTCCAAATGGAGGAGACGAGTGCAAGTACAAACATTCGCTACCACAGGGCTTCGTCTTGAAAACCAAGGAACAGCGAGCGGCAGAGAAGGCTTTGATGGATAAATCACCCATGGCCACACTCACACTAGAAGACTTTTTGGAAGCCAGACGGTATCACTCGCCCGTGATGATTGCTGGTGAACTGAAAGTCGTTTGCTGAAGCTTAATACAGAGCCGAGTTGACTGGAGGTGGAACACCTGTCACGGAGGAATCCTTCAACAAATGGAAGGCGCAGCGTAAATCCAAGAAGGAAGTGGAGGAGGAGGCTAGACTAGCCAAGGAAGCAACAGGCCGCGCAATGTTCGAGAAGGGAGACTGGATGAACGATAGCGACGAAGAGTCTGAGAACGAAGATGACGGCGATTTCGATCTGCAAGCCCTACGGGCAGAAACGCGGAAGCTGGAGGGTGACGATGACGACTCTCAAATCAAAAGCTACGGCGCTACCTGAACGACCTAGACAGGCGGTGGGGTTTTTTGCTGTTCTATTTACTTCTCCTTCATGGGTTACGGGTTTGCGTTAAAGGTTGCTTTTGGTGCTTTCAATGGAGTTGGATGTAATTTGGAGCCCAAAAATGCTTAACTTAGTACATAGTACCCTGTGTTCGAGCGGAATTGTATTCAAAATTAGTGCGTGAATTGAACTCCAAGACTTAGTACTTAGAACCACAACATTATCGTAGCTTTCATAACTCAAAAGGTTGAACATATGGACAGTTTACGGTGCTGCTTCTTAACCACTGTCTGACCCTCTTGCTCCAGCAGCTTCAATGCCATGAACTTCTAAAGTCTCAGTGGAAATGGCGGTTCAGTGCAAAGACAATACGGCAAAATGACCTCGGTCAGTTGCTCTTGGCCGAAAATCCCGATCATGGGCCGTCACCGAGGACGCGAACGTGAGGAACAAGCAGATGGAGAAATCTATAAGCCCCAAACTTTATTCCGCTAAGTCTCCCTACATATTACTAACGACGCATATTATTTAGTCGGAATCGAGTTGGTATCGCCAGTCAACATCAGCTCAGAGTATAGAAAGAAGAGCTAAAAGATATTTTCAAAGTAATCAAAGACATATTTACTCTTTCCACCATCCAAAGCTCGCAGCACGCATGTGTACGTATCAATACTGGAAGAGGAACACTAGACTCTAGAAAATACATGCTGTGACGAAAGCTGTCTCATATTTTGAGCGCAATCTCGATCAGCTCCTCCCTGAGCGTGTTAAAAAATTACCATTACAGGTCTAACTTGGAGTTCGCTGATGCACGGGCTCGGGCAAATGTATATGAGGCTCGACCAAGTGTAAATCTTTGCGGACCTGTGCATGCTGATTTATAGAGAAGACAGTATCTTGTTGTCGGCCTGGAAGTGGAACTTCACCAGACTAGAGCCAACCAGCCAGCTTCCGGCAACGGCGAAGTTCCGTCTTTCGCTCGGAATTAATACCATAAAGTAGGCTTCCTACTAGGCACAGTTTGCGATAACCTTCGTAGAATCTACCGTACATTTCGCTTCTAGTTTTCGACGAAACAAGCCGATCGATTCTGGAGGACTTCCTGAGACTGTTGAATCCTCACTTTCCCTTAGCCAAAATTAGACTGCTGGAGAGAATGCATTGAATGCTATAGGATTTCGCTTGAACACAGAGTACTTCAGTACAGGATGAATATAAGTGAGTGAGATGATCAGTGATGAACTTGATAGGTTAGGATACTCAATGATTGCTATTTAGCTCCGCACTTCATTGTTTGCAAGTAGATATTATATGTCACGTACGAAAATATTAATAGAGCTACTTACTTAAGTATTCTATTTGTGAAGTTGAAGTTGAAATCGAAGTCGAGATTGAAGTCGAAGTTGAAGTGTATCATTATTTAGAAGCCGAGTGAGAAATTCGGGTTGGAAAGGAGAACAGGAGGTTCGGACCTCACCTCCGATGGCTTGGCGTGAGCTGCGCTAAAACCTGCGCCACGACTCAGTTGACCTGTCTTTTCTTTCCATCCCCCATCCCCATCCCCCATTCATCATCAACAGTCTGCTCCCATTTATCAACATCGCCACTTCGACCAACGAACAACTACCTTAACACAGCCTTTTTTTCCCCCCTGCGTTGACAACTTGGGCCATCATCTACCTTCATTACATCTGCTCCTCATCCTTCTCAGCGATCGCTTAATAGCTGCCGTCGCGTCTTTGTTGCCATTTAACCTCAACAACTACCAACACTTCTCGTTATTTCGCATAACCACCCCCAAATTAATCATGTCTTCCAACCTCGATCACTCTCTTGATGAGATTATTGCTGCCCGTCCTCGCCCTAACCGCCGTGGAGGAAAGGGAGCAGCTCCCGCTGTCTCTGGCGGTATTCGGAAACGATCGCAGAGAGCTGCTGCACAGAAGGCGAATGCCTCTGTCACTCCTAACGCGGTCAAGGCCGCAACCAGGGCTCCTCCGACTGGACCCTCTGGCAAGGCCACCAAGATTATTGTGTCCAACTTGGTATGTTCTCATTGTTTCCACATGCGACATGAGTCTAATAGCTCTTAGCCATTCGATGTGAACGAGCAAATGATCAAGGTACGTCGCTTGCACGACTGGGTCATGCCTGGCATGTCTAGAGGAGGCGAGAACGCGTACATTTGCAGAACGGGAGCGAGCGCACATGCGTTGTATCTATAAAGGCTTTCATAGCCTGCCGCAATCCATGCCAGCGTTCGAGTATTCACGCGTTGCGATTATCAAATATCGCAACATGGCATGGGATCAAAGCGTCTTGGTCTAGTCCATGCCATTTGAGCACGGGTAATGATTATTGCGACCATTATTCTGAGGCATCAACTCCTATGGGTTACCTGGCTTTCGGTTTCACATCACGTTCAAGCTCGTGTTTGATTTTTTGTCGATTCCAGCCTAGTTTTTTTGGTTCATCCCTAAGGATCGAGGTGACGACGATCGAAAGCACCTCTTGCGACTTGTCTTCGATTTGAGCTCACAGCGAGAGAGAGGGCGGATCATTATGGCTGGTGACCTACATGGAGTTGCTCGGCATGGATTCTAGAGTCGACCTCAGATTTTCGTTGTACATTTATGGCTTGTTATCTGCATAGAGTTACATATTGGGGGCTGCAGGTTACATCTGTTCTACGGGGGGTCCCTCTGGATTCCAGGCAAGGCTCGCTGACGTATAGATACTCGCTCCCGTTCTCGCTGCAATTTACGTGTTGATTTGGAGTTCTCGTCTCCTCGGTCAACAGTTTCCTATGTCAACAAGAAACTGAAGGCATCGGATCTTTTGGAAACGATTTTCTAACATAGCTTTTTGCTTCTCAAAGGAATACTTTCAGTCTGTTGTTGGTCCGATCCGACGCGCTATTCTCACCTATGGTCCTGATGGTCGATCTCGCGGAGTTGCCACTGTCGAGTTTGCTAAGTCGGAGCATGCGGAAACCGCTGCTCAAAAGTACAACGGTGTTGAAGTTGATAAGAGACCGATGAAGGTTAGTAGTATTTTTGGTATTTCGCCTGATTCATAACTTGACGAAATTTATACAGGTTGAGTTAGTCGTTGATCCTTCTGCTCCCGCCAGCTTTGCCGATCGCGTTGGGTGAGTTTCATGTTCCCCCTCTCTTAAAGCTCTATACGTTACAAATACTAGAATACTAACATGGTTATTAGCGCGCCTAACAAGATCATTAATAAACAGCCCAAGGGTGATAAGCCCAAGCCCAAGCCTGTAGCTAAGCCCGCTGCGGGCCGTGGTGGTGCACGCGGAGGTGCTCGTGGCAATAAGCGTGGTGCACGTTCAGGTAGCGGCAGCGGTCGTGGCAAGCCCAAGACTGCTGAACAGCTTGATCAAGATATGTCCGACTATTTCGGAGGCGATTCTACTAATGCATCGGGTGCTGGGCCGGCCGCCGCTACCACTGCGGCCACAAATGGTGGTGATGTCGGAATGGACGATACTGTTTTGGTTGGTACACCTTGATTTTAACCCCTTTGATTCGGAGTCAGTTCCTGCAACGGCGCGCGAACCAATTGTTATGCCATTTAATGCAGCTGGTAACGGCGCCTGAATCGGTCATATCGAATGACTCTTAATACCTCTCCCTCTATGGATCCATCGTCGTTGGAGATCGTGTCGGGACCGGCCACTTTGTAGGGAATAGTTCGCTGATACAAGGACCTTCTGTGGAACAGTAAATGGAGTCAACTCAACATATGGGTGCGACAAAATTTTCACACATACAACAATATCCGAATTGTATTGACGACGGAGAATGGGGGATGATCACGAAATAGGGAGGTTTGATGAAAATAGGGGCAAGGATCAAGCAGGGGAGGGGGCACTTCCTGTTTAATGGGTTGGAGGATTTTCTTTTTCGAGTACTGGGTAGTTTTCAGGTTCGCTGCTATCATCACTGTTTCGGGTTTGGAATACGGGAATATTATGCGTTGCTTTCCGCTGTACGTTTTTGTTTTGCGCTTTGCATCATGTGGTTCGTTTGAAATGAGAGCGCGGTCGGTTTTTACTACTCGTAGTTGCGTTTTCGTAATGTGATAAAGCATTGTGGAGATGAGTACTCTGCCCTTGAGTTATAAAATGAGTATTAGGGTTGGCGGTTACGATAGCTGGATATTCAATCTTTTTGCTTGCTGCTTGCTATGTTATGACGTTGCATTGAAACTACGATTACCGTCTGGGAACTAAAGATCGGTGGTAGATCGATCCGCATCTCATCCACTCTAACCGTCATCCGGCTTCCAGATCGGGGATTTAACAAAATCCATGACGATGCCTCTCAGTTTGCCACCTGGCTCCATCACCACCACACCAAAACATAGAATCCTGTGTTTTTCTTGGATGAAGTACCAACTCTTTTACGCTCTCCAAGCTGTCAGAAAGCCACCGTCAGTCCTGTTGCAGAATATCAGATATCCCCCACTGAGATCCCACACACAAACATTCCTAGCCGGTATTTTTCTCCCAGCAATTTGGACCCTGTTTAGGGGCTGAAACATCCCTACAGGTCCCATGATGGTCTCGAAACGCAAACGAAGCACTGTTGCCGCCGCCTCCAGTCCCATGGTCGTGGATGGAGAAGATGCTCTCCAGGCATCACCCTCCGACATAACTGAAGAAATTCTCACTCCGGGGTTTGATGCAGAATCCTCTTTTGAATCCTCTGAGGTTGGGTACGTTGAAGAGGGGGGGTTCAAACCAGAGCAGAAGAGGAAAACAAAGGGCAAAGCCAAAGCCAAAACCAAAACCAAAGCCACAGCCAAAGCCAAAGCCAAAGCAGCTCCTAAGATAAAGAAAGAAAACGAAGATGAAGCACCGAGGTTAAGAGAACCGGCAACAAACAGTGACTACGTTCCTATCCCCTGGAAGGGACGTTTGGGTTATGTATATATACCTTTCCTTCTTCGATATTCTGACCTACTTGACTAATCACTTCTTCATGAAGGCATGTCTTAACACCTACCTCCGTACCAGCTTTCCGTCCATCTTCTGCTCTCGCACCTGCCGCATTGAAACGATACTCAAGCAAGGGAAGTGGGAGACATCGGGACTCTCATATGTGCAATCACTCGGCCTGCAGAACGCGGCGGACCTCGCAAAGCTCATCCGCTGGAACGAGAAATACGGTATCAAGTTTCTGCGGATATCGAGCGAGATGTTTCCATTCGCCTCACACAAAAAGTATGGCTACGACCTCAATTTTGCGAAGGATGTGTTGGCGGAAGCGGGGAAGCTGGCGATGCATTATGGTCACCGGCTCACCACGCACCCGGGTCAGTTTACCCAGTTAGGATCGCCCAGGGGCGAGGTCATCGAAGCAAGTGTGAGGGACTTGGAGTATCATTCTCAGCTGTTAAAAGGTCTGGGATTGAAAGGGCAGACTGATAGAGATGCGGTTATGATTCTGCATATGGGTGGGATGTTTGGGGATAAGCAGGCTACACTTGACCGCTTTCGCGAGAATTATACGAACCTATTGAGTGAGGACGTCAAAAAACGGCTGGTACTCGAGAATGACGATGTGGTGAGTCTGCCCCCCCTCTCCTGGCTTTTTCTGGATACTGGTTGATATTTGTAAAGATATGGTCCGTCCACGACCTCCTCCCAATTTGTAAAGAATTCAACATCCCTATGGTACTCGACTACCATCATCATAACATCATTCATGACGAATCATTGCGAGAGGGGACCCTCGACGTGATGCAGCTGTTTCCGGAGATAAAAGCGACCTGGACCCGCAAGGGGATCACGCAGAAACAACACTACTCCGAACCATGCCCTGGTGCCTTTACAGGTCGTGAGATGCGGAAACATTCCCCGCGAGTTGCCGTCCTACCGCCGTGCGATGATACCATGGACCTCATGATCGAAGCCAAGGACAAGGAGCAGGCTGTGTTTGAGTTGTATAAGACATATAGTATCGGTGGGGGTGGGTTATTTCGTGAGGTTATCCCTCATCAGAGGAGGGATGATAATAGGCCCCCACCAAAAATTACGAAGGCGCAGTTGAAGAAGATGGAGGAAGAAGGAATTGAGGTTGAGCCGTCGGCGGAAGTACCGGACAATGAGGTTGGAATGGGAGGGTCCGAGAGAAGGGTTTACTGGCCACCAGGAAAGGAGAAGTGGTTGAGTCCGATGAAGAGAGTGGTGAATAGGAAACTAAGAGTGGAGATGGAAGGAGAGAAGGGGGAAGGGCCGGCCAAGAAACCTAGTAAGGAGCAGGTGACAGCAGCACCTAAACCAGCGATGGAGAAGAAGCAGGCCGCTGGCCGCAAAAAGGCTGTAACGGAAAATGAAGTCGAACTACCACTTGCACCGCCGCTAAAAATAAAAGCAACAACTAGGGAAAAGACATCTGCACCATTAACACCTCCACCCGCTTACAAACCATCGAAAGTAGCAGCCCTCTCAGTACCTTCCCTACGTCGAGGTAGATCTGCAACAGCAGTAACGACGAAGGAAGTGGTCCCGCCATCACCAGAGTCTTCGGGACTTAGTTCACCTCCCCAATCTGATCAAGAAATGACGGATACCGAAGAGGTGCCTACAGCCACACAAAAGGCGGTGTTTAGAGATACGTGCCAACCAGTTGCGAATGTTGAGAAGAGGCGGAGATTGGTGGTATGAGACTGGCTGAAGTTTTACTACCACATTGTGAAGTAGAGTACAGCGTTATGTTGGCAACCAGCGGGAGCTCTGGCTGCAATTTTAGGGTGTAATTTCTACTCATTATACCAAATGTTGTCCCACCCCCAACAAGTGCCCACCTAGTCTACCAGACAGCTTGGTATGATTTTGGCGATAGCCCGCCAGCTTAGAAAAAGTCATTTGACAGACTAGGGCCCACCCAACTATACCGTAAATATTCGTTTGCATGGTGTTGCGATAGGCGCCTATGATCGATTTGTTGAAACAGAGTCCTCAAAAGAGGCGATTGTCGCCCTCGGAGGTGGGGATAATCCGCTTATATACACGTATGCTGTTGATCTAGCCCCCTAGCCTATGCAACTATATATATAAACATTTCTTAACTTTGGGAGGCCGCTGTCTGGACTATTTCCAACACGATTCGTTGTGATTGACGCCCGAAGCAAAATACTACACCAATTTACGCTTCCATAATTATCATGGCTTCTAAAAATGCTAGAGTGCGTCTTCGGTATCCCACCACTGATCGAAGCCGCCCCAATGAAAAGATCCTGGTCACAATTTCTCACTCGCAATTAATTCCTCCTTGCTGGCTGAGAGTGGATAAGAAGTCAAACCTAGGGGATACCTCCCCATGATGAACCTCGTAGAGGACTTTGGTTGCCCAGTATTCTGTGGTGCCGGAGTCGCTTGCATGTTAAATGGATCTTGAGCGGAATCCGCATACAGTATCGCGGGCTTTAATATGCCGCATAAAACCGGCAATAAGGGAACGGACGGCGTTGAATTTGAATGGCTGTAGACGTTTAACTTGCACTCCACTTCAAGTCTCTCGGTCTATCTTATCCAGTAGGACACTAACTCCCGAAGGCGGCAACCGTCTTTTTCTTGCCGGTATATGTACGGGATTCTCGCCGGCTCAGTCAGCTCAATTCTTCAGAGTTTTTTGTCACAATAATGTATTTCTTCCGTTCAAAGGTACCTATACTTTACACCTTCAGCAATGGATATGTAGACTGAACCCAAAGGACCACAACTGCATACTGGTAGTAACAGGCCACAACGTAGGTTTAGAAGCAGCTGGGCACGGGTTGAACTAGAGTACAGCTCCAGAACGATCGATCTTCGAATGCCACGTTCTGATAGGGTCTGTAGGGACGTACAGGGACGCAGTTGTCTGCCACCTCATTGAATGAATGAAGGTCTTTAGTCTGGACCACAGCGGAGTGCTCACGAGATCAATTCGACCTCTTGTGGATACCCGACTGCCCTGTGTGCAGTTATCTTCTGTTCCCTATTTACATACTCGAATTGGATGCGCGATAGCAGACGACTTTCTTCATCCTATGCTGCTGGACTTCCTGGATCTGTCTTTTTGGGCTCTAATGGGTTGTTAAATATGGGCTAATCAAGAAGGCTTGCGAGGTTGGTGGTGATATTTGACGGACAATACGATTGTAAGGCCCGATTCAGGATGGTTGCGGACAAAATGCGACGTCATCAATGCGCCTGCAGCCAATTGCATGGCGCAGAAATGCAGCACGGACCTAGCGCCTTGGGTTCGTGCCTTCTACATTGGTACAAGGGGTGGATGCCGGCGGAGAATCACACACATACAAATAATTCCCACCTTTTTTCCCTGTGCTGTTTCGTCATTCTCCGCCGTACGTCACCATCGCCTCAACCTCAAACCTCAAACCTCAAATCCCGATCCTTCGACCGTTCTTCTGTTTCTCTTCCTTCTTGTTTCCAATTTCTGCCTTCCTGCACAGCATAACTACCAGGAATCGCAAAAAAGGCCACTGCGCAGAATCCTAACAAGACTGCGGCTCAATCATCTGTGTGAGGTTACTGTATAGAGTGTGCGGCGTTGTCTTGTCTGGGGTCGCTTAACTGCTTAACTGCCTAACCGCTTAACTGGTCTCTTACCTTCTAAGTGGTGAATTGTTTGTTTTGGTTTGTTTTGTTCTGTGCCTTCTCTTCTCCCTTTCCATCTGTCGCTTTATCGTCTTATTGCACAGAGCGGTGTGGTACGTGCTGCGTGGAAAGGAGCGCACGGTACTCGAGGACGGAAGAGAGAACGAAAAGGAGAGGAGAGGAGGGCGACAAGACAAGACGCCCGTTCATTTCATCACAACCTACTACGTCACCTTCGGCTCCAACGCAATTACTCCCCCCCACACCAACATCTCCCACAACACCACACCCACCCCCTCTACAGCAGCGCAGGAGCAGGAGCAGGAGCAGGAGCAGGAGCAGCAGGAGCAGCAGCAAGCAGCGCCACATCAAGGTTCTAGCACTGAGATCTTTAGGAGCTCTCAAGGATCTTGTCGACGTCAATACTGCTTTTCGCGCCTCGTATCGACTCAGGAACGTGTTCGCGCGACCGTGAGTGCGCTGCGACCAGAGAAAAAAAGGAAAGCAGAAGAAATTGTGCATTGGTAATCCCCGCCCTTGCGACGCTCTCTCTAAAACGATCGTCAAGTACTCTGTACACACACGCACACTACTTGCCCACTACCCAGCTGCCCACTTCCACTCTCCTTCCCGCCTACCACCACCCCTTCGCCACCGCGTCTCGAGCCTTCCGTGAGCCGCCGCCGGTTCATTTGGCACTGGTGATGGTGGTTGGTTGGCTGGGAGAGAAGGTGCTCGATTGCTAACAGTGATCCTACGTTCCGTGTGTGTAGACCCGGATAGCCTCTGTCGAATTGCCCGTTTCCCGCACAAGTCGCCGCTCGCCAGAGTAGTCATCCCCACCTTCCTACACAACTGGCTACCTCGTGTTTTTCTGTTGCAACTGAGTTCCAGCCTCCGTAGTCACCCTTCCTGCGCTACCCAGCTTTCCACTCCAACATCGTCGTCATACCCCGATACATTGCGCCGTCATACCCTCACATCCTAGCTATGTCAGCGGCGGTATCTATCATGCAACAGCAACACCAACCTGGGGGAGGCTCGAATCCAGCTTCGAGGATGGGGACCAATTCGCCTGTAGACAACAAGCGGACCGTCATCAAAAACGAAGGTACGCTGGCTCTCCAACTTGTGTTAGCTGCTATGCCCATGTCCTCTTCGTTGCCTCTATTGTTATACAGCCGACCTCTTCTGTTTTTATTTTTTCACCCGTTATATTCAACTGTGCTACGATATGCGGGTTTGTCCGTGTCGACATGTATTTCATGATATGAGGTTTTGTATCTTTTTGCGTGGTTGATGTTCGAAGAGGGTTGTGGCGTATGGAGAGGCATGCGCGAAACGAAACTTATTTTGACGACTCTCTTTAGATGCACGCTCTTCAATTTCACATGTACTACCACCGTCCCACTCGATACCGGCTCCTCATGTACCTGACGAGCCCACTAAGTCTGAACAAAACAATTCGAACCAGCAAGACTCTCAGCAAAACCAAACTCAATCGCAAAATGATGTTCAGGCTAGCAATACACCTGACTACTTTTCATTATCCCGTCCGAACCGACTTGATCAAGAACCAAATCCTTTCGAACAGTCATTTGCCTCCGGGGGTACATCGACTAATACTGGCGATCCACTGGCTACACCCAAAGCAATTCTACCGCCGGTCACAGCTATGACGTCTCCGGCGCCTTTGCTTGGCGGTTCCGGCAGTTACAACTGGGGCCCCAACTCTCTACGCTCTGGACCTTTATCTCCAGCCATGCTTCAAGGTCCCACAAATACAAACAGCCTCGGCTTTGATACACATCTTCGAACAGGTCTAACGCCGAACGAATCGGGTATTCGAAGTGGACTTACACCTGGGGGATCTGGTTCGATGTTCCCGGCCTCGTCGCCATCGACATCACAACTCTTTTTCGGAGGAGCAACACCAGGTACGATGGAGTTTCAGAAGACGGCATTGTCAGCTGCGCGAAAATCTGCGCATCCACAACCTCCCCTGATTCCTCCCCAGAACAGTGAGCTAAAGTCCGAAGATAATGTTTCCCACGTAAACTCGAGTCACGATCAATCGAAGTCACGGCAGCCCTCTGATCCCTTCAATGCAGACCCGGCACACAACGCTGCCAACGGGCTTTACTTGTTAGCACAAATGGGCGGCAGTGGTGCCCCGAACCCTTATCAACAATCTCATATGTCTTCCGGGATCCCGCCGAACGCCACCAATATGGACTCGAGTCCTAATCTCGCAAAACGGGCAGCTATGAACAATGCAACTTCGGCAGCAAGTCGCGCTGTTTCTGGCTCTGTGGTGGTAAATGGCGTGAGAGGGGTAAGTGAGATAAGTAATAACCGGAGCGACTCGAGTGAAGAACCAGAAGGAACATCAGCTCGCAAGGGAAGGAGCACAAGGGGGAAGTCTACAACCACGAATACTGGGAAACGAAAGAACGATGGCGGGTCTGATGGGAAATCGGCTATGAATAAGAAGTCAAAAAATGCCCAATCAGCAATGAGTGGAAGTGATGATGGAGAGCCAGAAGATTACGATGACGATGGACAAAACGATACACGAAAAGATGGGAAGAAGATGACAGATGAAGAGAAACGAAAGAACTTCCTCGAGAGAAATCGGTATTTCCCTTACATCCCACATCCTCATTCGTACAGGGAAAGATGATGATGACTGATGACGTCATATAGTGTTGCTGCACTCAAGTGCCGCCAGAGAAAGAAGCAATGGCTTGCAAACCTTCAAGCCAAAGTCGAAATGTACGGTACTGAAAATGATGCACTCAACGCCACCGTCCAGTCACTACGAGAAGAAATCGTTTCACTCAAGACACTACTCCTCGCTCACAAAGATTGCCCTGTGGCACGCGCAAATGGAGTGCAACTCGACATTGCATCTCTGGCTGCAGGAACCAACGATTATGGGCACGTTCAAATGATGCAATCATATCCAGGGATGATGATGCATCAGCAACCTCAAGGGGAACGGCGATACTCTTAGTGTGACCATTGTCAAAATGTGATGATTTAACGAACTGATGTTTTTAAAATGGGGACAAACGGTGTTAGCTGATTAATCTTTGTTTTTTTCCTCCAGCTTTTTTTTAGAATTTGTTAGCAAAATTTAGTGAACCCTTTTTTATTTTTCCGTGAGCTGGTAAACTCTTCACTGGGCCTTTCTTTTCCGGGAAGATTTTTCAAGGTTGTCAAGGCCTGTTTGTAAATTTAGCAGACGGGGCTGTCTTTTGTTCAAGGAAAGGGAAAGGGAAGAGAGGCTTTGTGTATATGGTTGGTTTCGGGAGGTGGGAGGTAGGGGGGAGTGAAGGGGGGTATCACTGAAGGGGAATGTATGGTGGTATCGATACCGATGGGAGAAGGCAGAGGAGTGCAGGTGGCTTATTGCTTTGTATTTTGTTTGGCGCAATGGGGTATATACGCCACTTCAAGCCTGGGTGTTTTGTTATATTGTTTTGTTTTACCATCCATACATCCATCCATCCATCCATCTAGTTCCAATAGGGGTTTTGCTGCTGCTGGTTCCCAGGTAAACTACCATTGTTTCCCTCCCCCATCTGCTACAAATTTGTGTGTCTAAGAGGGAAAGTGCCCTAGAAAGGTCTTTGAGCCTTGTCTGGCTGTCGGGCATGTACGTTGGGATTTTTCTTTTCTTTTCTGTTCCATTTCTTTCTTTTCTGTTCTTTTTCTTTGTGGATTCATCATGTTTGATTTGCACGCATTACTGCTACTGCTTTATCATTGCCTTTTTTTTCCATTGGGTTTACTTGCTCCCTGTGTACTGTGGTTTCAATAAATCCACCGAGAGCTCTAGTGTTCTTCCTTTTGTTTTTCTTTTACATCCAGAAGAGTGATGGTGGTGGATTATAGACGGTGCGCATGCCCCCTTCCCCGGCTGGCCATTGTTCATAACCCCCCCCTTTCTTCCCTTTCTTCTTCTCGTGCTGGTCAAAATACTCCTATTGTTCGTTTTTCTTCGGGTGGTGGAAGAGTCACGGTACATATTGGTGGACAAGGCTGTATTTAGTTGGGGGCATGTAGGAATATCTGGTCTTTCGAACAGAAGAAAATCTGAGAGAAATATCACATTTGATATGGATGGGTAATAATAATGGCCCCAAAACCTGCCGTTTTAAATCGTACTAACAGAAAACGCGTCATAGATATCAAACCGAATAACACATCTACCTCTTCCTCCTCTTCCTCTCCCCACCTCCTCCGGCGCCACCCTCGCCAAAATCAAAAACATACCCGCCAGCCTCATTCCCCCTCTTCATCTCGATCGTCGCCGTAGTAGTAGTAGTTTCAGGGCCGCCAGGGAAATTCCTAATCTCTGGAAAAGTCTGGATCATCTCGGGTCTGCAGGCGGCGGGGGCCTCTCTAGTGAAGTAATTATGCCTCAAGGCCCTAGACGCGGTGGGTCTCATGTCGGGATTGTATGTCAACAACTCGTTGACGAGGTTGATGCACTCTCTCTTCTGACCCGCGAGCTTGCGTTCGAGTAAGTTGACGTTAGGGTTCGTCGAGCGAGGGACTGGAGGGGGGCGAGGACGCCCGTTTTCATCTGGTAGACCGGGGAGAGACCGCATTCGCGGCCAGATGCGCTCGGTGGGAACACCAAGAAGCGCTGAGATGAGAGCCCATTGCTGCAGCTCTGTCTCGCCCGGGAGAAGCGGCGTGCAGGTTAGGAGCTCGCCCATGATGCAACCGGCTGCCCAGAGATCTACGCTGCTGGTGTAGCGCGTGGCTGAGAGGAGGAGCTCTGGGGAACGATACCATACCGTTACAACGCCTGGGGTAAGCGGGCGCGGTGACCATTCACGGGCGAGGCCGAAGTCGGCTGTGTAATGATTAGATGGTACAAACGGGAGCGTATATTGGGGGGTACCGAGTTTGAGGATGCCAGCACGGGTGAGAAGGATATTGGACATTTTGATGTCACTGGCTGGGTGTTAGCGGAAGGAACGGGGGAGACTGAGGTAAGGTGACCGGTGGATTATGTCGTGACGGTGGAGATACTCCAATCCCTCGAGGAGCTGTTTCATAAGACATTTCACTTCCTCCTCATCAGCATCATACGTGGAAGAGCGAAGAAGGAAACATACCTTCGCTTTCTGAAAACCTAACTTTGGCATGGTCAAGTAGATTTGCCAGATCCTTTTCGTTCGAAAAAACGGAGGGCAACAGCTACATTTTTTTCCCCCAAAAGCATGGAGGAAAAAAAAAGCCATAAGCCAGCGACGGTGCGCCCAAGTTCCCCTTTCCAAACCCAACTTCGTCCCACTCGCTTCTGCTTTTCGGGGACTAGAGAGCACCAACCTGCTCCGCATATTCTGTGACCATGTAGATCGAGTCGAAGTCGTCGGATCCCACCGCGACATCGAGAACACTGAGGACGTTGATGTGACGCAACGACTTCAGGATTGAGATCTCACGTAGGGCAGTGATGGGGATACCGTTGCCCCGGTCGTTCTCGAAGACACGCACTTGCTTGAGCGCTACGATGTTGTTGTTCTTGCGGTCGAGAGAGCGGTGGACTACACCGTATGCTTTTTTTCTTAATTTTAGCGGGGTGGGAGCGCTAAAGAAGGGGGTAGAGAAAACAAGGACGTACTGCCTTCACCGAGACGGTTGAGTTTATCAAAGCCATTGATATCGCGACATTTGCCTAGAGCACATCAGATATATGATACAATACACCAAAACACGGTAAAATATACCCAGGACTGTTTGAGCAGTTTGTAGAGCTGGCAGGGGTGTTCCAGAAACGGAAAGCCAGCGTGGAACTGGACGTTGGGGGGTTTTGTCGGACATTGTCGATTTTTTGTTGTTGTGGATCGTGTTCAGCTTCGAGATGCGTTGGTATAGGGATGTGATAGAACTCAAGTCGCCAAGGCGGCAGAGCAACAAGCCACAGCGTGCAAAACTCTGCACTCCGCGTGGCTGCTGCACCGATTCGGCTCTGTTTGGGATGGCAACTCGACTTCCTTTCCCAGCCGCAGATACTACAATTCAACCTCCCAAGCTAATGCAATTTACATCATAGACATAGGTAGTCACTCGAAGGGAGCACCACGGTCATCCAATTGAGCGATTATCGAATCTCTTACTGGGGCTGTCCTTGCCATATACTACCTCGTATCTGAAGATCCTGAACCTAGCCATTCGGTCTCCAGTTTCCGCGCGCCTTAGCAAACCCCCGGTTGATCGGCCGAGTCTTGCGGCTCAAAGAGTTAGTCTATATTATCCAAACGTTTTTTCCTGCAACAAAACAAAAAATTCCCAAGCATCTGTTGTGACATCCGTCGTCTGTCATGTCGCCACTCGTTGATAAGACTACCACTACCGCCGCAGTAGTCAATGGAACAGCCCATATACCCGCTTGGAAACGAATTGGCCTCAAGTTGAAATATGCTGCCGACACTCCTGCGCCCATTCCTATACCTGCCGCTCATGTACCGAGCAAGAAGCGAAAACACTACGACAGCAGTGATAGCGACGATGAGGCGGAAACAAGAAAGGTGACGAAGAAGAAGAAGGCAAAGAAGCAGAAGGTCTTGGAGGAGGACGAAGGGAAAAAGACATCTAAAAAGGAGCGACGACAGCAGCAGCAGCAACAGCAAGACCAAACCTTTGAATCCACCCAAGAATCAACCCCCCCACCACCACCAACACCATCCCGCCTCTCCGTCTCCCCCACAAAGTCGCTCCTCAAAAAGACCAAAGACACTGGATACAGCTCTTCGCGCCGCAAATCCGTCACCTTCGCCTCCGACGTCAAAGCCACGGACGGGGATTCAATAAAACAGCTCTATCTCGCGCTCGACCCATTCGGCAAGAACCGTACGCGGGGCGGCATGACGCCCGCTGTCAACACATCAACACACACATCCGCACCATCAAAAACCCTAGAAGAGAAAATCAACACGACCTCGCTGCCCAAAAAGGCTGCAGCCGTAAAACAGAAGCACCGCGGCGGCTCCAACAACAACGGCAGCTCAAAACCATACCTTGACTACCTCTCCAATTTCCACCTCCACCGTACCTTCTGGAAATTCGAGAAAGTAAAGCAGAATTGGGTTCTTAAGAATGCATTGGACCCTGGGCTTATCGCTGAGTCGCATGAGAAAGCATTGGCCGTTTATGTCGCTGGATTACAAGGTGCTGGCGCGAGGGATAGGCTTTTGGAGGAGGCTAAGAAGGTGCTGAAAGATCAGAACGAGCCGAGGCTGGCGCGGGCAAAGCTGATAGCTAAGGCATTGGGAAGGAAGGGTTTGACGGGGGATGAAAGTGATAGCAGCAGCAGCAGCAGCAGCAGTAGCAGCAGTGAGAGCAGTGAGAGTGAGAGTGACAGCGGCAGCGACAGCGACGATGATGGTAGTGACAGCAGTGACAGCAGTGATGATGCTAAGACTGCTGCAAAGCCCAAGGCTATCGCCGAGAAGTCTGATTCTGACAGTTCTGACAGCGATAGTAGCAGTTCCTCTGAGAGCGAAGACAGTAGTGATGATAGTGATTGAAGGTGAAGGAAAAGAAGGAAGGTGGGAGGAGAGATCAGCGCTGTTCATTCTGTATTCTGTGTTTACTCCGTATGTCACTAGGTACCCGGCTCAAGCTGGCGAGCCGACGTGTGTGAGACGTTTAATCAAATGGGATTATCAGTCTCAATTCACGAAAACTCCCGGCTTGAATTACCGTTGCATAGTAAAACCACTGGAATCGGAACACCATATTGAAAAATGGCGTCATTGTCTATGTTGGATGCCCTTCCGACCAAACGGCATTGAATTCCGCTTCACGAGATGTTCACTCCGAGTGATCGTTGATGAACTGGAAATAAGTATGTCGACAGCTGCAGAATCCTACCTCAATCCAGAGAGCGGACGGAGCACACATCTTTCCTATAAGTATCTGTCCCGGAACAAGTATAATGATATGGAACACATAAAGCGCATTTGAACAGGGGAAGAATAGGCCTAGAAAACATACACATCAAAGAGACACAAGAGATCGCAAACCATATGCAGGCTTCGATAAACACCAACCACCGAAATATGTCATTTTTGCAACAAAGGAAATCATTCCGACCATCCAACATTACATCATCATATCGATCGTTATATTCCAGCCCCACCACAACAAACGGATTTCCTACCTGAGAAGCTTGTAGCCACCCTCCGGAGGCAACAGCACCGCACTTAGACTAAGCAGCGCCGCCAGAAGGACCGTGACGCTCCACGAAATGGTGGTAAAGATCCAGCTGATATCCAGCTTCCATCCCACAAAGAATCGGTCGTCCCAATCATAGAGATACGCGACCAGAGCCATAGCTGCACACTGCACCATCGCTGTATCCATCCCGCGTTACTATTATCCCCCAGCATCTCACCAGAAGGGGGGGTTTACTCACCCACAAGCATCAAGAAGAAAGTCATGATCTTCCAGCCACCCTCCCGCTTCACCCGCCCGCCAACAAGGATCGTCGAGAACGCGATTATTATCACGGCTTCCAATACCACCGCAAACGACATCAGGAACCCGACGGACCGCCACATCGAGCAGAAGTAGCGGTCGGTCCCGTGGCAGTCCGTGTATGTCGGGAAATGCGTGCATGCTCCTCCCTTTATCGAGGAGCAGCGTTGGTGTAGGCCATAGGTATAGGTAATGGGGTCTCCACCAATCTGTTGTTGGGTGATGGGTTAGTATGAGGCATTGGAACGAGTAATATGAAGTTTTGTGGTGGGATGGAGTTATGGAAGAGGCTCTCGTACCGCCGTGTCATGGTAGGAAATCCACCGTGGAGTTACGATGGCGACTACCGTTAGGACCGAGGCTGCACAAAACACCATTAGCTCATGATCCCTAATTTTGAGGCTACGAAGTTTTGTCGGCGGCCGTCGGCGGGAGGTTGAGCTATGACGTATATACATACCCACAACAAACGTGGCCAGGATCGCGGAGTAAACCAGTACTCGAGTCATTTTTTCCCCTCTTCAGCAAAACCAGCGAAGCAGAAGAGAGCTTGAGAGACGGTTTCAGAAGGAATTGATTCAGAGAAAGGCAGAACGTAGATCGGCGGGGCTGGGGGGGGAGAGGGGTAGGCAGAAAGGGATAAAGAAGTTGATGGACGTTTCGGTGGGTCAAGACTTTAGATATCAGCTTAAGTTGCTTCCTCTCTCTCTCTCTCCAGTTGTAGTACAGAAACCCGTTTGTCTGATATGTCCCTCCAATGTAACGCGGTCACTTTTACCCCAGACTGTGCGGTGTGGGTCCCAATAAGCTGTTTCGTGCCGAACGGGGCCTACCCCTCGTGGGGCATGGGGTGTTCAGGATCGCTATCAGAATGTGAAATCGTTACCTCTATCAATCATGCAGGCGAGTCATATCTATTCACCTTCCTCACTCCCAGAGGGAGATCGTCTGCTCATGCTTGCTTTTTGCAGTTAGCTGCCAGCCTTAAAAAAGAGACAGCATGCGGTGAGGTAGGTAGATAACGCGAGGTATATGTGTCGTGGTAATTAAGTGATAGGTAGAGCAGCATCTGCATGCATACCCGAATGCTGCGGTGGGTACAATGGCCGAAGCTTTTGAAGTAGACATTTGTACCTTATATATTCCAAATTACCAGCCTACAGCACATTCATCAAAGAGCTGTCTCGTGCCAATGAAGTACAATATACTACCGCACTTGCCGCTCTAACCCTAACCCAGCGCCAAGACCCCAAGTTCAATTTCTTCTGTTCAACCTGTAAATCACATCCCGACATCAGCTCCTCCACTGCAGAGGGCTCAATCAATCGATCATGAACTCGTTCACCCACACCTTGCGGCAGTCTCTTCCACTTGCCCCCGCTCAGAGGAGCTTCGTCCGCCATGAATCCTCTGCACGCCGCCACACAAAAATGTTGCGACTCCACCCGCACCCGTCGATGATCCTCAACGCCAACTCCCCGCGAGCAGATCATATCGTTTACAACCCTCCTTCGTCCGCACCTACACCGTTAATCACCCCGACACTCTTCCTGCCGAAAGATGATCCTCGAAGACGACTATTTGCGAAAGCTACCCCCGCCGCCGCAGAGCAGGCAAAACCGCTCCCCCCACCGCTGAGAGAACCGTATGAGAAGTCGTACCATCTCACGCTCGCCGATTGCAAGAACATCAGGAGCTTGAGGAATACCGATCCGGCACGGTGGCATAGGACTGCGCTGGCGAAGGAGTTTAATTGCAGCTCGCTGTTTGTTGGTATGGTTTGCCAGGCGTCGGAGGAGAGGTTGGCGCAGATGGCACTCAAGGCGGGGAAGGTTAAGAGTAGGTGGGGACCTAAGAGGACTGTTGCGAGAGAGGAGAGGCAGAAGCGGCGGGCTGGGTGGGGTGGGGCGGATGGGTTATGAATTGTCGGAGAGAACCAACCCCGGAGCACGGTCTGGGAGAATGGATTGTCGTCCGGGCTCCGTGCGAGAGTTTCTTGTAGATATATACACTGTGTACAACACGTAGACTTGAGCACAACGGAGAAGCATCTGGGCAGTTAGATGGGATTGTAGGGTATCTGCGCTCTTCAAAGTGACGTTCTCCTAACAATTGGGATGGGCGGTTATCTTATTTAGCCAGACCTTGCCAGTTTTTTATTTCGTGCAAGCACGGTCTCGCCAAACGAGCTTGCGAACGAGGCGAACTTTTGAGAAAGAGCGAGACGGCGGTGGTATATGCTTTATACGTGTAGTGAATGAATGGTGTTGATGCAGCGCTTGGCAGCCTTGTAGAGTAAATCGACTTGTGCTAGCGAGTAAACCTCACTCCGCCTTCTACGAACACTCTTCCACGCGAACCCCTTCAACTTTAAGATGGACCCCTCTAGTCTAGGTCTCGGCAATTTCAACGAAAAGGACAGGAGAGAAATACAGCAATTCATCCAGAATGAACAACAGAAGGCCAAATTCCAAGAGAGTCCGCGTTCCTCTTTCCTCGGCCTTCTCTTCGACTCCACTAACAATTGGGAAATAGACGTGCACTCTCTAACGGGCATGTGTTGGACGAAATGTATCGCTAGCAACAAGCTCACGAGTCCAGAAATCAGCAAGACGGAGGCAGCGTGTCTCGATAACTGTGTCAACCGCTTCATCGACACTCAAAAGGCAGTCATTTCGCAGGTAGAAAAGATGGGAGACCACTAAGATGAAGGAGTAGTAGTAATAGCTAGGGATGCTGCCTTGTACTTGTACTGTACTTTCTACTAGAATTTGGAAGGAAGAAAAAGCAGTTCTGGATTCATATAGCTTCACCATACCGCACATTGCTCGAGTTCGAACTGTTTGCGGCACGTGATGATGTGAGATGTCGGCCCGTGAGTAACCCCTCACTCTCTTCCCCACGCTCCGCCTTGTATCTATGCGCCCTTTCCCCACTCCAAATCATCTTACGAAAGCCTTTTTTACGAGAACATCCTTCCTCTATCCGTCTTGTCAAGTTCGAACATTAGCCACTCACCCATTTCTATCCTCATCCATCAAGAAGTCCTTCCGACGAAGCTTCAATCCTTCATCCCGCAATTCTACAACCCTTCCTAATCAATTCAGGAACCATCCAATAAACCCGCGCACCCAAACCAGACACTACATAGTCACCAATCAGTCATCAGAAATGGCTCCCCAACTCGATGGGTATTTTAAGCAGTATGTACTCGCCGTCCCCATACAATAGAGCTCTCACTCATAGCTACATAGCTCATGAATATGTGGCTAATGTAAGTTGAACAGGGTAGACGAGATGGCAAACTCATTCATCAAGCGTAGGCGCCTCATGTAATCCACGTCTTCTAGACAGCTGGTGCGTATACTTTGCTAGGTTTATACTGACGTAACCTCTCAGGACTCGCTGCCGCCGTCGCAATTCCATCTGTCTCGGCCGATCCTGAACTCCGTCCGCAAGTAGTGGCTATGGGCAAATTTTTGGCAAAGGAGCTCACCGCACTGGGTGCTACAGTCGAACTTCGGGAACTCGGAAAGCAACCTGATAAGCCAGGCCTTGACCTTCCCCCCGTCCTTCTCGGGCGCTACGGCAACGATCCCAAGAAGCGAACTATCCTTGTGTATGGCCATTATGACGTGCAGCCTGCATTGAAGGAGGATGGTTGGAATACTGAACCTTTTGAGCTGTCAGTGGATGAGAAGACTGGGCGTATGTTTGGACGAGGAAGTACAGACGACAAGGGTCCTGTGTGAGTATGGAGTTTTCGGGGTTGTGTCTCGGGCGAAGACTGATGAGTGCAGATTGGGCTGGGTCAATGCCATCGAGGCACACCAGAAGTGAGTTGTCATCGGTAAAGCGTGACCAGGAATTATGGTAACGTTTGATAGGGCTGGGATCGAGTTTCCAGTGAATCTTCTGATGTGCTTCGAAGGAATGGAGGAGTATGGTTCTGAGGGACTCGACGACCTGATCAGGGCCGAGGCAGATAATTATTTCAAAGATGCTGAAGCTGTATGCATTTCAGACAACTAGTAAGTCTCCCGAGAATGTATTCCACGGGGCGGTGAATAATGATTGCATAGTTGGCTGGGAACCGAGAAGCCTTGTCTCACTTACGGACTTCGTGGCTGCTCCTACTATTCCGTCAAAGTTTTTGGTCCAGCCGCTGATCTTCATTCCGGAGTCTTCGGAGGAACTGTCACGGAACCCATGACGGACCTCGTCAGCTTGCTGGGAACTCTTGTTGATAATAAGGGCAAGATTAAGATTGACGGAATTGACGCTCTTGTTGCACCAGTTACGGAAGAAGAGAAGGCGTTGTTTCCGGGCATCGCATTCACTATGGGTGATATTTATGAATCCATTGGCGCCAAGTCTACTATCTACGATAACTCGGAGCAGATCTTGATGGCCAGGTACGCCGCATACTTCGTATATTGGGCCTCTGTGAAGAACTAACATTTTTCGAAAGATGGCGTTTCCCTTCACTTTCTATCCACGGAATCGAGGGTGCGTTCTCTGCCGGTGGAGCCAAAACCGTCATCCCTTCGTCCGTGATTGGGAAATTCTCCATCCGGACAGTACCAAACATGGAGCTTGAAGATGTCGACAAGCTTGTCTTCGCGCATATTGACAGAGAGTGGAAGAAACTGGGCTCTAACAACACTATGTCCTGCGAGTTGATGCATGCTGGTAAATGGTGGGTTTCTTCACCCAAGCACTGGAACTTTGTCGCGGCAAGCAAGGCCGTTCAGCAAGTTTTTGGCACCGAACCAGACTTCACCAGAGAAGGCGGCAGTATCCCAGTTACTTTGACGTTCGAGCAGGCTACCAAGAAGAATGTGTTGCTACTTCCCATGGGAAGTTCGACGGACGGTGCTCACAGCATTAATGAGAAATTGGATAAGAGGAATTATATCGAGGGTACTAAGCTCTTGGGTGCTTATTTGCACTATGTTGCGGTGGAACCTCAAGTTTAGAAGAAACCCAATAAGTAGTTGGTGCGCTATATATGTAGCTATGGTTGGAATTCGTTCTGGGGCATACCAATGAAGATCAGAACTTGTTAAAGTCCCACTAGTCTTGCGAAACCTTTAAGTCCGTCGTTTTGTGATTCAGTAGACTTCGTTTTGTATACAGCGATTGTGGATAGAGCTGAAAGCAGTGGACGTATGGTTTAACTAAATAAATTGTCAAGGTTCGCAAGAGGCTGATCACCATACTTTGGATCTGAGTTTTGTAGGGACCTTCACACGATAGAGGCGCCGGATGATGGACCACTGTTCTGGGTAGTGTTACGGATGTCAAGCGGACGAAGTCTATTCTACTATCTAAGGAGAAGCTCTGTCCCTATATACATGAGATCCTGGAACACCATGGAAGTTCATGGAAGCTCACGATTGCAAATACCAGTGGTGGTGGCGAATGAAAACTCGTGGATGAGTCTACGACTGTGAGTCCGTAGCCTGTGAGTCAATTCGGCGATCTCAGTACCGGCGACTTCCCTTCAGATCATATAGTAACAGGTAGCAATACCCGGTTGCGAGTGATATATGTGATCCTCGGCCACATGCGGCCTGATTGCCATCCATGGTGCACATTACTTGTTTATGCCTGCTGTCGTTGTTTCGTTATTCGCAAACTCGCCCAACAAGGTTTGGTTTACGAGAGCAGGTATTACCGTGTACCTGGGAGTACGTTAGTCGTCGATTGTCGTCAGTTGCTCTCGACCGCCACGAATGATATGATCTCACCCCGGATGGAAGCAAAAGCCCGCTATATATAGGTTCCCCTGACTAACTAACACTAAAAGAATTGATCGCAAGTAGGAACTGATTTTCGTCCTGCAACGAATGAATTGATACTAGTAATGTCTCTGAACTGTCTGAAGATGCATCTCTGCTGCGGGCGGATGCAGGTACAAAAGAATACATACCACAATTGTATGATGCCCGCAGGGACAGGAACAAAGCTTCGGAACAGAAAAACTGAGCAGTTCCTATAAGTGTTCATGCACTCAATCAGCCTTAGAGACCGGTGCCGTGGACTGTCCCTGCGCGTGTGTACGCGATAGTTATTATAGGAGTGCATGACATCTACGGACGCTTATAGGCAACGCTTAGTGCAACCCCCTTGATCGATCGCTTGTTTCTCCTCCTCAACTCAACTGAAAGGCACAGGCCTTCGTGATATCGCCATCAACTATCAGCAGCTGAACTCAGGCCTTCATTTCGTTTCATTCTTTCATTCCCTTGCACTATCGCGACTTGTTATTCTCATCACTCGTTCACAGCTTCACTGTTTTTATTCACCCACTATGAGAGTACAACAGCTCCTCCTATTTTCGCTGCTGCTGTTTGCTGCATGCATTCTCGCGCAAGATACTACCGGCGGTGGAGCCAACACACGGCCTGCCACCTCTGACGATAATAAAGCCGCTACTACATCCCAAAAAGTCACCTCCAACAACCTCCCCAAGGCTACCACAGCAACGAAAACCACTTCAACACCTGAAGTCGTTGCAATAACTCCCACCAGCAGCAGCCCCAGCGAGAACACCGACCTCCCCGTTTCCGATGTCCCGCTCCCCAAGGCCTCGGATGATAGAGGATACACGATCCCAGTCATCACCCCGCCTCCCACAAAGGGCGCACCGTTCATGCAACCGTCGAATCTTCCGGAAGGAACCGTTTTTATCGCCGTCGGTGCAGCACTCGCACTGTGCGCTCTGGTCCTCTTGGCCTGGCGAGGCCTCGTCGCCTGGTCGCTACACCGCTCCGTGAAACGTGCTACAACGGCCCCAGGCGTAATCGACTCAAAGTCCATGTTACGACCGCACAAGGGTGGGCAAGGCGGGGGATTCTATGCTGCTGGCGCGGGATCCATGCACTCCCTCGACCACCTCGCAAGCTCTAACAACCGCACCCCCGCCACCGCCGCCGCCGCCCTGCCAGGCAGCGGCCTCTTCTTCTCTCCCACGTCTAACACCAATAACCCCCCACTCTCGGCCGGCACCGGTGGCGGCGACAGACGCTCCATGTATCTTCCTCCTGGCTTCTACTCCGCGGGAAATAGGAAATCTGTAGTGCCGAGTATTAGCAGTCAAACGCCTTTCACGCGGCCGGTGAGGGGGTCTGGAGTTAGCCCGCCGGGTACGCCCTTGATGGCGCCTATGAGCCGACACGCAAGTTCTTCGGGGACTGAGAGGATCATTGGGGTGCGAGTTAATGACTCGCAAACGAGCCTGAATGGGCCACCGACGACGGGGAGAGCGCCCAGCGCCTATCTGGAGGATCTATTCGAGAGCCACCCGATTCCGGAACAGCAACATCCGTTGCAGAGGGGAGGGAGGTTTTGAGTGTTGTGTTGGGTTATGTTGTGTTGGAGCGGTGTGGGTTCGTTGTTTCCGGCTAAGATGCCGCTTCGCTACAGCCACGGTGATAGGATGGGATTTGTGGATGCGATGTCGATCAAGTAGAGCAGTTCCTGCATATCCTTTTTCTTTTCTTCAGCTATCCCCACTGTTGGTTCCCCCCCCTTTATTATCTCTGTTTCTGTTGGGTTGGGTTTTTGTATTCCGGCGCCTGTTGTGATTCTTTTATATTTTCTTCTATTCCTTTCGCAGGTTGCGTTTGGATTATTAGTCGTCATTAGTTGGGACGAGTGGATTGGATGGATTGGATGGTGGGGGTTCATGCTTTTGGTTTTCGTACTTTTTTCTATTCGTTATTGACATGGAGATACCCCTTTGGTCGGTTGGTGATAAGTAGTAGTGGTAGTGGGTGTATGTATGTATTGTAGATGTAGCTGTAGTCTTGTGAGGGAGATATACGTGTATAAAAGTTAGAAGAGACTTTGACAGCTTAATCGTAATCGACTGGTACTGCGTGAGGACAGGTGGGTGGAAGGAGAGTGGTATTCTTGGATTGATACTGGCGTGAAGAGCGGAGATGACATTTCCGGTCTTATAGCTGGAATGATATTAGAAGTCATTCCTTGCTTAGAGCGTTTCACTGTATAGCACTCGTCTTGTTGGATTGGCAAACTGCGCTCGAAAAGTCATATGGCAGAAGAGATGCTGTTTGTGATACCCGGCACGGATGACAGCTACTCCTCAGGACTCCAACGTCCAGCTCTCAAGCTTGATCATGATACTTACCATGCACGACGGTGGGAAGAGAATGGCGTTAGATGGTGACTCTGTGAAAGTGGAGAACAGTCAGTACCAAGGCGGGCAGTGCCTAGAGGTACGAAGATAGGTATGGCTGTTACTTCTACCGCCAATCACCGCCATATCACTTATGACCTTCAAAACTAGGCTTCCCTGTGGTGGGGTTGGACACCGTTGCGACTCCAGTCAATCGAGTGACTTTAAGTGTACATTATTTCATTATAAGCAACAATTGGCCTACGGGGCCGTTTCTAAGCCCGCACCATCATCCAAATAACCAATTTACATCAACCTCACACCAGCCTGTTTACTCTTCCTGGCCGCCGCAGACACTGCATTATCTGCCGCCGAACCCAGACCACTCGCCGCTTCCCGCTTCTTCTCGTCCTCAATCTTCTTAAGTCGCTTCTCCGTCTTCGCCTTTCCGGATCCTTTTCCGTGAAACTGGTGTGACAAGTACTTGAAAGCCTGTTCGTTTCACGAATTAGCGCCCACCCGCGGAAAGTAAATGGGGACATGGGAATAGACATACCTCTTTCTGACTCATCTCCCTTCCAAATTCATCTTTATAACTCAAATTGACATCGGGTTTATAATCCTTAAACCTCTGCGCCATTTCCCTCGCCTCCTGCTGGTCTCGCTGCTTATTCTCCCACCGTGCGTGTTCTTCACGTTCCCGTGCACTCATGCGCTCAAACTTCCCGCTCTGTCGGTCCTTGAGACGTGCTGCCTTGGCTTTTTCTTCGGCTTCGATCTCGTGGATTCGTTTTTGCGCGCGGAATTTATCACGTTGGCGGACGAGCTGGGCTTTATTTTCTGCCTCTGGGTCGCGTTTAAGGAGGCCGCGTTGGTTTAGCATGGCAAGGGTCGCGCCGATGCCGCGGCTAATGGTGGTTTCTTCTTCGAGGCCGGTGGATGTGAACGCAGGGACTGTCGGGGTGGTTTCGGGTTTGGCGGATGGAGAGCGCTCGTTACGGACCATGTCGATGTCGCCGTCTTCCTCGTTTATTTCCGGGGAGCCCTCGTCCTCTTTTGTGACTGAAGGAGCGGACACAGACACAGAACGGGCGGCTTTGCGTTCTGACGCGGTTGGGGCACGGAGAGTTGCTACGAATTCGGAGGTTTCGTCGATTACAAGACCTGGGTTCTCGTCTTCTGCATCTTTGTCCATGGCGCCTGGTGTGGCGGTACCGTTTTCTGCGGTGAGGGACTCTTCGCGTAGTTGACGGGCCATGTCGCTGGGTTTCATGATCTTTCGCTTTTTGAGGGCAGCGCGCCGCTTTAGTGCTAATGATGCCTGGAGGTCTTCGTCGTCAATGAAGGAGACGTCTTCAGCAATTCTGCGTTTGGGGATTATCGGAGTAGCTGAGTCTTCTTCGATTTCCATGGCATTATCGTCTGCCGGAGGACTTGGCTTGACTGATACTTCAAGGTTGAGGGCATCGTCATCGTCAGCGGGCCGCTTGCGAGTAGACTTCGTCTTCTTCTTTTTCGGTTTCTTGACTTTGATCGTAGCCGGATCGACGTAATCAGAGGCGACTTCGGGTTCTGTAATGGTAAAAGAATGTTAGCAGCTAAACTGTGTGTAACAAATATGTGGGGACAAAGGGAAGGCTTACGTGGTAAATCCAAGCTTATAGCTTTCTGTTTGAGCTTTTCCGCCACTTCTTGACGATAAGTCTCGTTGCCCGCCAAGCTGCCAGTACCGTCAAGGACAAACCTCTTCTTTTGCCGCGCCTTTTCCTCCTCGTCATCGTATTGTGCCAATACACGTCTTTCTCCATTCTCATCTTCGTCTTCGTAGACATTGTAAACTGGCTTCTTCTTCTTGAGTTCAAGCTGCTCCCGTAACCGTTCTCGCTCAACAAGGTCGGTCGAGATGAGTTCGTCGCCCTCATCTACCACATTGTCAGTAAACCCCCCCAATCCCTAAAGCGCGCTGCAGTGGTTACATACCCTCATTCTCATCAATAGTACTATCCTTCAACGTCAAAATCGTCTCCCCTTCAACCTCCCCCAGCTGCGAAAGATCATGCGAAACCTTCAACCCCTTCAACTCGGCAGCGGTATACTCCTTCCTCTCCTTCGCAGCCCGTTCCAGCTCCTCCTCCATCTCTCGCGCAATTTCATCCGCCTTCTTCTTCTGCCGTTTCTTCATCTTCCGGACCCAATTCGTTGTGTCTTCCACTGCATCATCTTCATCCGCTAAGCCTACTCCCTCAAGTTTTCGGAACCGCTGTGCTGCTTCGCGCGCCTTCTTGATCTCATCTTGTCGGCGTTTACGCGCCGCTTCTTTCTCGACTTCGGCAGTGTGCGCTTTCCAGTTGTCGACGGCTCGGCGCTCGCGGCCTTCAGTTGTGTCTTCGTATACAGGCTCGCTGCCAGGTTGGGTGGTTGCTGGGGTGGTGTCGACCTTTAAAGGCTTGAGACCAAGGGAGAGACGGATCTTGTTGGTTTCTTCGATTGAGAGCTCGCTGTCGTTTGCCATAGTGGTGGTGATGGGCGGTGGTGGTCGTGGTTGTGGTGACGGGATGGCTGGAAGTGGAAGCTTGGATAGTTGATGCCGGGTAATTTGGATCAATAGGTTATCACTCGACTGCCTGTTTTGAATTTTGCAATTCTAGAGATTGTAGACGAAGAGGGATATAGGACCTATAAAGATCATATCACACCTTACGTCGAATCACAGCTTCTATAGCATACATAAAGTCAGCCCTTCACGATTGATCACTCCACAGTTCGAAGTAACATCAGATATTGCACTAGCCATTCTCCGCCCTTCAAACCCTCTTCCAAAATCATGCCCGTTGTAGTATATCCAAGGGAGGATACGGAGAAAAAACAAGCAACTAAGATACAGGTAATGTTGATTAGTAGCGAGTAATGGATCGGCGGGTTCTCTCGCTGCTTATGGTATCCTAAGTCCTACCTAAGTTTCTGTTTGGGGATCTAGGTACGATCAACCTACCACACGCCAACCTCTTCATCGTACCGCGGTAGAGCGGATACCCAAGATGTTGTAGAATAGGAGGAAGTTGAAGTAGAGTTTCCACTGAGGGCTATGACTTGCAAACACTAGTGGTTCGAAACTATCTGCCGTTACAGAAATACAGAAATCCCAGCCACGGGAGTTTTCCGCGGAATCTCCGGAAGTGATACCAGAACATACAAATACAACGCTCCCTTCAGCTACGCAAGAAACGCAATAACCCCCCTCAGAGAATTGAAATGATGATACAAAGCCTCAACCAAAATAAACCCAAAGCGCAAGCGCTGAAACCCCTCCTTCCCAAAGAAAACGCCGCTGTCACCTCCCGCGGTATACTATTATTCACGAATTGTATAATAGTATCAGTACCTTGCCCTCCTAGCCCTTCCCCCGCCACCACCGCCAGCTCCAATACTAATCAAACTCAACTCCTGGCTCAGTGCAAACTCTTCGCTGGGACGGCTACGTCCCGCCTGCAGTGGAACTTTTGCAGGTACCGGGGGCGCAGCGTTTCCACCACCATTGCGCCCATAGTATCCCACTTCCATCCCGCTACTCCTCTGCTGGTTCGATCTGTACCCGTAGTTTTCGTGTCCACGTGCAGGTACCAACGCCCTTGCGTCCCGCTCCGCGCGCTCCCTATCCATCTGCCGTTCCCGTTCCCTCTCGCTGTGGGGATCAAACAAGATCATGCCTCCCATATCGCCTGTGGAGTAGCGGTCCTTCAGGGAACGCTGTCCTTCCCTTGGAAGCGCAGCCATACTCTTTGATGCGCGCACGCTCTTTCGCTTATTGCGGTCCCTATCTGCCTTCGGTTGCTCGAATGAAACCTGCTTGATCGATGGGGCAGGGAGCGACAATCGCGGACCCCGAGGCGGAGTGGGACTGACACCACGCCCGATGCGCTCCCGGCGGTGCTCAATCGGTACCGGAGGAGGTGGCCGAGGAGCTCTCCGCCTCGGCTCAGGCTCAGGAGCGAAGGTGTCGGGACGAAGAACGTCAGTTGGGTCATAAACCTTGTTAGATCCGGGCATGATCATTCTCTCCGGAGGAGCGCTCTTTGCTAATGCCTCCAGTGATGCCGCTGGGTTAGGGTTGATTGCATCATAGCTGTCTGGTCCGAATGGTGTTCCCTGCAGCATCCTTAGTGGTTCGGGTTCGAAAGTAGGCGGTGGTACCGGCTTGCGTTCAGGCTTCAGGCTGAGAACAGAAGCTTTCCGAAGCGTGCTCTCGCTGGCATTAACTGCTGGTACTGCACTATCTCTCTCGCCATGAATCGGCATTGGTTTCACCAAGGGAGCAGCATAGTTCTTTTTCTTCAGTGGTTTAGGCTCCGCTAGCTGTAATTGGGACTCGGGCTGCTGATAAAGTTGAACATCTTGAACTTCTTCGACTTGAGGCCGGTGGTAATTGGTGCTAGGCCGCGACTGTAGAGCTTGAGACGATTTGATCTGCAATGGCTGCACGGCGCTATTGTAACTATGCCGACGTCGTTGTGTATCCACTTGTTCCGCAAGATCTTTCACGGGAACAATACCTGGTATCAGACTAGGTGGCAATGGAATTCCCGTGCTCATGATTGGTGTAACATCGAATGATGGTTGCCTGGCCATATCAGCCGGCGGCAGCGAATCATATGACGGAAGCCCATGCTCCTCAGCTAGTGTCTTTGGTTGATGATTATCCCAGTTGGGCTCATCGATCACTGGGCTAGGCATTCCGACAGCAAGATGCCGATGTGGTGGAGGTGGAGGTGGAGGGCCATCTCTCGAACCTGGGGTAGAACTTGCAGGTGTGAGGATGTGAGTGTGAGTAAGAGGAGGAGGTTCATCATCTAAGGGTGTCAGATCGTATCCGGTGTGGGGTGAGGGGTGTGGAGACGGATGGTGGGTGAAGTTGGTCTCGGGATATGACGGAGTAAACTGCTGAAGTTGATGGAATTGTTGAAGCTGCTGGAGTCCACGAGAATCGAAACTGCGCTGGTGATTGAGCGCAGGCTGCTGAAAAGCGGGTACGCTCTGAAAATGCCGCAGATGCTTCTGGAATGGTGGCTCCATTGGTGGCAGTTCGGGATGCCCTCCGCTAACAGAATGATCCATAGGAGCCGCTCGTTCTTGGAACGATCTATGCGCTGGGGGAGGTGGCGGTGGGGGTTCAGACTGATACGGATCTCGTTGAAAGTCGTCAAGACGTGCAAGACCCCCATTGGGTATGTAATCGCCCGGATCATAGATTTCGGGTCGGCCACCAATGTCCTGGGCTGCAGGAGTCATTATCATGCTATGTATTGGATTCGTGTCGATCGTCATGCTGTGCCTATTGGCACCAGATAATCTAGAAGTCGAATTCCGATGCTGGCGATTGCGGTGCTGCTGGGTTGGAGGCTGTGGAGGCTGTCGAAGGGGCTGCGGGGGCTCTGAGTTAGAAGGGTGATGAGAGGTTGGCCGAGAATCGGGATGGTAGGAATGTCTGGACCTCCGGGTTGCTCTCCGCTCCCCCCTGGCACGCTCTTTCTCTTTACGCTCCTCTCCAGAGCTGGAATGATCCTTCGCCATTGGATTAGCTGGCAGCGGACGCCTCTTAACCGTTGCTACCCTTTCTCGCGATCCCATCTCTCGCGTACCCGTAAGTTTTCTTGGACCAGGATCTGGTTTGTTGTCTGGGAAGCTTGTTACCGGCCTCGGCTTCTTAGCTTCCCTCGTTTTCTCCTTTGGTCGTAAATCCCAGAATGTTAATTCCACCAATATCTCTCCCGCGTATTTCTCCTTGCACTTTAGCCCTCTCCAGCCGTCATCAGTTCCGCCACCAGGTACCAGGATTTGGTCGAGACGGACGGTGGTCTCGCCGATGAGGTCTGTTCTCTTATCATCGTTGAAGACGCTGACCTTGAGCGTCTTATAATCGGGAGAGTCTCGAACTGGAAAACGTAGTTCTTTGTCCCTAACATAAAGTGAGTGGTGTGAAGACGTGCCAAATATCATAGGTTGCTTACCACCGCGGCACTTGTCCGCCCCGAACGTCTGTATCTGTACGCTTTGCTTCCTTTGCTAACCGGGCGACGGCGTAAGGGTCCTGTTTTCCGATCTTCTTTTTGTTTGGTAGATTTTTCTGAATGGAAGTCAGCAATCTGATGTTTGCCGAGGAGGGTCCTGAATGTGGTACTAACAGCTCTGTCCAAAACAACAACCAGTGTTCCAATCACTGGCCCATCGCTGGTCATGTCTGAATAGATCCCCGCGGGATGCGCTTCTTTAATCCCGGCGCGAACCATAATGTCTCTGCGTCTTCGAGACAGGAGAAAGGAAGAGCGTAATTCAAATGGGATAGCAAAACCCTAGTTTATGTGGTGATTATCTGTCGGATGAATGTTGAGGTTTTAGAAACTGGTGGAAATTCGTATCAATGTCGTGAATTCGTAGATAGGTAAACTTAATGGGAAGAGGCAAGGGCGCTGGCGGGGTGTGTGTTAAGGCGAATTTTGGAAAATGGAATGGTGTCGCAGCAGATAGTATGAAAATGTTGCACGTATCAAAGACAACAGGAATCGGTAATTCACGAAAGACAAGGAAAACGGTCCATAGAGAGACAGAAGATCAGGAGACAAGTAAATTGGTGGCCGGTGGTTGGTTGGTCGTCAACATAAGAGGAATTGGCGGGGCTGACGTTTGTTTTGAGGGCTGTGTGAGGAAATGGCGTGGCGCAACCTGATAATCAAGGTGGCTGGCAACGCTAATAGATCGGACAAGCGAGAATGAGACAATATGACGAAAGGTGAGACTCGATTGGACTGAGAATAAATAAAGAAATAAGAACAATTTGAGTGCTTCCGGAAACATCTGCGAGAACCTATCCGGTGTGTTGCTCTAAGACTGCAGCATGCTCTGTCACGGGATTTCGCGACAGCATGCACGACGAGAATCGCATTTCACATCAAAGCAAACCAGCAACTTCTTTCTGCGACGACGAACGACAGTAGCGTGAATTACGCATGAAACCTGCGGGTGGAGCGTCTCTGAGTCTGGCGTTTTGCTTGGTGACAAGACGAGCGGATTTTCGATTGGCTAGGGTTCCTTGACTTGCATTGTGCCTTGCATCGCGTTTCACAACATTCTGGTAACACAGGAACCATTACACTCGAAAACAACAAACATTCCAATGAAGTCATTCAGTTTCTACATTACGGAACGGCAGGAATATGAATTTTCCGACGAAAAATTGATGTTGCGGCACTGTTTACAATACAAGATAGCGGCGGAGCCAAGAGCTCAAAGCTGGATTGAGCTGAATATCTGCTTAAGGACAGGACAGGCATTCTGCTGTGGTCTCTGCCTCGTCACCATGGAGGCAAATCATTCCAACTCACCCCAATACGTGCCGGCACTTGCACATTAATATTAGGAAGAAACTTGGAGGAATACGCATTCGATGGTGGCGGAGTTGGCCAATAATTCGCATTGACAAATTAAAGTTGTTATTCCCGTCAAACAGAGCTCTCAAGGGAGAATGCTGATTCAGGTGTACTCGACGACACACCTACCGATACTCTCCGGGGTGGTCCTAACCTCCAACTATCCTTCCAACGGGGGAAACCTCGCTAATTTTTCCGGTCCAAGGGACCGCAATGGATAAAGGGGAGTTCAACAGCCTCAGATCGCCCTGCCGGTTTGCATACGGACATTCCGAGTCAGGACGAAAGAAGGAAGTTCCATAAGATCTGGCCGACATGCAGTCATGTAAGTATTATACTCGTACTTGCGGCTTTCCATGCGAGCGAGGTAGGATTAACCCCCGACAACATGTGTTCCGCCTAGTAACAAGGGAGGACACTGCAAGTCTGACAGCGTCGATCAGAAGCTGTCTCCCGCAGTTCGATCACCGAATAAATAGCCATTGTGAAACTTCGAGATGTGCATCCAACCCTGAGACCTGTGATGATAGGGAACGGTGAATAGATACTGATAGAGTTTGGTCCGAAATGATTCCCGACTTCCACTTAAGATGAGCTGCCAGGGAGATATGAATTTTCGTACGGTTTTCCTCTCAAGCTTGAAAGTAAATATTTGTCCAGTCCCCAAATGTCTGTTTGTAACGTCTAAATTTACCCCGTATTACTTTGCGTGGACAGCCAACGTAACTTGCCCTTCCTCACAGCATAGTCCGGGGATGGATCCAGTTCTTCCGTCACAGCAACATTCGAGATCCCACCCGCGTCATAAGTGATCGCGAGGTACGACAGCAGAAGCAACTTGAGGTTACCCAGTAGTGAGCAAGAGAGTGATTGGCCACACCGATTTGCCGGGGAGTAGTACCTTCGCTATCGGAAGCGGAAACTGTCTAGCAATGCCTTTCTTCCAGCGTCGAACCCTTGGTCCGCAAGCAAGACAGTGAGCGGTATTTATGGAACTGCTTCACCACTTCTTCCAAGCCGCTTCCTTCCGGGTCGGTGATGATCTTCAGAAGTTAGAATTAGCCCAAAGTCATTTGAAGCCATCACTGAGTCGTTTAGGCGAAGATGCCTGATATTTGTGTCTCGACGCTTCATCCGTACGGACAGACTCGTCTGCCCTTAACTGTCTGAAATATTGCTGAGTATCGGTTCCTGTCGGCGAAATTTAGTGTTGCATTCCTGTGATCACCAAACCGCGCCACTACGTCACCCTCCCGCAACCCTACCCTAAAAGCCGCAGTCACACAATCGGCGAAAGCCTTCTTGGCGACCTACATAAGCTCGCGCGTTCGCATCCACCTTCTGATTCCTCTTCTTTTTTCTTTTCTCCTCATCCAAGTGCAAGGGCATACGAGTCTCAGTGAGGATTTAATCCGAGAGCTTGTTTTTGCTGGTTGAAAACTATAACCTTGACCGCTCCTGATCTGCTTCGGCGGGTTAGGGAATTTTTGGCTTAAAAGGGAGACATCTATTCTTTCTTTCGTTGGCTGCCAGGTCTTAGGACGTGGGGTTGAAGAAGGAACGCGCGATGAGGACGCGTCGCGTGTACTGGGGAGAGAGGTGCAATGATGCTGCAAGAAGTATGCGTTATAGGTGCTTGGTGTATGATGGGGGAATGGAGACGTGAATGAATGCGGTCGTGCTACATCTAATGTTAATGCTTTTACGTGCTATTACACTCTACTTCGCATGATATCTAACACACCATCGTATTGCAGTGTCCAAATTCCAAACTTCTCTTGATCAGCATCAGTCTGTTTTCTCCTTGCAAGCCATTTTGTTGGAGCTATGGCCACATCACTTGTAGAATACCGAGCGCGAAGCGTCTCTATGTTCGAGCACCCTTCTTGTTATCTAAGCATTCTAAGCATCTGGGTGATCTTTATATCGCGTCTCATATCCAACCTGCCGTCGGCGACGGCACCAGCGATTTGGTAGTGCAAAACCCTCTCTAGCATGTTTCCCCCCCTACAAGATGGCTCTACAGAACCATCTTTTGATTCCCGACGCATTTTATAAACCCACATCGTTCGTTTATCCAAAATCGTGATTCTCTTCCCTCAACCAACCGATTATTATACATGATCCACCACGCACACACATCCCCTCATAAAAGCAAAAGAAGTAGTTAAAGCCCAAGACAAGACCCTCTACGCCCCACGCGGTATAAGTGACTATTATTTCATCAAATCGTATCCCCTACACTATACCTCCGACCACCTCATATCAATCTGTTTTTTCCTCACCATCGGCGCCACAAACGCTGCACCAATACCCAACGCAACAACCGTCAACACAAGCTGCACCTTTGCGAACCCCTTGCCTAGTAGGTCGAACGCCATACTCGGTGCCACCTGGGTTCCGAATAGATCTCCGCCGTATGCAAACACCAGACTTGTGCTCTCAAGCTGACTCGGTGTTGTAGTGATTTTCTTTAGTCCCAATACCTTACGCTGGTGGGTGATGATAAACTTCGGATCGATTTCAACGACGGGCGTGTAGGCGAAGAGTCCCTCCTCCTTCTCGGCGGCATCAGGTTCGCGGTTGACGGGACGGCGGGGGTCGAGAATGCGCTTTGGGATGCTGTAGATTCCAGAAGAGCCTGGAAGGACTGCGAGGATCTCGTGGGAGGTGATGCCTTGCTTTGTGGCTGTGACAACTAAGGTGCTGATTGGTGATGGGAAGATGTAGCTTTGAGAGAGAACGTGGGGTTTTCCTCTACTGCTGGTGGTGAAGGAGGAGACATTTGCTGCTGGGCCTAGAGACCCCCTGTCGTTCTTGAACTCACTTTCGTAGAGCTCTGAAACGACGAGGTGGTATCCTTTGGCGGCACCGCCAGAGGTGGCAGCAACGACATCGTCGTCGCCGAAGTATGTGTAGACTAGCCAATTCTCGGAGACGGTGACCGCGATGTGTTGTGAAGTATCGACGCCTGAGTGAGTTGCAGAGTGAAGGATGGAGCCAGAGACTGCGTCGAGGAGATAGACAGATGCAGTGGAAAGACTTGGGTTAACAGTAGTGATGGCAAGGAGGTGCCGGTTCAGGTATTTATACATGACTGACCGATCGCCGAGAACTCTTCCGATAGATGCAACAGGATCGTGAGCGGGGCGGCTGACAAGAGATGTGATCTCTTCCGAAGCTGGCGGAACAAATGTCCATGTTGTTGTCGCAACGAGTGAGCTGGAGACCCGAACACCTTTGGCCGCGCGGGAGGACTCCTTGATTGTCATATGCACTGGCTCGAGCCCATATTTACCACCGGGAGGAAGGGCAGCTACCTTCTCATTTTCTAGAAGTGCAATAACAACCTTCTTCCGCTCTGGGGTATCAATCAAAGCCGAAGTTCGTACGGCAGCACCCAGGTTCTCTCGAAGTAAAAGATTACCCTCGAATGCATTATACTCGACGTACTCGCCGCTAGTCAAAACGATACCTACAGTTCCCTTACGAACTTCATAGATTCCAGATACGCCTCCGAACTGATCATCGGATGAGACTAGAGACATCTCCCAGACACATTCTCCATTCTTTCCGACATCGATGGCTACCAGACCACCTTCCGCAGTAACAACGACCGCAAACTTCCGGAAGCCAAAGAAGTCTCTCCATTTCCCAGTAGGCATATTGGCAAGTTCATCCTCGCTCAAAAATGCACTATAGATTCTGTCAGGAAGTCTCTTAAGCCAACCAGGGCCATATATGGAAAGCTCATAGAGATGCCTTTTCACACGGTGAATATACGCCGCTCCGACGCCCGTGTGAGTCTCCACATCAAGTTCCTCGACAATGCTCTCGGTGGCCGGATCGAGCAGTTCAATCCAGGTAGACGCAATAACGGACGCCAATGACTCCTTGCGAGTCCATGCAATCTCACCATTCCTGATTAGGTATGTATTTCCGACGAATCCAGGCGCTGAGGAAGAGACGAATGTCCGCACAGCAAAAGAACTTCCGTCCGGTCGTGGAGCAACCTCTGAAATAGTGTGTGTGACATCGATATTTTGCGCGTTGGGGATGGTATAAGATGCCAATGGCTCCGGGATTTCGGTATTATAAAGAATTGTCTCGCCATTGGGTAAAGTCCAGACGAGATAAGTTTTATCACCCGAGGTACTGACTGAGAAAGAACTGTGGGCGCCAGGCCTGGGTTTAAGCATGTAGACCTTGCTAACTGAGCCCTTCGAGTTGACCTTGTATACCTCTGCCCATGAATCGCCGGAAGTCTTGAACTGTACTACAACCCTATCCTTAATGGCTAGCACCTTTGTTTCCACGACACCATGTGGAACTGCCACAGAGACTGGGGAAGTGCTGATGCCCAAAGGCAAGAATTTCAGAATTTGGCCAGAGTTCTCGGTCCAGCTCAACAGTTCTTCCTCTAGAGATTCAAGATTTGAGGGAACATCAACGAATGCGGTTATCGATACAGCCGATGATTCGGGCTTGCCGGTAGAAAGGGAGAGAGTATATAAGTGTATTTTCTTCGCAGGCTGCGACGAAGCCACAGTGACTGTAGAGCTGGTAACATGAATGGAGAGCGGAATGTCCTTGCTGCACGCGCAAAGATACTGTCAGTCCTTTCCAATATACACATAGAGACTCATGAAGCACACCTGTCAAGTTCATTCCACTCCCAGACCACATCTCCCGATTGTTCAGCCAACAACCTTACGGTTCCGCCGTCAAACAGAACCACAACCGTGTTCTCAGCCGTAACCCTTAGATCAACAACCTTTTTCGCAAACTCATTTTCCCAGACCAATTTACCACTCCCGGCGCCAAAGCTAGCAATACTGGTTTCCACTGCTGAAACTATAACTCCATTGCCTGGGCGCGCAATACCGCTTCCGCCTGCTTCTGGCAGTTGCTGGCGCCATACAAGTTTGCCATCCTTAGGGTTGACAGCTGCCAGAATAGAGCGACTGGTGAGAGTGTATATTAGGGAAGCTCTGGTTTCGACATTGGGGCGATGGAAGAAGGTGGACGAAGCGAGCGAGGGGCCGATTAGTGGTATGTGCCAGTCAGTGTGGTAAGCATCATCTTTGAAGACAGCAAGAACTGAGACGACGTTCAAGAGGAAGCATGGAAGCAGTACTCCCGAGAAAAAACGCATTTTAAGGCGCAGGTCGGGATCGAGGTGTTATATCGGACAACAGAGTGTAGTTAACTGTCAGGCCAGAAGTTAGCGGTGAGCCTCAGCATGCCAAGCCTCTAACGATCCTCCACGCGAGGCTTGGAGTTTTTCTGTAGCCACTGGGGTAAAAACAATAACGGAGTTTGGGTCGTTTGGCTGCTTGGGTGCCTGATAATAGCGAGAGGCATTAACTGCGAGTCACAGTCATGGTTTAAGTAAGAAGTGTTTGCATCACAAAATATCACGCAAGTGTGGTTTAGGGGTGGTCATCCTCTGATCGAACATGACTACACTGTACGGTAATGGGGGCGACTCCAACCAAGAAAAGACACAACGGATGTCGAACAATCCTACTCTGGCTTTGTAATATTTCGACTATGATTTGGGCACTGTCGATTGAAGGATGTAGTACATCTCATAAACATAATTGGTGAGCTCTACAGATAGCACCATTACAAATATCCATTCATATTACTTTGTACCGAACACCATTCCGAATGAAAACCTCAGCCCGAACTGTAACATTGAAGAAAGCGCCAAAGAACCCAATCCTAGACAACTAAATCCCTCGGCTTATTTTCCAAACCAGCTCATAATTCCGCCCTTTGCCTTGCTAGCCTCGGTCTCAATCTTGCGATCAACCTCGTCGATTTTGCCCATGACATTGTGCTTGGCCTTTTCCTTGGCTTCGTCGAACTTCTGAACACCCTCCGAGATCCGTTGCTTGCCTAGAGAGAGGAGTGAGTAAGGCAAGAAGGATATACGGAAGATGATGAAAGTGCAGACCTTCTTCAACGTTGCTATCCACAGTAGAACCAACGCGCGCCATCGTTTCTTCTGCTGATTTCTTATATTCTTTTCCGCGGCCAGGGAACTCATCACGGACTGCCGAGGACATACGAGAGGCGTCGTCTGTGAGAATGACGAGTTAGCATGAGAAGAAGAACCAGGTGGCAATGGAGAAAAATACGTTCAGCGGCTTTCTTCGCAACATGAGAGTCACCACCAGCAGTGTAAAAGTAGTAGCCCACTGCACCTGCAAGAGCGGCCCCAATTAACAATGGGGCCTTGTTCTTGGGAGGACCACTAGCGCGGGGGATATCAGTGCGGGGAGGAATATTGGACATGTTGCAGGTGGAGGTTGGTTGTTTTGTTTGTTTAATTGGAGAAGGGAGGATAGAGTTAAAGGAAGTGATGGTGGAGTGATGAAAGTTTTTCAATGATGGAGGGGGAAGATGTCAAGAAAAGTGTGGGAGTACGAGGTTTTGTATTAACGGATGAATAGCCTTCTACCGAACTCGATGTGATTCCCGATCCAAGGTGAAGCAAAGAGCAATGAGCAATGAGCAATGAGCAATGACTGACGTCATGGCTAGCAAGGCTTGGCAGACGCACGTCAACTTGTTCACTTATGCTGTCAACAAAACAAAGCCCGTCAACTTCCTACCACTTTAGCTCTTCCATGCCTCAACGTCGAGAAGAGGTATTTGCCTTAATGCTCCCAACTCAACCCCACCGGTAGGACCAACCAGAAGATTCATATCTCGAGTCTCGATACCCACAACCTTGCTCTCTTCTGCTTCGCGCTACAGCTCCTCACTAGTTAGCTAGCAACGCCGGTCTTCTGTCTTCTCACGTCTGATTCCATGTCTCTCTTCTCTCACGTCTCCACTAGTGCCAGTACAACTCCTCCCACCCGTATTTCCCTAATCGACAATACCGTACCTCCTGCGCCTCGTTCCGCAGACCAAAGTCGACCCCAGTCACCCTCATCAGACGTGTCACAACAGCAATCTCGCAGCTCCCTTGGCGATGGCAAACGTGAGGCGCTTCGGCGAGCGATCGCAGAGCGACGGTATAAGCGATGGCCTGTGAATCCTGGCTCTACAGACACTACGGAGGGCGAGGATAACTTGGAGGAAACTCCCGATGAAAGAGCAGAGGGTGTGGTGGTTGAAAGAGATTTTGGCGACGGCACGGAACGAAATGGGGGTACTGGGAAGGTAAATGGGGATGGCGCGAATGACGGAGGCATGGGAGGATCGAGGCGGGCTAGAGACAGGAGACAGACGATTAACGGGGTTGGAGGAACGGGGCAGGCGCGGCAGAAGACCGAGATCGCAGAGATCGATGTGCTTTATGAAAACCAGCGAGGGTATTATACTTTTCTATTCCGAAGGTGTTAATAAAAGCTAAATTGAGTGATTTCGCAGCTCATTCGTCTGTGGAATTCCACTGTTCTCTTCAAAGTCCCTCCTCAATTTCGACCCATCGGCCTGGCAAAACGGGCATTTCCACGACTCGGCAGTGTCCATACTTGATGCACAGGTCCCAGATCCATCGTGGGTATGGGATTGGAAAAGCTGGTATGTGGACATGACAGAGGATGTCGACGAGAATGGGTGGGCGTATAGCTTCAGCTTCTCACCTGCCTTTGCATGGCACGGAAACCATGTGTGGTTTCACTCCTTTGTGCGGCGGCGACGATGGTTACGGAAGCGGGTGAAGCTGCCTACACAAAAGAACGGGACGGGGGCGGCGGCGGGGGATTATGGGAGTAGCAGAACGGGGAGCGTGGAGCGGGCGGGACATAGACTGAATAATGATTATTTCACCATACACACAAGGAGGGAACGCGATTCTTGGCACGCCAGAGGGAGTCACAAAAGGAAGAGTGTGATGGAAGGTAGCGACTGGGGCGGAGACGACGAAAGTGATGAAGAAGTGGAGATTAAAGATATTCCTAGTCTGATGAATATTGTGAGGAAGGCACGGCTAGACCGGGAAAAGATCGAGGCAGTCCTGCGGTTTGTAGAAGATGGTGGGGAGGAGATCGCCTACTTGGCTGAGAAGGTGGAAACCAGCTCGCTGGATTGGGATCTAAGAGGCAGCTGCTGACGGTTCAGATGTAGATATCGACGCTCATGAGTTGGATGGTATTCCAGGCTTCTCGGCGGCAGTTACTAGCCCATCTCATCGACTACAGCGAACAGTATGAAGCCGGGAAAGCACCAACCATAACGATCGTTGGGCCCCCGTCACCGCCTGTGGAGCGAGATTCCTCCTTGGCACTAGACTCTACAACGTCCTCACAACCCCTTACAAAATCTGGCACAAGTCCTGGGAAACCGCTACGTTCAGTGCAACTTGGAGTTGTCGAAGGCAAGAACCCAGGCGAAGACGACCCCGAAGTAAGGAGTCGTAAAATTGAGAACCTTAAAAAGGCTGTGCATGCGGCAGACCAGGAAGTCAAGAAGATGGAATTCTGGAGCGATATTAAGGATATCGCTAGGAAGGGAGAGAGTGTCACAGCTGAGGGTGGATGGGAAGATCTGGAAATCAGTGGTGCGAGTATGGGTAATGAAAAGGTTTTTGGGGGGGCGGGACACGGCGGTGTGCTCGAAGAAAGGGAAAGGGTTGATATCAAGGGGAAAGGAAAAGCAGTACAGCGATGATGGTGAACCGGACTGGACATTTGACAGTCGACAGTGTGAGGTTTATATCCCGGGTTTGGCGTATGTTTTGTTTGTTCGCTGTCCAAGGTGACTTCAGAGCGGCGGGAGTCTGCATTGTTTATTTCTGATACATACTACCTATGCTGGAGAGTTTATGTGCAAAAGCAAGAGAACTGCTGCTGTCTTTTCAGACTTTTGGGTGATACATGCAAGAAGTTGACTAGGTTAGAATGATTGGTGCTCGTATGGTTGTGAAAAAGTCACGAAGCGTGTACTTTCTGCGCTCGAAATCCAGCCGCTTCTTTTAGCCTCCGGCAAGCGAGCTTCCGAGCGATGAGAAAATCTGGGGACGAGAGTAGTATTTGCTTTCACTTCTGGAATTCCGTTGATTAAAGACTGATAAAGGGCATCACGGTCTCTCACCTACTTGTAATTTTTAGCATGTCTTGGCAGCATCCAAAAAATCCTCGCTTCAACACCGCAGCTTTTCAACCGCCCTCCCACCAGTTGTTTCGCGTTCAGCAATCTCAATAGACCAACTATGGCGATCCCAGTTCAACGCCTCCAACCTACAAAACTCCCCAGTCTCCCCTCCTCCACTACCCCAGAACAACGATACTGGCGAACCTTTGCTTCACCGCTTCTGATCCATGAGTACACCAACATAACCTCAATCCACTTCTCACCCCACGCACCGCACGATTTCGCAGTCACATCATCATCATTAATCAAGATCTTCTCGTCAAAAACTCGCGCCGTTTCAAAGACAATATCAAGGTTTAAGGATACTGCCTATGTAGGCCAGATTCGGAGAGATGGAAAGGTTATGGCTGCGGCAGACGCCGGCGGGACAGTACAGGTTTTTGACCTTGGGAGCCGTGCTGTGCTGAGAACTTGGGCAGGGGAGCATAAGGCCGCTGTGCAGGCGCTCCGGTGGAACCCCAGGGAACTGACGGGGCTTGTAACGGGTAGTGATGATACAACCGTTCGTGTATGGGATCTCCCTGCGAGGGAGAGCGTGACTACGTTTTCGGGGCACGATGACTACGTGCGTAGTGTTGCGTATCTCCCTGTTGGCGGCGCTGCAGGTTCGACCGGAGGACTGGTGGTTAGTGGCAGCTACGATACTACGGCGAGGATATGGGATCCGCGAGCTGGCGGGCGGGCGGCGATGACGTTCCGGCATGATACGGCGGTTGAGGATGTGTTGGCGATGCCGGGAGGGACGACATTGTTGGTGGCGACCGGGAATATGGTAAGGGTGTGGGACGTGGTTGCGGCAAAGGAAATCGCCGTCCTCAGTAATCATCAAAAGACCGTGACGAGTCTTGCGCAGACTACGGGCGAGAAACGGAGAGTGCTCACTGGTGCGTTGGATGGCCATGTCAAGATCTACGATACTACCTCATGGAGCGTCGTCCACGGCGTCAAATACCCCGCTCCTGTACTGTCGTTGGCGGTCTCTCCGGATGAGAAACATCTAGCTGTTGGAATGGTCGGGGGGCTCCTTAGCATCCGTACACGGCGTTCCGGAAGTCAGCGCGATGTGGTGAAGGAGAAGGAACGCGCCATGGACTTGATCATGAAAGGACTCGACCCCCGGGCTGCCGATAAAGCGAAGAAGGGGAGGTCTGGCAACAAGGCACGCAGGCTCAAGGGACTCGACTATAAAGGAGAGGACGAAGAATTTGTGATCGACGCAAACCCAAAAAGGCCAAAGAAGGAGCGCGCCTTTGAGGTGGACCTGCGGAAGGGTCGATATTCGGATGCGTTGGACCGTGTTCTTGGTCCCACGGGACGTGGCGAACCAAACATGATTCTCACAGTCATCAAGGAACTAGTGTATAGGGATGCGGTTGGGAAGGCGCTGGAAAATAGGGACGAGGAGGGGTTACGGCCGGTTATCGAGTGGTGTGTACGATGTATTGGCGATCCTAGGATGTTGGTTGTGGTGGGAGAGGTTGTGGAGAAGGTGTTAGATCTTTACAGTCATGCGCTGGGACAGAGTGCAGAGTTTGATAAGTTGGTGCAAAGGCTAACAACACGCATCAAACACGAGGTAGAGAATGCGCGGCAGGCACAGAGAGCGGTGGGTATGCTTGGTATGCTGGTAGCAGGCAATGAATAGTGATGAGTGAGTAGTTGTATTCTATTACTTGATGTATATAATTCTGGGAATCACGGCGTTTGTCTGGGTTAGATAAAAGGTTGTCCTTTTCTAGGTGCATGCCGAATAGGAGGTGAAAATGCCTTGTACTTCTAGATATCACAGTTTTTCCTTCCTTTCCCCGCCACTGTCCTGAGGAAAACCCTTCGAGTTCAAGTTGTGGCTTCTCCATCCACTACCGCTACGGAACGGAGGGCACAATGAGCATCTTCACTTCGAATACCACGGCCTCTAATTTCGTCCGCCTCTCCTCATTGTAAGACGAATGCAAGCCTAGATATTGGTACTCCCGATGGGTGGTGATCGTTCATGATGCACGGGATTTGCCGTTGGTTGGCAGGGCAACAACAGCTCTGTTGTCACAACTTCCAACTCCCATTCTCCGAGTCCTCTCAAGTGACCCTCAATTGACATTTCAACTTCACCGCAATGGGCTGGTGGAAAGCTCTCCAAGATCGTCTACACCCGCCTTTAACTCGACGGAAACTCGAAGACCTGCCTCTATACTCCTCGCAAAAATCTCTCCTCAGTCACAATCGCAATGTCTCAATATCGTCAACAGATTCAATCGACACTACAACCTCCTCTTTTGACCTTCCCTTCATCCCCTACCTCCCTCCTCCTCCATCGTCTCGGGAGGTTCCACAAAACCTCCAACCCTTTCTGACTCGCACCCACCGCTTCATATACACCTACTTCTCGCTCATCCTCATCGTGCTCTTCACCAGCACTCTCTTAGTCGTCGTCCTGTCGCTGGTTTCAATGATGGCAGCGCCCTCCCGCCTCCTCCGCGCTCAAGACAAGATATTTGCGGGTAGAGAGAAGGTGTGGATGCGCTTTCCGAAGCTAAAAAAGTACTATGCGGGGCTGTACACGTTGGTTCCGGTCGGTTTGAACGTGCCCGAGTACCCGCTGCCTAAAACATTGGGAAGGGGAGACAAAGGAAGGGGAGAGCTGGGCGCTTTGAAGAAGAGCAGGGTGTTTAATCCCTATCCAGATTATTCTTCGGACGCGTATAGGAGCCAATGGGAGGGGGAGTATCAACAATGTTCTTTTGGTAAGGGAAGGGACGCGCCTGAAGTGAGGGTTTTTGATGGCGTGCCAGAAGGGATGCCGGATGCGGTGATAGGCTCACATCGACTGCTAGGGCTGGATGATGGAGTGTGTTTTGACAGGTATGGACGATTGGGCGGTTACGGATATGGGTATACCGCTGAGGAGGGAGGACTAGGAGAGGCAGTTTTTGATGGTGGTGAGAGAGAGAAGGAGGTGGAGGGGGCACATGGAGTCGGTGGTTTCCCGCTGAAAAAGGTGGATTGGAAGGGGGTAGATTGGGGCGTTTTGCAAAGAGAGTGTGGGATTGCTAATAAGGCAAGATTTTTTGAGGTGAAGGAGGGCACCATTGATCACAACCTGAAACCACAGCAGCATAGAGAGAAAAGGGGGGGAAAACAGAAAATGAAGAAACAGCGTACAGCCATCCTCCTTCGCACTTGGACTGGGTATAAGTACACCGCCAATGACATTGCCAACCTTCGTTCCCTGATAAGCGAACTTTCTCTTCTCTCGGGCGGGGAATACACAGTCCACATTCTCGTTCACGTCAAAGCCAAGTACAAGGATATATTTGCGGACAAGAATTTATACCAGAAAACCCTCGCTGACTCTGGCCTTCCCAAGGAATTCTGGGGGCTAGCAGAGCTCTGGAACGAACCTCTGATGAAAAACATCTACGCCAAAGTCGCTGACACCTCGGACGATTGGAAAGAGGAGAAAAACCTACCGGAGGATAAGCTATACCTCAAGCTCCCAATGCATGATGTTTATCGCAGCACCTTCATGCCCGTTCAATGGTTCTCCCAACGTTATCCAGAATATGAATTTGTCTGGAACTGGGAAATGGATATTCGCTACACGGGACATTGGTACCACCTCTTCTCGCAGCTCGATGAATGGACCACAAATCAACCGCGGCAGGGGCTATGGGAGAGAAGTTCTCGCTTCTATGTACCCACTGTCCACGGTACTTGGGAAGAGTTTGTCAACTCCACTGCCTCACTCACCAACTCCACGATCCTTGGCCCCGTCCCAGCCGAGGGAGTTATCCCCTCCCTCCCAAACCCACCTTCAGGTGAAGGCGAGCCTGCAGACCTTATCACACTAAACCCTCTCTTCGATCCAGAACACACCACCTGGATCCTCCGTAACGACATTGTAGGCTACCCCGCCTCTACGCCACGGCGATCCGCAATCGTCACTGCCTCTCGTCTCTCCCGTCGCCAGCTCACAGCCATGCACAAAGAAAACGCGGAAAACGGACGCGCGGCGTTTTCGGAGATGTTCCCAGGTACCGTTGCCCTCCACCATGGGCTCAAAGCTGTGTTTGCGCCGCATCCAGTGTTTGTAGATCGCAAGTGGCCCCCGGGGTTTTTGGAGAAAACTTTCAATAATGGAGTGGATGGACTCACGGGTGGTAGGATGCAGAGTATTTTTGGAGCCAGAGAACATAATTTCAGAGGGAGCAGCTGGTATTATAATGCGCTGTTTGCCGGGCAGGTGTATAAGGCGTGGGCGACCGGGATGAAGGGGGAAGAGGGTGAGGAGGATAGGTTGGAAAGAGGTGGGAGGATGTGCCTGAGAGCTATGTTGGTGCATCCGATCAAGAGCTCGACATAGGGAGAGGGTGGTGGAGGGTATATATCGGCATTTTGGTGTTTGGGGCTGGCGTTTTGGAGATATATTGGGTTCAGAGTCTTTATATATATCACAGGTTACATGTAAGTGCTCTGGTAGTTTTGTAAAACGGCAGTATCTTTAGATTATGGAATACGAACACTATGGCCGCCGTCTTTTAGCTGAAGTGCCCAGCTTTAACAATGAAACTGAGAGTACGGACACAATTTGAACGTTAGCTCAACCCCAATACCAACATGAACCTCAACTCCCATTACTAAACCTTCCTGGCGCCCCCCACCCTCCTTCTAGAACCTTGCTTTCAGATATGCAAAGACCAGGCACAACCCAAACCACAGTATATCTGTATCTTGGCGGAGTAAGGTACTGGGTGAGACACTCTATGTTGGCAGAGTACAGCTCCTCATCGTCATGGCTGGCGGTGAGAACTTCGGCTTTGAGAAATTGATGTAGATTATTAGCGGTAGGCCTTGGGTAAATCTAAATGAGGGTGCTTTACTGCGCCGCCGCCAGTGAATCGTGCCGTCGGTGGGCTAAATTGCTGGGGATCATAATTTGTAAGGCCGCCATCCTGGAATATCTCCGTGTTGGAGAAGGATATTTGCAGGCAGGAACGAGGAGGAGTTCATGCGTTGAGGCCGGAATTGAGTTTGGATGCAGGGACAGGGACCAGCGGGTACTGTATGTGCAGCTGCGCTGTGGCCAGGCAAGGGTGGGGGGATGGTTATGTTTACTGTCTGTGAATGTTGGAATGGGTGTGTTGTGGTAGTAGGGCTCTATGTGGCATCGTATGGTTGAGTAGTTTGGGTATCTAGCCTGTGGGCTATTCAGGAGATCCTGGCTGGAGATAATAGTCCTCACATCCTTCTAATGGTGGGGTCTGGGCTACAGAATAAACGCCGCCTTGGGATTCCTTAGCGGTATCTAGGTTGGAGGGGAGATATCACCGGTGGTTTTGATTACTGCTCCAATTCCTTTTCTGGAAGATCTCGAAGGCGTGAGCCGGGGATTTTCTTATGTCTCCGGGGGCTTTTTTGAGAACGTGAGCACCCGTTATTGGATTCAACGACACTCGAATCTCGTGGCAGAATCAGAATCGTCACGCCTGGGGGATACTAAAAGTGAATAGAATTCTAGTGCACGCTATTATCTAACTCTACACCATAAAAACGACAGAGATCAACCCCTCATAGCTCCTAAACTCCAGGAAAAGACCTCCCTCCCCCAAATATACATGTACAACACTTCTCCCCCAGGGTCTATATCACCCCCCACAACGGTCTCTTACCCGTGTCCCACCTCGTCTTCTTACTCCCCAACTCAAACTCCATCGTGCCGCCGTTCTTAAACACGTCATCCCACTCTACCCAACTCTTATTCCAATCCTTCCCATTAACCTTCAACTTCTGCACAAACCAGTTCCCAGCATCCTCATCTCCCCCCGTCGCCTTCATCTCCAGCTTCTTCCCTCCGCCCAGGTCGATCTTCAAATCCCTCATCTGCGGCGAGCCGATCAGGAACGTCGTCGTCCCCGTGATCGGATACAACCCAATGATACTCCATAGAACCCAGCTCTGCATAGCCCCGGCGTCCGAGTTCCCCGGCAACCCCCGGTTTCCAGTGTTATAGTACGTCCTTGAGATATGCCGCGAGTGCTCGACAGACCGCCACTGGTTCCCGGGCACAAAGTTGAAGAGATACGGGCTGGCGAAGGAGGGCTCGTTGCCGGGGTCGAAGATGGTTCTCCCGAAGCGGTTGTTGCCGTTGGGTCTGCCGCCGGGCTCGAAGAGCTTCTCGAGGCGGGCGACGAACGCCGAGTCGCCGCCCATGTACTGGATCAGCGTCTTCATGTCGTGGTGGGCGCCGAAGGAGTACTCGAACGGGGTGGCCTGGTAGTACGGGTCCCCCCAGTAGCAGCCGTCGCACGACAGCGGGTTATGCGGCGTATCCGGGAACCTCCCCGCCGGGGTCACCGGCGACAGGAACCCCGAAAACCCGTAGATGCGCATCCGTCGGTCCCAGTGGTTCCGCCAGCCTTTCGACCGCCTCGCGTATCTCGCGTGGTCGTGGAACTTCCCCAGTGACTTTGCGACCTGCGAGAGGCTGAAGTCGTTAAGTGAGTACTCTGACGCCCGTGACACGGCGCGCGAGAACCGGGAGGTGATGTGTCCGTGTGCCTTCCAGTCTGGAAGCGCACCGCGGCCTTGCTGGGTTGAGCTGTCTGGCGCTTGCGGGTCCGGGTGAGGGTTCGGTGGGACGTCTTCGGCGTTGTGTACCATTGCTTTGTAGGCATCGTCCCAGTTTACGCCGGTGACACCTTTCACCCGGGCGTCGGCGAGGACGTTGTCGGCGTTTGTGCCGCCCTGCACTCGCCCGTTGTAGTTTGAGGAGCGTCCGTCTGGCAGCCAGCCGTCGAAGCGCCATGTGTCCACGAGAGAGCGGATGAAGTCGGAGTAGCGTTTTGGCTGCAGGATGTGGAAGAGGGGGGTGTGAGAGCGGAAGAGGTCCCATAGTGTGAATATGTCGTCATACTACTACTCATGAGTACGGGGTGTCTGGTGGAGATGGGGACATACGTATGGCTCTGCTGACACCCATCCTGGATTCTCTCCAGTGCGGTCGGATGGGAGTAAAAACATCCCGTAGAGCGAGGTGTACAAAAGCTGCAACTTCTGCACGTTCGTTTCCGTGGTAGAAATCTTTGACAAGACCTCTTTGTTCCACGCATCCTTTACGCCCTGTACTAGTGTTTCATAGGCATTGCTTTTACTAGATATCTCATCGTCGATAAACTTGCAGGCTTTGTCCGTAGAAATCCAAGAAACGCCAACCCTTGACTCGACGACAAACTTGGAGTCTCGTTGTCGAGGAAATAACGACCATGAGCTCCGTCTGCGCAGCTGATTATTCGAAGATGACGTGGAGAACGAAAAGAGAGCCCCCACTCGTTTCTTGCCCGATACTTCTTGCTTTTTCCCGAATGACTCAAGCGTTTCGCCAACGCCCTCGAACGTAGCAGCTTTCGCCGGTGACGAGAACTTCCCGCAAAAGAAGATCTTCCAATCCGCCGCTTTTGATTCCCCATCAGTACCAACCCACCATCATGGCGGTGATACATACCATAATTCCACCCCCCGTTGTAAACCCCATATCCAGTGTAATGCCCATCCCCGTGAACCTTAATGCTCCCCTCCACATAGTGCTGCTCAATCCCAAGTCCCCTCGTCGACGGCAGGAAATGGGAGACATCGACAAGGACGTGCTTCATCTCCGCATTTCGCGGAAACGAGTGTCGTATAATCCCAGCGTGTGTGCTGGCCGCCAGTTCCACCATCACACCGTTCGATAGGTGAGACTTGTACCAACCAACTCCTGCTTCGTCCACGGCTGCCCGCGGTACGGCAAGGTTTGAGAGCGGGTTCGTGATGTTCCCTGTAACCGGAAGTTGCGATACTACGCCGTACTTGGGCGCTCCACCTGTGCCGGATTCGTGCAGTAGAGAGAAGCCGGTGACGTTTCCTGAGGGGTGGTAGCCGGAGTATGCGTCCCCCGTGCCGGCTGGAGGTTGGACGTCCTGTGCTCCTAGTCAATACCGTGTTGCAGCTCTTTGGGGGATACGCACAATTCCTAGCTTCACCACGCCAAAGGGGTACGTGACACCGGGAAACATGTTTCCACCGTCTTCCGAGCCCATACTACATAACTTAGTTTTCGGTCTGCGTTGTGGGAGGGGGGTAAACAAACAAAGGTTTGACATAATCCACCACCTGCGATCCACCAGCAATTTGCTGTGCATAGACCGTGAGGCAAAACAGCAGCCACAGAATACACAACATCGGGAAGACTAGGTAGGATATCGTAGCATCCTGTTGTGATCCCGCGCAGGATGCAGATGCTTCTTATACTTACTGATCTACTCAGGGGCCGAGACATCGTACTTAATGGGGCCTTGCCTGATCATTTCAACATATCCCACTTAATATGGCTGCAGGCACCGGTCCACGTCCCTGGTCGCGCGGCCAACGTACTCGTCGGGCGATTATGAACCCATCCCTTATCCAGATTCCATCATCTTGCCTCGGCGCCATACAGATTCTAATTTTCTGAGAGAGCAGGGATTCCGCGGATCCCGATTTCGCGCGGCTGAGAAAACCAACTTGTCCTATGACCGGAACAGCTAGAGTGCTCCGTGATCTTCGGCCATACTCCATTGCAAACTGAGATAAAATATCGGCGTGATGGGGGATTTTGGAGCGAGCAAATCAATGGCCCACACCGCACCATTCCTCGATTGTGTGGTTTTTTTGTTTTCTCAATTCCTGCCGGGTACAACGGCACGGGGGGGTTTGTGCACGGTGATTGGCTGCGCTCGACGACGACGCGCGTGCCTGCGGCCGCTGATGGTATCAACGATAGCTTTGGCAACCTCCATGTGGGGTTGCTTGCAGGTGTTGGTGAGGGGTTCTGGTCATTCGCATGACTGCTGCTTCAAGCTGTAAGGAGCGTGAAGGCGGGCCTCGGTCCGAAGGGAGGTGCGAGAGATAGTTGGTCGGTTCGGGTGGTTGGTTCTCGGATGGATCTGGTGTACCGGTCATAGTGACGGTGGGGAGTGCCTGGGTATGTTCACTTAAGTGTGTATCTGCTGGTCCCGCCGCAGAGTAGCTTGGTGGTTTGTGCTGGAGCCAAGTCTCGGCCCGGACCAAGGGAAACCTGCAGACGTCACTGCTCAATCAGTAGGAGCTAAACTGATCTTCGATATTCTGCAAGCCACAAGACTATCAATAGCTGCCACAGCCTTGGAAGATGGGGGCTCACCAGACAATGTCAGGCTACGCTAAGAGCTTCGGCTTCGTTCTGTTTGGGACAGGGTATTCTAGAAGGCCCTGTTCTCCAGTTGATATGGAGCAGAGTGAAAGAGGCATGCTCAGCATACGCAGAAAATAGCATTTCAATTTGGAACACAGGGATTGACATTGACTCCAACGTGCAACAGCATACCCCTGCCTGCAGCACACTCGCGCATCGAATCAGCATTCTCCCTTCAAATGCATACCTATGTCCCTCAAAGCTTATTTCAACCCCACTGAACCCAGCCCTCCAATGCCGCCCCAGACCAAGTATGTACTTTCCTTGCTACCGGTACTATTTCTCATCTTGATCCGTGCGGAGAGGATCTCTGGTGCTGTTTCTGGTGGAGGGGTTACACCAACTTATTCCATCGCGTGCATCTCCTTCGGGAACCACTACCGCCCATCGTCGGGGTCGGGTGCCTGTCTTGGCTAGGTACCCGCAGTGTCTCACATAGTATGGCAGCTTATTTCCGCCAAAATACTCCGTGGAATAGAGTAAAAGGTCGTGGACACAGTTGGGAATCAGAACTTGTCCACAATGACCCCCTGTCACGACTCCGTGATGTAAACTACGTACAAAATGACACCGTCCCACGACCCCCGTCCAACCTCGTGCACTATCCCACAACCCCGTGGATAAAGTCTCACTTTAATAGTGGTAACTGGGCAAATAGTAAAATTCAGACGGACATGGGGTACGGGGTCGTGCCAATGAGTTATTTTGGCGGAAATAAGGCTCCATACCTTCTCTGGTCTCATCTCGATGGTGCCACCAAATACCTCACTAAATGTCAACCCGGAAGCGTGTTCGGGAGCTGTATCATGTATTTAAGGCGCTGGGGTGTAATATGTGGGGACCGGAGCGACAGAATGATATCAAAGTGAGAGCAACTATCCGACACATGCCGATCCTAGGTAAAAAGAGTCCGTATACTCTTAGTAGGAACGCTAAGTATATCGCTATTGAAGGATGCGATCTTCTAGACTTGAAAAAAAACACAATATAAGGACTACCCGCACGTCTGCAGGAACAATCGAACGCCACCTGCCTAACCCCGTTCCTCGACCTCCTCTTGGACCCAAGCTGGAGATCCTCACATTCGTTTGAACACAGCTATTTGCTTCCACTCTCGTTTTTATCTTGTAATATGAAGGCTTGTTTGTTGTTTACGGCCGCTTTTGCGACCACTACTTTTGCAGCGGCGGTTCCAGCTGGAAGATCTCAATCGGAGGTATGGGGGTTATTTGGAAGGGCGGTGGTCGTGACGCCGGACGGAACGTGTGGCGGTACGAATGGATACACTTGCAAGACTTCTGCGTCCAAATGTTGCTCTCAGTTCGGTGTGTGGAATTCTAGCATTAGTATTGATATCATGATACACGGTCTGATTGTAGTTTGAATGACAGGCTGGTGTGGTGACTCGGTAGACTATTGCGGTAGGTTTATTTACACTTGCATGGACGTTTCAATTATTTGCTGGGCAACATTGCTAACAGTTGAAGGGACTGGATGCCAATTGGAGTTCGGTGTATGTAATAGTTTCCAACATGAACTGTTCATAGACTGATGCAGTGCGCCAAACAGACTTGCAGTGGTGGATCTTCAAGTCCTACAACGACACCAACAACGACTTCTTCGTCTCAGACGCCGGTATTATCATTGGGGGCTTCTTCATCCCAGACACTGACATCAACAAAGGCTGCTACAATTCCGGCGGCAACATCAACAGGCACGATTACACTCCCCCGAACAAAGCCCGGCAAAATCCCCTACGGATCGTGGGTATCGGCCTGTGTACGCCCTGGATTTGTAGCCCTCACGTTCGACGACGGGCCGCACATCTTCACCTCCGGGCTCCTCGACATCCTGAAAAAAAACGGCGTAGTTGCAACTTTCTTCCTGAACGGGCACAACTGGGGCGATCCAATCACGAGCGCACCCAAGGTCGCACTCGTCAAGCGGATGCTGAAAGAAGGGCACCAAATCGCATCCCACACGTATGCCTCCCATCCTTCAATGAACAACCCAGCTAACCCCCGGTAAGTTGGAGCCATCCCGACATGAACACCCTCAGCGAATCCCAGTTGATCTCGGAGATGACGCAGCTCGAAAGCGCCTTCATCGAGAGCATCGGCAAGTTCCCGACGTACATGCGGCCGCCGTATTTCTCGTGCGGCGATCTCTGTCTGAGTACCATGGGGAAACTTGGGTACCACGTCATCCACTCCGATCTTGATACTCTGGACTGGCAGTATGCGTCGTCAGAGCAGATTCACAATAGCAGGGACATTTTTGCGAACGCTATTAATGCTGCCAGCCCCGCTACCAGGGGATTCATCCCCCTCGCCCACGACGTCTATGAAACCACCGTATCTGGACTGGTGCAGAGCATGATCGATACGCTCAAGAAGAAGGGATTCAGGACTACTACTGTCGGATGGTGTTTGTAAGTTTTGTAGACTTTAAGCTTCCCGGTAGCTTGCTGATGTGGTGTAATTGCAGGGACGACCATTCGAGCAACTGGTACCGCCAGAAGCAGTAATCTTTCTCTTGCACGCAGCCGACAACATCTGAGTTTTTTTTTTCGAAATTGCACTAATTCTCTACTTTTCTTCATGATCAATGGCAACGGATCTTTATGCATCTCATGAGCTTTCTCCGACACTGTATATCACCCAGCCTGCATGCACCTTGTAAACTTTCCTCTTGAACATGGTTTGACATTTATATCTGGTTGTTTTGTCATTTTTGGGGCGCGATATATTCCTCTGTACGCTTGGACTCTCGGTAAAGGATAAAGACGAAGATAGATGAGGAATGTTAATGGGTCCTTATTTTTTAATTATTTAGACCGTTGGGTTAGAAGAGAGGCTACCTCGTTTGAATTGATAGAAAATGGAAACTTTTCGGAAGCCATGAATACACGTATCCTCGTCGTTTTGATTCTACGCCACCGGGCTTCTGCATATTGCGGATGCATATATGAGTCTCGTGCTCTGCTGCGGATGCTCATCTGGAGCTTATGTGTTGGCCATGGATGCAGATGTATGGTACAGCTGATTGAGGGTTCATTGATTATTTATTCCATCACCAGAACAAAGATCACATAGAAACGTGGTTATGTTGTATGACTTGAATTGTACGAATCTATGGGCTTTCGCTGGGGTCGTAAATACGGGGTAATGCTCACACGATAGAAGGAGCACCCGAGTGCTGAAAGGTGTCGCAATCGGGTCATGAATGAATAGGCCTATGTATATGATGGTATACGCACGCATATGCATTCATGTGTATCAGCGCAAGTGTGATGATTTGGCTTTCTATAGAAGTGGCCACAAAGTAGCCAGCGGAGGGAAATTCTACCTAACTTCTACCCACCATTATTCGCCACCCTGTCGTGGCTACCTATGAAACCCGCATGATCACAGCTAAACGACCAATTCAACAAGAAGAGCGATCTTTGCACAGCTGGCTAATCACGGTGTTAGAAACACCAGATGCAGGTTCGAAACCTGCAAAACTCAACAAGTGCAATAAACACCAGGGCCCGAGGCTTCAAACCTGCGGTTACCGCTTTTTGTGGCTGCTATCAGGTACCAAGTATCACTAGAGAAGCATGTAGTAGATAACGGTATGTTTGAAGGGTGGGGCGGCGGCAATGGCTGCATCCCGAGCGAGTGTTGGCAGACATGATCTCAGAATGCAGCCGATTCCCGCATATTGGTAGGTAGTGTTGAGTACTTTGGGATGTTTTTGATGCATTCATCGAAGCTGAATCTCTCAGTAATGTCTTAAATCATCATGCGGGTCTTTACTTGGGAATACGCTAGTGTTAGGCTCTGTCTTGAGGACTTACTTTTCAAGTGGCTTGAGTACAACATCCGGCTGGGGAACTTAGGTGATTGGATTGATTGGTGGGTACCTTGGAAGATAACTAGAGACATGGCGTTGTCTCATCTGGTAACTGACATCTGTGCTTCGACGATCAACTGCAGGTACATATGGACCCTTTCTCTCACTGACTCTCTGACGTTCCTCTATTGCGTACCCTACTTGAGCTCTGTTTTGATTCACATATTTCAAGCCCAAAATCAGCATTTTGCAACATTTTACACCAGAAAAAGTGGGCGGAATGTCACATCTGCCCTGAGGTGCGTGAAATCTAAACTAAGCCTTAGTACTTCTAACTGTCACTGGCTGTAAAGGAGGGGTTGCCGCCATTGGAAGCCGTTGTGGTCTAGTAGTACCAGCTGCCAAACAAACTGTGGCCCTAACCCATTTTGACGTCTTGGACACAAACCATTACCAGCCCAGGTGCTCTCGAAGAGCCTTGGCCGAACCAGCAACGCTTATCTACCAATGATACGCTGTCTGCCAAAGGGTAGTAGAATTGGCTTCTAGCTATTATTAATTCTGGCCACCATTTTGGGTAGTTTAGATCAGTCGGTCAACCGTCGTCCGACATAGAGTGTTAACTCTCGCCCGTACATCCACATATTGATACCCACAAAAATGAGCCCATCGTATGCTTGTGCAAAGTTCTACAGCAGTTCTACCACACCATGCTTACCGGCAACTCAGACAGTTTCAACCTCTGTCTAGTTTTATACTGTCTTCGCTTTCGCTTAGTAGGAGCTTTTCGGGCCATTCCGGTGTTGCTAGTGTCATTCTTTGTCACTTGCCTGCCCGATAAGCATAAGCTCCACGTTGTCGGTTTCGGCTCAAAAACGTGTCAAACTCTCCGGTTCCACCGAAGTTTGGCTGCTACTGGCAGACTTCCACTAATTGCGTGCCATCAAGGCTCAAAACTACGATGTGGGACTCGGCGATGACTTTTTTTCCTACCAATTACGGCGCAACCGAGATTGCGGCAAGTATTCAGGCTATCTGTCTCTTCTCGAAAGTCGGGCAGAAAGCGCAGGGGGCGAATTCTTCTTCCAGCGCCAGGGGAACATAACAGAAGCAATATCCGATCTCGCTCTTAATCCGTGCGTGGACCTTTACAAGATAAGGATTTTGTAATAACACCGAAGCTATGGTTCAAAGGTTGCCCGATGTCTAGGGATCCGGACTGAGAAACAACGGCACGGTACCGGCAGACATTCACATACTATTTTCACTCAATTTTTGTCGGCCGTCAAACAAACATTTCGGCCAAAAACGACTGGGCCCTAGATTGACTCATTGTAGAGTAATATCAACATGAATAGGCTACAGTAAGTACTTGGCCGGACCGATAGTCACGATACTCAACGACTAGTTATGTTTTTGGACTAGAGACTGGCGCTTTCAGAACGCTGCGGGTGAAGCTCCGCTGAGGGGTTTACTCACTCGCTTGGTACACTTACTTCCGAGGCTAGACTTGCAAAGCCATATAAGTGGAGTAGATCGAAGAGTACGAGGGACAGACCTAACTATGCTCGAAAGCTCGCACCACGCAACCGCTGCCACTACAATTCCGGAGATTACTGTCGCTAGAGCAGCTGTAGGACAATCAAGCCCATAGTAAGTGATTGCACATTTACTCCGTAGTATAGAAGCGCCTGAAAAGTTTATTGTTACTTTTTCACAAACCAGTGGAGTTCTGGGCTTGAATCACGCACTAGTTAACAAATACCCGCGAATTCGCTTCGTGCTTCGCGGATACCCCTGAAATATAGTCCACTGGAGGAATTGATGTTCTTTCTCTGGTGGTGGCGCTTGATGGAACTACAGAGTTCTGAGATAATGGATAAAGGGATCAAAGTCTACTAGAAAAGGAAATGTATCGATCAGTGTCAACTTTGTGGTGACAATGGTGTCTTTGGTCGTGGCCTCAAGGTACTAATATTACTCAATTTGATCGATATAAGACATTTCTCTGCTCTCCAGTTATCGTATCCCTTCTCCCTGCACACTCGGTTTTATAAATTCTGTTGCAATACTCACGCTCTAGGGTCTAAAAGTACGATAGACAGTGGGACCCGTCCGCTGCACCTACCTGCAGATGAACTCTTCTATAGATACATGTCTGAACGTATCATAGAGGTATTGCTTAGCGGTAAGATGGGAAACAGTGCAAATTTACCACCCTTCAGATAAGTTATACCCGCAGCGTAGTATATCTCCCCATAGCCATGAAAGCAGACACTTGCAATAACTCTACTACTAGCGATGGGCTATTTTGAGTCTCAAGCTTGAGTCTCAGATCTCGAGTAGGCCAGCAGAGAAGCGAGAAAGTGTGAATCAGCTCGGGTTTACAGGATCAAAAGCTCGAGCTTCGTGGAAGCTGGTGGCGAGATTTGCGAGGGATCTGCGGTGTCATTTCGGACCCTGCGGGTTCTGCACCCCGCATGGAATCTTGAGGCCCACGCACTAGTAGATATACATTCTGGGTGAAACGTGGGTTTTGCATTATAACAATCCGGTTGTCATAGAATATTTATCGTCCGTCAATCAATTGGAACTAGGGTACCGGCGATAGACTCTGTTGAAAGGCTTCCTTCTATAAGGATAGATGGTACGGGCGGGGGATATGCACCCTTCTTCGGCAACAGAAGTTTGATAATAGCAGGTTGATATGTAAAGCTGAGCTTGAGCTTGTTTGTTTGTTTGTTTGTTTGTAATCATATTGCATTCACCCCAGGGGGGTGCCCAGCTAAGTTACCCGAGCCGGCCGACCGAAATAACGGTCATGGCATATATAAATCCTTTTTTCCCGGAACTTCCTCGGTCTCCAGTCGGCAGAGGGCACAAGGCCACTAACCCACCTACCTCTCTCCTAGGCAAAGTCGTCCCTCCCACTTCCCGCTACTCAATGGAGGGCACAAGGCCACTAACCCACCAAGCCCACCCCCATGAGCTTGAGCTTTCGTGTGCCTCTCCCACCGTGAGCTGAGTATGCACGAATTTCGTACCCGAACCCCCCTAGCCTCTCGCCCATCACTATCTGCTATATCTGGGCCCAAGGGGAATGATATCTATATAGGTGACGCATCTTCTATCGCCCCATACTGCCTTACATATTGGGCGGGTAGATTCATTCGATCGGTCGATGTCGAGATACTGCCCAACAGACAGTTGGCTGACCAAAACATAAGATCCGGATTGTTTGCATAGCAAGAGTAAGACAACCCTGTAGTTCTAGTTCCATGGTAGCACCTTAGTCTAGGATACTTATTAGCAATAAACATACCATAGCTTGTATAGTTAATCCCTACCTGGAAGTCAATGCTAAAGCTTATCCCTACCCTAGCCCACCAGCATTACCGAATGTCGGTCTATGACTAGGAAATTTTCTGCTCTACTCACCGTTGCACCTCTATCCATAGATCCACAGGTACATTAGTAGGTATTTCTTCTCTGGGTCTTTGTTTAGCATACAGACACGAGTGGAAATAGTTTCTCCCCCACAGTTACTGGAGAAACGGACTCGTTCGACCGACCCTAAGTGCCTGTGTCATTTGGGTGAGGTCAAATGTACCTTTGGGAAGTTAGGTACCAATCGTGAAGAGTCCAACCATTTCGGCCCATGGCCAATTGAGAGAATTATCTCCTCCACTCCCGACCACATTGATATCCGACGCTTAAGTGCAATGTTAACTATCTGAGTTTACTCTAGAGTGAATAGCAATAGACAAAACCCAAGTACCACCGTTTTATAGAGAGTGACACTCACTTCTAGATCGCATCATAGAGTAGAACTCACTCGATATATTGAGATGACTTTTTCCTTCGACCGAACTTCAAAGTTCGCCGCCTAATGCTTACAGTCATATTTCAAACCTCCAGTAACATTCTCTAGTGTTTCGCTATTAGAAAATGCTTCCAGGAGCATTCTGACACGAACAATTACCCACAAACTCGAAAATCCCCATTGCCAAACTTGTGAGCAAAAAAGTACACCACAAGACGAAAACAATTTCACCAGCTGGTTGCTCCAGTTCGCGAACTGTGGAGAATCGGAATATTGTATGAAACAGAATGACACGCAAGCAAAAACAAACCCCACGTAGATGATAACGACAGCACAGGCTCTTTATATTATACTTTCCCCCAAGATCCTTCTTACGTTTCACTGCATTCTAGGTGAAGCGTTTACTCGCTGCTGTCATCGTCATCATCATCCATCATAGCATCATCATCACCGCCCCCCTCTCCCATCTCTGGATCCCCATCGCCACCACCTTCACCATCACCACCACCTTCACCATCACCACCACCTTCACCATCACCACCACCTTCACCATTGCTGTCCTCCTCTTCACCATTAGCAGCCTCCTGCAGCGCCGCCATCTTTTCCACAAAGTCCTCTTGAACCCTGACAAGCCAGCTCTTCAACGTATGTTCATCCATCAGTCCGTCTCTAGTCTGCACCAAAGTTTCCATCAACCTCAGCACGAGGTTCCTGCGTTTTGCGAGATGATAGGCTCTAGACTTCTTCTTCGCCAACTCCTGCTTTCTAGCAAGTGTTTCCGAGACCAATGTTGCCCTGTCAAGAAGCTGTTGCGGGAGGTGGACAAGGCGGGCGAGCACCAGACCTGTGGAGAGATGTTAGTGTTTTGATGGGGAAAGGGTGAGTGGCTGGAACCGTAATGTTGATCTTTCACACTACCGTCGGCAACTTTGTAAAGCATCGTCATGGAATCTTGAGATTCCATCTGCCGGAATATTAGCCCCAGATTTAAGCAGTTGAATGGTCGGAGACCAAACTAACCTCGACTTGCATATGCAGGTTCACGACACCAGCCCTTTCCGCCAGAATCTCGGTCAGTTCTCTAAAGTGAGTGGCAAACCATACCAGCGCCCTGCTTTCAACCAACGCTTCGCACACGGCTAGTGCAATCGCCATTCCGTCTCTAGGACTGGTTCCACGACCAAGCTCGTCCACAATAACCAGGCTTCCCCTTGAGACGTTGCGAAGAATAAATGCCGTCTCTCTCATCTCCGATGCAAACGTAGAGACGTTGGCTTCGATCGAGTCATCCATCGACACTCGCGCAAAGAGTTGTAGTGTGATCGGAAATGACGCATATTGTGCGGGAACGCTGTATTTCCTTGGGTGAGCTTATTGCCTGAAGTTATAGAGCCACGATACATACAATGATCCAATTTGAGCCATGACGGTCACCAGTGTGATGAAACGGAGGTATGTTGACTGGGAAGACTATGCATTAGCTCTCCCGCAGGCATCCATTCATAGGAAACAACGATCCATTTACCTTGCCTGACATATTACATCCTGGAAAAACGTATCAAGAACGGTTAAAATCTTGGTTGTTTCGCCGACATCCTTACGGGAACATACCTGTAACTATCTGGAACCTGCACCACAACCTAGTGAGCTCTTATATTGCACATCTACCATACTCATATCTGGCGGGGCATCTCACCTAGATTGCTGACTTGCATACACGTCATTAGGGACATAACGGTCTTTATGGATCTTCTCTCGGATGGGGTGACGTCCAGCCTTGATTGCCACAGTATTGGTGAATTCTGGACGAACTAAGAAGAGTCACAAGCGGAATATCGGGTCCACACATTAGACATTCTGGCTGAAGTACGTAACAAGGTGGTGTGGTGCGTACCATAATCTTGCAGAGTACAGAGATGGGCAAAACTGCACAGCTGTTCGGATAATCGGGCGCAGTCAGTCATTCAAGGGTGACCAGAGGCGCAACTGCAAGTAGGCAGGCGTTGACCAACCATATCCAACATGCCAATTCCCTCACCAACTTTGAACAATCCGGAGATTTCTTGGCCAACATCTTCGACGAGCTGGTTTACAGTCTTGTCGCCTGCATGAAGTCAAGAAAGCAGACATAGTGGGGAACCGGGATGCTCACTCATGAGTAATACCTCCGTGAGTGAATCATTGATCTGGTTGCACTATCAGCCTGGGGGATTAATTGCAAACATTCCAGGATCATGGTTTAGCATAAGCACATAAGTTTCCCGACGATAGACCGAGCTTTCCTTGGGATGTTAAGACATACTTTGAGATTACGTTTCATAAGGTCCAAGGTCGTCAACTCAACGAACCGTTTGCGTTTCACAACATTTACGAAAACAGCCGGAAGAGATCTATCTTCTAGGTCTGAAGATGGAAGGCGGAGATAGTACCCACGCCCAGATTCAAATCTGAGTTCCAATTGGAGGTCGTACTCCTTGGATATTTCTTCGACGAGTGTGTGCACATCTTCTGTGGCTTCCTTGTAAGTCTGCCTAGCGACATCCAGTAGACCATTGACCCCGCTCTGTAGTTGGCTGATCAGACGTTTCTCAGACCATAATTTTTAGTCCAGAATACAGTGGGGCGGATCATATACCTTAACTGCATAGCATCGTTGATTCCGCAGGTCTAATGGACTCTTTGAGTAGTTCACGTCTTCGTTGATCACGTCATTTATTAATATCAAGACGGTATCTATCTTATCGGGACTACAAAGCTGTGTGTGCACTTCAGCCTAACAATATCATTCTCTGCAGAACCTGCAGAATTTACTCACATTTCTGATGGCTAGCAACAACTCGCTTCTTACTGGCGCTAAAGCTTCATATATAGGCTGTACGCACATAGCCGCTTGCTTTAGCAGAATGATATTATTCGTGGATTGTTCAGAGTGCTTTAAAGATGCCCTCACAGGTACGGCGACGAGCTAAAAGGTCGTCAGTTTAAAATTGCCTTGCCAACAAAACATCAATGCACGTACAGCTGTACAAAGCCTATCCATATCTGGGAACCCCTTCAAGGCATCCTTCACTTGAAAGAACATCTGCTCATGTAGCGTGAACTCCTCTACTGCATCTAGTCTCGAGTTCAGTGTCGGGATGTCGGTCAAGGGTTGGAGTACGTTTGTCCTGAGGAGGCGGGCCCCCATAGCACTGTGGGTATTATTCAAAAGACCAAACAGACTATCTGTAGATTTGGCGTCGTTGAGATTCTGTATCAACTCTAGGACGTGCACAGTTGTAGGATCAATCAACATAGAACCTCGAAGACATCAGCGCACATAGCTCAGCTACCACCATAGAGGTATTATTACCTTCGCTACCTTGATACTTGATCCTCAATGTATGCATTGCAAATCTCGTGTAGTTCAATGTTATGTGCTTTAATGCAGCCGCTGCAGCGGACACGGCATAAAACTTCGAAGATATTGCCACCATAATACCTGCCAAATCATCTGCACAAGCTAGCTGCTGGATGTACTCATGTCCGGCTTGCTCGCTATAGTATTTCCTAGGGACCTGGGTCATGGTCGCATCCGGCATGTAGTGATCCATTATCAACAATAGCGTAGATTTGTTCGGAATAACAGACGTAACTGGGACAAGGATCTGTCACCATGTTTAGAATTTCACGCAGTGCATGTGTGTGAATGAGCCTCAGTACTTCGCTTGGATTGAACACAGTCAATTTATGCATAGTGCGGACGTAGGTCTGGGAATCTTGTATCTCGCTCAAATGGCACTCGCCTGTGTTCGTCAGAATTTAGTTAGCAACCGTTTAAGCCACTTCGATGGAACCCTTTATACCAGTGGTCAAATTGACAAAGCACAGTCCCACAGTTGCGGATATCCCACGAGATTCCGTTACTGCGCATATTATTTGTTGATGACCGCCTATTGTTGATGCTGCGGTTTTCGGACGCCCGGTTCTTGGACGAGCAGTGCTTGTACGAGCGGTAGTCGGGTGTGAGCGAGATGTAGACATTGTGTTTGAAAGATATGAAGACGTTGAAGAGGCCATTTTACGTTGTAAGTAAGGGGTAAAAAGAATGAATGAAGTACCACTGTAATGATTGATTGTGATCGAGCTCAGAGAGCTTCAAGGTATTTGTGTAACACTACTTAGCGTTGTTCTAGAGTATGACTGCCACACAACCTCGATCGCCTAACTTTTGACAGCCACCAGAGCAGCTCTACTACCGCGACAGCAGCTCAGCTCCCCGACGACAAACTCACAGCTCCTACGCCCACCACTTGTATCACATAACCATCCCATTTATCTCTTGCCGCCGCCATGTCTGAACGTAAAGTCCTCCAGAAATACGTAAGTTATCCACACTTCTGTGCTCCTCCCGACATGCTCAACTGCTAACACGGCACCCAGTTCCCACCCGACTTCGACCCCTCGAAGATCACGCGCAGCAAAGGGCCCAAGCCCGCGGGTCCGAAGCAACAGACAGTGCGACTGATGGCGCCGTTCTCGATGAAATGTCTCAACTGTGGCGAGTTCATCTACAAGGGGCGCAAATTCAACGCACGCAAAGAGAACAGCCAAGAGAAGTACTACAACATCAGTATATTCCGGTTCTACATCCGCTGCACGCGCTGTTCATCTGAAATCACCTTCAAGACCGATCCCAAGAACATGGACTACACGTGCGAGAAGGGCGCCATCCGCAACTTTGAGCCCTGGCGGAACACGAAGGATGTCGAAGAAACTGAGGAGGAGAGGCTTAATAGGCTCGAGGAGGAAGAGAATGAGAGTGCTATGGAGAAGCTCGAGACGAAAACACTCGATTCCAAGAGGGAGATGCAGATTGCGGATGCGCTGGATGAGATTAGGACTAGAAATGCGAGAAATGAGAGGGTAGATGAAGGCGATGTGATGGGAAAGTTGGTAGAGGTTAAGGACGCTGCTACGTTGGAGAGGGAGAGGATGGAAAAGGAGGATGAAGAGGCAGCGAGGAAGGCGTTTCGGACGGAAGAGGACACTTTTGTGAGGAGGGTTGTGGAAGGGGAAGAAGAGGAGGCGGGACTCGTAAAGAAGAACGGAGAGAGCTCGAGTTCGGCACTAGATGTGACCAAGGTGGAGATACCAAGCTTCAAGAAGACGGTGAAGAGGAAGAGGGAACTGGGTGCTGCACTCGGAATTAAGAAGGTTAAGCCTTTGGTTTAGTTGGCAGTGCTTACGATTTGATGCATATCTGGGGTCTGTCTGCCGTTTCCGGTTCTTCGAGTTGGCAGCAATGGGGTATATTTATTGGGCCCGTAGTAATACGGTACAATGCTGGACTGTGGGATAGAATGAAGCTTCAGAACAATGTTCAACACAAATGCCCCCAACACCACATCATGTCAAGTGCTTTCTTACTCTTTGTGTAGGTGGGATAGGTTCATGCCCGAGAATCGGATCGTTGGGAGGCCCATCAATGGGCCGCAAGCTTCTGCTTATGAGCCTTGTCATACGGTGACTGCTGATAGATTACTGGCCTTGTGACTGCCACTAGACGAACCACCATTACCACAAGTCCGGATAGCCCGCTCCCTGCTGGATGTGTGCTGACCTACCAAAGCCCACACTATTATCACCGACCTTGTCCCTCTGTGCCAAACAACCTACAATGGTTTGAGTCAACTCTTTGCCAGATATTTGTAGACCGCCAGCTAGACGAATCCGTCAAAATCCACCCCAGCCTAACCAAACCCGAGCATGCATATCCCTTCCATATACGCCAGCATATCTGGACCGCGAGCACCGGAAACCCCGTTGCATACATATGGCAGCCTCCTACCTGCAACCCCTGGCCTGCAAAGGGATGTTACTCCTTACCAGGACCGAAAGCCGGATCACTGAAGAACAAACTCTCTTCGAGTATGCCTTCTCTTTCCGGAACTGGAATGAATGATGATGCATAGACGACCAAATCCTTCGAACTGCCATATTAAGTCCCGGGAAAGCGGTAAGGTGCCGAAAATAGCTATTAATGGCCATAACCACGACCGTAGAGTAGGATGCGCGCGGCAAGCAAGAACATTTCCCTTAGCCGCTGGCCCTACATATCTCCATCACTGGTTGCGTACTCGCATTGATTTGACGTGTAGTTATAGGCGTAATAGTAACGGTATGTAACCCGCATACACTCATGCTCTTGTTGTTTCCAAATGAGCTTCAGAGTAAAGTAATTTATATTATCCGTTAGCTGTCGTCGCGGTGACGGAACGATCGATCGCGAGCCATAAATCGAGGGCAGCAAGGATATTTGAGAGCTGCCGTATACACCGAAAAAGCAATCCCAGGGATATACCCGACCCCAGTTCAATTGGACGGTAAGACAGATCAATTAACTCATGAGGTGGTGGATTGTTCAACGTCCACTAGCTAGACGACCTCTTATAATTTTGTCTCACTGCCATATCTGATAGATAGATTTTGGCATCAAACAGGCAATAAACAGAAACATAGATGGTATGAAACCAAAAACAGAGAAAACAAAGCCCGAATATATCCCTCTTAGCATATACGTACTCCCAAAAAATACATGCCCAAAGCCCGATAAGATGAAGCAAAAAAAAACCAAAAACCCGATAGCAAAGATCCCCAACCCTCTTACTCCTGCACTCCGTCCGTGCCATGCGTGCGAACTGATTAGAGTTCTGGTCCATCTCCTTTATCTCTACGTATAGGGATTTTGATACCTGAGACAAACGTCAGCCTGCTGCTGGAAGGGTGAACGGAGTAGTCATACCCTGTGTAGCAAAGCATTTGCTCAATCCTGTACTCTCAATCACGCCGGGGAATTTCTTTGCACTGTAGACATGGAACACATCGGAGTATGCGGTCGCAAGAACTGGCGTGACGCCAGTGTTGAGCTTTCCATCGCCTCGCCCGACGTTGACAAAGTTCATCTTCAGCCTGATTCCACGAACGCTTGTTAGCTCCCTTAGACAGCCGAGATGGGATTATAGGGGGAAATATAGCACCTGAATGAGCCTTCTGTCCGTACAGATAAGTCTTGTAGGATAAACCATACGCCAATCTTGTTGTCGGGGTCTGTCAATTTGAAAGCGCTGGCACTGAGGCTGCCAATAAGGTTACGCGTAAACATGCCCGATGGTGTTTGCTGTGCCTGGGGCTGTTGCTGTAGCTGTTGCTGTTGCTGTAGCTGTTGCTGTTGCTGTGGTGGCACGGGTGCCTGCGAGTGCATGCTCGGATAGTAGCCCCCGGGACCATTCGGATGCTGCGGTTGTTGTTGATAGTAGCCCTGTTGTTGCTGTGGTGGCTGCTGTTGGGGAGGATGGGAAGGTGCCGACGAATACCCTTGGTAAGAGATCTGGGGTGGCATCGGTGGTGCATGCTGAGAATAGCCAGGGTGTTGCTGCTGTGCGTGGTGCGTATGATGAGCTTGTGGATGAGGATGGGGTGGAGGGGTTGGAGGGGGTGGAGGGTATGAGGAGGAGGTCGCAGCGGAGATAGAGGGAGAGGTGGCAGAATGCCGGACAAGATTTACTTCTCTGGTGCCATCGGCCGACCAGAGATCGACCGTGAGGACATAGTGTGAGGTGTCAACCTCGCTGGAAACACGGGCGTTAATTAGCTACGTAGTTCGTAACGGTAGAAAAACGACAGCATTTGCGGAAGCCTGCATGATTGGGTGGCCCTTCCTCGCCGAAAGGATCGGGAATGGAATTGACGGGCAGGAAGATTAACTGATTGATAGGACTCACTTAATATCAACTTCCTTTCCTGTTGTTTCGTCCTTCACAACCAATCTGACGCAAGGAGGCGGCGTAATTGGCCGTCGATCCTGCAGTAAGCTGTCAGTACGCGTGTGCTATTTTCTGTTGCGTTTCTTGTTGTCGTTGGACTCCACGACGGAGGAACGCGCATCCGGACTTTCCAAGCAGAAGAACATACCTTATCGCCGAAACCACACATCCGCGCCCGGATGGGCTGCTGCTTTACTTCCAAAGTGTAAATTCGTCCATCACCGCGACATGAAACGTTCTGGGGTGGTGGGGGGTAGTTTTGGACCATTCCGTTGCTTGCAACTGGCGGAGGAGGGGGTTGTTGTGAAGAGGAGGACGAAGAGGAGCCCCGAGCCATTGGTAGCGGCGGCGGCACGCCATGGTTGGGATGTGTCATGCTGTACATGTTCAATGACATCTAAGAACGAATCCGAATTCCTGGGTCTTATATTGTTTTTGGGTACTTATATGCCTGTATTTATTTGAATCTTCCTAGAGATGTCGCCAATTGTTCCTCTGAATTTCTCGAAGTTTGACAAGAACCAGGATAAGATGTGAACTGATTGACCACACTCAGAAGAAATGGGTGCTCGATTCGACTCGACTCGATTGATTCCGCGACTTTGTTTGATTGAACGATAGAAAGACAACCAAGTTCCGTCCTTCTGGCTGTTGCTACTGACGACTGTGCTGCTCTCTACCACCGCTTTCCGGTAACAGGCGATCGAGTGTCTTTTATAAAGTTTCCTCGTGTCCCCTGTCAAGCTGGCGGGTCTCGGTCCAAAAAAAGTAATTAAGGTGGGTAACGACCCACAACCCCAAGGCTTCCTACGCCCTTGCACAAAAACCCGGGTTCTGGGGTAGGTATTGCTGATCTGCTGACCGTGACACTGCGCTGGCCTTTTGAGGGACGGATTGGAGGTGGGCAGATCAAATACTCGGGACGGCTAGTCGCAGATACATCGGTGCTGCAGAGTCACGACAAGTCCAGCGAACTTTTGTAGTGGGATGCAGTCTGGGAAGCAAGTCTCGGCTTTGGCTCCGAGAGCCGCCGCAAGGACAAGAACAAGGCTATCTATCGTTCTGACCGTGCTTGCTTTTTCTGGATGAAACAGTTATGCATGCATATAAATCACAGAACGAAGTTCGCCAGACGGCCTTTCAGAAGGCAGCAGTCTGCCTTCGAAGCTGCCACAGATTCGATCAAAATCTACTCTCTATGGTCTGATGGTCGAATACACCGCGGACACAAACCCCCCCCAACAATGCGGATTCAAAGCCGTCACACCAATCTACTCTACTCGGCAGACTGCAGCTTGTCTCCACGATTGCCGGCAACTGAACCGCATACAACAGTCGTGCTCTGCTTTCGGAAGAACAAACATCGGAAGGTCACGTTTGTGTCAGGGCATGAATTTGTCCTTGATCGCTTACCCAACACTTGGGTCCAGATGTGGGATCCGTAGTTTTGGGAGACGGTATATGCACATGGATGGACAGGAACATCGAATGGAAACGGTTTAAGATTGTATTACACTGTGTCAATGACTATATTGCAAAGTTTGGCTAAACTGGAGTGATCGAAAAGCTCCGGTAAAGGACCCCACCTGCATATTGCAACCTCCCATCGTACTATCACACTAACAGACAAAGCTAGAGGAGACACGCAGATCTAACCATATATCTAGCATAGTCCTGTTATGCCGTCATTTTACAGCCTTTTGCAGCTACTTAGCGCAAATTCGTCTTGATAAGTCGTGACTGCGGGTCCCCCGAAATACGCAGCTCCGTATTTTGGTGACCTATAGCGTCAAGCCGGATAGACTTTCTCTATCATATTCTGGTCAAGAATTGATACTTCATGGATGCTTCCCTAACTACCAATTCCACATTCCAAGGTTAATAGCCTAAGCAACTACTTGCAACTGCTTACGAGTCCTTTTTATGCTGAGGTCGGTAGTTTTACCCTTAATTATAGATGGAGATATGGCAAACAACGAAAATGGCGGGTACAGAGACAGCCATCATACGATTGTTGGGGATCTCTCTATTGCCGCCATCCCTGGAGCGGGGATACCGAGGTGCTGATATTCAGGGCGCCTAGGTAGAGGGCAGCAAACTCCTCTTAGAGACTCAAGGCGTGACTCAAAGCTGTACCTTCCAATATAGGGTTGATCGGAGAAAGAACTTTCATTAACGGCCATCCAATCGTGGTTCTGAAAAAATGTGATTGTTCCCAGTGTGCGAGGAATTAAAACTCGCCAATTGCGGGTAACTAATGATTCAGGAACTCTGAGATCCGAAAGCCCTAACATCTTCCAACAAATCCCAAAGCCATGGTCAAACAGGAGATCTGACCTTTCGGCTGGGTTCTTGGATTTGCGCTTATCGGGTCTTGGCTTTCGCTACAGAGCACTAGTTTATCCACGCGACAATTTGTTTTTCCCCACCCTTCCAGCGAACCCATCCATATCCACAGAAGCAAAAACACCTTCCTACTATTGAGTGATCTGGCGATAGGGTCGAGATAGCGAAGCGCGAACCAGTGCCTTTTTCACATATAACGCTCACACCATCTTTGGGATAATGATATGCACGCGTTTGGCACAGAGACCTGTGCCTGCACGGACATAAATGGCAGGTTGTGGACCCCACCGTTCTGCAAGTTCTCGTGACCGCCAACTACCGGACTTTGGGATATCAGGTTTGCACGAGTCACGACACCATCACGAATGGCTTCGAAACTAGTAGGTAGTCCCTCAGCAGGTCTCACTGGACACATTATCAAGGATATTAAGGCAGCCACGGAAACTGCTCGACGGGGTTATCAATAGGTGATGCAGCTGCAACTGAGATCAGAGGAAAACCCGGTACGTAGGAATAGTACATAACCAGATTTCTAACTACCGTATTATCTAGGTGTATCCAGTTTATTTGTAGTGCCGCAGGTGGCAATTGCAACCCCCAATAGCGGTCTTTATTCGCCCTGAAGCTGCTGAGTTGCTTAGAAGAAACTACAGCTGAGAGAGTGAACCAATAAGAGCAATGGATCTGACGTCCTGCAGCGCTACAAAAAACCGAACACACCCAGATAATATGGTAGAGTCTTTCGATTATTAGGTTACCACAATAACCGCATCTTTGCATGAATATGCACTAATTTTGGGCCGGCGCACAAGGCTTTATGAGTTTACCAGAGGAAGGGACACGTATATGTGCTCTAGCACGTCATCCGCGGAACTGGATCCATAATTTGCTGATGGTGGTAGTGCAGGCAGAGAGATTTGTTAGATGCATGTTGGCGGAGAAAACTCTACATGCTCGATCTGGCGAGCTTTGGTTCATATCTTGAAACTTGCACAGCTTACTTATTGATGATGATGGGATGTTACATTCACCACATTGCTTATGCCTCCAGTGCCCGCTGAGAAAGAACTGACCTACCCATGATTATGCTGCACAGACAGGCTTGCCCGACAACATTTTGATGCTGACCGATGGAACACAACCTGCCTACGAATAGCGATACATGCTGTGGATGGGTGTGCAACGAATAGTGACACATACTGTGGTTGGTGGTTGGTAGTTGGTAGTTGGGTGTGATATTATCAGTCCGTAGTCTGGTGTCCAATTATGGTTTATCCTACCCCACTGCAACGGTTCATTGCGGATGGGAAGAGACCCGTAGATCTGGAACAGGGCTGGGTGGCATGAATTTGACAGCAGACGTAATACGGAAACCAAGGGGGTGGCGTATGTATATTTCTATATTCGCTCGAGAGTCACAATCGGCATTTGGAAACCAGAGAAAAAGCGGGGCAGGAACAACCATGTACTCTCGCCGGTTGTCTCCACCACCGGCAAACCAGGCCGGCAGACCATTCTTCCAGCTGAACTTACCAAACGGAATTGACCTGCATCTGAGCGGTGGGGTTAACGTTGGTGTGGGAGTGGGTGACTGTAGGTATGGGTTGATATGTTTTTCTGTTTTAGGCGTCACAGACCGAACCAACAACCCATGGTTCTGGTTTACCTTCCCGTCTTCTTCTCCTCACGCTCGTGCATGATATCACTGCTTCTGCAACCTCAGTCCTGCATGAATAACCCACCCCTCCCAGTCCCAAGAACCAGGAAATCAACTCTCGCCACCATCACGAAAAAAAATAAAACTCCCAACCTGTTTAGTCAGGTCACCAATTATCGTCTTCCATGGGCTGCACCTTCCCTTCCCCGAAATCATTGAAATTTATTTTGAAGTTCTTCATCTTCAGCTCTATCTATCGGTGATAACGCCGTATGTTGCAACGCCAGCTATGAGCGCCGAGACCTATAAGTCAACACCCACACTATAGAAGGTGTAGAACTACCCAATCCACCGGTTCTGGTTGAAATCCTGGAAATTTCTTGTCGTCCGTGCAGCTCGCATACCCGACCTCTCGGTGAGAGTTTCTATTCGCTCCGCAATCTCGATATAAAATCTACCGGAAGCAGACCTATGACGCCACAAAAACTCGTAGATCTAGAGTCTTGGAGATTTGGAACCATCTAAGGTGGCGAATTAATGCTTTGACGGCGAACTTACGAAATCCATAAATACGAGCACAGTAAGTCCTGCAGCTGCTGACTGGAGAGGTACATTATATATTTCTCGGCCGGGGAATGTATTCATAGCAAAGTACAGCTTTTGAAGTATACCGACGACGACGATGACGATGTTTTACATCTGTCCGTTCATGCACCTAGGGGAACGAAGAACACTAGAACCAATCGCTTGATGATGGAAACGGTCACCAGTTTTGGGGGCCGCGAGGTGGACTTAGCTGTGACAGAAGCTGCAGCATGCATAAGTTGAATTGGGTTTTAATGGGAGATCATTAGAGCGGCGCAAACGTTCTCTACGAGTGATAAACTAGAAATAAATTGGTGCACCGGAGAACTAGAGACAACTCATCAATGATCAACCCGCGCCATATTAATATTTCCCCATATTTGCATTGTTGGCTTCCACATACAGTTGTTGATACCCGGGGTTTCAACTCCAGTCTTTCATCCAGCCGCTCTGTGCAGGGGCTGGACCGGAACTGGTTGATCCCTACGACTGGTTAATGTTCCAAACGCGTTCTCCGCTAGCCGGAATTTCATGGTTGTGAGATCCAGCAAAGCCTATCGATGTCGGTAGCTAATCGGACTTTGTATGGTAGATGTGGTCCCAACACTTGGACACATCAGAAGAAACCTAGTTTCCCTAGTCCAATCAATTCTACCTAAGTTAGCCAATGAGGTATATAGATTGGTGATTCGGAACTTTAAGCCTCGCTGTTATTGGAAGTGGGATTAGGGTTCGAACGAGAACTAACTAACGTTAACACTTCTTCGAGTGAGCATTTCGAGTTTCATTTGCTGGAGTTTCTGTCTCCTCGAGTTGCGTTGTACGTACGGAGGATTTTCGGGGTACACAGCCCAGCACCCAGTTTCCCTTTAATCTCTCCCACTCCGTCAAAGTCAAGGGTCTGCCGACAAATATGGTACCACGTATACCTACCCTTTAACCAGAGACCGTGAAGACGTTTGTATTCCCACAATAAGAAGGAAGTTGCGGGGGCAATGGTTTTGGCAGACTTGATGATACATGCTATACCTGCCAATTAAAGGATATGACACATGAGCTGTCGAACCCAAACGGATTTGGTGCACTCTTGACCTCGAAAGAACGCACCGAGTTAAAATACGGTACAGTGCATGAAGCTGAGATCCTATGAGATCACTTTTCAAGGGTGAGAAGCACTGTTTCATTAAGAAGGAAAGGTTTATGTTGGTGAGTAGTCGGCATCTGAGTTTATGGCTAAACTAGTGGAAGGCGCACTCCCCCACACAAAGCTAAAACTGGCACCGTTGGTAATGAGAAGGACTAGTGGATGAATAGGGAATAGCGGATCAATATTGGGGAGGAGAGTAATGCGGAGGGACGAGATATTGAGATAGCGAAAGAGAGGGGTTAGAAGAAGGGAAAGAGGGATGAAGAGCAGAAGCCGAGGGATAAAGGCGGAAGAGATTGCGGCGGTGCTGGGATAGGGTCATGATATCAATCCTGCGAGAAATGCAGCCAGTCAAGGAATTGGAGCATATGGGAGTGATGACCGCTGATGCTCTGACCCAGAGTTAATTGATGTTCACATTGATATTTCCGCTATCCGCGGAAGTAATTATTTGGCAGTTTCTCTAACTAAGAGTAGATAGTTGATCTCCGGTTTCTAGGATTAAGACTTCCTACACCCATATATCCATGGAAAATAGAGGATGGGACTTAGACTAAGATGACCGAACGCACCTGAGAGCGGCGAGATATTCATTCGGCCAGAGGAAATGGGAGCAAGTAGTTGGGGTATACAATAAGTAAAAACCTCCTGGGTATGTGCTCTTCCTATAATAAATAAGTTTTGTTTATCTATCCACGTATAGTGGCACTCCTCACTGCCCGCTCAATCACTCGCAAGAGAAACTCGAGCTGGCTTGGTGGACCAAAACTAGGGGAATTGATTATCATTGATTTCATATATGTACCCATTAAAATGAGCATATGACGAGACGCTCCAATCCCTGCTATTAAAAAGTGACCATATAAATCACCTATAAAAGCAGTAGCAGAGTCACTTCTTCGGGGCGTATTGGAAGAGGTATATTTATGACCTAGTCTGTATCAGGTTAGAGCCAGAAACGCTATCGGCGGCCTTTCCTTGTTATCATCCCCGTACCACCCGCCTCAACATCCTCGTGTATATGATCCTCAGCACCCAAAGTCACCATATACCGTACGAAAGGATACTGACATCGAGATCCTCCGTTCAGTTTGCAATCGGCAATCAGAGCCTTCTGTGCCCTGCCTCCGCTCAAGCTTAGTCTTGCCGGGCCCGCACGACGTCAGCTACTAGGGCGAATGCCGGTCCATCCCTACAGAAACTCACGCTATCGGCAGTAATTGGGGTCCTCACAATCTAATAAAGAAAGCGCCTGTGATCAGACAAGTCTAACCTGGCGAGAGTCCAGACGATTGGTATAGGTAAACCTTCCGCTTCACATCGTTTTCGCGTTGTTAATTATCTATAATTTCAAGGAGCAAGTCAAGATATAAAACAAGTAGGGATTGAGCTGTAGCAATACCGTATTAGCTTCTAGCTTCTTCCTAGACGAGAGAATTGCCTGGATATGCACCCAAAGACCTAAATTGCCGCGATTATACTGCATCATCGGCCGAGAAAGCTTTTGGGGGAGATCCCAGATATCCATGCTTTTCGGGAGGAGCTGCTTGATTTGCTCCCCGAGCCGTATCCTCCGGACCGTAGTCATGAGTGGTTTCGTAAAGTGGCCCTTGGCTCATCAAGATGCCCTGATCACCTCGGCCAGTACAATTGGCGTAGGTTTCTGGAACCCTCCGCGCAGTGTTCCTAAGCGGTCAGTCCGGCCGCTGTTTTGTTAGCCTCAGATATTGAGTTTTTCGTACAGCACACAACAGCTACTCTTTCTCAATGCCACGGCTAACCGAAGTCCCTGTGAAGGGAAAGTGAGAAAGAGAATGGAAACCTAGCCCTAGCATGGATGGGAGTACTGGCTGAAAAATGTCAATGGCTTCAGGTAAGGGACATCGATAGACGGAAGTGTAAGAAGTGCATTCAGTTAGAAGGTGCCCAGCTTCAGAGGAAATTTTCAACCATATTTTTCAATACCCCAAAGCGCGACACCGGCCACCGCTGAGCAGCCAAAACAACCTAAGAACAAAGGAGCAATGAAGGTAATCAGATGGGGAATGTCTCTGGTATACTGATATATGGTTAGGCCGGTAGGACCTATGTATCTACAGCTAAGAAGAAAAAGAACCTGAAGTGTGGAAGAAGTATATATAGATGTTATTTGATATATAGAATGTAGGTGGATAAATCCACCAGTTTGGCACCGGAACTCTCTATGTAGCAGGAGGAAGAATATAGTGGCTCTTAAAGTGCTTGCACTTAAGAGTACGTAGTTTCATGGTTTAGTTATGTACACTATGGGGGGCTCGAATAAGCACATAAGCCTCACATATGTTTGAAGTGAGGCTATCATGTTTTATTAGGTTGATGTGGTGCTGTTTCAATTTGCAGGCTGACATGTGGAAAACCAAATTTGTTAGCAACACCAAAATGTAAGCCTGTCTGATTTGACAGCAGCACAAGTCTGGGAAGGTTGGTAGGGTTGATAGGCTTACAGTAGTGTGTAATGCTAGCACAGTGGTTAGGTTAATAGGTTTAGCAGCCTGACATCAACCTGTCGGTAGTAGAGGGTGTTGCTGTGATGAGATTTTTTTTGGTTACAGTGTAGAGCTGCAGATTTCACCAGCTTCCCATCTTTGCTGCAGCATATAGCAGCAAGTGTTGGAATTGGGATGATGGGTTTATCACTTTTAGGATCTACTTTCCTCTCCAGATTACATTCCCACTGCTTCCATAATTTTTATGTGTATACATGGGTGTGAGGCATGCATCTGCTGTATATGGTGGTGATTATTATGATGGTGATGCTGATGGTGATGGTGATGGTGATGGTGGAGGGAGTGGTGGTTGTCAATGCAGAGTCTGCTGCGGCGATGGCTGCTGCGGCGATGGCCATCGCAGCGGCCGTCTCTTGACAATCTGACAAACCTGACAGGCTGACATGAAGGTCATTAGGCTGTCACACAAATACACCTGTAAGGCTTGCAATGGACTGCAAGGTCAACAACTGTGATAGCCGAAAATACCTAATAGCCTAGAAGTGAGGAAAACATGTTAAACTAGGTTGTCAAAGATGATAGCCCCATGTGAGGTTCATGTCATGCTTACCTATTTAATCAAACCCCCCATAAAGTATTTCCTGCGAGTAACGTTGTATGGTTCATTCCTATTGCCGTGCTTACTCGTCCGATTACAACACACCACGCACGTACTAGCGTTTAGAGAGAAACAATACGGAATATACCTTGAAGTACCTCTCTACCAGTATTAACACCACAAGATACATGATCGGTGGCGCCTGTAATGTATCTCTAAAGCCCGTATTGGATATGCAGCCCTACAACCTCCACAACCCCGTATTGGTCCGAACCAGCATCTACTTAAGCCCACAAGATTGGATCGATGCAAGCCTTCCACAGTTGCATAACACCCATCTACAATCCCATCTGTACCAACGCATTTACCAAATATGCATCATCTAAAGACGGAAATTCCATCCAGACCGTGGCGCAAATATTCATTGACAAAATATGGGTATAAAAGTATTGCACAAAAATTTAAAAACAAAGCAAAAATGCAGGTATACGGTTTCCACGCTAAAAACCCAAAAACGCTCCCCAAAACCCCCTTTTATGACCCGTCCCCGCCCCTTGGTCATCTCCGCTGGGCCGCCGTTCATGCAATAAAAGGAAAACACCCTCCAATTATGAAGAACGACTCTCCCGATAGAGAACTCCGCTTCCATCAACCAACTTCCCCCGCTCGGCCGGTAGTTGTAATTGACATCGCGCTGTATTTTGGGGGACAGCTTTCACAGGTATTCGTGATTCCGGCTCCGATGTCAAAGGTAGTCATGACGACGTGCTTTTCTTTCCGCGCAGCTTGCGCTCCAAGTAGTCCTTCCCACGATCTGCCCATCCACTGCAAGCACCCCCGTCCGTCAGTCTCCACACAACATAACTAGCACCGTCGATGATTGTGCATACCGGTAGTCCTGCTTCTCTTCCTCATGCTCATAGGATATCGCCCGCTCCCCCACAATGGCCCGCTGTAATTTGACCTCTGTTTCCGCACTTTCTGCGTCGGGGTCACCCTCGTAGCCAACGTTTCCGGCACCCTAGTTCTCAACATCAGAAAATTCCACCAGCAAAAACAGCTGGAAAGAAACGTACACCTCTTCCAGCGTGGAATTCACCAGGACTCAATTTTGCGGGTCGTCCCTCGATATCCTGTGCAATTCGTGCGGCCTGTGGGTTGTTGGGGTCGTTGTACACCATGTTTCCGGATCCGCCGCGTCCAGTTGTATACACTGGGCTCTTGATTGTAGGAATTATAAGATCCTCCTCCTTCTCTTTATAACCGTCTGGATCAGGGCCAATATTCCCAGCTCCCCCACGACCTGCGGTGGGGCAATAAAATCAGTAGCCGGCAACCCCTTTGTGAATAGATGCGTCGGGATCTACGATGCAGGAAATGGCGTCGCAAGTGCCCGAGATTGAGAGCGAATGAGGTAGGAGCATAGAGGAAAGAAGAGGGTAATACCGTGACTCATCTGTTTCGCATTGGACAGTTAGCCACGTCTGACAGATACCTATCTCGGGGGAACGTCTGGGGTAACGTTGGTAAACGGCGACAAGGCAGAGAGGCATGTGCAATTACAACGTAAGAGCTTTGAACGTGAAAGGGGGGTTGGATGGGGCAGTAGGGAACGCTTACGACGCGTCCAATTCCATGGCCAATTGAATTTTCATCGGTCGACCGTTGCGGGGAAGGGGGTGTGGATCCGGATCCGGTCGTTTTTGAAGTGGCTGTTGCTGGACGCGATGTTGTTACTTTTTGGGCTGGACTTATTGGTTGGATGCTATAAGCAATGGTAGTATTCATGTTGGATATAAAGCCACGACGGAATGATATGAACTTCAGAGATACGAAGGTGAGCAACTTGATAACTTAACTTGATTTGATGTTGACAAGTTAGAGGCTTTAGCTAATTATAATATAGAAGCAGTTCGATCCCACCATATGGCCATCCAAATTAGCAAATAATATTTTGGCCCCAGACCCCGGGGACTCCCGGGACGTCTGCGAGGAGGGTACTGTTCTCGAAACATTCGAAACATCCCAGCACCTCAGAGCGACTGGGAGACTGATGCTTCCAGAGCCTCCCATATTGCACCCAGAACGCATGGGACACCTCGGGACAATACAGTACATAAACAAAATTAGGTCCCCGAGTTTCGTATTATGAACACCGAACCCGGCCCCAAAAATGCACATCTTAATGCGTAAGGTAGTACTTTTATTGCGATGGAAGAAAGCACATTTTTTGGTAGCCTCTCTACTCCATTACATTTCCACACCCCATCTATCTTTGCGAGTTTTGTTTCAATTCACACGGGGGCGGGACTATTAAAAGCGTCTGACTGAGTAGATCTAGGGTTTTGTTACACATTTAATCGGGATTAGGGATCTTTCAGAAGGAATGGATTTATATCCTCGAATTCTATTCGTCCTCATTACATACGTACACCTGAAACTACCCAAGTGAATCTTATTTGACGCACTCGATGAGAAGCTTCCAACAGGTTCATGCCCGTGTCAGTCGAACCAGACTCGCAAATACAGACTGGGGGGAGGTAGAGATGCAATAGGGGAGATGATATTGATATCGGCTGCCGAGCGGGTATTTTGCTCCGATTGGAACGACAATACTACCTGCCTTACGCATCGAGACGAGCATTTTTTGGTCCCCAGACTGGTCCCCACGAATGGCAAACCGAGGAATTCCGAGTCCCGAGCTTGTACCGGGCATCCCTAACGTCCCCGGACGTCCAAAGGAGCATGCAGCCAAGCACCAGGTCTCTGGGATTTGTGGGGTGTCCCTGAATCAATTGGTCGTGCTCCCGGTGAGAATTACGTCTCACTGCTGCACTGCTCGTGTCGAGGTTATATCCAATACCTTGCCCAAAAGCTCTTCTCGCTGCCTAGGACCATCATCGACCACCAGCACCAATCCGCCAAGTGAAGCCTTGGTAAGCACAAAAGCTAAGTGCGGATGTATCAAAACAACAGATATTTCCAGCATCGGAGCCTAAAACATTCCACACCAACGGCCTAGGTTTCAAATTGTGTATTTCTTAGGTAATTTGTGCATTCTCTCGGTCTCCTGCATTTCTGGGGTTGTTCCCGGGCCATTGACATGAAGTCGGCGACCATTAACTAAAAACACGGGGACTGGAGATCCCGATCAGGCATCGCGACGCGGCTAAAGGCCTCTCGTCAACCCTCTCCAGATGCACTAGCTAGGTTTTCGACCGAAAAATTCCCCGAGCCAGTTGGATTCGGTTGGTTGATGGCAGGGCTACAATTGCGGCGCGAGCTAAGTTCGTCTTGAGCTTCTTCTAAGGAACACTAAAACTCATCGCCGAATCTCAAAATTAAAAGGCGCACGCACAGTATTCCTTAGCTAGTCATCTCATTACTATAGGACGCACAGCTGAGCTGGGAAGGGACCACATCTCAAATGCGGTCTTCATACTCCTGGAAGAGATATGTACTTGGGTACAGGGGTATGTCGGGCGCTGTCGGAATTTCAGCCTCATTTCTCAGGGCAGAAGTGCGCCCGACTTTTGCGGCCCTACAACGTAAAATGCCACGATCTTTGTCTTTCACGATACAGTGGATATTTTCCTAAGAAAACTTCATAGCTGGGTTGCTGATGGCCTACTCTATCCCCATTCTTTATTAGAATTTCTCTCTATTGTTGTGGTGGATTATAAGATTTCCGCATTTCATGGGGCCCGACTTATCCCCCTCCGAGTATCATGAGAGCCGGCAGATCCTGCCGTTCTTCGCGCGAGATCGATGAAGATCGACAAGGAAAACAAACCCTAGAACCAATAGGACGATCTATTTAAGCTGACGGTAACAGCCGTGCTGTTTTCAATGTTCATGGAGTTCCATTGCGCGTTCGAAGAAAAAGGATGTATACTTCACTGTAGGAACCGAGTGTAGTACTAAATAGCGAATGAGAGTTGCAGAATACTTGTTTGGTGATGCAACCGCTCCGCGGAGGCCCTCATCACCAAGACTTGGTGGTTTTGAAATTCTTGGAAGATAGGAGGAATGTTTAGATTCCGAGATCACCACTGCAGGAGATTATCACATACGTTTCTCCACATACCGACAGACTTTTCTGCTTTCTAGAGACATCTACCGAGATCGGGCACCATCGAGATCCTACAGAGCCTTGGCCGTTGTCATGGAGAAAGCGGTAATCAATAACCCTAACCCTGGCATCGAGTAGGGATACCATCTCACGATACCGGTTCATAAATGCGGGGTACAAATGCTTGAAGGAAAAAATCTTAGAGTGTTTGGTAAAGTCCTAGTTCGAGATCGTTGGTCGTTACTGACTTTACTGTAACCGGCTTCCTTGGTTAACTGGGGAATTTATTAGCACCATGATATCCGTAATCATGATAGATTAAGTACTCTTCATCAATTCTGTGCTCATGCATGAGCAATTACTGTTATCTGGCCGTCTTCATGAACAAAGACTTTTGCTTCATGCAGATGCGGTACTACATTCAATACTTGGTCAACTCAGTCGGATACCATTCCGGATGATATCACGATTCGGGGAGTGATGCTGAGGAGTATCAGCTGTTGGTGCTTATCTCTGGTATAGTTTAGCCCGACGCATGAAAGTTTCAATTCTTGATAGCGTTGATTGGAAAAGCAACGGTTGGTCATCGTCAACTGTGTGGGTCATATCACTTTGCGAGTTGAATAACTCACAAACGTGCACTCGGAGGTGTACCAAGCTATTGAGGGGTTCAGGCAGTTTGAGGGGTTCAGGCATTTCGAGGCTGGCCTGGGATCTCCACACAAACGTGAATGGCTTGGGTGGGAGTTGTATTCACAGATATCCTGATAACAAACAGCCTCCAGAAAGTTAGGGAGGTAGTAGTTTGGCGCTTTCAAGAGGTCCAACGGCCCTCTGTCTCTTGCCAATGTGTTTAATCTGTGAAATGTCATTCTCGATCTCCCAAACTTTGCTCCTCGTCCATTCCTTTACCAATATTTCCTATAGCATCGCTTCCATGCCTCCCTCCATACTGGTTATTACGAGATGGCACCAGAGCCCAAACTGCCCGTGAATGGACCAATACACGTTCTCTATTCGTCCGCCACCAAAGGAAACTACACACCAATTATTTCACCTCTGTAGTAACATTCGTAAATCCTCTCTTTAGCTGCGAACAGCCTAGATATCTCGATTTAGTTGGTACAGGGTCTACATTCTCATTCTTTCGCTGGGATCTATCGAGCAAAATATCTCCCCCGTCTCCTCCGCATCTTGCATTCCTTCTTCCACTAGAATTCATCGAGAGGGCGTCTCCCCAGTCTCTTCCGCATCTTTCACTCCCTTCTTCTGCAATCGCCTCCCCAAACAGCTTCCTCAGAACCACTATATTCTTCCGACATAGGTGTCAAACGTGTTCCTCCACAATTTTCTAGAAACATTCGTGCACCTGCAGTTCTGAATCTGAACAGCAAGGTTGAACCATCTGGTATGTGCGAAACCTGGACCTGGTTAGGAACAGTCTCATCAACCTCTCGGGCCCTTCTAGAAGCCCAACAGGAACGTCACTCAGGCCCTGCAAAATTCGTTTGGAGAAACCGGGATTCAACTCGCCGAATCTGAACAGCCAGGTTGTGTCTCAACAATAAGTGTCGTGCGAACACCCAGCCCTAGTCAGGAACAGAACCTCCCGTCGCCTAACAGTGCTCTTCCATATGCTCGCTTGAAATATAACCCCGTACTAGGGCGGGCCAATGGGTTGATGATCTAGCAGGGGCTACTCTGTCCCGAAAACTTCGTGTTTCAAGCTGTTCGGCGAAGCCAAGTTCCATGATCCCACCGTTTTCATCTCAGTATAGACAATGCTCCAAAAAAACGATCCTCGATCTATTCCTCCTATTGCAACATGGATAGATAATACACTAGGCCGACAGCTCTGAAGAGTATGCCCACGTCGTGAGTTTATTGCTTTACATGCCGGTTGACAGGGTGTAGCATCAACCTTCGAACGAAACCTGGTAAACGGTACAATCTTTTATCTCCGTTACGGCCGTTTCGGAAATAGAGGTTCTCCACGGGGACTGGAGTGCTCGCGGGATGTGTTGGTGACTGGGAGTCATGCTTGTTCCAACAGACGGGAGTTCACGGTCGTAAATGAGATGGACAGCTCAGAGGCTGACTTACCAGGGGCTGGCCTGTCATAAATATACTTACAATTAAAGACATCTCTTAAATCGACCCGGTTTCATATGTGGTGGTCTATATCTGCGAATTTGGTAGCCGAAGAAGCTTCGAAGGTCGTTGAAACGCAACTTTTGCGGCTCCCCTGGCGGAGAATACATGGGATTTGAAGCAAAATTCGATAGAAAGTCAAGAGACTATCCTCCGAACAGACAAGTTTATTTGACCCCCAGCACAGATGTATGTATACGTACCACTCCCCTATCTCATCTAACTCCCACTAGTTCTCATCCGATTCCAGAGTTTGTATGAACGAAACTCACCAGAGCAAGCTCTATTCGGCCGTGGTGACGTTTCCGATTATTCCAATATTCATCGACCAACTGAGCATCCTATCCCCCTCCTCCAGCAGCCTACTACAATCCGAGTCTTATTGGGATACGATGAAGCAATGGACGTTCTCACCAGGACGTGGAGTTTGCGGGTTTCTACTGATCTGAAGTGAGGGATACTGGCATAACATCGCCTACGAATGGTATTGACTGGAGATCCGCTGTAAGTACCCAATGTACATTCCAATAGTCACAGATCTTACCTTTATTAACTGAGATTGATCATTACAGGCCATACAACGCAATATCCAACTTGACGTGGAAGACAGCGGGCCAGCGGGGAGTGTCTACTCTGCTAATTTACCAGGGGCTACACACTCTCAAAGCGCTGCGGTGGACCACGATTCTTACAGTGTACAAGATCCTCGTGCTTGGAGGGGGAGCCGCCATTTGACACCCCCAAATCCTAATAGGTGCTCCGTTTTACATCCGTTGTGCTGACAGGAAATGAACACGAAGACGTTTTTATTGACCAAATACGGAATTTTTCCTGCCAGCACTCCGCACCAGAAAACACAGGAACCTATCTAAAATAGTAGAGAGGATTCATTCAACCACAGCCCACTCCCACCAGGCTATACTTTCGGCACTCTACAGCAACTTCCATATTTAGAACTCGACATACCATTGTTCCCGTTCCAGAACAATATCCTTCCTTCCGTCCGGCGTGACCTGCCCTCTGTGCCGTGGCTTACAGTTGTCCGTCTTCCCTCACCCATGTGCTCTTTGGGGGAGGGCTTCTACCGACAGACCCGGTAGACCTCGGGTACGCGGGCCAACCGTCCAATCCTAGCCCCGTCTAACCAGAATTGGGGGACAAGAAACGGACGGAATCAGCTCCCGTCGACTCAATATCCTCGCCGCCGCCAGACGCGCAGCCGAGGGAGGTCACCGACTTATGTTTGTCACAATAGAGAGGATGGGTCTGCTCACATCCATCCAAACCAAAGGCAATGTGCCGTACGCATGCTGGCAGTCCATTCTATTCCTTGGCTCTTTTCGCCAGCTGTTCAATAAAGAATTCCTGCTCATGCTCAAGTTCTGAGCATCTGCTCCCGTTCCTGGCAATCGCGCGCGTTCCGCATGAATAACAATCCCTCTTCCATATGTTATCAATCAGTTGAGTGCTGCCGCCCGCGGTATGCAGGTCTTAGATACCTGCCCGCAACGCTGTTTCCTACCTCTCAAGTCAAAGAACGCCGCATCAACTTCCAAGATGAACTGTGACTGTGATTCAGAGCTGTTTGGTATCTGCATCCGAAGTTGCTGATTACCACCTGCTTTGTCACTGTTATCCGTGTGTTTTTTTTTGTGCGGCCTACCGCAGCATGTGAACGGCACTACTCATAATTCGGTGAAAGGTTTATTTTATTTTAAAAATTCATGCAATTGAACGGCTATGGGCCCGCCACTACCGTGCATGTTGTTCGTTAATTTAGTACTTGCTGTTGTCAACGTAGTAGGTATATTAGAGTTGCATGTAGAATGTCATTTGTTGCAATAGAAATAACTCGCCTCGATGTGCTGTCGTAAGCCTGTGATGTTCCCAGTCACGTGACTGACAACCAGGAAGATGCCAGATTCACTAACCGCAAGTTGAGGGACAAAGAGAAAATGTTCGGCAATGCTGCGCAAAAACTCACATAATGGCGGGGTAACATTTTACCAGGTGGCGTTTGTTTCCCCTCGCCAAACGCCGGTATCTCCCGGGGCGAGGCGAATAAAGTGGAAGTAGGCGGGCGATCGCAAATCGCTGCAAGTTATCGGTTCGGCAAAAGGCAGAATGACGAACGAAAGAGTTAATTTGACGATGAAGATGAAAAACTAGAAGAATGGGCGATTTTTGGTAAATCAGGGTCTTGTCCCACACAAACTTGCAATTAGGTTAACCTTCGCCCAAAACTCTCCACCACCACGACGAAGACGACGACTAAGACGACGACTAATCCATTATACTTCCCCCCACTCCCCCGGCCGCACTGACTCACCATCACCAATCACCACCACCATCATCACCACCTCCACTAGCTCTACGACCACAACAACGACCACGACCACACAACAACCACCACCGCAATGTCCTCCGCGACAAGCCCCTCCACGCCCTCCGGCCAAACACTTGAGAACTACCACTTCCCCTCGCACCGCCTCTCTCGCACCCTCACCGACCCCGCAAAGACCCCACTCGTTCTAGTCGCATGCGGCTCCTTCTCCCCCATAACCCACATGCACCTGCGCATGTTTGAGATGGCGGTGGACCACGTCCGCCAGAACATGAGCGACGAGTACGAAGTAGTGGGCGGGTACCTCTCGCCCGTGTCCGACCGATACAACAAAGCCGGTCTCGCCTCAGCCACGCACCGGTACCTCCCTACCCCCCACCATTTCCTCCTCCCCAGCTAACATGTGTGCGAAGAATCCGCATGTGCGAACTTGCCTGTGACCAGACCTCAGACTGGATCATGGTTGATCCCTGGGAGGCGATACAAACCGAGTACCAGCCTACCGCCCTAGTTCTGGACCACGTTGCGCACGAGGTAAACGACATTCTCGGCGGAGTAGCGCCGTACGCCGGTGCGCCGCGCAGTGAGTACCGTCGCGCACACGTGAGCCTGCTTTCCGGCTCGGACCTGCTGCAAACTATGTCTGCAAGTATCTCCCGATCCTCCCTGGGTACCTGGCTAACAACAGCAGCAACCGGGCGTGTGGTCGATCCCAGATCTTGACCATATCCTCAGCGGGTACGGGATCTTTGTTGTCGAGCGGTCCGGGTCAGCAGTCCATGATGCGTTGGCGCCGCTGAAGGAGTGGAGCAATGATCTTGGAAAGGACTGGTTGGAGAATATACACGTGATCCGGCAACTGATTGCGAATGACATCTCGAGTACCGGAATCCGACAGTTCCTCAGACAGGGAATGAGCGTGCACTACCTCCTCCCCGCTTGCGTCATCGAGTATATCCGCGAGCACGGACTGTACAGGGAGGTGGAGGAAGGGAAGGAAAAACGGAGCAGCAGCATGCCGCCACTGAGCAGGAAGGGGAAGGAGAAGGAGAAGGAGATGGCGGCTGGAGTGGCCGGAGGGTCGAAGGGTAGATAGACTTGAAGTCCCCCACATTCTACGGGCCAACACCCCTCCCACACAGCAACGAAAGGAGGAAGTACGTCCGGAATCTAAGAAATAGAGGAAACCGCAAACCACCACCACCACCCCTCCTCCTCCGACAAAATCTGCGCCACCTCATACAATAAACTAAACATACTCCGGAATGGGAAGTCGACACAATTTAAGTTTCCTTTGTCGGCTTTGTATTTTGTTACTGCTTATGCTACTGCTGCTATTACTACTTCTATATCACTGGTATTTTGTTATTGCGTTCTGTTCAGACTTATATGGATTCGATTTGATTGTTGGGGCAGCCGGTGTTATGGGGATATGGATATAACTACTAGAGGGAAAGCGTAGACCTCTGGAATGAATGAATGGTAGACATCTTTGGAATGAATACAATGAAACGAGCGAATGATTTGTTATGAATTTCTCGATGCTGGGCGGGGGTGAGAGCTGTTTAGACGGTACAATATTATGTGAAATGTATTTTACAGGACTAACTATGTGGATATATATGCATACGAAAGGAAAAGGAAAAGGAAAAAACTATGTGCTGTGAAATGGAGACATGTACACTCCCTTCCAGCCAAAAACTCCATGTGAAACCCTGAAACTCCTTAAAGAAAGCAGCGCCGTATCAAAGCACTTTATACTCCATCCACTCCCTCACGGTAACATCAAACCTGACGCCATTCCCGTGCCACCATTCCAAGGCCTCTTTCCCACCGCCAATGGCATCCTCCAGTGCGGCCTCAATCTCGATCAGTAGGTACTGCACCGTCAACCCCGAGTTCTTCCACCACTCGAGTACCTCGACACGATTAAACTTTGTTGCCTCGACAAGCACCTCCTTATCGTAGATCAATCGCAACCCACTACGCTTCCACCACTCCAGCACTTCCACCTCCCCCCTGTATGACGCAGACCGCAACGCATGCCGGTCGTATTCTAGCGGCAACCCCGAGTTCTTCCACCACTCTAGTACCGGTAGCTGGCCGGAAGCAGACGCAACATCCATTACCAGTCCGTAGCGCAAGGGAAGTCCTGAGGATTTCCACCACTGGAGAACGTGGATATGACCCTTCTGCGACGCCTCATCCAGCGGCTCGGAATCGTACTCTCTTGGCAGTGGGTCGTGGCATGAAGGGTCCGACTCAGAGAGCCACCATGACAGCACCTTCGTCTGTCCGAACCTTGATGCCAGCACGGGGATCTGGCAGGAGTGCTCCGAGAAAACGGACGTGAATTCTGCGGGCCGCCGCGCACGGAGGAGTGTTAGTAGTGGGGTGTACGAAAAGCGGATCAATGCCTTTGCGCCAAATTTAGTGAGCCTTTGTGTTGGGTGCTTGGTGAGGAAGGAAGAGACGTGGGAAACGGAGCCGGAGAGTAGGGCTCGGTCGAGTGCGGATGCACTCCGGGTCCAGTCCGCGGTTGGTCGAAGGTTCGTGCGTACCCCCAACGCGGTGGCGAGCTCCCAGTCGTTCACGCATTCGAAGATGTCGGCCCAGAGCTCAGGTGGGAGTGTGGGGAGGTGGTTGTTGGTGCTGTGGGGGAGGGAGGCTTCGGAGAGGACGTCGGAGTGGTGGTCGAGGGAGTCGAGGGAGTGGATGGAGGCTGAGGGTTCCGGTGGAAACGATTCCTCGGTTGGAGGTGGGGTGTGGATTCTTGGGGCATTGAGATCGGTGCGGTGGGAGAGATCGTGGACGGCGAGGCGGAAGGCAAGTTGGTGCTCGTCGCCATAGGTGGGGAGGGATCGTAGGCTGAGAAGTAGAATCATCTCTTTCGGGCTGAGACGAAGGTATGCTCGCATTACCGCTTCCTTTGATCAATTGTTAGCTAGAGTTTTCTTGTTTCACGGTAGTAGTAGTGTTTCATTACCTGGAGCTCATCGCGATCCATAGTGGCAACGTCGATGTTGCTGTGATCTTGGTTGGTTACCATTGTTGTTGCTGTATCGTGGTGGGATTTGGAGGCAATTTCATGGCTGGTTTCTGGGTTTATGGGATGTGGGTCCTGATAAGACCCTGCAGCCGCGGTAGCTAGTGAGGGAATGCGTTGTCCATCGTGTCTCCATGCTTCGCCATCATGGTATGGTCGTTGCATATATACCCCCGACGTGGTTAGAGGCGCCGTCGACGACGACATTCAACCGGTATATGGAGCGTGATGTGATGGGATGTAGCGATGAGTGGTGTAAAGCTTATCGTAGGTTTCGCTGAAGCTTGCTGTCTGTATGGACGGCTGTCTTGTGTTGTGGGCGGTGATGGGTGGTGAGTGATGTAGGTAGATATCAGATGGACAGCAGGTGTGGTGGATAAAGTTCGGTGGGAGATGCTTGCTTCAGCTCGGAAGCACCTGCCGTGCTATTTATCGCCAAGGCCGCTTAAAAACGGACGACATGTCCACCGGGTCTGACCTTCTCTGTCGAGCGTAGATATCTGCAGGTTCTTTCTTGTTCGACGATGATGAACGTTGAACGTTGCTGAGGGGTACCTTTCGTTGGTATCACCCGCAGCTATTTTTTTTTTCGTAGGAACAACTCGACAAGAACATCCAATGAAAGCATGCATTATGGATGCAGATGGGATAGGCTGAATTAACGTTTTCTATCCGAAACGAATCAGAAGTCTTGGTAAGATGTTACCCCACAACAGCATCCAACTCCACCTCCACCAGCATCCCCTCACTCACAAAGCTCACGCCTACAATCATAGTCGCAGCCCATGCAACCCCCTCCCCAGACAAGATGTCTTTCATAGCCCTTCCGACGAGGTCACAGTCTTCGTGACGACGGACAAATAGCTTCACCCGCACCACGTCCTCCTTCTTCCCCCCTAGCTTTTCAATTGCATATATGCTCTCGTGCAAAGCTGTGGTGGTCTGACGATATGCGTCGCCTGCGTGGAGGATGATGGGGATTGGAGAATTGGTCGAGACGGATGTTGTGCCGGAGACAAAGATTTGATTGCCACGTCGAACCGCACGTGAATAGCCGAATGCTTCCTCGTACGGGTTGCTAGTACGATGTGAGGTGGTTATGAGTGGTGTCATTGAGGCGTGAGGGTTGAGTTGATCCCGGATATCATGGGGTAAGATGTGGGCTTAAGAATGGAGAGAATGAGTCATTGAATGAGATAAACACATCTCTATTGCCGAGAGTATACCGGGGAAGTTTCCCCATTGCATGTAGGGTGGTTCAGTGCAATTTGAACCCTAGGTGAAATGTCAATTAAGTTTAAGTCACCTAAATAACCGTTGAATATTATATCCGAACGAGAATTTATGACGGGAACTGCCAAGACGCTACCACAAATCATAGAGCCATTTGAAATTCAGGCTTGACTCTCATCATTCGACGTCGCGTCACCAATACTTCCAAACCCCCTGAGTTGCAAACATACCCGCGACGCCGAAGGGAGCTTCAGACTCCACAAATACACGCTCATCAACTCGTACGATATGTCGGATCAAGAAGTTATTGTCCAGTCGGTTGTCCGCCTCCCATCTCCTCCACCCCCGAGCTCTGCGAAACGAAAGCGATCCCCTCCCTCGCGCTCGCCACCCCCCCGTCGCTACCGATCCCCGCCGCGAGGCCCAGCTCATCATCGCGCTCCCGTTCTCCCCGATGTCGACCCCCGACGTGCCTTGCAGCGCGAACGCCAGCTCGCCGAACGCCAGCAACAACGAGAAGAAACTGAAGCCGAAAAGCCCAAGTTCGATCCCAAGGCCGAGTTTGAGAAGCTGCAGAGCATGAGATCGGGAGGAACTTACATCCCTCCCGCGCGTCTGCGCGCACTGCAAGCGCAAATCACAGACAAAACGTCGAAGGAGTACCAGCGCATGGCATGGGAGGCGTTGAAGAAGAGTATCAACGGTTTGGTCAATAAGGTCAACACTTCGAATATTAAGCATATCGTCCCGGAGCTTTTCGGCGAGAACTTGATTCGTGGGAGGGGACTGTACTGTCGGTCCATCATGAAAGCGCAGGCAGCGTCGTTGCCGTTTACCCCGATATATGCTGCCATGACAGCGATCGTTAATACCAAGCTTCCACAGGTCGGAGAGCTGCTACTTAATCGCCTCGTAATACAGTTCCGGAAGGCATTCAAACGGAATGATAAGGCGGTGTGTTTGAGCAGTACTACTTTTATTGCGCATCTTTGTAATCAGCAGGTTGCGCATGAGATCTTGGTCATCGAGATCTTGATGCTGCTGTTGAATAAGCCCACCGATGATTCCGTTGAGATTGCGGTTGGGTTGATTCGAGAGGTAGGAGCGCATCTTGAGGAGATGTCGCCGAGGGCGAATAATGCCGTATTTGAACAACTCCGGACGATTCTGCACGAGGCGAATATCGACAAGCGTGTTCAGTACATGATTGAGGTGTTGTTTCAGGTCCGGAAGGAGAAGTATAAGGATAATCCACCAGTAAGGGATGAGCTGGATCTCGTAGAAGAAGAGGATCAAATAACCCATAGGACTGATTTGGATGACGAGATTCAAACAATGGACAGTCTCAATGTCTTCAAATTCGACCAGAACTTTGAGGAGCATGAGGCGTTGTATCAAAAGACTAAAGCAGAAATTCTTGGGGAGGGAAGCGATGACGAAGATGACGACGATGAAGACAGCAGTGATGATGATGATGAGGAGAAGCAGGAGGAAAAGCGACTGGAAATCCAAGACCAGTCAAACACCAATCTTGTCAACTTGCGGAGAACTATTTACCTCACAATCATGTCTTCGGTGGATTTCGAAGAATGCTGTCATAAGCTCATGAAGGTATGATATTTCCACCCAACTACATCTTTGAACCGACCCAGCTAATCACTCGCAGATTACTTTACCACCCGGACAAGAGTTGGAGCTCTGCTCCATGGTCATCGAGTGCTGCTCCCAGGAGCGCACATACAGCAAATTCTACGGCCTGATCGGTGAGCGTTTCGCAAAGCTCAACCGTCTCTGGACCGAACTCTTCGAAGAATCCTTCCGCACATACTACGATACGATCCACCGATACGAAACCAACCGACTCCGTAACATTGCCAAATTCTTTGGACACATGCTCTCCTCGGATGCCCTGGGGTGGCACGTATTCTCGATCATCCACCTCAACGAGGAAGAAACCACCGCGTCCTCCCGTATTTTCATCAAGATCCTATTCCAAGACCTGTCGGAGGCTATGGGAATGAAAAAGCTCGTCGACCGACTCAAGGATCCGTACCTGCAGGAGGCGTATCTAAGCATGTTCCCCAAGGACAACCCACGCAACACCAGGTTCTCGATCAACTACTTTACGTCCATCGGAATGGGCCAGATCACCGAGGACATGCGGGAACACCTCAAGGCGAGCGTGGCGCAGCAGCAGGCAGCCATCGAAGCCGCCGCAGCAGCAAAGGCGGACGAATCCGATGGAGAAAGTGTCAGCTCGTACTCCAGCTACTCATCCAGGTCCTCTCGCTCACGATCCCGCTCCTATTCCCGCTCGCGATCACCAGACGACCGCGATCGCGGACGGAGAAGAGCCCGCAGTTACACATACTCGCGCAGCAGATCCCGAAGCGCTAGCTACTCCTCGCGTAGTCGCAGCCGCGGTCGCTCTTACTCCTCATCCCGCAGTCGATCCCGCACTCCGAAGAAGAAGGCGCCGGCGAGAAGTAGAGCTTCGTCCGCGGCGTCGTCGTCGGCGTACTCTCGTTCGCCATCTAGAGGCCGCTCTTATACCCCCCCGCCGAATAAGAATAAGGGCAAGGGCAGAGCGCCATCTTTGTCGCGAAGCCCTCCACCGCCGCCGAGAGCTGCCCCTGCATATAGTCGTAGCCCCAGAGGAAGGGGCGGTGATAGGTGGGGTGGTCGCGGTGATAGAGGTCGAGGTGATAGGGGTCGAGGTGATAGGGGTCGAGGTGATAGGGGTCGCGGTGATAGGAGTGGGGGTCGAGGTGATAGGGATGGTTATAGAGGTGATAGGGAGAGGTATACAGCCGGCAGTGGTAGTGGTAGTGGTAGCGGGTATAGGGGCAGGGACGATGGTGGAGACGTGAGGATGAGGGATAGGAATAGGGATATCGGTGGCACGAGAGCTAGGGCGGCGGATTTTTTGTGATGCCGCCTTAGTTTGGTTATGTTGAAATTGGCTTTGCTTTTGCGTCTCGTCTGTGCATGGTGTTGCGTTTATATTATTTGGATGAAAATAAATACGGAGTGGGTTGTAATGTTTCATGAGTGAGTGGGTGTGTGCAAAGAGCGAAGTCCCGGAGAAATTCCTTATAGTGCTTAGGTGCAATACGATCTTCTTTTCTTCGCGATGTTACGGTGTCCATCACTGTACTTAATGGGGGAAGGATAAATGCCTTTTTCGAGATACAGCGTACAGCAACTAGGTGCTTTTTGTAGGTAGTCCTTCTAGTCTACTAGTAGCGTTAGCATTAAAAATAGTCAACTAGCCCCCAAACCTCAACTGAGTTGTGTTGTACTATACACGAGTCCGCTCGAAACGGGACTCAAAAACTTCTTGTTCCGTTGGCCGTAAAATGGTAGCAACCCGAGGTTTCCAACCTGGGGCCTTGATGTTTATAGCACCTATCAGCTAGGCACTGCAGGTTTCGAACCTGCATCTAATGTTTCTAGCACTATACTCGCCATATACATGGACAATGGCATTTGTTTAAACGTTTAGGATTGGATGAATATTCTCTTCAAATGCATTGTAATTAAGTATTACCTTCCGCGAAAGGTTGTTGATGTGTGAGTGATTATGAACCTCAAAATGCAATGACCGATGACGTACTGGTAGTTACCTACAGTACCCTTATGGTGCGTAGGACATAATTTTCCCCGACACACAACAACGCAATTGGGGGCATCTCATACGGTTTCAGATAATTAAGGTCTCCAGCCCCTATTGGAACAGTCGTAAGCGTATACTACGGTCTGTCTAAGAGGAAATATGAACAGATGCTACAGGCATGTAGATGGGACCGACACTTGTCAAGTAAACCAGACAATCTATTGAGAGAGTCATCACTATACTTCAGTAAATCAGCGGAGTATACTCTGTTCTAGATACCTCATTAAAGAATGTAGCGTACTCGAGATAGCTTTCAAAGTTAGCAATTTGACCAGCGTCATCATCATTGCACAATAGATCTAAGAGTCACTGTAGTTCCAAAAATTGTGAAGAGTGACTTATTGCTTCAATGTAGAGGCCCGTTAGCGGCGACACAGACGAATTCGATGAGGTTGAGACTATGCTAGATTTGTTACTGTTTAGGTGATGATGGCGAGACTTTTCTTAGGAAGCAGCGCTTTGCAGTAAGTTTCTGAGTATCTATGAGGGATTATGAGGGATTTAACTGTCAAATTAGGTTTCTTTTGTGGGGGTCTAGTCATTTCTTCGTGTGGGCTCTGAATGCTAAACCATATATCAAAAGGATGGCGAGTCCAGAGGATGTATAAAATAGGGAGAAACAAGATGAAGCCTATGCCAGAGTTCTCGCGATGTCACCCATGAAGGGCAAACGTAATCAGCTAGCTTCGGTCCATCTCATCTTATCAATCGCATCTCTCCTCAAGGGTGGAAATAGACACCCAAGAATCTGGCACCCGGGCGTCCAATTGGACTCCATTCCACCATTGACATGTTGCTTAATGTTTTACATGGCATGACTGGGAAGTAAAGTTAGGCGCAGCGCCGCAGCACAGGTTTCCAAGTCCGGTTGGTAGCACAAAACCGCTTTCGGCCTTCAGGAGTTGCTGGCACTACAGCCTCCAACCATTCGTCCGGTATCACCTTCATATCATCGCAGCACACACGCCCTTTCATACAAACCCTTAGTATCGCATTCTATTGCATTCTATACCTGGGGAGCCCCAGTTACGCTGCGCTTCTCCTTCTCCGCACTTACTCTCCTTGTCGAATGTCTTTCTACGACACCATCAGCTCCATATCCAGCACAGTCTATACCATCGCGAAAGGAACAATTGTGGCTTCAACCGGGATCTCGATCCTTCTCTCCGGCCTGCTATATTTCAAGCAATCGTGCGCAACCTCTCTCTCTCCACCTGTGCGTTATCGGATAACTCATGTTCGTCCAACAGAGCGCTCATATACCCATCCAACCTTCCGGAGGGCGCACGAACCGATGTACCCACGCCCGATGAGCTCAACATTGCCGACTGGGAGCGGGTGAATCTCTTCACCAAAGACGGGGAGACTTTAAACTGTTACTTCCTAAAGGCGCGCAAGCCCGAGCATGAGGAGTATAAGCCTGAGGATGAGGCACACAAGCCCGAAAGTATCACTGTGAGTGTTGCTACTCGCCGCCGCACACGGGGATTGCCATTAACACATGCACGCGTTAAAAGGTTCTCTACATGCACGGAAACGCAGGAAACATCGTCAGTTTGGCTTTCCCTTGCATATAGCTCGATCCGCGATGCTGATGTGCTGACAGGGCCATCGATTACCGATCGCGCAAGTATTTTCCGATAATATGAGGTTCAACATCTTCATGCTATCTTATCGGGGGTCAGTAGCCGTCCTCCCGCCCACCCAGCTCAACCCCGACTGACCGCGCGCATTGTAGGTACGGACTTTCGACCGGGCGGCCATCCGAGAAGGGGCTTCTACTCGATGCGCAAGCGGCGCTAGAATACTTGCTGGACCACCCAGACTCCAAAGATGGCAAGATCTTTGTTTATGGCCAATCACTGGGCGGGGCGCTCGCAATCCAGCTTGTGTCGAAGAACCAGGGTAAAGTCGACGGGCTGATTCTCGAGAATACGTTCCGGTCAATGCGCACCCTGATCCCGAGCGCTTTCCCGCCCGCAAAGTATCTCGCACGTCTATGTCACCAGATATGGCCGAGTGAGACAACCTTGCCTCAGATCGAGAACATACCAACGCTGTTCCTGAGTGGGCTAAAGGACGAACTTGTGCCGTGAGTTCCTTCATCTCCCCCCTAGTGAGCTGTCGCTGACTTTACGGGGAAAGACCGGAGCATATGGTAGTGCTTCACGGCGTGTGCGTATCTCCAAAAGTGTGGAAGACGTTCCCGAACGGATCGCATAACGACACTTGGATCGAGACTGGTTATTTTGACAGCATGATGAATTTCATCACTAAAGTTGCCCACGGCGAACCAGTCACTGAAACAGATTCTTTGTGATTTTTGTTTGTTTTTTCTCTTGTTTTTCTCGTGTTTTCAGGAGTTGGGATGGGATATTGCAAATGTAATAACGTTGCTTACGATATACGACATGCTTGCTATGGTGGTCTCTTATTTAATGCAATGGGTCAGGCAGGGTGGGCGGGTTTTGATGGGCCTCTGGTAGGTGTTTTTTCTTGGTGTTTTAATTATGATAGTTGATGTACTTGGAGAGGGGATTTGTTTATGGCGTGAAGGGAATAAAGTGGCAGTATGTCCGTGTTCTGCCGATGGGAAACTTCCTCGCCTCTATACCTCGACGAGTCTTCAGCGCACTGCTGAGATGAGAGATTGGGCAATTTCGCTTATCGATCGATTTTCGCGGGGATCGTAATGCAGAGGGACGTGCGCGGAAGGAGCCGCTGAGGTTGTGGATGCCGGGATGATTACAACCCAACAATCCAACAACCAACCAACTTCGGGTATCGCCTTGTCTGGTACGAATACGGAAGGAACGACTGTAAACGCACGCTTGCACGGGTACCTGCAGTTTGGGGAAGGCAGGAGGAAGTCAAGTGTCTCAAAACGATATCTAACAGCTCAGAGAGGATTTACAACAGCCGCGGTCCTCGGTCTCGACCATTGTGATGCATCTAACCGCTACTTCATCTCCCGATACAACTTCGGCCAGACGCCTGACTTTCCCGGTGCCAAAATGCCATTCGGGTCCAGCGCATCCTTGATAGTCTCGTTCAACCTCATGGTCGAGTTCCCGTTCCAGTTATACGTCTCGGCAATCTGTGTAAGCGTCCTTAGCATCCATCCCTCCCCTCACCCACTCCGGGAACAAACCTGATCCATAAGCGTAAGATGCGTTCTATACTCTCCATAACCCGCATCAGCACAATCCTGCACCAACAACTTCATCATCTCATGCGCCCTCTTCTTCTCTTCATCATTCTCACGATCAAACACGACGATGACGATATGATGCAGCTCCCGCATCCCAATCGTAAACGTCCCCAAATAGTCGAATCCAAACTCTGCAAACCGCTTCTTCGCGATATTGTACTGCTTCTCCGCGTCTTCTCCTGTGACTGGAGAGATGGGGGAGAAGAACAGCGTCGATCCATTGGGAACAAAGTTCGTCCAGCTCAGTTCCGTGAAGCTGGGTAAGCCGCCAAGGGTGCCCTCGCGGATGTGAAGCACCGATTTTTCGGTCTTGGGAACCTCGGACGGGAAGTAAAACTGTGCGCTAGGGATTCTCCCGAATGCACCCTTGATAGCGGCCCAGAACACATCGCGGACGGGTTCCGGGCCGTACAGAGCGCCGTAGAAGGACCAGCGCCCGATTTTGCTAGGGTTGTTAGACACGGCGGATTCTATTTCTTCTTCAGTCAACGGCTGGTTGGTGGAGTAGTCTGTGCGTGGGCCCGCAACGGCGAGGTCCAGAGTTGCGCTACGGATTGAGGGCGCGTTTTGGAGGATCCCGGCGATTCGTAGGGGCCGGATTGTTTCGATTGCGGCGTGCAGGTCGGAGTCGTTCGAGAAGCTGATCATGAAAGCTTGGTAGCCGCCGGGATCGGGCATCTATCGGGTGTTAGAGGCGGGAGATGAGGGGAGGGTGAAATACCAGCCAGATCCCCATCTTGGTCACGATCCCGTAGTTACTCTGCGTAAATATCCCATCATGGTACGGCCCGAATCCGTACGGGAATAGCTGCCACGTATTTGCGCTTCCTGTGGGCTGGTTCTTATCCGGTAGCGCTCCCATGCCCGTTCGCACCACCTACCACCCGTCAACCATCAATCCGGGCAGTTTGGGGGAGGGAGAGGGAGAGAGGGACAGCATCTCACCTCGCCGTTCGGCAACACAACCTCCATCCCACAGTGCATCATGAAATGATCCCCATACGGCGTATACCCCACACCGCGCTCCAGGGTATTCCCGAGAACACTCCCTCCGCCGAGGTCCGGGGAATCAATCCACAGCTTCATCCCCCGCCGCTGAATCTCTTCGTACAGCCCCATAAACGTCACCCCTGGTTCAACAAGCGCGAATGCATGCGGCTCATTGAGTTCCAGGATCTTGTTCATTCTTGCGCCGAGATCGATGACGGCGGAACCGCGCACGCGTGGTGCGGCTCCACCATACCCAAAGTTGCGGCCAATGCTGGTGGGCCAGAGGGGGAGGCGGTGAGTGTTGGCGAGTTTTACGATTGCTTGCACGTCGGCGGTGGAAGAGGGACGGAGAATTAGGGAAGCGGCAAAGGAGTCCTGAGAATGGATGTGGAAGGGGTCGTGGGTCTTTGGGGGGTCGTAGTAGGATTGGTCTTGTAGGGAGGTGGTGTTGACGATGGAGACGTGCTCGGAACCTAGTAGGGTGCGGAGATCCTTGATTGCTGCCCAAAGTGATTCGGGGGTGTGGTGCGGTGGGAGGGCGCAGTGCTTGAGCTCATCAACGGAGGAAGACATGGTGGTCAGTGCTGTGGGGACTGATGATTTGCTGTTGGGTGTTGTTTATATATACAATTGGATGGTAGTTAAAGCAGGAATTGAATGGATAAGTAGAAGAAGCTGTTCGTGATCGGATCGGATACCCTCCCTACCTGCCCACTTATTTGCTACCACACAACTGCGAGCTCCATATCTGAATTGCCGATTTGCCAAAATGTGTAATTGACAAAAAATGGTCAAATCTGGTAAGTGGGGGTTTCCTTACCTCCTACTTATGGTAAAAATCGTCGGTGATACTAGTTCATGCAAGTTATGTAGTTATACGGAGTTAAGCTCGTAAAATTCCGTAAAGGAAGCTTCAATGAAAGCCGTCTGGATACAGACTATAATGATGCGGGAATGGAGATGGAGACTACCGAGCGTGAGCCGGCTAGCTTGCCCCGGATTTTTACTACTATGTACCCCGCAATTTAGTCAGTTACCCTAGATCCCATTACCAGAGAACTGTACTTCGTTATATCCCCACCATCTCCGTGGGCTCTAGATGGGGGTTTATTTCAAATCAGACCCACGGAACTCCGGGACCGGTGTTATGGAGTAGAGGTAGAGTCGTAGATCGGCCTTACCTACTGTCGGGAATTCTGGCGATACATGTTGCTCTTTGTGCACCGTGGTACATACTAACACGGGCCATATCGTTGTGGTGACGTTCTAGGTATGTGGAACTATGAGCGAGTGCATAGCAGTCTCTAAGGGAAGGTTAGAGCTAGCAAGGGAAATGTTAACTACAACTTTTAAATCCTATCTATCTCACGGAATAGTGATTTTCGCGGATTTCTTGTAGACAAGCTGCTGGTGAGGTGCATATGTGCTTAATTGACCAAGCAGAAATCATATCAGAGTAGTCTCCGTGCCCGCTATCTAACCTTGCGTGCTCCAACAAATCCATGAAATTAATATTCCGGGGGTGAACAGGTGCCACCACCCCCATAAGCCGCTTTTGCGGAGAGGAATTTTTGCCACTAGAGCACATATCCCTTCATTGTGAGGGATAAACCGTGGTCTAGAAATCTCAAGATAGTTTGAAAGGCCAGGCCCAATGAATCCCCTCAGGTCCACCTACCAAAGGAAGAACCAGATCCTAATTCTGATGGTATTCCAGTCAACTGCCAAGTAAATTTGCAGTTCTTTCGTTCTTGAGTGGGTGTTTGTTTGTTTGTTTGTTTTATTCATACTGTATTCACTCTAACTAGAGTATGACAGAGTCTAAAAACACCTCCGCCTCCGGGCGAGCCGACTAGATGGCGGAGCTCCCACCCGCTACCCATCGTACCCTCGTGGGTGTTGGTTTTGGAGCGGGTATTTTGGGACCCGGAATAGTCCCGAAGCTTATACGAGTGAATGGGATGACTGGTGTTTATCAGGCAAAATCCATCACGTCCACATACCAACGACCAGAGCGCTACTACGGTGGGGCTCCCGCCTACTTGATCGTAGCGCTGGTGGTATCGTTTCTGCGATCTCACTCAATCCTCCTTTTCTAACTCCTCCTCTCCCCAATTGCCTACGAAACTCTCAAGGTCCGCAGGCGAGAAGGTAACTCTCACGGCAAAATATCTCAACTCTTGTCTTGTTCTTGGCCGGGTAGGAGGTTGCGACGTTTAGTACCTGTTTAGGGCACAGGGTTCATCACGTTAAGTACGGTTTCTGCAGCCGGTGATCAAGGGGGGAAGAGCTGCTAGTCTATCCGAGCGCACAGACCACACCTTATCTCCACCACCTTGTCGTCCGTATCCTAGTAAAGTTAAATAGGAGATTTGAAATAGAATACCAGAAGATCTTAGAAAAAGGCGCCCTTGGATACGGTGAAAGTGGTGAGAGAAAACGGCGTTTTTAGATGGTAAGATGGAACAGTTATGCAGGCTGCAGAGTTGGCATCACTTGGTAGCATGCTCTCGTTCCCAAAAAACTTCATCGCTCCCAAGCTTGCTCCTCAATATGACTGAGCTTGCGAAGTTGGGTGGCGGCTGGTTTACGAGCGCATTTGCAGCATAATGGTTGTGTTTTTAGCCCCAATACATTTACCCAAAGCCCCATTAGTTATAAGTGAGAAACAAAACGAAGGAAATTAACCTCATTCTTAGAGAATGCCTATGCACTAACTCAGGTTTGTACCGCTTGCGCTTCAGATGTTGGCCCAATACTTTTCCTTCAAGCCATCTAGAATGTGCTGCTGTGCAACCACACTCAGGAACCATGAAACACGTTTTAATGTATCTGATAGGATATAAAAAAGCAAATGCCATTCTTTGGGACTACGCACGCCCCTTAAATGGTCAGCTCAGCCCCACATGGTCAGCTCACCAACTATTCAACATACCTCTGTACGCTTCCACCATTGTACGCTCAGGTCCCCGAGTGTCACAGTTTACTTGTTGGTATTCAGATAAACGATCATTATGTTCACCTGGCCCGGCAGAAGGAAAGGTAACGACGAACAGGTCAGCGGCTAATTCCTCGTTCATTGCGGTTCTCTAGTCTAACGACTTCACAAGGTTGTAGAACCTGAACCTGAAAGGGGAGCCTTTGGGATCAAAACGTTACATCAACCAGACCCCAAGGATGGTGAAGCTGAAATCGAGTAAGAAATGGCTTCTTTATATTGGAACGAAGGCGTAATATTTGACTAATCGTTTCTGTGAAGTATTGTTGCAGTTCACGGATTGAACGGACACCGGGAAAAAACATTCACCGCCGACAACGGTGTTTGCTGGCTTACTACCCTACTTCCAGCTGCGGTCCCTAGAATCCGAGTTCTATCCTACGGCTACGATGCTCGAACCCACGGTTCTTCTCCATTAACTCAAGATCATTTACATGGACATGCGGGTCAACTGATCCAGGCTTTGACCTTGGAGCGACAGTTGACGGAGGTTCGCTAAGCCACGCGTGCGAGTGGGGTTGCCGACCGTACTAACTCATAACAGACTACCAAACGGCCTATTATCTTCATCGCACACTCTCTTGGAGGGTTAGTGGTGAAATCTGTAAGCTAGAACACTTGATACCTTCGGGTGTTAGGATTGACATGACCTACCAGGCACTTGTTATTTCAAACGGCTGCAACGAGAAACACCTTCCCGAGCAAAAAGCAATCTGTCTTTCTACATACGGCATTCTTTTCATGGGGACACCACATCAAGGCGGTGGGGGAGTCTTGCTCGGAAAATTGGCGGTGAACATTGCGTCGATTGCCCAGCACACGAAAAATGAATACTTGCAGCATCTAGAAAGGGATTCGGAGTGGCTGATGCAACAGCAAATGCTATATTCTCCAATCAGTGATAACTTCAAGACTGTGTATTTCTACGAATCTTATCCTACTCGACTCCCGGGGGGGAATTCCATCATTGTATGTTTTTTTCATGATCTTTCATGCTGCGGCTCCGAGGTACTTACCAGTGCTCCAGGTCGTACCAGAAAGTTCCGCCTGTCTACCTGGGACGATGAATGCGGCCAGAATCGTGATCTCTGCGGATCACATCGAGATGGTGAAGTTTGCTAACGCGGATTCCGACGGCTTCCGAAAAGTGAGTGGAACTTTGAAGATGATGGTCAAGGATGCTTCACACAAAGTGGATGAGAAGTGGCAAGAATACGTGAGGAGAAGCCGTTAGTCGCCCTAAATGTATTTAAATGTAGTTTTTGAGGGTGGTTATGTAACGATGCTAAGTTCACCCTTGTAGCAGCTACCTCGGATCCTCTGTTCATGGTGCCGTTCTTTAAAAATAAAGACTTCATCGGGAGAGAGAATGAACTCGAACGACTTGAAGGACTATTGAGCCCTATTACGAGTAGCTCCCAGCAGAGAGCTGCTTTATGGGGGCTCGGTGGAATTGGGTAAGAGACTTCATAGATAACTATCTTGATGAACCCGAAACAGCACTGATGCTTTTCAGGAAAACGACAATTGCAGTCGAGTTTTGCTACCGAAGAAGGAAAGCACAGCCACAAGCTCACATAATATGGGTGCACGGCAACTCAGACGAGACTTTCAAAGCCAGTTATCAAGAACTTGGCCAGGGAGTTGGACTTAAAGGAGACAATGAGGAAGAATGGTTGAATGAAGTTATCAGATGGTTGGAGAGTTCAGCCAGCGGTGATTGGATAATGGTTATCGACAATTTTGACGATATCAAGCCGGATGGGGTTACAATGGAATACATTCCGAGAAGCCGCGGTACGGTCCTGTTTACAACACGGGATAAACGACTCATCGGCCACCCTGCATATCTGTCGCCGAATGCAGGAGTGGAAATTCCAGCAATGAGCGACCAAGAAGCGTCAGAAACGCTTTTACAACTTCTGGGCGATGCCAGTCAAATCTACCTGGAAACCTCCAGACAACTTTTGGCACTTTTGGGAAACCTCCCTCTGGCCATAGCTCAAGCGGCCGCGTACATCCGAGAAACTTCTATGGAGCTTTCCAAATATTTAGAACTATTTAAGAAGTGTGAAAGAAACCAACGGGACCTCCTGAGCGAAGCTTTGCCGGTTGCAATACGAAACGACGGGCATACTTCGCGTGCGGTGATGACGACCTGGGAAATCACCACCGACAAAATCCAACAAGAAAGCCCTGTATCTATACAGCTGCTGGAACTCATAAGTTTCCTCGACCCTGAAGGAATACCAGAAGAGCTGATCAAAGAGGCTCCGTTCTTCAAAAACCAAAGTCCAATATTCTTCACAAATGCATTAAGGCCACTTATCAGTTTTGCACTTCTCAATCGCCTCGAATTTTCAAATTATCGACTACATCGGCTTGTGGGATTCTGGACTCGAATACAGATTGATTTGAAGAAAGACATTCAAGAGAAACAAGAGCGCCTAGAGATGGCGGTTGATTTGATTCAGGGTAGTATCCCACCCCAGAAAGAGGTTGAGTGGCAGAAGTGTATCCAGCTATTACCGCATGCAGTGGCTGTTCTTGATCATGCTGGCCGTCACCATATGGAATCCAATTCACGATGGGACTTGGAATATTCGGTAGGGGCTATTCTTCACTTAAACGGGCATTATATAAGCGCACTGGATTGGTTTCAGCGGGCCCTCGATGGCATGGAGAAGACTCTCGGAATTTATCACCCTTCCACTCTCAAAACCGTCCATTACATGGCCATGGTATTTAATAAACAAGGCAAGTACGACAAGGCACTGGAATGGTACCAGCGGGCCCTCGATGGCGGTGAGAAGGTACTTGGAAACGATCGCCCTTCCACTCTCCACACCGTCAACAACATGGCGTTGGTGTTCGATAACCAAGGCAAGTACGACAAGGCACTGGAATGGTACCAGCGGGCCCTCGATGGCATGGAGAAGGCACTTGGAAACGATCACCCTTCCACTCTCAATACCGTCAACAATATGGCCATGGTGTTCGATGAACAAGGCGAGTACGATAAGGCACTGGAATGGTACCAGCGGGCCCTCGATGGCAAGGAGAAGGCACATGGAAACGATCACCCTTCCACTCTTGACACCGTCAACAATATGGCCATAGTGTTCGATAACCAAGGCAAGTACGACAAGGCACTGGAATGGTTCCAGCGGGCCCTCGATGGCAGTGAGAAGGCACTTGGAAACGATCACCCTTCTACTCTCCACACCGTCAACAATATGGCCATAATGTTCGATAAACAAGGCGAGTACAACAAGGCAGTGGAGTGGTTCCAGCGAGCCCTCGATGGCTATGAGAAGGCCCTTGGAAGCGATCACCCTTCCACTCTCAATACCGTCAACAATATGGCCATGGTGTTTGATAATCAAGGCAAGTACGACAAGGCACTGGAATGGTACCAGCGGGCCCTCGATGGCTATGAGAAGGCACTTGGAAACAATCACCCTTCCACTCTCAGTATTGTCAACAATATGGCCTTGGTGTTCGATAAACAAGGCAAGTACGACAAGGCAGTGGAATGGTACCAGCGGGCCCTCGATGGCAAGGAGAAGGCACTTGGAAACGATCACCCTTCCACTATCCGAATCGTTCGCAACATGGCTATAGCGAAAGACCACCTTTCAACTCTCACTAGCGAGCGCGCAATGCCACCCCCATCACAACATAGCCAACACGGAGGAAATGGAGGTCAGAAAAGACGCAAGCGTGGAGGCACTGGAGTCCGGAAAAGATATAAGCGTGGAGGGAGCTGATTGCCCGGGCAGGGGGTGATGAGAGTAGATGGACCTTTCAGGTTACAGGCGTAGGAGCGTCTCCCGTCCGTTAGTACCCGACCGGCGCTTCGGTGGCCACCGGAAAAGTTGAACAACAATTGTCCCGTTTGTGGGGGTTGGTGCTAGAAGGTGGATACATGTTGGCCTGTTGTCGGGTCGGGGTGAGTAGTGGTTTGAAGGTCTAGAGAGGCGGAGCGTCGGGGGTAGTGGTCCAAATGCTTGGGTTTAGCGTACGATGGACGATGTGCAAGTCTCCAGCAAGCGGAACGAAGGGATCCACACACCTAGCGTGGTTATGCGATGGAGGTAGTAGCTGAAGATCCTCGCCTTTAGCTAGTTAGAACCGGAAGAACGGGGTAATGGTTAGTGTATGCCGTGGCCGTGAGTGGCCAAATGCAACTGTGGTTGATTTGGTGTGACGGAGCTTCACGAGTTTCCTTATCTCTACTTAAGTACGTATAACTACTTACCTAAGTAGGTAAGTACTTGCTGGACACAGTGATCAGGTGCTTTCTCTAATGGCACGACAGATGATCTTTGTTCGGTTTTCCTCACAGGGGCTTGAGATTTCTGGCAATTCGTGCTCTGGTTTTACTTTTCAATTATATCCTATGCATATATGGTTCCTGTAAAGCCGTATGTAGCATGCTGCAGCGGTGCCCACGATTCGGTATGTGACGTTCCTTAACCGGCTTACGGATCGCAACGATGCATCCTGAAGGGCAAGGGCATGGAATGATTAGATATGGACACTATGGCGGCCAGATATGTTGTTTACGACTTCTCAAACAGCCTCCGCGACTGTGGTATCAGGATATACATGGCATTCTTCTTCTCTTTCCTTCACTCGGACCTTGATCTTTACATCAAAGATAGCGCAATCATAGCGGACGTCAAGTAGCAACTCGATTGGCGATAGAATATGTCGAACCTGGGCCCACCATAACGGTTTATTTTGGCCTTGAGATAGAGGGTTCGCCAGACGGCCTCTTGGCTAATGGAGCTGTAAGCACGAGGGGGTCCATGGTTCCATATCATGGATTCACCAATTCCGATTCGACAGAGCGAGTGACATCATATGGTGATGGCTCGCAAAGTATTTTCTTCTTCTGATGCATCGGGTGTCTTCCTTGACGTCATGGTGAAGAGATGGAACCGGAGGATCGTTGTCATTTAGGTAGCGAAAGAGGTGGGACCGAAAGCTCGTGGTGAATGAGGAGAGATCAGCGTAGCGTCTTAACTTTTCGACTGATAAATTTAAGAGCATGATGGTAAAAGTTACTGCCACATTGAACGAAACAACCGTAACATATAAAGTTCTATTACAACAGCACTGCTTTCTATAAGCACCGCTTCTACTTCAGATAGTATGCGTAACAAAATATAAACCACAGATAGCGAGCACTATCTATGTGTCGAGAACGGGCGACCCTGTACCCAAAAGCCAAAGACAATATGCATTTGATGACCTGCCTACCCTTCATCAAAAGAAAAGATTTGAACTCACAGAACAACTTTCCAGGAAAAAGCCACCAAAAAACTAGGGGTGATATCCCATGACCGGCACAACTCCGGATGCACGACCCGCCGCCAACCTGGGCCTCCCACACACTCCAGGAAGTCCCCCCCTTGGCTCCTAAACAGCAAGCAGGCCCATGTATCCGCGCTTCCAAGCCATGCCCCTCGGCGTATCCCCATTATAATCTCTAATATTCACATTAGCTCCACCAATTCCCTTTCGTTCCTGCGGTCTCGCCCCCCATAGCATGCAACACCGCAACATGCAACACCGTCTTCCCCCCGTGGATATCTTCACATTAATATCCGCCCCTCTCTAACAGCACCTCACCACTCGCAAACACATACCAACCTAAATCCCACCAGCGAAGACACCGCCATAGCAACGGCGTCTCCCGCTAAATTCACACACCCATCTCCGTCCCCCGCTCAAGAATCCACACCACCTGCCCCCTCCTTCCACCCCGCCGCCCCGTGCAACAGCGAACCCTCATCTTTTGTCCTCGCATCCACATCCGCCCCAGCATCCGCAGCATCCCGGCAATAGCACAGAACGTCACCCCTCCAATACCGCATGCGGAGACATCCCACAGCGCCGTTCACCATCCCGGCGTCACCCTTACATCCGCACCAAGCTCTGCAGCTCCCGCACCACCTCACCACCGGACGCCACGAAAGCGGCGTGCACCCCGCCACCACCGGCACGTCTCGACCATCGCAACACGCCCCATCTCACGTCCATGGAAGCGGCGTAACCCCACCACCAGCGCCTCGACATCCTCCCCGCCCCCCGCACCAGAACATCCAGCACACCCACTCAACAGCAGTGGCGGGTTCTTGCGGCGCAAAGCAGGAACCGATCATCTGGACCTCGGCGATGACGGCAGTCGAAGCTGTTGCCCGGGGCCGAAAGATAGGGGCCGCTAGTCGTGCTCGAGGTTTATGACTACGTTGCTGACGCGGAGGGGTTTTTGCGTGCGTGGGAGGTAGGTTGGGGTGCGCTCTAACTGGAAACGGTTAGCTGCATTCGAGTTGACTTTGGGCGTGGGATGTTGATGTGAGACGATGTAAGGCGACATTGTGGCTGAGTTGCGTGTGATGTAGCCTGCGTCGAGAGCTGGGGCTTGGATAATGTTTGGCTCAACAATCATTGAGATAGGTGGCCGCATTGTGCAGAATGCGGGGGCTTTCCAGTTACTGACAGGTAGTGAGCGTGGCTTTTCTAAACAATACCACGTGGGGCACAATTTGAATTAGGGTGGTAGATCGATACAAAGAAGGGAGAAATTAAAAAGCATGCCGTTGGACCCCAAGTCGCAAGTGAATGTTTCTAGTTCTGAGTTCCGACTGTTACGATATGGAAGTTGGGGAGAACCGTATGCATTGACTATGGTACAGAGAAGTGAGAAGGAGAAAGACTCGAGATATATACAGGAGGCATCGGCCCCTGCAGCAGTACCGTGTATCAGACCTGTAACATCATGTACATCTGTAACACCGACGATATCACAGTGGTCTGAATGATATATTGTGATTCAAAACCTCACAGCGAAGGCGGTGCTCAATAAGTGTTCGGAAGAATACGTACACCGGAACAAAGAGGTCCGATTCAAAGAAAGAGAACCCCGCTACTTATGCATTAGCAATCCGATCTGTTAAGAGTTTCCTTCCGAGAACCCCAACACAAGCACGTCAATTGGGGGATATAAAAGCCAAGATACAACCACAAGCCTTGACAATTACCATTGCCTGGCTTCATTCGGGATATCAAAGACCACGGGATTAGAGAAACAGAGTTGGAAATTGTTATCGCGATAAAACTCGTTTGACACAATACTAAAAGGACTTGCAAACTTGGTTGCTAGAGAATATGGGCACTAGCTACCTTAAATAAACCTTCATAGAAGAATCCCCACTAATACCCAGTAATCCTGGGGAGTATAGCTGCAGAGTCCTCTCACTCCTCCCTAGACTTTCTGTTAAACATGATTGTGGGTGGCGGTGACCATGTTTATTTGGGTATTCAGCACCTGTCTTGCCATTCTCATTCAATCCTTCACTCTCACGCCAAATTCCAAAGGCATAGTTGTGATTCCCGTTGATCCACGCGCGAGGCGTGCCAAAAATAACCAGAAAACGTTCACGTTAGCCCTGTAGCGCAGAAATAATCGCATGCAGCTCTCCCCCAGGCAATCGCTCTTTGCTATGGATGGTAGTGTCATGGGGGTTTGTGGCGTGCACCGACATCGACCGTATAGTAACGGGGTGTAGATAAGATTTCATTTCCTTAGCAAGGCAATATTAATCCTGTGAATTTTAAGATTAGCATACTACTCAGGACGATTTCGGGTTAGCGCCATGAGACTGCCGCAGTGCCACACTTCAGAGCTGGGGAGTCGAATGCGGGGCAGCAACGACGGGTGGTGCCAAAGAATAGATATGTGCTGGAGGCTGATGTAGATGGAGCGGACGTAGACTCCTTTCGCTCTTCACGAGTTACATTGACGTTGGCAGCAGTAACAGTGGTTTGAAGCTGCCCTGGCATGTTTTAGCAGTCCTAGGGAAGAATTGGTCGCCAAGTTGACGTTCGTAAGATCCGTGGCTTACTTTCATACTCGAAGACTGCTATACCTGGTCTGGATTATACCTCCGATACGCTCGCACCTGCTGCAGTAGTCAGTTGGAAGGGTAAAGTGTTGCTACATTGTTACTGCGGCTAGCCGCAATGGCCAGCAGCCGAAAACCTCGCGCCGGGCGTCAAGGACCAATGCATCCCTGTTGAGTCCCCAGCTGTCGTTGGATAGCAAGTAGCGGGGCGATTACTGCCAAACGCGTAATAGTAATGGTACCCCCCATCTATTGGACGCAGCGCCTGAGATAAGTCCTATTCGGGATATCCGGCAGGAATCTGGATGCTTAGCAATGAAGTATACTCAAATGCAGCAATGACGCCACCTCCTTGTCCGAAAGACATATATAGCCATACCCGTGCCCGACGTGGTGCACCAAAAACGATTCGAACTGCCGTCATTGACGAAGCACACTCTTGGCATCCATTCCATCTAAAAGGACATAAAGCCTTTGTCGATCGAGGCCTAGAACCGTCACTGGTCCTCCGGTCGTTGGGCGGGACAACTGTCCGCTGAACCCTGAAATCGCTCCGACCCTGTCGAATTATTAGGGGCGTTCAAAGAAATCCTTTTGTATTGCTTTTAATGTTCTTTTGAGGTGGTCTTTCTGTTAAAATAGCGAAAAGGACCACTATAAAGACCCTAAGGAGACCAGAGGCCATGAATGACTGCAGCCCCGCGTGAAGACTCGCAATGACTCAGTGGCACATGGAAAACGCCGCGACGACCATAGTATTGCCATCAATGAATAGTAATTGTCGGCTTTCAACAATCCGGATACCACGTTGTAAGGAGTAGGATTCGGCATCCATAATATTGGCCAATCTCAACACTCTATTCAGCAGAACTTCGCACTGGCGGTTTTTAGCATCACCTCTTGGAGTGAGAACCGTGATCATCTTCAGAGGTCGTTCACCATCCCTGACCAGGGTTACGTTGACGAACGAGTAGATCTCTAGACCTGGTGTTGATTTTGAACGACGGTGTACTGGATCCTGCTGTTCGAAGTGTCGTCGATTTCATTGGTGCAAGAAGTTCTTAAACTTCCAATTAGTACGAGATCCCACGTTTCTGGAATTAGCAGGTTAACAGAGTAGAAGGACAATGAAAGCAAAGTGAAAGCTCCGCTAGAGTGTGTTTAACTCCTTTTTTGAAAAGGAGCAATCCCACCCCAATAACTGGCTCTGAAACGAACCATGAAAAGAGACCGAAAGGACCGCTTTGAATGCCCATATTAGTCCGTAGCGACACTCCGAAGGACAGAGTGGAAGGGCTCATGGCTGGCGGTATGAGTGGCGAGATACCTAGGTGCGGCTATGTGCGTGTGTTGACCGAAGTCATTAGGCTCGTTGGAGGCCGGTATGGTGTGGTTTTGTAGTTTTGGTTGTGCTTAGTGGATGCTCTGCTCCATATCTGTCAGTTCATCATCATTATCGTCATCAAGGCGTTTTCGCTCTCTGATCGTACTCTGCTTACTGAGTGGTTTTAGGGTGTTTCACTAGATATCATCCCAGATTCCCACTCGAATGGGCTCTAGTGGCAGCTGCGGCGAGGTGGAGAAGCTACTAATGCTGGGAGCTACTCCTTCGTATCTGTGAGGTTATGGCTGAAGATTGTGAGTGTCGAGTGGCATGGGGGTTCAGGAGTCGTTGTTGGGCAGACGAGGGAATGGAATCTGAAATGGTCCGTTAGGGCGCATTTGTGGCAGCATCGCAGTTGTCGCAGAGGACTACTGTTGCTGTTTTAAGGGAGCGAGCGGTGAGAATGCTGATGAGACCTAAATAGGCGATGATTATGGATTGTGTTGACGATAGAGCGGGTGGCAGAGATCGGTTTCGGGGAGGTTGGTGAAAGTTCTGCATGAGAACGCAAGAATTCGAGAAGGTACTCGGTACCAGGGCTTGAAGTAGCAACACAGGCTACACTCTCGAAGTACCTCTCGCAGAAACAACCACTTCATCGATGGACACCGGCATCGCAGCTCCAGACGGCTGTATCGAGTATATAGACAACTGCAGGATGAAAGAAGAGAGGTGTGGGAACGGAGGCGGAGAAGGCATAAAGCAACGCAGGAATAGACAGGGCTCTCTCTTGCTAGTACTGATCTTATTTTGCTCTTGCTCAAGACTATCGACTGATGGACTTGGCGCCAAGTCGGGTGATGTAATATGGGTGAGTTATCACCAGAATTTCTGGAAATGAAGTGACAAATATTCTTTTCTAAGATGTGTCATGGCGAAGCTGCGTGAGAATGCTAACCCTTTTACCGACACAGCTACTGGTGGATCTACAGTTGATCACAACGGTGCCGTTAATTGGCTAAATTGATAGAGAATTCTTGGAACGTGAATTTTGGACCTGCCAAAACCTACCATCTTGGTTGCCCAACGAACAAACTTAAGACAATTATTCCAACCACCAGCGAGTAACTATCAAGTACTGATGGTTGAGATTCGTTGGTCAATTGGCGAGTGAGAATTGCGGAGAATCGGGATTGAAACCCGCTTAAGCACGGTTCTTGTCCGGCATGCATACCTTTCGTGATCTTTTTACCCATGATTTGTATTTATGCAAGAACTTTCTTGGTCTATCGATCAACGGTCCAGCCATTGTTTGCGGCAAGCTGCATACCCGTCATCCGTTAACTAGCCGATCAAAAACTGATCAACGTTAATAACTGGAAGTTTATTGGGTAGTCCACGCGACCGATTACTCTTCTCATATTGATCGGACGAAGAAAGTCATCCCAGATTCCATTCACCATGATCTTTAACACCCCGTAGCAAGTAGACACATTTTAACTTTGTTACCTGAGATAGAGTCTCGCTTACTTTTATATATCTCAACTACCTAAGTATATATACATGGACGGTAGGTGCTCCATGGAGGACGAGTATGGTCGAAATACATTCCGAACTACACAACGATCGCCGATTCCCATTCAAAACCCCATATTCTGGGTGGCTGGACTCGAGCCCTGGCGAGAGTAAACGAAGACTTCGAGCACTCTTTCTTAATTAGGGCTCGGCAGAAGAACTATACGTCACGTTTTATTGCGAAGGTGGAACCATTTCAGATACAATTTTGCGGGTGTTGCGGAACGGCTTGCGGTGTTGCACGGCGGAAGTACTGGTTGAAAGGCCGCAATCCAGGCTTCAAAGACAATGTATAGATATCTGTTGGTAGAAATATTGTGAGTGGGTGTCATAAAACCTATCCATTCAACAGCACGAGTGGCTGATTTCAAGACCACAAGCCTCAGCACATGCAACAATCTCTGAGAATAAGTGTCTTTGATTGGCTCGATCAGACGCTGTACTAGCCAATCGTTTGGTGCAGAAATTCTTATCGGAACAACCCACATGGTGTGACCAAGCCTGGTTGGCAGGCGGTATTGAAGATCCGTCCCCTGTCGACATGTCGACACCTGCATGCATGTTCCATGTCTGACACGGCGGACGCCTCCGGAAGGCGACCACACCGCATAATTATATATTCACTACAAGTTTCGGTATTCTCAATAGCGTCAGACCTGTTTATGAAAATGTTCACCTCATCGTTCAAATCGGAGGGCGATGAGTCAATCCCGCTGACGAAGATCGCTCTAGAAATCCTGAGAGCAAGGAGCATTACAGGTATTGCTGCTCAGTTCTGCACCATCGTCAACGTGCAACAGGCAGTATAAATGTTGATGATAGGCCTTCCACTTTGCTTGTAGATATTACCAGCCACCTACCTCCTTTTCTCCGAGCGCCTCAGAAGACCACAAATGCAGACAACACCTTAAACCTCCTGCCCGAGGTCCCTTATCTTCAACCGACCGTGTGCTGGGCTCCATCACTCTCCTTTCCTCCAAGCTTCTCTCAGCCAAGCGTGCACTCGTTTGTTTGCTGATGACGTCCAAGTATATCTAGTAACCGATTCTGCCGAGGTGGAAACGTGGCTCACAACTCACGCCCCAAGTGATTCAAATGCAGATGGCAAGAGATACTGGAGATTATGTGCAGGGATGGGACTATTTGAGACCACGCTTGATCTGGCGGAGGGAAACGGCGACCAAGTGGAGCCAGAGACACTGCTGGAGGTTAACGACTTATGGGAGTGTGAGAGGTTCTGTAATGATCAGTTAATTTCCTTTTTGCCAACAGCTCGCTACTATGCAAGCATCCCATTGAACACTCCTAACGGCATTGCAATTGAGGCTTTGTGTGTTCTTGACGATGGCCCACGAAAGGAGGGGATGAGTGATGTCGACAAGACTACACTCAAGAAGATGGGGAACGCGGTGATGGATTACCTTGAGATTGTCAGAGAAGAACGGGGCACTAAAAGAGCCCAGGAAATGGAGCTATCACTCTCGATTTATAGCAGGCAGCTTCCCTCCTGACCGTGCGATTCTCACCGGCCAAAGTGATGGTAGTCTCCACATCGAGAGTGCCGTTCAGGAAACTGGCAGATTACACCGAGAGCGGCAATCCAACTTTGCAAAGCGGACTTTGAAGAAAACTCGGAGGCAAAGTATAGAAGCGCTATTCCCCTCGTCAATTAAAGAGTTGTCAGCTAGAGTTTGGCCTATCGCAAAGCCAGATTATCTGGGAGAGGCCCTGTCTTTCCCCAGAAACCACACGCCTTACGGTTCACCCGTTGAATCCCCAGACCTCTCACCACTTGGAAGTGCCCACCACCGCATTCCCGGTTCTATTCCTTTTTCAGACGTCATTCCTCTCTAATTCCCCGCCGAATTCGTACATCGCACCCTCTGGAAGCACCTCAGATGACTTCATTGACGACAAATCTTGCCCCCCGTACCGTGCACTCTCAACAATGCTTCCCTCCTTATCCAGCGTGCTCTTGAAGTTGACGGAGTCTTATTTTTGAACCCAGATCTAGACGGGCTATCGGACTGGGGGCTTGCCGGCGAGTGCGCCCCGGTTTGTCATGTCAACTCTGATCCTAGTATTGCAGAACGAAGGTGCGCCGATCGGAGGAAGCAATCTCGAACACGGTCTGGAATATTAGGTTACCAGGTTGCCAGCGGGGAAGATAGCTCGAATAGTAGTTGTTCTGGTTTACGCTCGTCCCAGAGCGTGGCGTTCGACGTCTCTAAGCTGGAGGGAGGTTTTCTTAGAACTCTCTGCAAGTCCTGGCCTAAAGGGTATATCTTTGCGCACCCGGAAATGGAAAATCCTGCTGTCACAACTACACCCCCAGACGATGCCTCACCAGCGGATCATCGGAATGTAATCCCCTCGAAGCATACAAAGGCGGACGTTCTCGATACCTTTCGGAGATTCATACCAGGGAGCTGAAGTGTGGTATTCGTACCTCTTCGTGATTTTGTGGGCAAGGTTTTCGCCGTGGTGTTCTGTTGTTGGACAACCTCCAAATTCAGGGTTTTTAGGGATGATGTGGAGGGGAATTATCTAGTTGCTTTTGGAGATGCTATTATGGCGGAGGTTAGCAGGTTGCACACTGTTAGTGGTCCCGCAAACCCAACGTACCGCGCACCATATTCCCCGCTTCATCGAGTGCACACGCCAATCACTTCAATCATTTTGAGTTTTTGTAACAAAAGTTGGCAGCCGAGGTGTCTAAAGGGAAATTCATCTCCTCTATTTCGCACGAACTCCGCTCGCCTCTACACGGTACACTTGCGTCGTCCAAACTTCTACTGGAAACAGACCTTGACAACTTCCAGAGGGGCCTATTGGGCACCATGCACTCCTGCAGCCGCACACTGCTTGACACCATCAATCACATCTTAGCTTTTAGGGAGCTTAATCGTGCTTCAGGTGCAGGCCACAAGTCTGCAGCCCGGAAGGAGACTCGCGGCACAGCAGCTCCGGGAATGGTTGAATATGTCGATCTTGTAGAGCTGATAGAGGATGCTGTTGAGGCGGCATACGCAGGACAAGGTTTTGAGCCACCGGGGGGAGAGTGCAAAGAGCCAGCCGATAAGAACCGCGCTGTATCAGTTATTATCGACTTCGACCCAGAGCTTACGGATCCGAAATTCTCCGTGTTTCCAGAGGCACTCAGGAGGTTGGTGCTGAATCTCTGTGTCAATGTGTTCAAATACACTTCAAGAGGGTGGGTTGCAGTACGACTAGAGGTGAAAGAACAAGTGAGGGCCGGAATGGAGAAAAGGGGAGCAAAACTGCGGTGACCTTGACAGTAGCTGATTCTGGAGAAGGGATTAGTCGCGAATATCTGAAAAACAATCTCTTCACGCCATTTGTGCAGGAGAATCCTACCCTGTTTGGAATGGGGCTTGGTATGAGTATCGTCCGTCAGATTGTGGGTGAGCTGAATGGGTCTATCGACGTACAGTCGCAAGTTGGAGCAGGTATGGAGGTGTCGCTCGACTTGACGCTCGAATGATCTTTACCATTGTTTTCGGCAACGGATAATCGCCTCGTGCTCTTCCGCGACAGATTGCAGAAGAAGAGAGTATGCGTCGGTGGCTTTGACCAGCGGTTGGCTGAGGGAACATCTCCTGAAGCTGAAGCTCTCTGAATCGGCTATATGTCTCTCCGGAACACGCTCACTGGCATTTTGAAGATGAAGATCGTGGAAACATCGTACCAGAGTGCCACCCTGGGAGAAGTAGACTTTGCGATTGTTCTAAACGGTTTGGTTCTAAAAGAGCATATCAAAAGTCAGCACTAGACCACTGCTAAGCAAAGTCCCTCATACCTTGGGCAAGCTAACAGTGTTCCATTAGTCGTATTGTGTTACCAAGTAAGCAGAGGCGAGACACCTCCAAAGCCACAAGAAATCGATGGGTTCGTCTGCTTTGTCTCCGAACCGCATGGGCCCAGCAAACTTGCTGCTGGACTGATATACGCACTGGATCTATGGGAAACTAGGTATGTTTCAGACATGGGTGGTGGTATAGACAAAAAGTAAGAATTATGTTAATAACATTAGATTTCCACCCATATCCCCATCAACGCTGGATGTCTTTCATGGTTGCCTACAGAGATCTTCCTCCTCGCAACATCCCTTGAACTCACGGCAACCTTCTTCATCACCTCTTACCACCCTCACAAACGGAGTCTCTTCGGCAGCAGTGCATCCATCAGTCCTTATAGTCGAAGACAACATCATCAACATGATGCTCCTCTCCACCTTTGTTTCGAAGCGCGCCTACTCCTTTGAAACGGCTGTGAATGGCATGGAAGCTTATCAAGCCGTTCAGCAACGAACGGAAGGGTTTAATGTTATCCTCATGGGTCACACCGTCCTCCCTTTCACCATGCCACCATCATTAACATAGGTAGTATAGACCTGCAAATTCCAATCATGTCGGGAATTGACTCAATGATAGCGATAAGGGCTCTGGACAACGAGAGGAGGGGTAAGAAGACATGTTTGATTGTAGCCCTGACGGGACTAGGTACTGAGGGAGACCGGTTGGCGGCGGAGAGGGCAGGGATCAATAGGTATATGGTTAAATCGGTAGCTTTTGTAGTGCTGGGGAAGTTTTTGGAGGAGGTTTGTGGAGTTACTGCTGGTGTCCAAACGGGAAAGCATACACCGAAGAAAGTGGATGGCAAGTAACTAACGAGTAAATGGGCGACGACAATTAAAGGTTGACAGGTACCAAAAGGAACCGTGGGGAGTTCAGTTTGTAGCGTATCATATTTATGAAGATACTAAGCACCAAAGCTCTACTGTGAGCCTTTTATTGCTCCAATGAATTGAATTTGTAATGATGGTACGTCTTGCTAAGGGAGGTGTATGTAATAGTGTCGGACGTTAAGAACACTGGCCTGGCCCGCACATGCAAGTGACGATAATGAAAGGATCCTCTGTCCTAGCTATCACCCGTAAGTCGCTTTTTTGGTGTTTCGATTAAGTTGGCTAGTGAGTATGTACTACGCATGCCTTTCCAACTAGTAAGCTCTGTCACTAGCACAAGTATATCACATGGCACTACTTTCAAAAGCGTTCTGGAGGATTCGAAGATTGATATGGTAATTTCTACCTATAAGTTTTTTTGCAAACAATGGTGCAACAGCTGGGCGACTGGAGTAAATCAATTATAGTTTGTACTTGCCCGAGCAGGTGTTTGGTGTGGAGTAGCAATGCAAGCGCCACCGGTTAAGTAGCTTTTGGTGCTGCAAAACTATATTCTGTGTTAGTACTCCAAACCCCGGTACCAAGTACAAATTTACTAGTGCCCGCTTTTTCTTCATGGTTGTTTCATCGTTTGGGTCTCAAGCTTTGATGAGGCAGTGCTGATATGGCTTCATCAACAGCGAATCGCCCGATCCAGGATTTTAGCAATAAAACTGTGCGTGCTTCGCGCAATTCGAGCAATCGTCGGCACATCGATACCTTAGCTTCGTACGCCTTCCGCGTACCGGTTTGCATCCGGGAATCACAGCTGGTGGGCAGTCGGTACTGTCAGTGTTTAAACCGAACACTGTTAGGAGTCTAGCATGACCCTAGGAGAACCACACGTGTTGCACGTTGAGGGGGTTGTTTATGATTGGCGTTAAGCATATCATATTGCCAGGGCTGGGGAGAATTGTTGTGGGGGTTTGAGATCGGCATTAGGAATATATACATATCATACGGATGAAGCAGCTTCGTAGACAGTCTTATAGCACATCAGACACACCCATCCGTCTCGTGATACATGTTTCGTATGCACGACCACTTACCTAAAGGCAGTCATGAGGCAGTCAGTTTCCAGCAGCCAGCTGTTGGATAAAAGAAGGGAGAGAGTATCGAAAATAGTCAGTAGTTGAAACTTTCCTAGAATTGCACGAAGCACCAATCGGTTATAGCCATTACCCTTTCAAGCATTATGACAGCTGCATTTTCGGTACTAAATCTCTACCACAAGTAGAGTCAGAGCCGGAGCTAGCCTCTTGGGATTAGAGGGACCTTGATTCTTGCTCCTTCAGATAGCACCAACCATATACCATCAAAACTGCCACTAAACCCCGCTTTCTGAAGTCGACTATTGTTCAGACGCTCCCTCAAACTTGACGCCCAACAAAATCATACCCCTTCGTTAACGATGTACAATACGTCCGGAACTCCGATTACCCCCAGCAGTGCCGATACATCTGATCTGGCAGAAAGTAAAGTCCCTATCCCTAGGGTGCGTATCGCGGAACCGAGGCAAAAACTCACGGCCCATCGAGTGTCTCATGCTTGCGAGGAATGTAGACGGAGGAAGAGAAAGGTATATCACCGTACCATCTGTGTCTTGCTCTTTAGCTATCTATTATGATTTTATATCAAGCTAATCCATTTACCCACGGTGAATAGTGCGACGGGCAACGGTGCGAATCCCTCTAGATCCCGTCCATTGGGTTGGATGGCGATTTGAGGCATTCTCGGGAAATGGAACTAACACTTACGGCACATAGACCAGAGTGTGGCGATTGCAAGGCTGCCCTGTTAACCTGTCGTTATGGCGATGGAAAACGGAACTTGGCGAAGAAGTTAGTTCACACACGCACTCGAGTTCTCAGTTTCTTTCGAATTCTGAAACTAAATCTTGGCAATTAGGAAAATGAAACGTCTTGAAGATAAAGTGAAATTATATGAAAGTCTGTTTGACAAGATTCGGCCTTCTCTTGACCCCGTTGGCCAAATGGCTATTCATAATGCTATTGCTGGGGTAACGGTAGGATTTTTCTATCTCTTGGATAATTTTAAGCTTTTCATCATTCTAAGCGGAATATTTCAGGAATCGGCTGAGAATATCGATTCGCCAATAGTCATGTGGTCCCCAGATGGTGGTGCGAGTTTACTTGGCGACGGTTTATACCGGAGCCCCACTACAAAGTCAGATTCCGGCGAATCCGATGCCTCAACTGAAGAAGGCTCTTCAGGCTCCCACGATCGCCTTGTTTATGACATTAATACATCGTCAGTCAACAACCCTGTCGGCTTTATGGGCAAAGGCACGGAGGTGTCGTGGCTTCAGCATTTGAACGATAAACTTCAAGTGGATGTTCCTCCAGAGGCAAGAACTGAAGCCCAGAGTTCTCAACAAGGGGGTAGTGGGAAAAGGCGGGCTTCAGAAAGCGGCGTGATAGGTTGTGCAATCTTACTCTTTGGATTAGTCCTGGCACGTTGGGGCTAAGATATATCAAATCAGGTTCGACTTACCACCTTGACGACATGGATATCTCACTCGCCAAACCTCAGGTTGATATCTATGCTGTTCCGGAGAAGCCAATCGCCGATGGGCTCATAGACGCCTATTTTGCGACAGTCCATCCATTGTTCCCCATCATCCACAGGCCAAGCTTTATGTCGCAGTATGAGCTATTGTACCACTCAGAGGATACTTCCAGAGTGTCCGGGAAATGGCTCGCAGTATTGAACCTTGTCTTAGCAATTGGACAGCGATACTATGATATGACTGGAAGCTACCAAGGGATAGAGGCTCCACAACATCTGATATTCTTCACGAGGGCGAGGATCCTAGGAGCTTTGGATGGAGGTGTGTTATTTGGAATCGCAACTTTACACGATGTCCAGACCATGGGCTTGGTTGGAATGTATTTTCTGTCCGGAAAGCAGACAAACCGGTACGCTGTTACCTTTCATCTTATTCCTAGTTGACATTCATCCGATGTTCGAATTCTTTGCTATTTCAAGTATCATTATCGGCTGCAGTCTCTGAACCCTTTTGAACAGCTCCTGGAATGTTGTTGGTCACGCTGTTCGTCTATCCTATGGGATCGGCCTTCACCTACACAACGTCGCCTTAAGTCTAAGTGCGCTCCAGAAGGAAATGCGTATCCGTGTTTGGTACTCGGTCTATTACCTTGAAACGACCATATCTCTTACAACCGGAAGACCTTCAGCGCTTCGAGAATGTGACAACTCTGCACCCATTCCCCGGACCACAGACCGAAATCTCCAGTTTGACCGTGCACCAGACAATTATTTTTCCGCACTCATGAAATTATCCATCATCTCGGCCGAGGTCTCTAGCAAGCTGTACTCTGCTCAAAGCACGAGTATCAAACGTAATTGGGCTCAGGTCCAACATACCATGGAAAGCCTTAAGGGGAGTTTGGAGAGTTGGAAATCGAAACTGCCTGTTATTCTTAATTTTGAAACCGAACAGCCTGATAGGACCTTCATATCCCAGGTAATTCTCCCTTCGTTTCCTGCTTGCTATCGTTGACTTCCGTCGAAAAGAGAATCGACCTTTCCTTCCGATATCACAACATATTGATCCTTATATATCGGCCCTGCCTCTGTCGATTTAGAGGACGAGTATTGGAATCCAAGGATGCACAAGATTTCTTTCAGACTTCCGCAGTTACGTGCGTCCAGTCTGCTTACTTGATCATCAACATCATCGTCAACAGCGAAGAAGACATCGTCCAACACTTACGAACATTACCGTGGTGGTGCCTCTTGTATTACCTCGTTTCCGCCGTAGCAATCCTGATGCTGGAGATGGTATACCAGATCTCCCATACACCGGACTCTAAGCAAAGCAACGCCCTCTTCGAACTCTCATGCAAAACCCTTCAATGGTTAAAAGCTCTCTCAAGTACTGATCTAGCTTCGCAGAGAGCTCACTCACAGTTGTCGAAACTTATGACCCATGTAGCCACCAGCGTGGGAAAAAGGTTTGATCTCCTAGACGGCAGTGCAATGGATGATGGCTACTCCGACCAACCTTCGGACGTCTTGAATGAACATATGTGGTTGTCACAGGATTTGTCGGTGCTGATAACGGAAGACCTACATCGGAGTTCGGACGTATTATCACCGGACTGGTATGGAGACCCACATGGCGCGAAATGGTAGTTTAAACAAGCGGGATGTGATAGTAATGTTTTCAGGCTTACAATATGGTACGTATATCTGTGGAAGCATTTTTTAGGTGCATGAATTTACCAAAAAAAATTTGTTGTCTCGCGTTCGGCTGCTACGGTTCCCTTTCATAAGAAAAAACTACCACTTGATCCGCAAGTGGTTGAGGTGTCGGATTACGTATACTGAGGCCAGATTACGGTGGATTATCACTCAATCGATTTTGTTTTATTTGGTCGAAAAAATGAAAGACTCTATTTGCATTAGCAGATTTCACAGCCGAAATGAACATCTTGCGAAATACCATATCTGGGCGAGCTTTGCTCTCGTTCCGGTGCTTTTTGGGGAGAAACCTGTCAATTGATTCATGTTAGCTCACTCGGATTTTCTGTACGATTAGCAAACTTCTTTTGATATGATACAAGGCAAGACAATCAAAAGTGGATTTGCTCTTGTTGGGGAACACTTGTATCTGTAAAGAGTTGAGTCCCTGAACTGTGTCAAGAAATCAACAACTTCGTAGTTTTTCACCGTGTGGGGGGCCCAGGCACTTTGATGTCGTGCCAGGAGAGTCGGAGACGATCACATCAACCACAAACACGAGAGATTGAAGGCCGAAGACTGGGGCTATACTCTAAGAAATATGGAATAAATGATGATTTCCAAAGTTGTGCAAATCCTTCACAGAATTTCCCTGCGGTCTTTGGTTTGGGCTTCATGTGATTTCGGCCGCTGTACAACTGTACAGTTTGTTGCCATTCATTGCCGTCAATAACAGTTGCATCATCAAGACACTCCTGTTTATACCCGATAATTGGAGTATCCATTATTTGAATGATTGTGGATAATCGATATACTGAGAGGATGTCGAGGCGATGTTTTGAGACGCTTAACGGAAATGTGCGTCCAAAGGTATATATACCTACCTAATAAGAACGTCAATGGGCCTTTAAGGAGGGTACTGTTTTGGGATATATGTGCGCTTAGCGGAGAAGTTCCATCCTAGAACCACGTGCGTTTATGGGCAGGGTGCGCAATAAGCAGGAGAGGAAGATGGCTTCTTATCCCTACAGTCCAGCTTGGGGTGCTACGTTATTGGCCAATCAATCATATAATTACGTTATGCAACTTAAACCTGCACATCAGCCTAACGGTTGGAGAGCCCGATTGTATTCCCGCAGCCAGAGGCAAACTACAACAAATCCGCCATAGGGGACAGTAAGCTGATAAGGGTCGGACCGCACGGATCACAATTGGTAGTGGCACCCCCCGAGAGGACATGATGAACAGAGCTTGAGGAATTCAAGTTCTGGTATCTAACATGAGACTTATATAAAAGGTTACTTGAATATATTTATAACAATCGCAAATTTTAGAACAGTTCTTAACTCACGAATGCAAACATATACCGAACAACCAAGCCTTATACCGAGCAACCAAGCCTGTTTCTCCAGCGTGCGACCCATAATGGATTGTACTATTAATGTTGATTCCACACCAGCACTTCGGGATGTGTAGCTTCTCGCATAATCTTCTGCATGGCTTCCCAGATCCATGGTTTCCTTCTATTGCGGGGGTAGTGATAAGAAGATTATATTTCAGGCGGTCCTAGGTGCGCCCCAATTGGATGATCAAGAAAGAGACCAGTTGATTCGTATTCGCTCACTTGCGCATGTGCAAACTCTCTTCGTATGGAAACGTGATATGTGGGTATCCAAGAGACTTGGACCCGGCAAGCTTCCGATCTATCCTGTTGGCTATGCTGCGTATATCCTGCCCGGGAATCTGCCGCGCAGGCAGCACTTGGGATGAAGCAGTCCGTGCCTTTCTGTAGATACCTCTTTATCGTAATTCTGAACTACAGACATTTGCATAGAAACACGAAGCAGAGCCAATCACTACGGTGTCTACCTTGAATACCCAGTTTCCCAAGTCCGTCTTCCAGCAGCCCCTGCTACCGAAGCCATAATTCAGCAAGTACTCATAGAGCTTGATGGCGCGCACCTTCCAAAACACAGAGAGAAAATAGCGGACCCTGATAGTGCATTTCAGCGAGCACAGGGATTTGCCTTTGCAATGGCTTTGTAACTGTTGAGATCCAAAGAAGTGAGAAGGGGCAAAGGTGGACCTATGCGTGTGACCTATTCATGTGACCTATGCGTGTGGGCACTTTGGAAAGCCCAAGAATCTGCGGGCTTTAAGTGCCAACGCTGCGGGGAAGGAGATTTACAAGGAATTGAACGGGGTCGGTGATAACGGGATACCCAGGAGCGGGACTGGATTGCGAATTATCGAAGAAATTAATGCAAGGCTTAGGGACATCAGGCTACGGTGTGTACACGGGGTCAGCTTAGACATTAGAATAGAATTCGTGTTTATGAGAGTCACCACTCTGAGTTGTCCCGAGCGCTGCCTGTGCAGCAGAATCTTGGGCAGGATATACGCAGGATAGCGAGCAGGATAGCGAGCAGGATAGCGAGCAGGATAGCGAGCAGGATAGACCGGAAGCTTGCCGCTTAGAGCACGGGGAAGCACTGATTGGTTATTATTATTACCCCTCTTTCCCAAACGGCCGTAGAAGTTTTTCTCAGAAACACAGGTACTCACTCGACCATAGTAATTTTAATGAGTCGATCGTGTCAATAAAGATGACGTGTATTGACAGAGATATAGGAAAGAATTGCATTTAATATGATGACGGATAAGGGCACTTTTTTAGGTGGAGTAGGTTGGTGAGGACACTTAATATATCGCTTCAGACTCTAGAGCACAAGGCACAAGGCAACTCAAAAACTTCTCAGCATCGCTTGCAGGTAAGCAGCTTTACTCCTCGACTTCTTCTCGCTTTCATCCCTTCAAAACCAACAGCTCTTTCTCTTCTTTTCTTTCAACTCCCCAATTTCTTCAATCATCTCTCGATCTTCACCTGCTTCTTCTATCCAAATTCGAGAACCCTTTTTCTTTTCGCTTGTTCGAGGATCTCTTCGCCTCGTTCCTAGGCTCGCCAGCACCACATAATGTACCAAATCGAAGAACCAACAATATACAAGACGATTATCTACATAACTCGCCAAGATGGACAAGATCGATGACCTAAACTCTAAGGAAGTCCCAGGGTTTTACAGGGGCTGCTCGTCGACGGGATCCGTACCCCAGTCATAATGGAATCCGTGCAGTCCTACGCTGAAGGAAGAAATCTTGACATTTGAGCATCAACTGGTGGACCTGGAGAAACTAAAGCGAGAACTTCGAGTGACCACCTATGATCCAGTGAAACAGGCATCTACGGCTGATGGATCATAGCGGGGCACTCCGGCAACATTACTTCACACATTCTCCAATTACGAGAACGTGTGAAGTTCCTATAACGTGAAGGCTCGTGCTCGAGTACCTTGCCATGACACAGACGCCTGATCGAGGTTAACCAGTGCAGACACAAGGATACCGATTTTTTCCCAGGTGGCGCCCAACCACTTCTACCGGCTTTTCAATCACGATGACGGCCTCGTCCAGGCTGTAAAGGATATTCTGAACGACAGCAGTTTCGTGTTGTTTTCGCCGTGTCCGCGCTATGGTGGAGCCAATACCCACGGTTCCATGACTGCAGCTCGCGCTTTGCAATGGGTCTTATTCCCTGGTGTCTTCTTTTGTGTCGTACCGTCTGTTGGTTATACATTTGTGTTCTTGACATGATTGGTGGGTAAGTCAAGAGAACTTTCTTTCAGCAGTGTCTCTACAAGCTTTACAGAAATAGGAACTGGTACGAAGTTGCTGGCTAAAGTGTACTAAAATGGCAAATAATAACTGTTTAATCTCAACTAGTAATTCAAAAAACTGAGGCATAGGTTTTCCAAGGTTTATCACGATATCACACAGCTGACCGAGTGCTAGCCACGTATACCCAAATACTTGCCTACTTATTGAAGAATCAAAGAAACCAAGGCTCGTGGAGAGTCCTAGTTGCCCCGGCCCCAAATGGATATAAACAGCGGACCCTGTAAATAACAATCAGTCCTCTGGAGTGTCATCAATACAGTCTTCAATGTCCCCATGATCTACCGCAGCAGCTTCATCACCATCCGCCTCCCATCTTCGCTCAAGTTCCGGTCTGGGTTCTGACGCCCTGCACAAGGTATCATTACCACTCCTCGGATATGAGATTATTCATCACATATCACTCACCATATCAGATATGTCTCGGACTCGTACACAATACTACAGCCATGGTCACGGTTCCATGACAAGAGATTGGGTCTTCCTTCTCTCTTTGTCTTACTCTATTCTCCCTGCTGTCATCCTCTGACTCGTAAAGACAGAAACGGGCAGACATGAAAGTCAAATAGGACATCTCAGATAGGTCTAGCCCCGTTCCATCACATCACCACTACCAATAACCTCCTACATAATCTAAGCAACGTGATCTAACACCTTGGAACCTCACCAACTAACGTAACTTGCTTCCTGCTTCATATACAGCCTAAGGCAAAGAACTTAGTAGTTATGGAGTCAGTACAGTTCTATACCGATGAGCTTAAGGAAGAAACCTCAAAAACTGAGCGCTACAATATATTGCCAAGCGCATCGATTAGTGGAGCATGACATTGCTCTAGGCTAGATGGTGGGGAAGCTAGGTTCTCCACAAATAGCTTGACAAATGTTAAATATACACCCCAAGGTCGTCGTGGGAATGTGCATATGCTTTCTCAGCATGTTTGGACTAACGATAGTCTACACCTTTCTAGTCCATCGAGACAGTTGGGAAATGGCGAAAAAAAAGGGCTGCAAAGAGTAAGTGAAAGTTGATATTAGATACCTGGTGGCTTAGTTTGTGTGTTTTCTATCTTCGTGGGTGGTGGTTGCAATGATGTCAAGATAAAACTACGACAGTTAAAGGGGACGTGACTAATAGTATCAATTCAATACTTATGCCTTACTTTAGAGGTCATTGGAGATGTATGAGAAGAAGATAGGAAGAAATATGAGGGTTTATTTGCTCTGAAAGCTCCGGAGAGGTAGGCGATGATCGATGAGGCTCTGCGAATGAGAGAATCGCGGGAAACGAGAGCTTTATCGAATCTCTGTGTCTTGGCTAACCTAATCTCATTATCGTCATCGCGTCATCTCTCGCTTCTCAGTGTCCGAGACTATTATCTCTCCATCTATGCTCTCTCCATCCATCTTGCGACACCGGCCAACCCACCGCACGTATCACACAATGCGCAAGCCCTCCCGCCGGCGTAAACTTAGCAGCAGTCCCCAACAAAGGTGAATACGTACCTTCCTTCGCCCAGCCGTGACCCTCCCCAAGCTTTTAGTGACCTAGATCCCGAAGCTGACAAGTTAGTATGCTCGATAAGCTATAACTAGGCCTTCCTACGTCGATAGCGCCCGAAGATTCCGAAGACTCGAGGTGCTTAGGCACCGCGACATGAACTTCCGCTTGGCCGATCAGCTGCGCGGCCAGGGACTGAAGCTACGGGTCTCTTTCTTTGACGCCGAAAGCTAGTCCACCGACGGTGTTCCTAAGCATCTCAAGACCAAGCACACGAAACAACGATTCGCAACGGGGCGTAAGATGTGGGGGGTATTACCGTGCTGCAGCAAGACGATTGCGCAGTCGATAAATGAACATTTCGGGGGTGGCAAGAGTTTCGAAAGGTTGAATGGTAAGAACTGAATGTTCTCTATACCTCGGCCGCTGTTGGGAAGGCCGGCCCGGCCCGGATAGAACTCTTACTGACAAGCAGGAATAGCTGTCTCCAAATACCTCTCGGCAATCCGTCTTGATACCAGAGATTCTGCGCCGCGCATTATCCAGTGCCAATTTCGAGAAGCATGCAAATTCGCGGGTATCTGCGGCTAGATCTACGGGGTGGAGGGGCGACAGGAGGTGAAGCAATGTGACAGTCCAAGAAGTGGATGCTGTGGACTTGGAGATATTTGTTTTGCAAAGTACGGACATGAGGATACTAAGTATTTTTTATTTTTGCAAAATTGGAGTTTGTTAAATAACATTCAAAGCTACTTTTTTAAGCCACAAATTTCCAATAAGTATAAAACCCAGTCTCTCGAATCGGTTTGCGCAGTGAAAATGTACTACACATGAAAATTTCAGGAAATGTGAATTGTAAGCGAGCAACCTGGCAGTGCGTTCGCCTCCAGCAAGCAGCTTGCAAGCGACGAGAGATCTTGGAACCGAGAGCACCTAGCAGATGTACGAGAATCAAACATCCTCAAAACATCCTGGTATTTTCCTGCACTACCGTGAAGACATAATTTCGTAAACTAGCCCTTCCTAAGGCAGTGCAACGGTGTTACAGTCTGGGCACGAAATCAATGAAGACACCATCGTGGCGGCTCTATAGCTACCGTTCACTGCTGAACAACAATTGAACCCTAGAGTTCCGAGATAAAGAGTCCCGCCATATAATCTTGCAATTTCCGGGGGTAAAGCGTTAAAGGGGCCCCTCAGATGTTTTTAAGTTTCCGCGTGAAGAGCCCAAGCTCTGGAAAGGGCATCATGGCTTTCAACTGCTCGTTAAACGGTTAGCAGTACCCAAAGTGGAAACACTCTGAAGATCCAGCGCTGTCATTATCATCCATGGCATCTGTAGGCATGACCTCTTCGCAAATGGTGTCTCGAACATGGTATACCATACTCCGAGATTAAGGTAACCGAGCTAGAGGTCCCATTCACCGGTCGGCACCTCGATTATCATCATCCGAGACCATCAACCATCGTTCGGCCATCCCCTCACTCAATTCCTCCATCGTCAGCAGCAATTCGCCCCGCGAAGCCGGAACGCCAACTCCACACGCTGAGGTCACCGCCGCTATCATCAAACGACTCCAGCTTTCTCAGCGAGCACTGCCAAACCGCTCACGTGCATTCCTCGATATCACTCCAGTAGCATCAGGAACACATCGTGGGTCTAACAACCCAACCACGGTACCACTCCCGTGTTAGCAGTAAGTTAACTCTCGCTCTCCTCCAGTTCTAGTCCGTACATGAGAACCCTTCGGGCGCAAGCTCAGTACACAAACTTGCTTGATCACTTACTGATGGCGACACTAGTTTCGTTTCCTACTTGCGATTGCTTAACGGGAAGACCCTGCGACGGCAGTCGTACGCTCTCCATCAAGCCGGCCCGTCTCCAGACCCATGGATTCAATCCACTGCAGCATTGTGAGTTCCAATCGTCAAAGGATGCCGTGTACTCTAGGGGCACGGAGTACATGGTGGATATGGTATATACGCTAACCCAATGAGGTATAGCTTCTGCGTTTCAGGGAATTGCCAGTTGAAGTAGGCCGTCGCATAGAGGGGGGAAGACATGAAGTCCATGAAGTGACACTTCACGGCAAGCACTATGCAGCAAAATTCTTCCACGAGAAAGGTGATCGAGACGAAAAATACTGTAAGCACATGCATATTGTTAGGACTCTGGACGAAAGGGCACGTTCGTTGGAGGCCGAGATAAAGTTGAAAGAACGTGAGCGGGATGCACACGGACAGATATCGTACGCGCAGGTACGGGAATATCAGGCAAAGGTGTTGAGACTAGAGATGCTGTTGCATCGTCATTCCATCGGGAGGGTTTTCGAGTATTCCGACAATGGCCCCCATTGTATTGTTCTCCAACTGGAGGGGAAAAGTATGGAGAAGCAATTGACATCCGGATCCGCCAAACTCCCATCAGGCTTCGAAGTTTTGGAATGTGCTCGTCAGTTGATTGGTGCCCTATCCTGTATCCATAATGCGGGGTTCCACCACAACGATCTTAATACAGACAACATCTTGCAAAAGCGTGAGGGCGGCGGATATGTCATAACTGACTTCGGTGAGTCTGAGGTGAGTGGTTCGGGGGTTTGCAAGGACCGACATTATAGCCAATATTCCCCTCCGGATCGAAACAGAGATTGCCGTGGTAGTTTTGACGTTGCAAGTCTTGCCAGTGTCTTCGTCGAACTGTTTGTATGGGGGATGCTCGGTGGCAACGACCCAGTTGGAGTCCTTCAGCAGTTCCGGAGAGAAAGAGGAAACGATCAATATGAACACCAGCGGGACCTTTCTGATATGACGGAACGATTTTATATCAATGCCGAGAAATTAAGTCCTTCTGTCAAGACGAGGCTCAGTTGGCTAGAAAAGGAGATTCCAGAGGTTGTTAAGGTGTTGGAGGAAATGCTTCATGTCGACCCAGATAAGAGACCAACGGCAAGTGAGGCGTTCGTATCGTTTGACAAAGCAATCAGACAGCTCTTTCCTCCCCAGTATCGTTCGAATGGTTTGACATTGCTGGCATGTTAGTATTACCTTGTACACTCTCCATAACAATACTGACTTGTGCCAGCGAGGAGTCTCAGAGTCTCGTAATACCCCTTTCTCCGTCTCTCGCAGGATGGGACTGTCAAACCTAAGAGCCACCATGTCTCAGTTATAGAGCAAGTGCCAGTAGCAGCCTCTAGATTCGAGGGGGGGACCTGCGGAATTTCACTAACCGGGTACACCGATATATATAGAGGTTGGATATAAAGACTTCGCTTCCGTTTTTCCTTTCTGCGGCTCGAAACGAAGCGATGGGGAGGCAAGGGATGTATCCAGTTTGTAAATTTTGCGTTTTTAAAGCGTGTTGTATAATTGTTGTGATGGTTTGCTTTCTTTGTCTTGCCTGAGGAACCGATAAAAGCAACAGGATGTCCGAAACTTCTATGAGGGAAATGGTGCCCGGGTAGTTGCTGTAGTTCGTTTAACGTTGGCTATGTGCTCGAATTCGTTATATTCCTTCTAAAGGCCCCCACAACAACAGTCATGTGGCAAGCGGGCGATAGTGTGTCCGTATATGGGAAGCCGATTCCTGGAAAATAGCTGCGAGGCTGTTGAGCCCACCCCCCAGAAGGTCGCGAGATATCGGAGCTGTGACGTCTTAATGATGACAACCTGGTTGCGCTTTGCAATGGGCGAAGTAAGGATTTAAGAGTCATGCCAACAGTTTAGCCAGGTATTAATTCGAACCAGTAATTCACTGTCCTGTTTGTTCCCGGTTTGTAAGCCGCACTCTAAAGGACCGAGGGATGACGGAGGAATCCTTGTACCATGCCCTGGAGTGGTTGTTTGTGGCCCCTCGTTTTTCAATAAATTGGCTTAGCAATTTCCGCAGTTATATTGCCTCATATGAGATCCCAGGAAATCGACTATTGCATCAATCAAGTACCACGACTTGTACTTATGAGCCTGGTGTAAACCGTGATTCGATAATAGTTCTGTTTCTGTTGCAGTTCCTGAATTGTAGTCCACGAGTGGGGAGGGAAGGTCTCGGAGAGTAGCCACTCGCGGGTATCTGCTTCCATTTTCGATAGACCACTAAGAGATGTTCCACAGTAGACAGATGCCCACTAGCTATTCCTTTAATATCGTTCTCGAGTGCCTGAGGTCCCTGCTGTATAGACAGTGAAGGCCTGTCGGAATCTCAGAGGGGAATACATAAGTATTCGCAATCCTAAAGCCACTAACCGATATCTGCACAATTGTGGTATATCACTAAACGGGTCGACTAGGAAGACTGCGAGTTTGGGGGCCTCGAAACAGATGGTTTGACATCGATGTGTTTGTAGAATTTCCTCGTATCCGCTATGAGATGTGGGCGCAAACATTATACTCCAAATGTGATCTTTCTGCTTCGCACCTCTATAAACGTTAGTACGCGCCCACAATTTAAGGCAGTGGAAAGAACATACCGATAGTCTGATTGTTGGCCCTGGACACTCTCCTCGACTGTCTTTTGATTGTACTGGTTACTGTGGTACGGGCACCGCCAGCTGCTAACGGAGAATCTTCCTATCAAATAATCGTCGTTACTGACGGCCTTTGGATTAGTCCGGATGAAGAGTGGTGAACATTATTGTGACGTTTGATCCAAGGTGATGAGTTTAATCCAAGGTGATGAGTTTGATCCAAGGTGATGAGTTTGTACTCGCAAGATTGGTGATCGAATAAAGGATGATAGGTGTGCTGGCAGCCTGGAACTGTTCAGACGCTAGCCTTCCTGTGCTGGTAGGATGTTTAGCGGAACCTCCCTCAAATGTCATCTCAATCTTCCGTGGTAAAGACGCAGAGTTCATGAATTACTTACCGAGGAATCCGAAGATGGAACATGCTCGCAACAAATATAGCCAGCCCCGAGCTCGCCTAACAATGCTGCGCATACTAAAGATACTAGCATGAGACATCGTGAAGAGCTATCATTACGAATCGTGCCGCGTTATTATCGACACCATGAGGCAAACTACCTCTAGCGGTAGAGGATGACGATGTTAGGCAAGATTCGATTGTTTTTAAACGTTGCTGCGAGATTTGGTGGATCAACACTAAGATTAGAATCCTATTAGGACCAGATGGAAAGGGGATGAGGGAGAGTGCGCAATGTGCACGTATGGAAAGACGTATTGAATAGTTCGTGTAGATATAGAGATTGGGCTCTAGGTAAATGCTCGAGAATTCGTGTCGAGGTACAGGTGAGGAAACAGTCCACAACAGCGAATCTCACTGGTAAGGACAGGTGGTTCATTTCGTTGGTGTAAATCGATCTAGCAAACCCCCGCCTTCAGTTCTTACTCTACGGTGCAACAAGTATTTGGACACGTGATAAGCGCCCGGAGTGGGTCACGTGTCCGAATACTTGGTGAACCTACGAGTACAACCTAGCATTCGCAACTAAATACAATCTTGGTCATACTCTGAAACCCGTACTGGGCTTGCTAGAGCTGGGGTTCTGAACCTGTCTGAGCTTCACAAGTGCTACAAAAAGGTATCATTAAGTACAGTGATCGACCTTCGGATGACGAATACCGTCCGTTGACGAATGCCATACAAAAGTACAGTTGGGTGAATCTGTTGTCACGACTGTAGCCGCCAACAGGATCAGATCCGTCAGGTGGGGGCGAAGATCGGTATGAGGCAACGTACGTTGCAGGTTGGGGGCCAGTGGTGAAGACGCACCTCATGCGAGGCGCCCCGCTAGCGGCTTGTTAGGTACATAGGTGTGGGCGCTGGGCGTGCCCACGCTCCTAATAAGGCGCCTGGCTGTGTGCATGAGGTGTGAAGACGGGAGCTAAGCTTCTTGGCACAGTCCATCCTTTCGTGGAGTCTTCCAGAGCGAGCTTTGATTGGATCGCTCGGATACCAGTACTACGGCCATGCAATTTCTTGGAGCAGAGCGCGAACCCCCAACGAAAAGTGAATATGTAGCTTTCCTTCGTCCTGCCATCCCCTCTTGATGGCTTAGACCTGAAGCTAACAAACTTGTATATTTCAGGTGCCCTTCCAATGTCGCTGGTATGCGAAGACCTAAGCTACTCTGGCGGTGTCGATATCGAACCTCTATACTACCTATCAGTCGCAGTCCGAAGCTGCGGAGCTCTTTCTTCGGCACTACAAACTAGTCCACCGATAATATCCTAAGCATTTCAAGACCCGAAACAACGATTCACAACGGGGCTTAAGATGTGGGATAATGTCGATTTGGGCTCTGCACGTTTTTGCTGCAGCGAGATAATTGCGCGGTCGGCAAACGAGCATTCCGGGAGAGCGGTGGTGGTTCCGCAAGGTTGAATCTAGCGTGGATGATGAGAACTGGACGTTCGTTAAGTCTGCCCCAAGATCTATTATGGTAGCAAAGACAACAGGGGGCGAAGCAATATGGCAGTCCGAGAAGCAAAGCCAGATATGCGTTTGTGTGCAACATTATTATCAGTTTCTAGGCCGCAACATATCTATATTCATCTACAAGCTTCACAATTTCAGGCCCTAGCAGAACCAGACCGCTCGATCTTCGGTCTTATACGACGCGAACAATAGCCTACATGTAGCTACAGGTTGTCTACACTTTGGCCTGGGCCATTGTGAACATTCGGTGGGATACCAAGCTGTAGGGGTTACTTTGGTCAACACCAGTTGTAGCACGGGGTTCATATGTAATTCCTTGGGTTAGTTGCTCTAGGTAGTATTGTGTATCATCCGAGCGTACTTGTACCTAGGCTCTTATTATAGAGCCCGCTTAGAGCGAGCAGGTTGACGTTTATTATTGGATCACGGCCAAAGACAAGTGAAGTGAATTCTGCTTACTCCGCAAACCTCGCCCTCTTATACCCGCCCTATCTACCTCGGAGTAATCAGTTCTCCTGTGCTCTTCTTCCCAATGCCCCTATTCGTCTCACAACTAACGGTCCTGTATCTTATGTCTAGCTTCTCCATTGTTAATACTAGTACCCAAGTCCAAGCTCCGCGTATGTCTTTCGCTCCCAATCCGACAGTTAAGTTGCTAACTATCATTAATTATAAGCTTGTTTTAGTGGATATATATGTATAAATTACAGTATAAAAGTCGGTGAAGCCTATTGGTCTTTGTGAGCTTGCTGGGGAATTAGTACTTAGTAAGAATGAGAATGATGTGCAATAATGACAGAGCCGCAGTATGTGACTCGCTGCCGTGCCTCTATGTGCTCTGGTTATACGGATATTTTATACCGGACAGCACTCGAGTAAGGGATCGATGATGACCCACTTTGATGCATCGCCAGCAATCCACAAAACGACCATCTGTCCTAGCTAACTATCGCAGAGTATTCAATAGGATCGTAGGAGATCCTGGGATTTGAGGGGATTCTGCGAATTCGGCGGGGCGAGCCTCTCATCCAGAATATCTCTTATCGACGAACCTCAACCTTCGGCCACCGATTGCTACGTTTCGGAACTACCAATGCCAACTCTATCTCGCCTACAAACCCGTACTCTACTCTCCGCGGAGCAACAATGGCAATTGAGTCGTCATCTCGCTGGGAACCTTTAATTCAGCCATGGCATCTCTTCTCGTTTTCGACACCGCCTACCCAGAAATAAACGAACATCATGATGCCACGAACTGCCCAATCGCCAGTTTTCCTAAGCGCATCCTAGAAAGTTGGTACATTCTCTGCTCCCGACTGTCTACTCTATACTATCTTATCTCCTCAATTTGAAACTCAGGTAATTATTCAGTCTCAACTAGCAGGAAAAGAATATAGGGCGCCGGGCGACCATTGATCATGGGTGTAGGCAAACCTCGGTGCTACGTTTTATCCTCGTCATGGGAGCAGCTATTGAAACTCTACGGTTGCCCTGATTGTAATCTCAGAGTTCTCTAAAGCACCTAGTCTTAGTCGAAAGCCGGAATAGAGCTATAGACCGTCGCAAATTAAGGCTGAGGGATATTATATTCAACCAGGATTGAGGACGAGATTTGTAGTAATGTACCCCCATCCTCGGTTATCTACAATTGCTGATTCATACTATAAGAGTAGGGTTCAATAATTATAACAGGTGTCACCGAATACCTCATCATCTAGGGCCTCATACTTGCCCATAGCTGCTGGATGCCTAAGTCAACCCCCCCCCCCTCCCCCCCCAGCAGATGACTGCACCTACGCACCTACTCCAAACCTGTAAAACGATAAGTCTCTAGTGCGGTCATCTTTCACAGCATATCGGTCCCGCAAACGCCTCCACAGCAGCAAACCACATCCACGTCATCTCTGCCGAAAACCTCATCACCACCTCAGTGGCACCCCACAAGATTCCTTACAAATCCATCCTTATCGTCTCGATGCTCGAAATGGCCTCTTTTTGCAAGGGGAGTTGCGATTGATGTAGTTTGTATTCACCTTCTCAATCAATTAGTCGCGGGTAGGGTGGTTAATCACAGAGTGAATGCAACACAGTTACCCTTGAACTAGACTAGAACCTTTTATTATAGCTTAGGGGTTCGTCTGTGCGGACACGGTTTTGTGGAGCTATTAGGCTTAGGGAAACTAGGTGTATAGTAGGAAACACGAATTTGAATTAATGGAACTTTGCTACGGGCAATTGTGTACCATGTATTCACTTGCGAAATCCATATCTAGGAGGAACCATTGACCTTTCCGCCGGCGGGTATTGTGGGAAAACGAGGTCGTACTGCAAACATTGACCGTGAGCTCCAAGCAGTGATCTCGACGGGATGTAACATGTTCTAGACGATGTATAGACTACTTGGTAAAGTACTTACTGTTGAAAGAAAGGGAGGTTTTAATAAACGTGGTCGATCCGTATTAAAGTGCTATCAATTTTGCAAGCGTTCTCGGACGGTTGACAGAATTGCTGGCACTTTAAGACTGATAGGAAACGTTGGAAAAACTCCTATTTCTTACAACTGTACTAAGTACTTAACCACCGTTGCCTCACCCATGCACCTCATACACTCTCCCTTCTCCGTCCCTTGATTCGAGAGGTCCCTCAAGACCATGCAGGCTCTAAATATTTAAGTGGTCAAAATCACTGAAACAGTATTGGCGGATCTGCACTTGACCTAGTTATCGTGACCGATCATATTGCGCCCGCCATGGTAAAGTAAACTCCCTCAACTCTAGCCTCCGTTTCGTCCTCCCATAAGCACAGTTAAAAGAATCGGAGCGTTAAGCCTAGTCAGGTATATTTTTGCGACGCGAAGGCTTGTGATGGCTTCTAGATGTGATAATCGAATAGACTCTGTGCGTAAGCTGCTGTCTTTACCCCACCGATCGCGAACTTCACTGCCACAAGAGGTCAAGCGCTCAATTTCACTGCCGCTTAAGCTCTTTTAGAGGACGAACGGTGTCTAAAGCAGTATGGTATCCGTCGGGAGATCCTCCCGCCTGACATCTTCTCCAGGTAGTTCTTTTTATGGCTCGAGTAAATACAAACGTTTATAATCAGCTATTTTCGCTTCTTTTTTTTTCGCTATTGGTGCTGAAGAATGTGGAATGCACACTTGGACTGATATCGCTGGTTGTATACGGCCTTAAAGCGAGTCGATGCTAATAAGTGCCCATATACCTAACAAATGCATTCATATCAGACAAATAGCACTTCTGTCAAGATGTGCTGAAATATCAAGTTGAGAATCGCATATGCGGTCCGTGCAAAGATCCCTCTGAACAAAGTGGTCCTGCAGCCACGAGGTTTCGTTTTTCTCTCCGTACGTCCTAAATCCAGACCGGCAGTAGGCTGCAGCATTGCAGATTGCATTAACGGGTAGGCGATGTTCCGTACGCACATAGCATAGGACCAGTACCGAGTTCAAGTAACAGGTGCATCTATAGCCAGTTGCATCCTGCAGAACTACTGCTAGCCAAAATCCGAGACGCAAAAGAAAATTGGGGCCGTGGGGTAATGGTACTCTCCACCATTTACCTATCACCGACTTCATAAACGCAACTTTCTGTATGGCTTCCAAAATTCTAGAGCAAGTCTTCATCCAGTTCACTGGGAAGATCAGGAAGCACAATCCGCCGTCGCGTTGGCGCTGGTTTGGTGGACAAGACGCGCATGTTGAATTGTAGCTTATTGGCGAAAGTAGTGTTGATCGGAGAGTGGGTTAACGCTAATGGGTGCAGACTAATTTGTAGGTCTGTGCTGAGTAGTTATTGTTGTGAGGATGGTGCGAAGTTTCGTAATTTGCTAAATGGAAGGGGGAAGGGAGGCAGGGAGAGCCAGGAGCCGCAAGTGTCACCTTGTCCCATCATAGTCGATCACCACATGATATCACCAACCTCATCCGCGGCGGTCGAGCGGTCCACCACTATGTCATACTACCGGTCATACGATGTCACCTAGGCTTTTAAGCCCAATCAGATGATTGATGAACATGAGGTGGACGTGGATTGGAGACGCGCTAAGGAAGGAGATGCATCGATGTTTCTGAGGATTCGAGGGGGTTAAGGGAATGGGCTTCGGTCTCCAGCTTTGTTTGATTTGGCCTGAGTACTGTGTTGCAGCTTGCATGTAGCTCGTCAGGAGCTTGTGGACGAACTGTTGCAATGCCATCAGGCTGGGGAATTTCACAAGCCGTCCTCAAGACTGAAGATTGATGTGAATAAGAGCATGCCGCTGACTCGATAATATCTCACCGACATAGAGCTTCGGCAAGCCAACATGCTACGAGGCCTATCAGTAAAGAAGGCTTGATGAATCCTGAGCGTGAACTTACGCTGCGATAAGTATGTGGGAATGTAACAAATCAATGGAAGCATCATTGGGCAGTAATTATCTTGGGGGTACTCGTGAGACAGCGGAAAGTTTGAAGGATTTCAAGGACCCACGATTCCCCCCAAAGTCTCTACCCGATGGTTGCGCACGCCTATTTCTCGACCCACCATTCTAGCATTCAAGTCGAGAATATTGTTGATTATAGAGGATAGTACTCGTGGCTAACTATAACCGTTCGCGATCGGTCGTGATATTGCTGTTTAGAAAACGAGCCTTTAAAGAGTGCACCCTTCAAAACCGCCGAGAGAATGGCCATGGCACATGGAGTACATATTGCTTTTTTTTCGGATCGCCGTAGAATTGTTGATATGTCCCTGAACTACCTACCATGCACCGCCATCACCGCCTTTATCATTCAACCTCTTATATGTTTTTCGTTCGATATCATGGCTCTCTCATCCGATCCCCTATCGGCCCAAGAAGCAATAACACCTCGCACTTCTTTCCATCCCTGAGGCTGGGAAGGTGACCATTCTACGCCCACTGTTTATCGCCTTCGCCCCTCCCCGCTTCCCGCTACCACCGGCTCATGACACTCTTGTTCTCCTCGTTCTCTTACCTCCCACCCATCTCGCCCTCTTTCTCACCTCCCACCCATCTCGCCCTCTTCCCATAGAGCTAACCAGTCTGTGGATCAATAGCTCAATCGTACAACAAACAAGTCCGTCGAAGTTTCTCTCCCATGATGGTCTCACTGTCCGGCACGGACTTTAACCTACGCTTCATTGCTTCGGCACCAACAGCAGCAACGCCTTTATAGAGATGACTCATGCCGAACGAGCCCACACCCGAGCGAGCGCTCTAACAAAATCCACAGACCGATCCATGAATTACTGTCTCTTATTAGGGGCTTACTCGATGCTTCCAATGTTCTAAGCTGCCCCAGTGCACGTGGCTTAGAATTTCACGCCCCAAATTCGCTTTCTTCACTAGCTCACAGCAGCCGTTTGCGACGGAACTGAATATAATGGGCAGTTCCTGTTAACCCTTCTGAGCCTCGGGGACTATACCTACCTCCGGTAGTCCCAAGGAGCCGTAGAGGCCAATGAGAGCTTTATGATGGGCTGTTATAACAACTCGGATGCTTCCTTTTAGACGTACTGCCTTAGGGTGCCGGGCGCTCGAGTTTCACTGACATGTTGGGCTCTAACATAACGTCCAGTACTGACTTTGAAAGAGGTTCGTCTCTCAATTTTGGTTGCGTTACAGTTTGTGTAGCTTCGTACCTGGTCGTGGACTTGCTGGCACCGTGGTAAAAAGATTCATATCAATTGGGTTGACTGGTCATTGGAAAAAGAGGAAAAGATACCTTGCATTGTTGAGCCTGAGTCTCACTCTTCAGTTTTCCTCCACGATTATAAAGAGGCTATCCTCACCTGGCGAACACAAGAGGCAAAAGCGATATTAACCTCGGTCTTCTGACAGTTTGTAAGCAAGCGAATCTTAAGCTCCATGGTTAATCTTGCCTAGAAATACTCTGTCGAAGATTATATATTCGAGTGCTGGCGACCGGCAAGTGCAGTGTTGCCCAATGGAACGTGCTACAACACCTCGATTTATGGATTTTGTCTCCGGTTCTTTCCTATCACCCTGGTCATCTGGTTTCGTCGAAGTTTAGGCTAGGTACATTGAAATTCTTCCCTATACTAGAGCCAGGAACAATATCCGGACAACTGCTTCTAAATTTCGATGATAGATCGATGAACTAGAGTTGCTCATGTTCCTGGGATTTCGACGAATGCAGAGTTACAAGCTTTAAGAAGCAGTCAGACGGGATTTCGAAAGGTCAGAAGACGGTCGACTTGTCTTTTTATAATCTTTGCTATCGACGTTCATGTTCGACCCACAACTCTCCATATATACCTACTCTCCAGCGTTGAACCTTGATCAATCAAAGACTAGGATCGGGACACCCCAACTGGACATATATGCCGACAATCCGAAGATGAACACATAGCATGTTGTACACGTATGCTCTCCCGACTCCCCGATCTATCTACGATAAGCTTTGAGGATACCGCGATTAATAAGTGAATGTTCAAAGCTTACTAACAGAGTTGCTCTACATAGGAAAGACATGCCTCCAATCGTTACTCGTCTTACGATACCACATCCATACAATCTGGTCCAACTCGTTACTTTTGTAGTACATGCAGGTTATCGGATACTTACTTTCATTCCCTTGGTTACTTGAGTATCAGCTCTGCTGGATTTCAAGATTTGTTGCGATTGTATGCAAGCATTAGCTGCACATACTGCAAAGTACCTAATGAGTTGAGCCAGATTATACGGTACCCAATTACACTCATCAAATGCAGATGAGGATTTTCGACCCAAATAGAGCTTCGATCGACAGACGGTTCAGTAGGACAGTCTATCGATATATCCAGTAGGACACAGCCAAATCAACAACTAATCAGCAATACAAAGATTTCAATCAAACTGCCACTAGGCCGTCCGATCCTCTACTCTATTCGCATGTGCGACTGCTACTATATATGTACTAGTCTGAAGTGCTGGTGATTGGATAGACGCGCCTTGTCTAACATACTTGGGGCTGATGCAATCATGCAGTGAACCGCGGGGCTCGGAACACAATGTATCGTATCAACAGGCGCATGTTACACACGCGCGCGCATGTATATTCCAACGTCGAAGAACGGAATTCTCACCATGACGAGCAAAATCTTATCACCAACCCCGTAATTTAGCACCAAAAACTATATAATATCTCATGAGCACTGATTGATAGTACGCCGCTCAGCCCTCATGCTTGGAAAGTTGAAAAACTTTACTTCTACTGGAGAAACCATCATTTTTACTGATATATTCCTCGTATTATATCCGCGTAGCATTAGAATGTGACAAATAGGTTTGATATACGATCTAACAGAACTGGTATGATGTTACGGACTTGGGGATAGCTTTTTGCAAAGTTCGTAGAATTTACTATTATTTAGGCGCGTTTGTTGTTTCTCTCAAAACTTATTATTTTATAAACAGCGAACGTCTCTCAATTGAATCTTTTTTTTATTAATATTGAATTTTAATCAATAAATTTACGCAGAGTCTGCAAATATAATGGAAATTTGAGGAAATGTGGAACAGTTGCAGCGAGCGGCACCCAGGAGTGCGAAAACCAAAACATCTCAAAACACGTCTTGGCACCCCTTCTCGAACTATCGTGAAATTCTGATGATGACGGTTCAATTCTTGCGTGGTGGTGTTCCGCCAAATTTCCGCTGCTAGCGTTTGTTGCCAACAATTGTTGTGGTTGGTGCCGGTGTCGGGTGGATATATTGAACCCCCACCAAGAAGTCGTCATATGCCAACAGTACAACTTCGCCGTCTCTAAAGTAATGCGTAAATGTGATCTCTTCTCGTATTCACCTCGTTGAAATCCGTAGTGAAGAGCTTGGGAAAGGTATCATCGCTCCCACTGGAGACCGCGTGCTCGCCATCAAGACACTCCTCCTCAAATTGATGTAGAGATTAAGAAATCTACGGAAACTATCGGCTCCGTCATATAACAGGTTAGTACCCATAGTGGAACCAGGATTTACGTGCCTCCGTATCCCCCGTGACCTATTTGAATGAGCAATAGTATGGAGAGCTTCTTTCCATCTCACACACGCATGTCTGTCTACCCCAATATCACCACCCCCTCGATCATCTTTTGGCCACCAGCCCGCCTAATCCTCCAGCAGCAACCTCTTCCGAAAAACTGCATCGCTAGTCCCACGCTGCGACCATCTATCGATCGCATCTCATCTCATATCCAACAACTCCCGCTTCCCAGTGAATAACCAACCGCTCACGCCTCCAGAGGCATTGCTATCAAGTAACGTACGGGCCAAAAGCGAACGGTATTACTCCTGTTAGTGAGTTTGTCCTGGCCTTCTCCGTTGTGGGTTTCTAGTCCAGCAAGGAGCAGTTCCTCGGGGCGCAAGCGGATTAATCATACTGACTAGTTGCTACGCATAGTAGTTGATTTCGTATTACCACATTCTCGTTTTGACGACCAGACGGAAAGATCCGGTATTCGTACGCTTGAATTGAGCTGGCTCTTCGCCAAGCTTGAATTGGATTGAATACATCGCTGTGAGTACAATTCGAATATTCTCTATCGTCAATAGGCCCAGTGGCGTGGAGCAATACGGTGAAGGAACTGCTCTAATGCTAAAGCATAGATTAGCTGTGTTACACAAAATATGCCCGCACCTAAACTAGGCAATCGAATAAATGGAGCAGCCGGCAGACATCCAATCTTTCAAATAATATATGACGGTGTCGACAAGCCCTGCGCAATAAAAATTTTCGACAAGGAAGGACCTCGGGACGAAGAATACGATAAGAATTGGCACATCCTCAGTACTCTGAGCGAGAAGTCGCGCTCGTTGGAGGCCGACCACGCAGAAATACTGTTTCATCACTCCATCGCGAAAGTTTTCTCGAAAAAGACCTATGACATCGATGGCTGCTCTAGACATTGTATTGTGCTCCAACTAGAGGGGCAAAGTATGGAAACCCAATTGACATCCGCCGAACCCCCCTCGTGCTTAGAGGGTTTGGAGTATACTCGCCAGCTGATTGGTGGTCTATCTTGCCTGCACCTGGTGGGATATCACAATGATATTAATACCGATAACACATGGGAGAGGCTGGAGGGCGGCGGGTATGTCATTGGCGACTTCGGCGAGTTTGAGAAGATTGGTTCGAAAATTTGCAATAGGGAAGGTTATAGTCAATATGCCCCTCTAGATCCACCCGACAGATATCTCGATGGCAGTTTCGACGTTGCTAGCCTTGCATGTGTCATTCTTGAATTCCTGGTGTGGGTGACCCCCTGCGGCGATTTCCCCGGTGGTAACATCCCCGACGGTAACATCCCAGCTGGAGTCCAGCGAGTTCTGCAATTCCGGGAAGAGAGGGAAGCCGATCAACGTAAAAATGGGCGAGGAAAGAAGTATGTCGATTTGTCGCAACGATTCTACATTCGGCAGGAATCGGGCTCTGTCGAATTGAGTGCTTCTGTCAAGAAGTGGCTCGTTTCGCTAGCTAAAGCTCTAGAAGGGAGAATTCTAGAGGTAGTTAAGGTGTTGCAGAAAATGCTTCATCCCGACCCAGATGAACGTCCAACGGCAAGGGAGGCATTCATCTTGTTTGATGATGCACTCCAGCAAATCAAAGAACTCTAAATGCGGTGGGGGAAGCGGAGATGTCGAGTGCGATTTTGTGAAATATTAATTTGAAAGTTTTGCGTTGTTGTATTGTATTGTATGTGTAATTGTTGTGATGTATCTTTTTGGGTACCCGGGCTTGAGGAGCGGAAGCGATGAGAGCAACGAAGGAGATGTTGATTGAGATTATGTGAAATATCGGTTTGTTAGTTTTGCATTGTGTTGTGTAGCTGCATGTATGCGATGTATTGTAAATTTGATTTCTTTATTTCGCTCGAGGAACATGTAATTGAAGTAGAAAGATCCTCCGAGTGCTTTGTATGACTAGAAATGCATCTAGGGGTAGCCAGACGCTCTAAACGCGGATCCGAGCGATCTAATCGGCTACAAATAGCCGCATAGCAAACTACCGCTTGTAATATTTCTCTTTAGGTAGGGCCCCCACGACAATATCAGTTATGCCGGACACAAATTAAATGAGCGAGAGTTGGTGTCCGGACATTGCTGTGAGGTATAGAGAATCTGAAGGTAGGTTGGGGACTGGTTCGAAAAGGCTCCCGAGTGACTGCCTGTGATAATGATTATGAGTTGGGATTTGGTGATTTCTGCACATTTTCGTTGCCCTACACGGGTTCGCCTTCCGAACCGAGCTACACAACTTGAGCCAATCACCCTCCGAACTAGGATTATTTGAACCGTTGGAATCGTTGGCCCCATAGTAGAGTACAACTTAGGGGGTATAGAGCAGTGTTCCATATCTGAGCAAAAAACAAGACGGGACCATATCCCGTAGGATCCGGGCCGGCCAGAAGACAACACCTGAATTCCATGAGTACGGAATGACGTATCGGCCAGTAAAGCTTGTGAGAGTCTATAGTCGTCTAAATCTGCGATGATCTGCTCTCGCTCTAGGAATATCACGGCGTACGTATAGAGAATTGGTAGTTCCCGAGAAATTCCACAGCAGATAGAAGCCCGCAAGCCACTCACTAATACCATCCCCACGTACCCCACCCCCGCGCCCCAAGTAGGTCGTGAAAGCCAGTCACTAAAACACTACCGTAGCCGCTCGTCTAAACTTCTTACAGACCGGCCGAAGCACCAGAGCGTGTCGTTTCAAATATATCCTTGCCACTTTCGCGCTCCTTCGAGAGGTTAGTACGTGCTCACAATTCAAAACTAAGAACCTAACCCACCAATGTTCCATTGTAGTTCCTAATCACTTTCAACCGAGGTAAGATTCTTTTATACAGTTTCCTTCGACCAACTGCAAAGAGTACAATCAAACTGCAGTGTGGTAGAGCGGAATTCCTCCAACTTCCATGGCTCCTATAGATCTCAGAATTGTTTACCGTAATCTTTCCCTCAAATGCTGACACCTTTAATAAGAACACCCGTGTTCATGGTATAGGGCAGTGATGATGCACGATATGGTCTGGAATATTCGGTGGAGTGGAGTGATGGTTCAGACAAATTATCTACAATGAATTCCGACGTTAGATCGGATTGGGGGGATACCATCACCAAACAACTACGTTAGGATCATTGACTTACACGAACGAACATTCAAGCCTTGTTCGGCCGGATTAGATTTATGAGAGCTGAGAAAGATGAGTGAAGCGTGTTGTGTGCATACCGACAGTATGTGCTGAAAATGTAAAAATTGTGCGGCAAGTGGTCATTAAACCTTCCACATGAGTACCCCCCTTCCCCTCCCTCACTGCATTGGCGAGGTATTACTTGATGCAGGGTTTCACAAAACATACAATATCAATAATCTCCTCAGTGTCAAACTCACTGAGACCCTAGTCTTCCAGAGGCATTGGGGCAGGGTCCTGGATATTATACTTGCTTTGCTACTTGCTTTGCTCTGAACATCGACGGGTGCTCTCATCTAGACGTCTCGATGGTGTAACCTAGCTTGGGTTTAATACATAACTTGATTGATCTTTGCAGTAGATTCGGTTTTCCCGCATAGCATAACAGTGATTTAAGTGGTTCAAGCTCGGAAAGTTGTAATATGTATACCTCCGCACGGCAACTTTTCGTGCTTCAGAGAGCCCATGGTGTAGTCGCAAAACCCTCGGAGATAATGACACAAAAGCCTCTCTGGGTGCGGTGCTTAACTGTACTAACACCCTCCAAGGCAATCAATCACTCAAACGGGGCTTTTCTTGGTAAGTTGGGTTTTAGTCTGTCAGACGGCTTGGATAAGGCGTTGCGTATAGCGAGAAGAAAACTGCATGACAGACTAAGTCAGGTTTATCGAGATTCGCAGCTACCTTACGTCAAAAGGAATAAGAACACTACGTCTGGCTAGGCTTCTCTCATTACCAACAGGCAACCATCCGGATCTGAACACGACCAATCATGACAGTGCGAAAACGAATTCTATGCATGAACTTTTGTTCGCTAACCAGGGTATGCCGGCGTTTGACATGCTTATCACTGTCAGGGGTCTAGAATGATGCTCGGAGTTAAGTTTCGGATATACCATGCGCACGCTCCTCGCAAACGTTAACCACCTCGCTCCCATCCTCTGGTCCAGTATATTATGCCCTAGCTGACACGAATGCTATAATAGGTAAATGCCGGCTCCGGACTCGGAGTTCAACCGCTCCGTTTAAGGAAGTTTTCAGCATATTCGCTGTATCCAACGCCCAAAGTTCTAAACTGCGTTTAGTACAAGGTGTTCCAATAAAATTACACAGGCCACTAGTTTTAGTTTCACTGTGACCCTTGTCTTAAACTTGTCAGAAAACCAAAAGCACAAAACCTCCAGTTACGAATCCATAGAATAGGGGTCCTGCCACCCACTACTTGAATTAATTAAATACAGACTAGACTTTGAGCCTAATGTACTCGAAAGAAATATACCTACCAACTATAAGTGACCAACAACCCCCAACTTATTCCGGGGATGAAGGGTAGCGGGGGGGGAGCTCCGCCATCTAGCCGGCTCGCCCGAAGGCGGAGGGGGTATTAGGTCCTGTCATACTCTAGTTAGAGTGCATACAGTATGAATAAACAACAACAACCCCCAACTATTCTCCGAAGCACCTAGTGGCTCAGGAGGCACCATACTCGTGTTATGCCAAATTCTAACTTTGAAATAACCTCGGATACCAGAATCCATTAGAATCACCCGAGTTGTACTAGATACATTCTTTCGGCTTCGGAAACGTTGGGCATTGAAAAGATGCACCGTGATTAATAAATATCCTAGAAAACAGAGTAAATATTCCCTCCATAATATTTTGAAATTTGCAAACTTGAGATAGGTTAATTAATGAGTAGGCACGGGAAAAAGAAGATTTATTATTCTAGGGCCACTTGCAGCATTCTATGAACAATTTTGCACACCTCTGTCGGAATGCCCGATCGGGTCAGTTGCCCGATCCTGGAGCCGCACAATTCTTATTAGCTGCGCATCAAAATTCATTATTCCGGGCCAGGCCATTCACTAGAACACCAATCAAAATAGCGGAGACGGCCGAGATTGTGTATGTGATTGGTTCAAAACGATCTTCACAAAACTAAAAATCAGGCTGGTGTATAATCCATTTAACCAATCACGAACTTAGGATCTGCTTCCAGCCAATCAAGATCCATCCGAGTAGCCCGAGATGCACATTGCACACCCACCGTCAACCAATTAGCATAAATAAATAGCATTCCTCACCGCATTTGTACCCAGAGTAGGCAATAAAGATTCCGACACACCTATTCTGGCAACAGCCACACAAATCTGGCAATAATTGAGAGTGCCAAGAACATATGAGCATTCATAGTGGCTATCGGTCCAATAAGGGCACAGTCCACAGAGCAGCCCCAAGATCCGCAGGTCAGCAACCGGTCTGCTTGGAAACCTTGGCAGGAAGGTTGTGCAGTGATGAGTAGGCAGTGTTTGTTGCTGAAGGCAGCACTGCACAGGGCTATGTCGAAGTATCTCTATGGTTCAACTATCGAGCTGACGCAGGTTGGCTAACTGGTCGATAATGCTCAAGCAACAGAAAACACAGCACCGCCGCTGGATGCAATTAGTTCACGGCTGCAGATTCCGAGGCAGTCATGGATAAAGGCCATTCTGGCGGCCCTTTCACAGCAGGACCAAATCCGCAGGATCCAAATGAGACACCGGAGAGAAACAGGACCAATTTGCAAAAGTTTTGAAGTCAGTGCTAGTTATATTGTGTTGTGTAGAAGGATAACAAGAATGCGTGATTAGTTAAAGAAACGGCTGTCATACTACGATTACGCCAATGTTAATAATCCCAGTTCCGTGCCGGGCTTTTCTCCGCACTCTACATGCGCTTTGAACATTAGCAGATCATCAAAACTTACTCGGTGGGGCAACCTCATGTCGAACGTGGGAAGATATATCGTCAGCAGAGCAGAAGTCTAGAAGCCCCATTTCAACAAGATGTGAGAGGGTACATGCAGAGCAGCGCAGTCAGATACATATATAAACATCCCGATGAGTACTTCAGTTTAGTACATATCTTGCGCATACGTAGTGTCACTTGGAGCACCACGTTTGTCAGTTTCTTTTCCCTACCAGCTAAATTACCAGTAGAAATATCAGTATGTATCGAGGGATATTCTGTGAATAATTGCTATGGCCTCAGTTTACGGAGTCGTTCATTCTGCTTATGCGTCTAAAGTGCTGGTGCATCGCACTGACTATTTATATATTTACTCACACCAAAGTTCATTCTCCTAGACGTTGGAAACGTACTCGTTCTTCGAATTCAAGTAGAGTATATCAGGCTACGTTGAGTCCAATAAAAACAGCCCCGTAGACAAGCATAGCGCTCCAAGCATCCAATACTACTCATGGGTTCATCAATATCGTGTCCAAATTAAATGTGTCTTTATCGATAGCTCGCACCTTAAACTTATTGCGGACCATAATAAAGGACACTGTAACAAGTCCAACTCTCCCTGTCAACAACTTTGAAACTGCAAACTTACTGTACTGGCCATAAATGTTGGGACATCAGCAGTTAGGAAGGGATATCTTTCCCATCTTTTTTACGCAGAGTCTGTCAGCAACATCCTGAAAAGGGTTGCCAGCAGTAGGCAACGTCCCAACCCCAATGGCCAGTACAGTATCGTGGTAAGGAGACCACCGATGATCATGGGCGGAATGTACATGGTTGGTATGCCTTGCTTGGCGTTCACGTTTTCTAAAAGTTGTGAGATGGTGACGTCTTTGTCTCGTGCCTAGCTAGCAGACTTGCGAGCGAGGCAACGAGAGACTGGGGATGAGACAAGTGAAGCCTCTGGTTCCAGTTGACACCTACCAACTCACGCCAACCGGATAGAGTACACGTGTAAGCACCACGAGTAACCCTAACCCAATGTCGTGAACCTCACGATTGATCAATAGAAGTTCACAAGTCTTGATGACATGCATTTCACAACAGCAAACGAACAATTGCTGAAAAATAACTAATCATGTAGAATTGAGAGCTTCAGCTACACGCATAGATAGTAAGCCCTACTCCCTGCCTGGCGCTCACTCTTCTCGGATATTGGTAAAAACTGACTCAAAGACTAAAATGAGGTATGGGATGCGTCGATGTTGTGTGATTCGTTGATCGACGCCGCGAAAAAAAAAAAGCTGCAGAAATCCTGATTCTGTTCAGTCCATATAAAGTCTACCACGCCACAAATCTAGAGCTTTCTTAAAAGCAATAATGATACGCACGTTATTGCGTTTTTGCCCAGCTGAAAATTCTTGTGCTTCTCACGACTCCATCATGGAACCCACACGGTCGACAGCCTTATCAATCCAACCAATCTCAACGCTTTACCCCAGGAGCTGCACATCCTGCTGGTTATCCGCAAGCGAAGAGTAAGCCTAGGTGGTGTCAAGGCTCCGAACACCTTATGGACAACCTCCTAAGCCCTATAGCAAACCCCAAGTTTGAACTGCGCATGTGCCTTGGTTGGGATTGTGCGCAGTCTTTCAGACATTCATACTGCAGTCGTGTTCAGAAACACATGTTACCCAATGGTAATTTCTGAGGGCGGCAGTAACAAGGTAGATGAATCACATAGTTTCGCTCTGGAAACAGCTCCAGGCCCGACTTGCATCGATGGGAGTGATATTGTCCTGAATAATTCAGTTTAAATGGACACAACTTCCACAGCGATCAAGAAAGTTACTAGCTACATTCAGAACCCAGAGATCCAAACACAACTATGACTCACCAAATTCCGGCTCGCTGGCAGTCTTCCAAAAATCCCTCGAAGATTGAAACCTCAGGATTTGTCGAACAGTATCTTACCGAGGGGCAGAGATATATCGCTAAGAAAAAATTGACGAAGTACTTCGATGAACACTGGCCATGGGCCGCAAGTGAAATCACCATCAAGGTTTATAGCCTGACCCTGAAATAAAGCAGCTTTACTAACGTATTCCTATCAGCTACATAACGGGACCTGGACCATTTTTGTACCTGAAGCTATACCTGATGTACGAGCGCTCATCAATTTGAATCTCGTTGCCTGTTGCGCTAACAATGTAAATAGTCTGATCTTATGGACCTCCTAGATGAGGATGAGGAACAGTAGGCTGTAGGTCTAGAATTGGTGCTGTGTGCTGTGTGCTGTCTGTTGTGGGTGTTGCGTGTGCTGTGTGTACTGGGTGGTGCGTGCTATGCGGTGGGGTGGTGCATGGCTATGAAGTTGCATATGGAGGACGGAGCGATTGGTAGCCTGGTGGGTGCTTGGTTCAGCTAGGAGGCGTTCAACGGTTGCTTGGAATTATACGGCAGGGAATTATGACTGAGCGTACTTCATTTCATATAATTCGGGTCGATAGGCGTTCTTATGAATCCTGTATACCTGAGCTGTACGCGTTCGTGGCGATGCAATGAAGCTGGCGGTATCTAACTGAGCACGAACATGTACAGGACTCAAAGTAGGCCGTCCAGAGCGAGCACTTATATAGAGGCCGCGCAACCCTATGAATGTGTGTTAGAAAAATGGCCAGAGAAGCACCGACGACTCTCCGAACAATGCCTGCAATTCAAGGCAAAGAAATAATCCCGTTGGGAGACTTTCCAGCCGCCCCCGTCCAACCTGTAACCCACTCCCCCGGGCTTATGGCTACACACCCGCCTTCAAGCTCTGAGGCTAGTTCCCCAGCTCACGATTCAGATATACAACCTAAGGCAGACCGAGCGGGAGATACATCCCCTCCAAACCGTTTTCACGAGTGGGAAATGTACCCCGAGAATTTATCTGATTACAACATACTAGATGTTAACATCAAAGAATGTCACCGAAGGCTCAAGAAAAGCTTAGAGTCTGACACTGGCCATGGTACCTTGGTTGGAGGTTTGACCAAAGTCGAAACACTTACCATGAACTGCACCGACGGTTCTCCAGGGTTAAATTTGGGTCAGTTCATTACAAATAGTTATTCAACGGTAACTGCTAACCAAGGCCAGACAACGAATGCAAACTCAAAAAGAAGATGCTCAAAAGCCCCGAAGAGGTTCAGTTGTTTCTAGAGGTAACAAATAGCGGCCTTAATCTAACAATTTAGTTTCCTTACTAATCTTACGTCTGTCCCACTCCAGAACACACCTCAGCAGTCTGTATCTGTATTGATGTATACCGCCCCAAGTCTTCTAAGCTAGTTCAAAGCTCTACCAAGAAATTGAAGGATTAATATTGAACCAGGATTATATCACCGAAGAACTCCTTCACCAGGCTGCCAATCTGTAAGGAAGCACTTCTCAAACTGATGACGTACTACTCTGTACTGCCACAGTTTACCGATGTGCTCCTTACTTTCGGGCGAAAGCTACAAGAAATACACGAGAACTTTGCCATATATAGACAGTATCTCCCTCAGAAACCATCAGTCTCGGACGCTGGTGAGAGACCAGAAGCCCAGCCCGATAGCTTCTTCGGTAAGTAACGTGTCATTTAGTAAGCCTAAAGTGATATGTGAAAACAAATACTATACCAGTTCTAGCTGCTAATAACTACGTACACGCAGAAATATGCTACAACCTGAAATATATCGTACTCCGCGAAGAAGTCGACGACAAAGAAAAGCTTAGATATACGACCCGGAAGACAGGCGTCTGGTCCCGGTATTCTCCAAACAAAAACCACATTGCCTCGTTGCTGGTGAATCCACCGGAGCACTTCAATAGCCGTTTGAAGGATATGTTAGGGGACGGTAAGGCCTGCGATGGAAGACAATATCGAAATTACATGGATATTCATATCCTGCAGCTGTCATGTGCTGGCGAGAACTGGTCAGAGTATATTAGCGAATTAGAGGAGGAGATAGAGGATCTGGTATGTGCTCTAACCATCCACAGCGTGCGGTCGTCTAACACACAATCAGAACGGGGATGTCACCGGCTTTGGCTCATTTCCAACCATAGGGAAACAGCCCCAGATGAACACGAGAATGCCATCGCTTGAAGATATTCAAACTGTGCAGGTAAAACGCGAGGCACTACTCAAAGTATCTAACTTTCTCGAAATGAATCAAGAGGTTATCAGGTCAATGAAGACTGGCTTTAAAAGGTTTCCTCGCCAGGAGAACGGCGGCCAAGGAACAGATCGCGGAGAAGCCGATTTCGAGAAGACAGCCATTGAAGACTTTATGGCGACATTGGATGAACACTTGATGCGAATGTCTAATCACCAGAAACGGGCTTTGAATTTGATTAAGCGCTGTGATGGCTTGGCCATGTCGGTAAGTTTGGTTCTTCAATATATGCATAGCTACTTAAGGGCTCACTCGATAAAGATTCCCAGCATGCTGGCTTCACGGGATAACTGTATCATGTGGAGTATTCAGAACAAGGCGACGCAGCACTCACGGTCAATGAAAATAATAACTGCTGTCACTTTGGTGTACTTTCCGGCATCATTTGCCGCGGTATGTTCCTCCCCAAGCTCGAACGTTCACACCACACTAGTTCGCGGGCTTATCAGTACCATTGATTTATCTAGAGCTTATTCAGTACGGATTTCCTTAAGACGCGACCAGGTCAACAGTCTTGGGGTGCCGAGCACAGCGCAATAGCATTTGTAGCCACCGTCATTATTTTAACAGTAATTTCTTTCGGTTGCTGGCGCTTCTATGAGTGGCGCCAGAGGCGGGGGTCCCGAGAACATGAGGGAGATCTCGAGAGAGCCAGGCAGAAGTAGCTCTGGGGACGATCTAGTCGGTCGAGCGCCGGCAGGTATACTTAAGTAGGTAGCAAGCTTGGAATTTCATGTGACTTTACTTTATCCCCACTTTCTCAGGGCTCTCTAGATCTACTTGTGGTGAAGGAAGTTACGGCCGAGATATGTGAGGCTAGGTACGAGACAAATGCGACCAAATTACAAAATGAGAGAATATACTTATAACTATACGGCGAAGAACCTAATACTCTTTATCGAGCTTGTGGCTCTATTTAGTGTAGAATCACCGGGAGAGGGTATTGTAATCACAATCCGCGGTATGTGGCCCAACAGGTGTAAGCTTGCGTGGTATGAATTAATTTGCCATGTATCAGCCCTCCCGGTATGAAGTACAAAGCCCGGTACTGTATTCCCACTTCAGTCTCGAGGTCGATTATCAGCCGTAATGTGATATCAACGGTTTCGGCACTCGAAATCTCGTCGCTTGTTACAGTACATGTACAGAACTTCCCGTCCACCCAGCACCAATGAACAGGTTTTAACCAGTTACCTAGTACTGAAATGCGGGGACCTCCTGTCGTTTGTTGCTAACAGTTTTAGCTTTCGAGTAACATTACGCGTAAGCGTTTATTTGGGATAACCCTGACCAAATTGTTGAACCAGATCCTAGGCAAAAATGAAGAGAAAAACCTAGAGGAGGGCTGTCAGGTATTTTAAAGGCCTCTTTTTATCCAGTTGTATAATCTGTGAGAGAGCGCAAGCTATATGCTGCAGTGTTGCATTGCATTTAATGACAACGTTATTGAGTAGTCATTCTAGTTTGCTATGAGTCCTCAATGCTTTTGTTGTTCCTCGACACTGCCTTCGAACAACACAAAGAAGCCTAAAATATATGAGGTATATACCTAAGTACTTGAATACTTAGATTATATCTGAGTAAATACTACCCGAAAAAGTGGGGTGTTTTTGTTGACTGTGGGTATCTTGTTTATCCCATTGAATGGTTGCCAAATTGTCTGAGAAGCATTTGGGAAATTTTGGGGAGCGGTTGGGGAACGGTTTCTTGATGGTTAGTAACTTTAAACTGCTGCAATCCGCTTTATAAAATACTCCATTTTTTCGTGTAGTATATTTTAAGCCAGGAATGAATCCGAGTTCTTCCGTTTAAATTTAGTGTTTGCTACGGGCGGGAAGAGACGGACCGGAAATTGGCAAACAGATCTCGTTGCTTAGCACCAGCCGGAGAAGTCGCGGCAAACGGGCGGGTGTTTTGGCGGGGAAGCCAAGATTTCTGTTTGCTACGAACTGCATGTATGTAGATAGAATTGCCAATCATACCTCTGCCCTCAAAGCATCAAAAGCACTCACACCCTTGCCGCACTTCGTCGGAGCTTCCACTACTCCATCCGAGCAGGTGACGGTCTTAGTGACCACAATCACAGTTGCAGGGACACTAGGCATCAACTCTGCCGTCGACAACGAGCTAGTGACAGGAGCCGAACGTTGCGGTACCTTGACGTTGCGGGGTCTCTAGCCTGGCCGCTTACTTCCACGCTCCCGAGTCGACAAAAGCTCGGGTCAGGCGTATGTTAATTTCTAGCGTCCCCGAGTCCCAGACATCGAATATCAAGCCCGTGTTGATCAACATCACCGGGATCCTGACCGTCTAGCTTCGCGGTTCCAAAGCCCCCCTCGATAGCGACCCCACCCGGTATAAACTGGTTCAAGGCACCACTAATGCTCCGAGGACCAGCGTTGTTAGAGTCAGGAACGCGGGTAGGTAATCGCCCGGCTCTGTTCTGGCTGGTTGGAGTATTGGCTCCCGTAGTCGGTGGTGTAGAAGACGCCGTTGTTGTCGGGTCTTCTTCTGCTACCTAACTCGGGTGTTCACTGGAAGTGCCATGTGGTGACAAAGACTGTCCATCGCCGGCGCTTGAGGCGGTGGGAGAATCTGTCGCCTTTGCGTAAATGAAGTATGGGTATGGTCCCTTATGCGAGATATGTCACCCCCACTCGTTCTCCGCTCTGTAAGGGACATTGTGATGCCGTGATGTTTCGATCCATCCGCCACTATGTGAAGTCAGCTCCTTCATGGGAGGGAACATGTGCTGCCAATAAGTACATACCTCGAAGGCAATCTCATCACTAGCTGTGACCAAGTATTAGCAAAGACCCACGGACACTTGGGGCTGGAAAGGCACACTAAGAACTACGCATTTGGGTTTGAGACTGTATTACAAGCCGAGTCTGTTTCGCGTCGATATTGATCCCACGGGTCATATAGTATCACTCGATAGTCCGTGATGGGATCCGTCCGGGTCTGTCTCACCCAGGACGAATCGGCCGCCCCGTTGAAATAGACGTGCGTGACGACATCTTGGGCAGATATGAGTCTGGAAAAGGCGATGAGAGCTAGTATGGTAGTCTCGGAACCCTGGCACCACACTCCGGGGCTGATTGTTTCGGCGGGGCATGGACGTTAATTGCCTTTTGGATTCTATACAGTTCAAACTTCAGGCTTATCTATATCCCCAAATCTAAGTATATAGCTACCAAGCCGCGGCCGCTGAGTCTCAACGATCGCAAGGGCAAACCGCTGTAGATATAATCATGCATACGCACTCGGCATTCCGGCCATTTGCGAAGTTCGTTTCCTGGACATCACTAATGACAAGTAAGATTGGCGGTACCCAGCCAGTACTTCATCATCTACCTAACCATGAAGTTCCATGGCTCGTTATAGCATTGTAGTTAGCGCCGCCTGCAGGTTCTAAGGGAGTCGGAAATGTGCTTTTCGTGCCTTTTCTCCATATACGAAAAATGAAAAAGCACCGGTTATATGGTAGCAAAGCAACCAGAAGACGCCAAAATGCATTTTCATGCCTTTTATTGGGTGCGCTTCTGGCTTGTGACTTTTAACAATCCTGCACTCCACCAAAGGTGCTTTAATATGGTAGCCTGGTAAGCCTGAAATCCGACCAAAAGCGCCCTTTCTTTATGTGTCTTTGTCCCCGTCCTCATCAAGAGTGCTTTTTTTTCGTGTATTTTGGTCACTGTAAAAGGTGCTTATGGTGGTATAGGTTTTAGGAGTACTACTTTCGACTTTTCCCCTTCCTTCCTGTTACAATGCCTATTGCCACTACCATCGCTTGTACGATCCTTTTACTACACCCACGCGCCACTACTCCTCCGATTTGAACAGTCCTAATACTCTGGAGGGTACTAAAGAGTGCGAGAGCGGGGGTGAGGCACGAATGAGTAGCAGTTGGTGTAGAGTGGCTCGGAAGGTACTACGCGGATTACACGTTGTGCGAGGATATAGGCTGACAGAGAGAAGTGGTACAAGGCATGGAGATCACACAGGGAGCAAAGGCTACGGATAAAAGGCTCGGAGAGAAAAAGGCACTGGAAAGGCACACAGAGAGAAGGCACGGGAAAAATGACACTTTATAAAAGCACTGCGTAGTTCCATTTCCCCCCCAGTTGTACCATTCGAGGTAGTTGATCTCTAGTCGGTCCCTGTGTAGGCTTTGGGGGAGGATGCATGACAAAGTGACGTACACAAAGATACGCAAGCGATTCATTAAGCTGCTTTCGTTTCGTTGGTAGCTAAGCGAGGTAATAAAGTTAAAGCATTTGACACTTTACTATATCATGATATCAGCCATGATCGCGCATGGTATGTATGGTACATTACATTCCGTTACATTACAATACAATACAGTATCGTAATCAGCAGCATCCCTACTAAGTTCAACACACCAAGGGATATATATTGCTGGAGCGTACGGCACCAATTCGACCAAAAATCGTGCAATCATGGGCTCCATTCGAACTAGCACAGTATACAAGACATGCTTACTCGACGATTATTTAGACGCGAATCATGGGTTTCTTAGTGATCCATGGTACCAGAACCGAATGATAAGATATGATGCGTACCAGTGCTTGTATGCACCAACCATCACCCGCCATACGGAAGCGAAGATGATGAAATGACTCGATGTTGTCTCTATCCATCTAGAAAGCTCTTTACACAGAGAGACCATATGTCTGTGTAAATACGTGTCCACACGGCTCCCCTGGATGCTATCTAAATATCCGCATTGCTCTCATAGTCTCAGGAGCAATTGATAGTACGCCGTGAGAAGTTCTACCACTAGAGTTCTAGGCCACTGTGGAATCTTGGGAATAAGGTGCAACAAAAATACTCCCGCGGCTATGTTTTGACCATTGAGTCGACGATTGCATCCAGAAGTCTTCAGTTAAAGTTGATAACTGATGGACCTCTGGTGTTATGTCTGGGCTTAACGGCGCAGTTCGAAATAGGGCATTTCCAGAGTTTGTTTATTTGTTTTAATCATATTGCATTCACCCTATCTAGAGTGCGGAGCCCGTTTCCCCTCCCCCTCCGGATAGCCGGCTAGATGGGGAAGATCGCCTTCCGCTACCCCTTGTATTTTCAGAGTTCTACGGTCGGAAACATCCGCTGTGAAGGTGCCTCCTGGTATTTCCATCAATACCCCATCACTCGGTATGCAACCTTGCCGAGTCCGTAATGATAAGCCGGGGAGCTGAAGATCATGTACGACCCGAACGTAGTGCATATGCGTTCCGTATTGAGAATGGGCGCTGACGCGTCATGAACCACAACACCATATCCGCGCAAGCTAGATATTTCGGGATCATAGATGAAATATATATAGCGATGGAAGCTGATGGTTCCGTTCCACGCGTTAGCCGTCCTCTCGTCGAATGAGCATGTCTCAGATTGGTCACAGTAACTCCCGCGGCGGGAAATAAAAAACAGAGTACGCGGTAAGAGCGCGTTCGCTTTCTTCACGTTTTTCGAGAGCGGAGGTGCTCCCCTGATCATGCCAAATCACCTGGATGGAGACGTATTAAAAATTACCATCTTTTCCCTCATTGGCTCCGCACCCTGATTGGGTCAGGTAGGCCTAAATACCACGGGTTACGAGTATTATAGACATAGCCAATCACTCGTATATGTCGGGTGTTTGAGCGCTAGCAACATCAGCAGGTATCGTTTAGTGGTAATAGATTTTTCGGAACACAACTTGTTACGGACTTCAATCCGGTGGCACAATTCATATAGACGAGGAATGATGGGCCGCGTGGAGAGCCGTATGCATCGGCTTCAAGGTATATATGTGGGAATACGTATATGTATACAGGGAATTGCTTGAGTACGTCATGGTCGTAATCAGCCAATTGCAAAACATGGTTGAAAACAAAAAAAACTGAGCATGGACTGGATTAGTTGTGCTCTACGGGTCTTTTTCCTGGACATGGTAACTCCGTGCTACATGCCGATAGATGAATCCATAAGGTAGAACCTCCCGAAATGTCAGATTACGAGAGCTAGGCTAAATGTACCGAGGTAGAAAGACAAAGATGTGGATGAAACTTAGATTTTAGAGGAGGCAAAAGAGTGCTAAGCTTGCCTGGTAGAACCCATATTGCGGATAGTGTTAGGCGCAAACTGTATTTGACATTCACGGGGGCTCACTCGCTATAAATTATCTTGAAGAAGTTGGTGCTGTATGGCAGATAAGTCAAATATCACTGTAGGCGTTGAAGAGGTTGTATGTGCTGGCTTACACTACGAGGGCCCGCGAGGAAATGTTAAAGCGAGGACGTTAAGCTTTCTGACGTGTAGTCGTTCGCGATCCATTGGCGTCCGTCGCTAGTTGCGGAGCAAAACCTATGGAAGAGTGGGCTCGGGTGTTGGCATAATGTACATACATACAGGGTATAATTCACTGCTACGTTCAAATGATGGCGGGATCTAGTCTAAGTATCACCTCTCAGTGACACTCCAGGTTATATACCAATGAAGTCAATGACTGGTGTTGTATTTCACGTACAGCACTCTTTTATGTTTGTATATCACCCCACTGGAGCAGGATCTATATGAAACCATACAGTCCCGATCTTTGATAATAGCAAACCAGTAGGCCGTGGCCTATTTGTCCCCACTGGTGTTGGTTAACGAATGAAAGTCAAGCATTGATCGCTGATTATACTACGAGTGATATTGCGTGATCACAAGGCATGGCGGACTCCACTTCTGCTCTTTACCACAAACGAAGCGGACTGGCTAGAGAAGTATCCCGAAGACCATCGGTCTATTTATTTGTATTGGTAATTATTAGGAGGTACGGGACAAAGATTGGTTGCTGATCTAAAGTACATTCACGAGAGACAGCACCGCAGTAGTTTATAGAACATAAAATGTATACTGCATAATCTGGTTGAAAGCATTACTTTTGTCGTGCATGCATGCTGCATAGGAGAGGAAATTCGTCCCCCCCATCTCGCGGTTCCAAGCCCTGCTGGATTGCCATCTGGCTTCAGGCATCCAGCGAACAGAAATTACTACTGATACTGGGCATGCAGCCTGCACGCACTACGAAACCAACAATTTCGACCAGAGTATCATGATATGTACTCAAACAGATCTATATAACCGAACCTGAACTGGAATACTCATCAAATTCCCAACAGTTCAATTCCAGATATTCCTACCGTGACAACGCAATGGGCTTAATAGCGTGGGTGAAGATGGACCTGCAGCTACTCCCATCTTCTGGATCGAGTGCTTAATCTCTGGCACATATACACACCGCTTGCGGTTCTACACTATGAGCTTTCGCGGGGGCAGTTTGATTATTCCCTATGACTTGATGGCTATCTATTGAATTTGAGCATGGAAGAGCCGTTCATCCCTCGGCAAGAATACCACCTCACAACACAGCACTCGGCTTCAGACACTTTGCGTGTCCGAGTGAGTCTAGGTTTGGCACGCGGTTTGACACTGAGACTTTGCACATCCCCCACGATAACCCGCCGTCGGCTTGTACATTACATTCCAACGACAGCTCAATTTGTGTCAGTCGTGGCCCCCTGAGATCATTGGGGGCCGGCCCCCATCCAGACGTGGTGAGGACGTAAGCCTCAACTGCCAAAAAATTTCAAAAAAGGAATTCGAACATATTGATCTAGCATTGTAATCCATTCTTCGCCGAGTTCCCACCGAGTAATTTTGATATGAGTACAATCGGCGACATTTGGCAATGATCACGGATACTTGTATACGGCAACAAAGAATGCAAGAGACAGGTAACTAGTCTATAGCGATGCCACTATTTCTCACGATGCCAATATTTCTCACGATGCCAATATTTCTCACGATGCCAATATTTCTCACGATGCCAATATTTCTCACGGTGCCAACGTGTAAATTTCTCATATAGCGCGCTCCGGCTCGAGCCTTCCGTCTTGGCTCTATTTCATATTTTCCTTCACACACGGTAACAATTGTGGGTACCGTACCGTGTTCGGGACGGAATTGCCGTGAAAAAGTTATGACATTTGCATTGTCGTCGTCACGCTGCAACAACAACAGTTTCGAGTTCAGCCCCGCCGGCAATGAAAGAGGGAAGAGGGTAAAACGCTCTTACATATGCTTTCCTATACGAACGTGTACAATTGCATGGTCCCACACAGGAATTCCGAAGCACAAATATCCATCGATGTAAGAAAAAGGGGTGGTATTTACGGTATCCGTATTGACATTTGATTTTTTGCTTTTGCACTAGAGCGTCATCTATCGGTAAAATGGCAAATGTGTTGAGTGTTGGTGGCGTGAATAGGTGTCATGCTGCGGCATACATACGATGAAAGCCGCCCCGCTGGGCGCCACTCCATGTGGAAGATCTTCAATGGCCATGAGGTTTAACGTTTGCAGCTATCCGGGTATCGATACCGAAACCTGCAGCTTCATTGTCAGAAGTTCCTCGTTCGGAATATGTGTCGCATTTGTCGTACATGCTGTATGCGATTCTCTGACGTCTCAATGATGGATGAAGGCAGCCGTGTTACTACCAACTCTTCCAATTTCAGCACTCATGCATATGTTGCCATCACATGATCCATACAACGACTTTCCTATCAACGAATCAGGTTTCTTAGCGCATTATTCTAAAATATCGATTTTATTGCCAAAATTTCTGAGCTCGTATGATATTGTGAATTCAAACTACGTCCATGCCCTAGTAACGCGACTATTTTTGACGAATTTACAGGGCGCGGCATCTAGACCTTCGCTAACAAAGGGGTTCGGCTGTAGTTCTAGCTGAACGATAAACTCGTATCCGGCAATACCACGCGAGTAGAGAAGCGCTGGGTTTAAAGGCACAGGTAGCTTGTACCATGGCATCGGTAATGATTCGGTACGATCCATAGTGTTAACTCTTCACGATGTCTGGTGTTTTGCGCTGGATCATTGGGCGAGAACCCCGCAGAACCCACTAAGCCCCACCATCGCCCCCGTAACACAAGACGAGCCACGGCTGTGCAGTCGGCCAAATCCCTTCAGCCCTTTGGGGCCAAAGCGCGATACTGGTTCGTTATTGATCGTTTCATGATTCAGGCCGCCAGTGCAGGAAAAGTCTGATTTAGAATAATCCATAAGCATTGGTGTTTTTTTCTTTCCGATGCAGTTAGAACATTCTGATACACTGCGTTGTCTCGTCATCACCCGTTTCGTGCACTTTTCGCCTGGATTCGGATTGCATCGTTAGAGTTGTTATGCATGGGTTGGGCGTTTTAATGGAATGCTTTGGAAGAAGAAAGATGTGTGCACACAGTAACAGCCGAGTGCTTGTGAGGTGTGAGGTAATGGGAACTACAACCTAGTCGAAATCAATTTCTTAGCCACCTCTCGCTCATCAGCCCTACCGAGATTGATTTAACACCACTACCCCAGATGATCCTTAAGGGGGCACGCATGTAGCGAAGTGATCGTTGGTCTTGGTCTCCTGATTCAGCATTAAGCTTCCTTCGACTATACCAGGGCATCTCTCAGCTCTTCAAATTAGCAATGCAGAGTTGGAGTAATTGAAATGGAATTAGGATCAAATTGCATGGAAAACTCTCCACGGCGTTTATTGATGGTAAAGACGCTCGCTTGGAGATTGATCCAACGACTTTGCTTGCAGAAACAATAATAGAAACCAACAAATTGCTAAGAATTCGAAAGAAGGTTGTAACGTTACACAGGCGGACGGAGTCTTCCGACCTCCCTCTCTCGCTATCTCGTCCCAATTGTAGACCAGACTAATTTTGCTTGTTTCCAGGAACAACAACTATGCAAGGTACCCGCCATGGCAATGTCGAGGGGTTCAGCCTGCAGGCCTAGAAAGAAAACATCTTGAGGTTGACCGGTCCCGAAGAGTTGACCTCTCAGGGGCAAGAATACCCTTGTCCTTATCCATAGGCGAACGTCAAGCTTCGCGATTTGATAGGATTCAGAACTGCTGCTAGATGGGACGTAAGCGTCAATGGATAGGGAGGGATTCCTGCTGTCAATGCTTCTATCTCCACACTCAATTTCCGAGCTTGCTGCTGAGAATACCATAGTGATGCTGTTGATGTCTCAATTCTTCTGAGACTTCACAGCGGAAAAAAGGCGACCTACTAGGCACTTGGCAGTGAGCAGGTGGGGGGCTGGGATCTTTGCGTGGTTGAAGGACGTTCATGCTAGTGGATTATGGAGTTCCAGGAGAACCATCGTGAGGTCAGGAAATCGTATATAATACCTTCTCCTCGCCTTTGAGGATATCTTTTTTTTTTCATTACCAGCTTCAGCATCTCCATCCTCATACTCTAATTCCGTGTCTACTCTCCATTCGTTAGGAGCTCAGCACAGTCATTCTTTACTCTCCTCCTCTAGTTTTTTATTGCTCTAATATCAAAATCGAATTCTCTATTCTAATAACTCCATCTACATAATCAAAATGCAATTCCGAAAGGGTATCCAACTTGCCGCCTTGTTGGCGGCAGTCTCTTCTATGACCTCCGCGGCACCGACTTCAGGCACCGACATTGTGGCCCGTGGTGAAGGTTATGGCGATTACAGTGTAGACAAGAAGGTTAAGGACACGTACGATGCCACCAAGTCATACGAGGACAAGACCAAGTACGACCCAACCAAGTCCTACGACGACAAGAAGTCCTACTCGGACCCCAAGGATTACGACAGCAAAAAGTCTTACTCTGATGACAAGTCCTACTCTAAGGATTCGTACGATGACAAGAAGTCCTACTCTGACGACAAGTACAACAAGCCCGACTACAAGGACCCCAAGTACGACTCCAAGGACAAGTCATACGACGACAAGTACTCTAAGGATGACAAGTCATACGACGATAAGTACAACAAGCCGGACTACAAGGACCCCAAGTACGACTCCAAGGATAAGTCATACGATGACAAGTACAACAAGCCGGACTACAAGGACCCCAAGTACGATGACAAGTACAACAAGCCTGACTACAAGGACCCCAAGTACGACTCCAAGGACAAGTCATACGACGATAAGTACAACAAGCCAGACTACAAGGACCCCAAGTACGACTCCAAGGACAAGTCTTACGACGACAAGTACTCCAAGGATAAGTCATATGATGACAAGTACAACAAGCCCGATTACAAGGACCCTAAGTACGACGACAAGTACTCCAAGGACAAGTATGACGACAAGTACTCCAAGGACAAGTATGACGACAAGTACTCCAAGGACAAGTATGATGACAAGTACCCCAAGGACAAGTATGACGACAAGTACTCCAAGGACAAGTATGACGACAAGTACTCCAAGGACAAGTATGACGACAAGTACAACAAGCCCGATTACAAGGACCCTAAGTACGATGACAAGTACTCCAAGGACAAGTATGACGACAAGTACTCCAAGGATGACAAGTACAACAAGCCCGATTATAAGGATCCTAAGTACGATGACAAGTACTCCAAGGACAAGTACGGTGACAAGTACGACGACAAGTACGACGACAAGTACTCCAAGGACAAGTATGACGACAAGTACGACGACAAGTACGACGACAAGTACTCCAAGGACAAGTACAACAAGGATGACAAGTACTCCAAGGACAAGTACAACAAGTATGACGACAAGTACTCCAAGGACAAGTACAGCGACAAGTACAACAAGCCCAGCTACAAGGACCCTCACTACGACGGCAAGTACTCCAAGGACAAGTATGATGACAAGTACCCTAAGTATGACGACAAGTACTCCAAGGACAAGTATGGCAAGAAATACGATGACAAGAAGTCGTATCCCAAGTATCCTTGGGACAAGGACGATTCCGATTACGAGTACAAGTCTAAGTACGGCAAGGGCAAGAACGGCGACAAGTACTCCAAGGACAAGTATTCCAAGGATGACTACGACTACCCTAGCAAGAAGTACGGCAAGAAGGGCGACTACGACTACCCCAGCAAGAAGTACGGGTACAAGAAGCCTTCTAAGAAGTACGGAAAGTACGAGGATGACTCCTACAGCCACTACAAGCCTAGCAAGAAGTACGACGATGACTCCGACTACGAGGATGACTACAAGCCCAGCAAGAAGTACAACGACAAGAAGTACAAGCCCTCAAAGAAATACGACGACGACTCCGACTACGAGGATGACTACAAGCCCAGCAAGAAGTACAACGACAAGAAGTACAAGCCCTCAAAGAAATACGACGACGACTCTGACTACGAGGATGACTACAAGCCTAGCAAGAAGTACGGAAAGAAGTATGACGACAAGAAGTACAAGCCTTCAAAGAAGTATGACGACAAGTACGACGACGATTCTGACTATGAGGATGACTCCGACTACGAGAAGGACTACAAGCCTTCAAAGAAGTACGATGATAAGAAGTACGGATATGGTTACAAGTCATACAAGCCCTACAAGCCGTCAACGCACTACCCAAAGAAGAAGCATGGCAAGAAGTACGGCAAGAAGTACGGCAAGAAGTACGGCAAGAAGCACGGCAAGAAGTACCACCACTAGAGGGATTCACGAGTTGCGCGCACGTTGGGGGGTCTGGACGATTGCATCATGGAGTTTGTTGATTTGCGGTTGTGATTTTTATTTATTTCCTAGGTTGGATAAACGTGGTCGGTCTTTTATGTGGGAGGCAGGAGGGATAGGGATTTTGAGGTCTCGATGGCGGATTTCTTAATGGAGATAGTTAATTGAGTTCGGCGGGAGCGGTCTTCTGTAAACTTTGCTCCTCTCGTGATTTTTGATTCGCATGTGACACTTATCCCGGCTCCAAGCTTTTGAGGTAAGCTTTATTTTCCCACTGTTTCTCCTGATTAACGAGATCTAGGTCCAACACCCTTGCCATCTACCAAGTGGTATACGCCCTGCAACATACAATGAAGTACTTCACTCTTGACTACCTTTCCACAAGCCAATTGGACCGCAGCAGCCGAAGTAGCCGAGTTCCCTCCGCGTAAAAAATGTTAGGCAACTGCTTACTTGTGGCGCAATGCTTAACAGTTTCAGCCCGCTGACACAGGCAGGAGTTTAGACTTAGGTTGTTGGGTTATGTACGGGGGTTTAGGGCTTCGCCTGTAGTTACGATTTTCGAACGGAAGCTTAGCTATCATTCTTGAGAGTAGGTGCTTGTCCCCACTGCATCTTATGAGGTACTAGGTTCGAGTCTCGTTTTGAGATTATAACATCTGTGTGTAGCGTTACAACTCGAAACCGTTATGCCTCGGTCTGTCGGCGACTTGCAACAAGGACCTATCACGCAATCACTAGAAAGCTCGCTTATCTAGTTAATTCGTTCGTATTCGCTTGGAGCTGATATTCATTTATGGTGATCCGCGTATTTTAGCGAGGTGGGCTAGGCGAGGATATGTATAACCAGGGGTAGCGTGTTTGGGAAATACTCGAATTAATCCAACATCTCTGCGTGAGCAAGGCAATCATTCGGTCAGCTATATCCCACTCAGCTCACGATGACCGCATGTTATTTCCACCTGTTCGTTCGTTCGGGGGGTTCCGCTAGCTAGTGCTCGTACGATTTTGGCGCATTAGCTGAGTTCAGCTGCCGCTACTGCTTTGAGATCTGAGGATAGGGATAAACAAGTTCTTTCAACTGTTGCGTACTTCGGTCCATGGATACGCGGATTGATATTCCTGGATCATGCGGCCGGCTGGTCACTTTCATCCCGGCATTCCTAAGGCTCGGAATCACGGCGTTACGTCGTGTACAGCGGCAAAACTGCCCGTTTCTTTATAATAGTATGTCCCTCCTATGTCTCTACGAAGCCTAACTGTCTAGGAATGTCGGGTACAGCCGTTGGAATTCATCGATCTCTGCTGAAAGAACTCGTCCTTCTCCGCGTCGTCGTATCACAATCCCTCCTTATGCTCATCATAGGGCTTTATTTCCTTGGCATATCCTTGATGAATTGGTCCCAGCCCGACAAGTCCGGTGTATGTGCAACTCTCGACTCACAGTCTTGAATGCTAGATTGGAGGCTGTGAACTAATCGGTGACGTACCGACTACGGCAAACCAACTCCGGAAGATGTTTCTCTCTCCCTTCACCCCGCATCCGTCACCGGGAATATTGTGGCGACGTTTTCGCAGCGCAGGCTGAATTAACGAGCCCGAAGACATTCGAACAGTTTGAACTTTGAAGAGCTAGAAAAGCTAAGGGTTGGAGATCGTAGTGTTAAATTCGCCGACTACATACATATGACTGCACTAGTTGATGGGAGAGATGGCACAAGATTGGAATGGCGAGCTGTATCTGCGAGTCTTTGTGTGCGTGGGGTTGACTGAAAAGGCGTTATGTGGTGGTTTGGTTTATAGGTACGTCAAATTGAATACATTACCATGTCGAAAACAGTACTTAAATGTTCAGAAGTAATGCTGTTCTTTGACTTTGTAATCCGGCTCCGGCGAATTACGCAAACTCCATCTCTACCCCCACTTGATGAATTACAACAGCAGCCAGAAAGCGGGAAAGGAGGCGCTGGGTACTACAAGTGTGGATGTATGGCGGCTAGTACATACGCAAATGTCGCCTCACTTCACTTCAATCATTCGATAGGCAAACAAATATTCAACGGAAAGCTTATGTTCCATTGATCACGAAAAGCTAGACCTTTATCCCTAAGAAAAGAAAGACGAAAGAAACCTATGTGTTGGGTGGGACAGGGCAGAAAAGGAAAAGACAGTACCACAGAAAAAGTATATCCCCACCAAAAAGACATTTAGGAAACGAACCACAGCCTACTCTCCCCTTCGCTGACGATCGCGCCTCTCTAGCAACTGTTGAAGATGGCGTATGTATTCGGCGGTCATCGCAGCCTCGTGTTCAAGTTGAGCAGCATGTGCACGCTCGTCCTCGAGTTGTTGTTGAATATGTTCGTCGTCTCTCGCACGACGGGCCTCCCTCTCGACCAGGAAGCCGTTCAGCGCATTTCCGGAAACAGAACGAAGACCAATCTCCGGCTCAGGCTGCTGAGCGGCGATAGGCTGTGGTTCCTCTGCGGGGAACACAGGCATCATCGTATTGAAATTGAACAGCCTTGGGAACCCATCCTCTGGTCTGTCCTCGGGAAGTCGAAGCGGATTGGCGAAAACACTCGGGCCACTATTGTCAAATCCAGCGCCGGTGGTATTTCCGGTCAAGTGACCCCACGGATCCTGAGGTGGAATGGAGGGAAAGCGCGCGACGTTAGGTTGAGCAAACTGAGGCTGGGTGGGAAAGGCCGCAGGCTGAGGCGTGTTGAATCCCTGGTTACCGAGAATGCGGTTCATGTTTGCGACTCCGTCGTTTCGACGGGCATTAATATTCTCGATAGGACGAGGAGTGCCCAAAGCGAGAGCAATCGGCAAGTTTCTGGGTGCGTTCCAGGCTTGGAATGCAGTAGGACGGTTGGGAACCTGTGGAGTCTGGTTGGTATCTGTTCCAACAGTGCCTTGAGGATGAGCACGAGTCTGGCCTTGAATGTCAAAGATATTAAATTGTCCCATCGGAGGAGGGCGAACATTCGCTTGACGAGGAGCGTTTCCAACAGGAGTCGGCATATCTTGAATATTGTGAGTTCTAGCGGGGGCTGGCATCTCGGGCTCTTCGACGTTGTGCATGTGATTTCCACGGGGACGTGCAACTAATGCATGAGGTCCAGGAACCGGAACAATAATCCTCGGAGGCTCGATAATAAAGTTTCCATTGGTCCTAACTGGCGCCGGTTGTCCATTGAGTGGGTTCCTCACACCTCCAAGTCCAAGAGGGGCAGCTACAGTTCCCTCGAGATGCTGCAAGAGAGTGTTGCGCATATGAACATCTCGGATGTTCATCGCTCTCTGACGTTGTTCACGTATCTCCAAAGCCCGGTTCTGGCGCTGCTGTTGAGGCATATCAGGCACGACCATGTTGGGACCCCCTGGTCCGGCAGAAACCCCGGAAATAGTGTTCGCTCCGGCATTGTTATGTGTATTAGCAAGAGGTAGGGTACCAACAGGTGCATCTCCTTGGCGTCCGACCACGGTTTGCACGTTCACACGGCGGTTCGGGAAGTTGCTCGATAAAGAAGACTGAGAATCTTGAATGTGATGATCACGGACTCTCCTAGTTCCTTGATCATGAGATGGTTGCACCGAACGTTCTCGAACCGGAAGTTCAACGGTCGGGGAAGCTGGTTCTTGAGTAGCCTGCGGGCTTTGAGTGTTGGAACCGGTCGGAGTGGATGAACTATTATTGTTTCTCGCAGCAGTAGCGCGTGGTGGCCTAGGAGTTCTTCTCGGAACTCCAGTAACAGATGCAGCACGACGAAGTGATTCGGCTGAGCCAGTGTCGAGGGTAAAAAGGTCGTCTCCATGTCCGTCATAAACTCTCCTCTGACGTTTGTGGACTGGAGGTGCTTCCTCGGTAGGGGAGGATGGCTCGGATGGTGGCAGGGTGGGCTCCACATCTAGATCCGGGATTTGGTGTTGGTGTGCTCCTGGAACAAACTCAGGGGAATCTGGATTAAACCCGGAATTGGATCGTCTGGTTCTAGGAATATTCGGCGTTGGAGTTCTATCGTGCTGAACAGTTGCATCGCGGCGGTTGTAACCAGAGGGACCTGGGACACCGAGAGGTTGAGAAGCCGAAGAATGACCGGAAGGGCCAGCAGTGCCCAAAAGTTCTCTAGAATGACTGGTGGCGGGTCCTGAGGAACTGTTGTACGAAGGACCAGAAGTGCCCAAAGGCTCATTAGAACGACCACTATTATATCCAGATCCGTTATAATTAGATGGACCCAAAGGCTCGTTAGAATGGTTGGTAACTCCTGGTGTTGATGCTTGGTTGAATACAGGTACCGTCGAAGTATTGATAGTTCCGCTAGATGCATTTCCTCCTACAAGTTCTGTAGAAGCTTGGCGACTCAGGCTAGCTGTACGTTCATCATAGAAGGATTGGGGAATATCCCGTGAAGTTTCATAATACCCAAATTGGGCATTATGGGCCTCTTGTTCCACTGTCCTCAGCATGACTGCTCCACGCGAATCTGGCCTGACAGGACGAGGAGCGACCAATTCAAGTTGACCCGAAGAATTGTGACCAAGTTCTCCACCAACACTCAAAAGCTCAGGCAAACCATTGCTAATAATTTCGATTGCATCCTTATCGGCCTCTGGAGTTTTCGGCCTCATAAACTCGATCTCTTGAGAATGCGGCAAAAGCCAGCTATTGCGGCCTTCGAAAAGTCCAGTGAACCTTCGACAATCAAAAGTAGTTTGTCGAATGTTGCGTCTATAACGATGTGGCGTTAGATATTTGAGTACTGCTTTGGACAAGAAGATTCTTTGACTTACCCGACGTTGATCCAACCTGGTCTGAAATCTTCTGGACGGGCGAAGATGTGGAGGCGGCGTTGACCTAACGAGAATGACTCTGCGAAATCAATCATGTTTGGAAGATCCCTCTGAACGATCAAATCGCCTTTCACACAACAGTGTAGGATATGAGTATCTTGGGATCTACCCAAGTGTTAGTATCACATGATAAAAGAAGGTGCAAATATTTATTTACCGTTTGGCGGTGCCTCTCATTCCAAGCAAGAATGTCTCTTGACCTCCCCTAAAAAGGCCTCTGAGAAACCCTTCCGGCAGAACGTTTGAAATTCTCGTTGGCATCCAAGTCACATTCTTCACAAATCAGCACGTGTTCACCGAAATAATGCTAGGGTCTCCATCATACCTCTAGCCGCTTAACCGACCACACCGAAAACAGTCTCAATCCTTCTGCAAGTCCAGCAGGGGTATTTCCTACGTGCAGGATAACGAATCCTGGCCGGCCTAACAAGCTCTCTAGGGGAAGGCGGTTCATTGGGTTGGGCGAGAGCCGACGAACGGCCTCTCTCATCTGCGGGAAGTACTGAGAGTTTGGAAGAGATATTATAACTATGTCAAAATGAGGAGCCTTGGGGTCAAAAGGTTTTCTCGCCGAGATTTGGGCACCCCTCTGGAAATGACGGGCGTCTTCGGCTCTGCGGTTGTCTAGTAGTGTCGGTCGCGGGCCACAGTTTTCGAGAACCGCTATGAGGTCGCCGGGTTCCCGCTCGTCCCAAAAAACTTCATATCCGGCGAGTCCGTTCAGGTGATTTTCTTCCGATACTTGATCGGACTTTAAGATATTGAGGAAGCGGTCTTGTCCTGTGGACATAAAGACACCATCGGTTCCGTCATCTGGATTGGTTATGGTGGTTGCAGGCAGATGACCATGGTCCATGATCGCGAGCTCCAATTCAACGTTGTCCTTTGGGAGCTCTCCAGGAATACGATAATCAGATTGAAGTTGAGTTTCGTTGTCAAACTCTACTTCTTCGTTTGGAGTCGTTACGCTCGTATCGGGGGCAGACGGGTCAGACGCGTCGTCCTGGGTTAAGTGATCTGGTCCCAGGAACTGAGTCATTTGGCGCAATGGGTCGTATGTGGTTTGATCTACAAGAGGAGGTAGAGGAAGTGGGATTGGAGGGAGGTCGAGGCGGTTCTGTGAGGTAGGCGGGGGAGAAGAAAGATGGGAGCGAGAGGGAGATGGAGGGTCGAACTCGAAGGGGTGGTGAAAGCTTGAAACGCTTGTGGTAGGGCTGTGGTCCTTTCCACGGCAAGGTACCATCTGAGGGTCGAGATTGGTACGAGGGCTGGCGCCTTGCTTAATCCACGACTAGATAATGATATGTTAGCAACTTGTCCAGCACCAACAAGCACCAATCAGATTTTGAAAGGGCAAAACAAGGCAGGCAAACAAAAGCCTTGGTTGGTTGGTCAAAGGCTCCCGATCAATCCGCTCAAAAACAGGGTTTCCTGTGCCGAGTGATAAGGAGTGACAATGACTTACGCGATTAGCATCCGGCCTTGAGATGATCCAATCATTATCCGTGAGTGCACGTTCCATCTTCCGGATTGATATATCGACTGGATTGATTCGATGCAGGTCGTTAACAGACCGACTCGCGAGAGGTTCACGGAAACCGCCTGCCTGGAGCTGATTGCTTGACATTGCGGACTAAACAAATGACCACGAACAAAGCATTAATAGCATCCAGCAATACTGAGGAGACATCATCGACTCACAGATATGGTAGGTACTGAATATGTATTATCGAAATGATAATCGATGCCGAGATATATTGAATCTACTAACTGTATTAGAACGTTGACTATGGCGCAAATCTTGTGCACGAGAGCACGACGGATTTCTTCAACTCACTTGGACTGTCTGCAGAGTAAAATACGAGGAGCTTTGATCTATTGAAAGGTTAAGCTGATCCGGGAACCAAAGTCAATGAATTCCAAGACGGAAATCGGTGACAATTCGAATGCGACGGAACGGTCTGCGTTCAGCGCGAGTTAGTTGCCGCCCACAACAAGAGGGGTTTTCAGCGGGATCATACGAAACGATAGCTCGTTTCTAACAGTTCGAGCTTGCTTTGGGTTGACAGAAGACTTGGGGTATATGCGTGGCAATAGATGGAAGCGACTGGCCAGAAGAGAGAAATACGAGGATAAAGCGAGGTGAAAAGAAGGTGAAGAGAGGAATGAGTGGTGTGGAAGGATGGAGGGGGCGTGACGGCATCTAAGCGCATAGGAATACGCCCCGGTCAGTTGGCGTTTTCCATTCGAATCTACCAGCACTATACTGTAACAGCCGCACCAAAGCTAGAGGTACTCTTGAAGCCTATCAGAACATCTTTGTGGAGACCTGCGCACCCGTCCTAACCAGTCACTCTCACAATCCTTCATACCATGAAAAAACAAATGCAAGGCGGCATGGATCCCCTTTTGCTCATAGCACTTCTGTTTATCGGAATCCCCGAAGACACAAGTGTTTCCGGTTCACAAAATGGCAAGACCGCTAGATTTTACGGAATTTCGAAGACAAAGAATGCTTCTGCTTTCTTCGCTGGGGTATTTTCCTGTCTCATTACTAGCAGTTTACTCCGCCGTATTCCACAACCGCAACTAGAAGCAACTAGAAGCTATGATGGCCCAAAGTATGGCTCATGAAGCTGTAGCTAGACGGGTGAAGCATCCACTGCTGTGGGGCATATCGACAGTTCCTCCTACCCCAAAAGCTGCTGAATAATTATATGTGAACTGCTCGGCTAAGCATACTTTCCAACAGCACTTGTGTCGGCCAGCAATCTGTTCTACGATGCTTCAAATGCGTCCCAGCATCTGCTTGATGAGATGAGGTCGCACCGAGCGAGCAGACATGATGTAACACGTGACTGCACGTATGTGTAACTACAGCCGTAATTAATGGCCTACATTCATGCATGCTTAACCTCTGTACTCGGGTACAGGGGTATGTCGGGCGCTGTCGGAATTTCAGCCTCATTTCTCAGGGCAGAAGTGCGCCCGACTTTTGCGGCCCTACAACGTAAAATGCCAAGATCTTTGTCTTTCACGACACAGTGGATATTTTCCTAAGAAAACTTCATAGCTGGGTTGCTGATGGCCTACTCTATCCCCATTCTTTATTAGAATTTCTCTCTATTGTTGTGGTGGATTATAAGATTTCCGCATTTCATGGGGCGCGCCCGACTTATCCCACCCTCCGAGTACAGGAAGATACGCGAATGTGCTACGAACCTTAGATTAAGTTTAAAGTGAGTCGAGATCGACAACACATTAAAAGCAGCTAATAAATTGTCTTTTTCTGATGTGTCGAAGATGATAAGCTCATATACCAGCGTCTGCCTCTGCTCTCGTGCCCAGACTTTTTCGCCTCGCTCGGCGAAAGTTTACACAAATCGTAGGGGATGGCAGGCGAGATCAGTCTGCCTCCTAGATACCGGTAAGCTTGTTCGAACGTTCTTAACCCAATAAGGTGAACATTGAATGATATCAATGAGGCAACCAAGAATATGGAGTGGGAATTATACAGATTCCGGTGGGCACAGCCTAAGTCCTTCAGGACAGCGCACCCACGAAACATCTGTGTTGGTATGTTGGTAGAAGGCGGGGGGGTATCACTATTCGAAGAGCGCAGCTCATATTTAGAGTATGACACTAAAATGACCTGTATCAATACAAACGCATTAAACATATTTTACATTACACCTTCAATAACATCCGCGACTTTACTGTAATTCGGCATCCCCAGAAGTTAGATCCCGCGGCGGGACGTAGCCTGGGCAATATCAACCACCGGAAACTCGGAAGTTCTGATTTTCGAGATTTTGGGATATATTACCGAACGTTATTGTTGAAGTTTCCACTAGATCACACAAGGTTATGGATGATGGATGGGTTTCTCCTGTGACGTTTGGAGAGACTTCACACCCAGATTTCACCACAGGATTTGCTACATACGCGTACAAAGGAGTATCCAAATGCGTACGGGCATGCGAGAAAGGATGCACTAGTACCGACAACGGAGGCTTGCACAGATTTCCCAATTGTTACATATCAAAGCCAGCTCAATAAGCAAGTCCCATATTTGCTAGCTAGGTAAAAACAATTGCTGTATGTAATGTTTGAATCATAGTCACTATCAAACTATCAATCACTAACCCCCCGACTATGTACAGCAGTTTTTTCCTTTGAAACAGGCTTGATTATACTCAATTACGATTACAATTGCAATAGCTAACGTACCCTGATTACTGATTACCGTTCGAATTATTAAGGTACGGATACTCTAAATATCCATCCATGTATCTTCACATATGACCAGGTTCCCTGGAGTTGTCACTTTGCAGATCTAGCGGCAATGTCTCACTTCTGTTCGCGACTGAGCTGCCATTCGATCATCCCCATATACTCGGTACAATCTTAACGCAGGAGCTTACCGGTGCAAATATCTTCTGGCGGCTCACTTAGCTGAGAGGTACTTCACACCTCACTCTGTTGCTGTAACCAGACCCTGGTACCGAGGTACTATATCCTCGGCGGGTATGTAAGGTACGTATGCGTAGAGGTTACAGGTACTTCAGTTGCTTTATTTTACTCCAGACAAGTGAGAAACAAATTGTTTCCTCAGATTTCGATTGAAGGACCCGGGGACTTCTCTCCAGCGGTCGATCAACAACTCAATTAGAGCAAAGCCTCCAATCACGGCGGCTATTAGCGGTATGCAGCCATGCGAGCGGTAGGCAAGGCTTGCATAACTCGCCCCTGGTTGGTTGCATATCAGCGGCAACACAAACCAAAATATCTTTACTCCGCCGATAGCTATAGATATAGCTATAGGTACAGTACGCGTACGTTGTTCCAGCAATCTTGGACTTCACGAATCCAGCTCTGAGCTCTGCAAATCTTAGGGATGTACGTGACACGCACCGAATAGATTCCTGTATCACCTGAATTCGAACTGATCAGCGCCCACCACCACCAACCTGGGCAACCAGTACCATGTCCACCCCGCTGCGCATGCATGCAATAACCTATCACACACACCACAAGGCACCCCTTTTCACTCATTTCATTTCCTAGATATTGTGTATCCACACCATGAGATACTTCATATGTAAACGAAATCCTCACCCCATTTTCTTGTTTCTTCATCGCCACCCCTTTACCGCTCACAAAACTCATATACCGATAAAATGGCAGTAATCATACGCGATCTGCAACCCCTCTCATCCTCCGATACTGCATTTATGTTGGTTGGCGCCGTCGCGCTCATCGCAATGGCTCTATGGGCACTGTATGCGTTTGTGAAGAGGAGGAAGGAACAGAGTTTGTGGATATGAGGAGTGCTAGGACAGAGGAGGATATGTGGGGAGGACGCGACGTGTAGTGGATGTGAGTTCCTGGTTTCTGGAAGCGGAGATTGGTGAGGTCGCGTTCGCGTGCTGACATGTTAGTGAACAGAATAAACTCACACTTCGCACCTCGTGAGATCGATCCCACCGGCTGGCTGGTAAAAACTCAGTAACTCCCGCGCTCGAATGACTCAAATTCGTGCCCAGAGTTCTCAATCGCCCCCGCTCGAAACGAAATCGCACCCTGAGTCGAATCGAAAGATATGATATTGGAAGGAGCGGCGGTGCGCGAATGTTGAGCGGGATCTGTACTATATTGTAAACATATATGGGAAGTGAATGGGAATACTTCAGGGACGTAATGTGATTTCGAGAATGCTGTAGGAAAATGGAGAGGAAATCAAGCTTAAGGGGTTATAGAATTGAAAGACTCAAATACGTGCACAGACCTAATGAACTATTTCTTTCAAAGTCTAGCTATACTCTACCCGAACATTTCCCCTGAAGCGTGATAGCGTACATAGCTCCAGCCCGCACTCAGAATTGTCGTGATGGTAGCTTCGCGATCGCGAAATGTCAACAAGTAAATCCCAGAAATGCCGGGAATATTTGCCGGTCAACTAATTGAGCGATTTCCACAATTGTAAGCTCCGTAGGGTTCGGGAAGTGGCGTGATAACACGAAGAAAAGTTAGTTATGAGCAGACCCCGTCTCATTAATTACGTATTGCGGCAACGGACCCTCCTATAGATAATTGTTGGGTTCGCAAAGATCTAGAGTTGTGAGTGATTACTTATGCCGTCGGTATATATATGATGTTTCTAAACTTGAACTCCGTGGCATGCGGGACGGCACAGCGAAGGGATATGGATTCAGCAAAGGTATTAGTATTGTCCACCCATAGCCTAATCATGATCAGGTGGGAATACACAATTACTTCGCCATATGTCCGCGTCGGTTGTTGTGGTGGATGTCTGCCTCTTTTACTCGAATGAATTCGCTTGTCCAGGTCCGGCACTGGACTTTTCTAAACCCGTGGGAAGTTCCCAAGGGTTTCCAGCAGTTCCACTCTGAAAGTCTTGAGGTTAGCGAGTTTCCGTTAGAGATAGAATATGCTAGTAAAGAACTCGTGCCTAAGGAAGTCTCTAGAATTAGCCACGGTATGTACGCTACTACCTCGACTCACAAGTTCCGGATACAGTAGTCTAGGAAAACCAGCAGCAATACCGCGATTCCTTCCATATAACGAGCGATTGCTTTCAAAGTATCTGGCGCGTACGGACTATTTCTGGTGTACCGATTGCTGACAGCTACACTTTGGAATATGGCGCGCGGCCCTGTTCCCAGAATTCTACGCGGAACTCGCCAGGAACCCCCGCCGTGAAGGTCCATGTTTTCATCAGTGATAAGAGTCGTCATATCTTCGCCATATGGTCGTGCCGGTTGCTATAGTAAGTAGCTGCCTCGTTTACTTGAATAGTTCCGTGGAGAATTCGAATCCCGAGAGGTTCCGGCGAGGCGTCCATCTGAAGACCTTGAAACCTTCGCACTATTATGCTAGTAAGGAATTCGTTCGTGTTGGAACACTGACAGTACGCCTCTAGAGAAGTTCCGCTACCGTGGAAAAAAGGCGCAACGGTAGAAATACCAGTATCGTTATTCCACAAAACGAGTCGGCAATTGCTTTTAGGATCATATCTGAATTTCTGGTGTTAAATGTTTGGGCTGCTACACTTTGCAATTGATAGAGCATGCGCCCTGTTTCCAAAATCCTATGAGGAAACTCGTCAGGAGCCACTTTGTGAAAGTCTCTTTTCATCAGTGTGAAGAGTAGTCATATCATATCGCTCGGTACCCAACCTTCACGCAACTCGAACCATTACGCATTCATCCTTCTAGGTTCATCGTCAGCTGGCACGTTCATGTTAATGACTTGCATATAAATATACCCGACAGGGTGGTATTGAGATTCAATGGTCCTTTAGCTTGCACCACTCTAGTGGCAGCTTTCTTCTTGAGCTGAGCATGCTCAACAAAAAGACATCGCTAGCTACTGAGTATATTTCTTCACTCTAATAATCTTATTTCAAGTTGTTTACTTTAGCGAGCTACTTACTAGGCTAGTTGTACTTTAGCTTTTTAGGCACGGTGTTTTTATGACGAAGATTTACTTCCGTAACTCAACGTAGACGCATTCAATGTATTTTAGCATCTAGTAATGGGAATGAGTCGGCTCGAGTCGAGCCTGGGGCCAGGGCTCCAGCCGACTCGACTCATGGCGGGGGAAGCTCGTGAAAACTCGAGCTTTTCATTACAACCCCAATCGTCACCATGGCCACAAGCACACTACGCCTGTGCTCCAGGCCGCCCTAAGCACTGAAAACAGAAGAGAGCAGAGGGCGACAGGGAAATTCTATAAGCAGGTGAGTAGCAGCGATGTATAGGAGCTCAGAGGGTATGAGACTAACCGCGTGTTGCAGATTATTGCAAAGTCGAAGGTAGCATATTCAAGAACAGCTCTGATGGTGCCTTCAGTCTGTGCTTTTGGAGTAATGGGGTTTTAACTGTTTTTGAAGTGGCAGTTTGTATTAGAGATTCCTTGCATAAAGGAAAGGCTCGGCAAGAAATGTCACTGAAAAGGCATGCGGAGGAAAGGCATTGAAAGGCAAGGAGAAAAAGGCACGTGAACATGGGATGGCATGGGAAAAATGGCGTGAAAAATGGCACCCTTTAAAGGTACTGTGTGGTACCATTTATAAGTGCCTATTACTTCCATACAAATAATCCCTAACCTAATTCTTGCACTTAAATGCCTTTTATTTCTGATGTACGAAAGGGAGCTTTTCGGTGCCCTTTTTGGTGCCGTTTAAAAGGCATATTCCGCATCAATGAACCGGTTTATTGATGCTCATTCGTCTTTCCTCCCTCCCTCCCTCCCTCCCTCCCGTAGCCAGCTATAATGATTTCCACGGTTGGGAAACTGCTGGCGAAGCTTCACTATACCCACAATGCCCTTAAATGTCTAGTTTGGTTTTTGAAACAATGTATGGTCGAGTGATATATTATGAGTATGTATATCAACCAGACTCTTCAGTCCCCGCTTGCGAGCAATCTCCACGAACATTTCCCATTAAATTCGATTTCTGCAATAACTTTTAGCGAAAATTCAAACGCCCGCATAGAGCATCACTCGGTTGGAACTTGGGGGAGGGGTATTTCTTCTCCCCCCACAATAGTGCTTGCTGCTGTGAGTGATAACCACTTGGTGTTTTACTCGTCCCAGCCCAAAAAGGCCATGTCGCACGCCTACTCCATTTTTACGCCGGCCTAAGAATAGTACTAGTAAGTGCAAGCGTTGAATGTATATTTATCACTCCTATAGCCAACATCATATGTTCCAACACCGTCTAGTAATTCTTCAAAGCCGTTCTGCGCACAAATCAGACCATACTAGCAAATTTCGCCATGACTAGGAAGTAATACATCGGTGCCGGTACCATCCACCTCAGTCGTGGTCATAGGGCAGTAAAGAGATAGACGAGCGCAGGGGCATTGAATTTGAACTTCACTTCCATCACGCTTTACAAAGAAAAAGCCATGGCGTGGTTCTCGGACTCGACATAGGCTTAGGGTAGAAGCCGTCATCGCATCACATTACGTCACTGCACCCCGCTTTAGGTCGGCCGTAAGGTCGGAGATATGGAGACCGCAAGCCCCAGATATTGCTTCTTAGGCACAAGGCTTTGGGTGATATTGTACCGATAGAACATTACTTAGCAACGAACCAGGGCGAAATGACACGGCGAGTGGAGTTAGTATGAAGAACTAGGATGATAGGGAAGCGGAGGGATAGCGGTACTTGTATTTACTCCACCCGAATGGCAAGTGACTGTACCTTTTTGTTTGCGAAATGGCACTTGTCTGCGTACTAGACAGATAACATTCATTATTCATTTGTTAGTAAAGTATATATGGTGAGGGTCATGTCCAAGTATAAGTATCTAAGTCTGAGGCTGATGAGATCTGTTTTGCTAATGGGACCTTTTCTCGTCTGGTGGTCATCACTATCACAAGAGAGTAGGTAATTGGGGTCACGGGATATCACTCAGCAAATGGTAGTATGCCGAGAACTCAACAACGAATGATTGCCTAAAGATGACCAAACGATCCGATGACGACTTTGGACTAAGAGCCGAATGCTCCAGACACGTAGATAGACACGTGGATAAGCCAGAGAGTGTGATGAAGGCCTAGGGATTGATGATACAGACTCAGATCAACATCCAGGGAAAGTTGGATCAAGATTACAGAGGCCTCGAAATCAAAGAGCCCAACCAAGTTAAACATGCTACATACTTAAGTACTTGGTATCTATTCATAACGCCAAAACTAAACAACAAGATTTCCATACTCCACCCCTAAGCTGCGTACGAGACAAGCTTCCGCCGCCCCGCGCCTCGCCAACTCCACCATCCCATCCACCAGCATCAAAAACAGCACGCTTATCCTCTTCCCCTCCCCCTCAGCCCATTCGCAGCTCCTAATATACTCCGCAATCTCTTCCAGAATCTCTATCCCTTCCTCGTCCTCTTCCATCCCCTCCTCGTCCTCTTCCATCCCCATCCCATCCTCCTCCCGAGTAACCCTTTTAACAAAAACACACCACGCCGCCGCCGCTAACGAATACAATAAAGCCTTCGTCTTCGGCCCTTCCCATTTCATCAACGCCTTCGCCTCTTCCCTCGCCCATGCCTCCACTTCGAGCTCCAAATTTATCATCGTGCAAAAGCAATTCAACCGCACTCTAAGCGTCATGGCATTTTCTTCCCAGCAACTCCTCAGTGCCAATGGCGTGTCTTTACGCCAGTGCTCTAGCTGCCGTTGTATCCTTGGCAACTCGGATGCGCGGAGGGTGGCACGGAGGGCGGCGCTCATGATCTGTGCGAGTAGTGTACGTTGCAGCAGTAGCTCAGAGGTAGGGAGCGGGACGTCGCAGTCCTGGTCTGTGATTGAGCTTGGTCTTCCGGTGCGGAGCGCGGTTTCTTTGTCGAGGGTGTACAGCACCCACCAGGCATTTATGCGCTGCGAGATCTCGTGGGGGTCGGGGATACGGAGTTTTCGGGGGTTACGGTGGAGGCCGAGTTGGGTTGCCATGCCCGTACTGAGGCCGAGGAGGGTGAATATCGGCTGCACGTCATCGGATTCTTGGAAGTACAGGGCCATGCCGATGAGGGATTGGATTCCGAGGACACATGGTGAGAGGGAGAGGAGGACGGTGGGGAGGAGTCGGGAGGTGATCGAGAAGTAGTAGTTTGCGGCGTGAAGGTGGGCGGGGGAGGTGCGGGAGAGGTGTTGTGCGCCGAGGGCGAGGAGGATGGAGGTTGCGGCGTGCGAGGCGGGGGAGGGGATGGTGGGGCCGGAAAAGACGTGTGTGTGTGTCGAGAAGAGCGGGGTGAGAGGGTTCAAGTAGGCGAAGTATTCTATCCAGTCAGCGGAGAGTAATAGGAGAAGGAGGCTCGGGACGAACCGTGGATGTAGAGCTCTCGGAGCTCAGGGGTTTCGACGTAATCTCCTGCGGGCGCTGCAGGTGAGGAGTACGATTTATACGCCTCTTGCGCACGCTGTATCAGGGCCGAGAATGAGTCGTTTCCGAGGCGCCCTTCGAGCCACTTCATACCGGGAGGCGAGATGAAGGAGAAGGGCGAGGACATGCCGATGAAGTAGCTGCAGGGGCTGTCGATATCGAGGGCGCCCTCGAAGCGTGGCGACGCGGGTCCAGCCGTGCGGGGTGTGTGTGCATCACTGCTGGATTCATCGGTCTCACTGTCGTGTCGATGCCGCTGCAGGTTCTCATGTGCCTGGTCGCGGAGCTTGAAGTTGCGAAAAACGGCTTCTTCGATTCGTTTTAGGCGCTCATCGAGGTCGCCAGCGATTCTATTCGCCTTATTAATCGTGGACAACGCATAGTGTGGACGAGGGCACTAACGTGTCTGGGGCGGGAGTAGAGATGAGTTTCGATTGGGATCGTGGTTTGGATTTGCGTTGGGTGTAGATACAAGGGATGCCCCTTTGTGCGCAATGTTGACAGGCTGCGATACGGCCATCGCATCGCTTCTGCGGGGTTGTCAGTGGAAGGGAGAAGGGGGGTGGTTTTAGTTATTTGATCCGACCTTTCGCTTGCGGCAAGCATCGCAGGCTGTGAAGTTGGTGTACAAGTGGTCTTGGGGTGGTGTCGTCTGGTCCATTTGACGATAATAGCGACCAGTAGTGAGAGCTTGGACTCTTGGTATTGGGGGGAATGAGTGGGAGGAGGTGCCTCGGTAACTCTGTAAAATGGATCCTATGAAGTCCAAAGAGCTAGTACTCGTCAATTACAAAGTGTTTGTGGGAACCCTGCAGTTCAATTACGATGGAGCCGACTAAAGTAGAGTACAGTAGAGTACAGTAGAGTACAGCAAACGACCGAGGCTTCTCAGTCAGCCTTACTCTCTCGAGTTCTCTGTCAAGTCTGCACAGCCAGCCTGCATGTCGCCCCACAGCCACCTGTCGCTATCCTCAGCACCGAAGCTCACTCGCTCCACTTGGCGCCATGCCATCAGCACGGTGCATCATCCCCGGTCTTAGCAGAGGTCTTAGTCTACCCAGCTATACTGTAACAGTACGCTTCCAAGTTGAACGCTGCTGCTCCCCCAAAAGAACTAAGATCTCTATTTCTCTGATCGTCCTTTTTTACCGTCTCCCTCGCCACCACCTCCATCTTCCTCCTCCTCAACCTCAACCACAGAATCGCCTACGCGTCTCAACACAGCACCAATCGCATGGAATACGACTACAATCCATCTACCGGCACCTACGTGCGCAGCAATGCCCGTGGACCTCCCATCCCTCCCAAGGAGTTCGAATTCATTAAAGAAACGCAGGGAGCTGCAGAACTCGATGGCAGTGATTGCGGCTCCCTAGATTCTGAGCGCTACCAGCAGCTGCATTACCAACAGCCTGCGCCCGCGAGGCGCCGGAAAGTCCGGATCCTCTCACTCGATGGCGGCGGCATCCGTGGATACTCCACCCTCGTCATTCTGGGCGAGCTGATGCACCAAGTATACGTGCAGGAGAATGGGGGGCGCCCGCCAAAGAGCTCCAACGACCTCCCGCGTCCCTGCGACTACTTTGACCTCATCGGCGGGAATGGTACCTCTCCCCACTCCTTCCCCCACCCTTGTGCCCCCGGGCGGCATGGCTGACGTGATGCTAGGAACTGGCGGACTAATCGCTCTCATGCTGGGTCGAATGCGCATGGACGTCGAGTCCTGCAAGTCTTACTACGTCTCACTCACGCGCTTTGTGTTTATCACGGACAAAACGCTTCTTGGGATGCCATACGGCAAGACGCTATTCAAAGCCTCTCGTCTCGAAGAAGCGATAAAGCACTGCGTACGGGAATCCACTCGCTTCGACTCAGAACAGATCATCCCGCACTCCCCGCCTCCCGCTGAGCCGCCACAAAAGATAGTCCACAAGCGCACCGACTCCTGGCGGCGGCGGCGCTCCACTTCCACATCCACAACAGACAGCCAAGAACGCGGCCGCACCGGACGCCCACGACGGAACATCGGAAACCCTGAGACCCCACTTCTCGATGCGCGCGAGGGCGCATGCAAAACCTTCGTCACGGCGATGCTCGAAGGTAGTCGCAAGGGCACGGCGCCTGTGCTACTGCGCTCCTACCCCTCCCCCGCCGAATCTATGCCCAGTTACCGTACGACGATCTGGCAGGCGGGACGGGCAACGTGTGCGACCGCCGCCGCGTTCAAGAGTATCACCATCGACCAGACCACGTTCCTCGATGAAGGCGCGGGAATGTACAACCCGGCGTTCCAGGTCCTCGACGAAGCGCACTTGCACGAGTTCCCCGACTGTGAAATCGGCGCGTTCGTCTCCGTCGGCACCGGGAAGCGGTTGAAGCCTGCGACGGCACCGGCCGAAAAGCGTGAGTGGTGGGAGGGCGTCGCATTTGAAGGGTTCGCGGAGGCAAAGCGGCGGTTGATGCGGCGTATCGACGATTGTGAGCGTGTACACCGGGAACTCGTCGACGGCGACGACGGCGGAAGGCCGAAACTTGCGCAGGGCGGCGTGGCGACTCAGGACTACTACCGCTTCAACGTTGAGGTGGGTGTGGGAGAGTTCGGAATGAATGAGTGGAACCGGCTCAGCGAGGTGGCGACGGGGACCAGAAGGTATCTGTCGCAGCGAGAGACTAGCAGGTTTGTGAAGGAGTGTGCAGGGAAGCTGGTATCGATTGAGAAGCAGGGCATCGACGATGGGACAAAGATCAAATTCCGGCCGAGCAAGTTCGGCGGCGGGGATGCACAACTTGCAGAGCTCCCGAGCTCTGCCGTGAAGGAAAGTCAGTTGTTTCATTCCCAGCAGCAGCAACCCCAGCAGCAGCAATCCCAGCAGCAACACCCCTCACAACACTCCCAGCAGCAACATCCGTCACAACACCCCCAGCAGCAGCAACGCCAGCAACGCCCTCCACAATCCCAGCAGCAACGCCCACCACAGCAACACCACCGCCCCTCTGTCACTTCCCCCTCAAACGTCACAATGCCTGACGAAAACATCTACACCTCCCCAACATCCCAAAACCGTCCCCCACAATTCCCACCTCCACAATCCCAATCCCCCGCCCGCCGCCCCTCACACCCTCCACCGGACGTTACTCGCCGCCCCTCACATCCACAACCCTCACACCCTCCTTCCGACGTTTCCCGGCGTCCCTCATACCCTCCTCCCCAGCATCCTTCACAATCCATACCTTCACCACCCCCCGCCCCGCCTAAACCGCAGAAAGAAGGGAAAATTCTCATCCCAGCCGCAGAACAAAACTACTACGTAGACGACACGCCGAATCCGGAGATCCGCCTCACGTCGCCGACGACAGTGGCGGGCGGCAGTGATAATGAGGATGAGGAGGATATGTATAAGGGATATGGCAGGCGTAAGAAGAGGGGTAGTAGGAGACGGAGTCGGTCGAGGAGTGGGGGAAGCTTGGCGGGGGTTGTTGAGTAGTTTGTTGATTTTCTTTTTGAGGAGAGGATACACTGTGTTTCTTACTTTCGAGATGGCGATGAGATATGGTACAGTTACGAGCTACGATTTATGGCTTTTCTTTTCTTCTAACGTTCTAAAACGTGAATGGTTTGAGAGGCACGTGGATGTAATATAATATTTACTATTGCTGGTATGTAGTAGATGGAATGGAAGGAATGGAATGTTGGTTCCTAATATCTACACTACTCTGAGACTACACTGTTGGCTGGAATTGATGGGTGGCTCTTGGTATGGGAAGGTTGAGAAGTATCATAAGGTCATCATTCGCAGTGTCCGCTAGATGAGGTTCGAACGTCATCTGTCATCAGGACTTTGGTCCGAAGCCTAAGGGCTGTCATTTAAAACTAGCTGGTTCGGTAGTAAAAAGGTATCTACGGTCATCTCGTCGTTCACGCCGCGGAGATTGTCAATAAAAATACGGTGGCTAGAGCGAGAGTGAAGTTGAGGTTAAACTGCTTTACTCCAGCATCAATGGTTCGCAACTTTCAAAGAGTTAGGTAGTTTTAGAAGGAGTAGGAGAGATTAGTGATACATCTTGAGGTTAGTCATGGGTTTACGCCTCGGGGCTTATGTACATCCATCTGTCAGCGCTAGATCTTCTGAATGCTGTCAGCCGCGGACAGAACATAATAGTATTGCTAAAGTATTATCTCACCCCGCACGTTCGTGTGTTCCTGTGTCGGGGTTATGACTATCTCTAGTGAAGATTCAGGTAGAGTGTCTAGTAGGACTCGAGAGCTGGAGATTGGAAGGTGTGAATGTCTTCATCTGATGGTGCGAACACAAGTCTTCTCGAGGCCAGTGGATGGTGCTTAATAAAAGGCAGTACTGGCATTGTGGAGACGGGCGTATTTGGATTGCACGAAGTGAAATCAGCAGTTTAGCGCTGAGCCTTTGATCGAAGTGCGGGCTGGTGGGATGGAGTGCTTCCTACGACGAGTTTGGAAGTAGCGGGTTGGGAGTTTCCGAGTCGGTGTCTGGACCAGGCAGTAGTGTGATCCGTGACAATTGAGAAGTGGGAAGGAGGGTTAATGTGTTTTGTGCCGGATCAGAGTTGGGTATTGATTGCGGCACGATGGGAATTTTAAGGACAGTTGAATGCGTACGGGGAATTGTAGGGATAGTGAGGTTGCGGTGATGTGGAAGTTCGGTGGTGACGTTGGCCATGGTGGTGCTTTCGCCGTTAATGATAGTAAATATCGGCTTTTAGCTCTTCCATACCCACACGCAATATCATTTGTCCCGTTACAATCCAAAAGCCGGTATCCTACCTTCGTACGTAATCTCCCCTCTTCTGTTCTGGATCCTCTTTTCGAATCTCCCTCGTCTTTGCCGCCTGTTGGACGTCACCCCATCCGATGACGTCGTTCTCCCAGTTGCAAATACAAGGAACCAGAACCTGGTGCATTCCCTGCTTGGCGCCCTACAACGTCACCTCCCTCACCACCATAAAACTGCCTCCGTGATCCACCTCACACTTACAACCCCAAGAGCCATCCCACAAACATCCGCCACCTTCCATACCATCATCACTACCCACAACCCAAACCCACACCATGTCCGCCCGAACCACTGAAAAGCGCCCGGTTGTCGACGACATCTCAGACACAGACGAATCCGAAGAGAGCGAGTACGAAGAGGAGATCCCGCGCGGTGCGCAACAGCAAGCACTGCAACGTCAGCAGCAGCAGCAACGGCAGCAACAACAACAACAGCAACAACAAGTTGCAGCCCCGCAGAAGGAGGAGAAGAAGGGGTCCTCGGGTGCGCCTAGTATTAGGCTGGATTTAAATATTGAGCTTGAGGTCACACTGAAGGCGAGGATTCATGGTGATTTGACGTTGGCGCTGTTGTAAGTCCTTTGGTGATACTTTGGTTTGGGATGAAGGCTAATGATTAACAGAACGTGAGGTGTGGAAGGAAGAGGGAGGATACATATTCTGCGTTACGTTTTGGGTTTGAGTTTAGGGTATCCGGGTTTGTTGTTTATTACCTTTTATCGTATTTTGCGGTGGAAAATGGGTGCTATGGGTTATTTTGGGTTTTAACAACTTTTTTGTTTTGTTTCCGGATTGGGCACAATAAACAGCGTCTGGGTGTTTTTGCTCTTTTGATCAGCCTTCAGATTTAAACCTGTGGAGAATCTAGAAGTTGGGGGAAGTGGTGGTGGTTTCACATGTACAGTCGCGGTAAAGAGGTGATGAGACGCAAAAATCACAACCTCAATATCTACAAAATCACCCTAGTTGTAGTGGATTTAAAGACCCGAGGTTAACCTCTCAATAGTTATTCTGAGATTCCCAAATACTTGCGGCTTTCTTAAGGGTATAGCTGACTTGATGGGGTTGTTCTTGGAATCATGCATCTCATCGCTTTTACCGCAACTGTACAATGATGTCATTGCTGCATTGCTGCCTAGTTCCCAACACGACCGGAAGGGATCTCCTGTGATATGAGTAGACTACGTTCTATAGATATCGATCCGTACGAATGCACTGCGCGGGCTGGGGATTTTTATTTACTGACGCCATTCGTAAGCATGCTCAGTCGTTGAATATCACCTACGCCTACCTTTGCGGTGTTGCTCCTCAAGAACGCACTCTTGCACCTGTCCTAACTATATCCCCTAACAAATTAATTGCATAAATATATATCTTTCAAACGCTTTTAACCCTATCTAGTACCAAATTATGACTAACCGGTAGATATCTCTTCCCTCAACTCATATATGACATGTTCCCCCAACAAGTGTCAGGCCTTCATCGTCTTCTAAACTGGTGGTCTACAGGTAGTTGGGAGAAGCTTCAAAGCATTCGTAGTATAATTCCCGCGTCTCCTCAACTGAAGGTAGGTGACCCATGTTCGGACAGTTGGGGGTGATGCCATAGAAATAACGGTCAACAGTGACTGCCCGAAGCCACGCCGGAATATACGCATTGTGCTATATGCATGTCCGGACAAGTCAAAGTCTATAGTCATACCGTGACAGTGAGCTTTAACTACCCCTGAGAACAGAGGAGAACCAGCACTAATTAGCTGAATACATCTCTTAGTGTTCTTAAACTCCTCCATAGCCAGTACGACATAGAGCAGTGGCCATGGGGCCATGCTCAACGTCAAGCACAACGAGCATAGCTACAGTTCTCCATTAAAACCTGCCCCCCGCGTGTTCTAATAATGCTAGACGGTAGTACTAACCACAATGCTCAACTGGAAGCACTCGATCGGTTGATCCGCTAAAGTAGCTCAAAAGTGGCATTGTTACTCCTGTTTTGTTGAAACAGATGTCAACGTATGTATTCACCTAGTATTCTCCTGAACATCAGCTTTCTCGGCCTGAAATAAAACATGTACAAAAATCCATCCACATTCTCAGCAAGCACGCGCGAAGCAAACGCCATTCACCATCGCCATACATCCTCCCCCATCCCTCCCCTCACAGTCCACACGTACTCTTTCTTCCCATTCGTCAAAACCACATCCACAAAACTCCTTTGCGTCGTGTGCCCTAGACTATCCACCATCCACCATCACAATTCGAGAACCGTCATGAAGATACCCACCCTCTTTATCAGAATTAACCGTCAATACAGGGTTAACGGGACAGAGTACAGCGACAATGATGTATTACATACCAATCTTTCTGTCGAGCTAGAACACTTGTTAGTCTACAAATTTGCTGTACCTGGTCTTCGGGTGATTAAGATAGTCCCTGAACTAAACGTGCATAATTTTCCAGTGTTCTGTCACTGAATTTCTGTATTTCCCGACGAACAGTTGTGGGCGAGCCAACGAAATGCCTGAATTATGATACCGGATATCATCGTTGTCCTGGCCCGCAAGCTTAGGATACCTTCATCTCCAGTTTTTAGGGAGATCGGTTGTATGAACCGCAGAGTCAAAGTCATTTTGGTGTTCGGCTTTCCTGTAGAGCTTAATGTTTGAATTGCTGAATGTCTTGTGGCCACACCTTTCGCAATAGGAATTAGGCACATGGGATGGAAAAAGACCTAACTTTTCTGTATAGGTATTGATAAGCTGAACCCAATTTCGGGTGAGCTCAGACAACTTAGCGAATGTCTTCGTACAGTACCCGCATCCGAATATCTTTACGGCCTTGGAAATTTGCCCGTTGACGCCGCATGTTAGTTGTTCCGTCTGCAGCTTCTCCTCGCCTGGCTCGCGGCGGTGCTCAGCGGTGGGGAGCTTCCCAGCAGCGAGGGGTGAGGTATGGGTATCTATCGCACGATACAAGTTTGTGGGTGTATATGCTGCTGTAGAGGGAGCTTGAGTGGGAGCTTGCGACTCAGGTTAGAGCCTTGTGGTTTTCTCCGCTGATCCTTGAAGTATTGCGCCAGTCTCTCGCTAACTTGAAATCCGTATGGTCTACAGGCAGCCCAGCTGCTTTTCAAAGCAAGCTCTGCTGTCCCCCGACCAATCGAATTTGGCTGGATAAGGTTTCGATAAAGTGGATTCCGGCTTCACAAAGTCCAACCGATTGTAATTCGAGCTGAGGAAAGCTTTCTTGCCCGAAATCGTAGCGGTAAACATCCCTAGAGGTTGAGAATGGCACTTTTCCCGCTACCACTCTATATAGAACACATCCTAACGACTAAAGTCTATAGAATTCGTATAGCCGTTCGGCTTATGGCTACTCAATAGAATCTTAGGGGCCATGTAACTTAGAGAACCCGTTTGAGTTATATCTATTGTGCTACTGTCGTTTGAAACACGTTTCGATATACTGAAGTCGCTAGTTTTGATATATAAACCCCCGAAATGACAGATCTTGATCTAAGTACGAGGGCTAGATAACAACTAAAGGAAGCCACCGAGACGAAACGGCACGAAGAATTGGCAATGGAGGAACTGAATTTGACATAGGGTCCCTGGTCAGAAGTATCGGATATGATCTACTACACCCCCTCAACTTGATCATATCACAGTCTCCCAATGACAATCTCCAAGCTGAGATACCGATGGTGAGCCTGGTGTCTAATGATGTACATATTTACCCGGCGTGCTTCCTGACTATCCCCCTCACTACCCATCCAAGACTTTTTACCGCGCTGAAGCGCGCCTGAATAATAGTCACCACCTTCAAATGTGAACAGACTGCGCAGTCTAGCATACTAAACTTGCTAGCACGCCCTCCGGAATCATTGTGATTTCCAAAGTCTCTGGCACGTTAACAAGTCCAGTCTTGGTACAGAGTCGGAACGTGTCAACTTGTAGCCACTGAATACAACTACCATCCCTAGGAACAAACCCTAGCATGTCAGTCTGGTGGAGAGATCGAGGGTGCACTACGACCCGCCAATTAACTTGGACACTAAATATTCTCGTCCATGAAGATTGATTAATCTTGGTCTTTCGGAAACTAGTACGCGTTCACACGGAGCAATAATTCGCCTCAAATTGGCATACTTGTGCATGCGCCCAAGTGAGCTATTGTCCATATTCGCCGGAATCATCTTGCCTAAAGACAGGTCAAATGCATGCATCTTGCTCAAGACTTCAAGAATTTAGTGGCCGTGCGATGGAATCAGTTATGCTTATGGTAAGGGGATAGATAAAAGTATCTTTGCAATGATGGGCAGACACGAGTCACGCAACTCCGAATTACTACGCAGTGTATCTCCTTCTGCACCAATTTAAAATAAATAAGAGCCAAAAGCATAATACACTTCACTAAAAATAAATAGTTGGCGCGCTTCAGTGCGGTAGAAACACTTGGATGAATAATGAGTTGGATGTCCTGGTGAGCGCCGCCGAGAAAGACAGGAAAAAAGGCGCCAGTAATAGTTTATGCATTTATACCGGACAGATGAGGTAGGTAGGCTTATCTCAGGGCAGTCAACTTTGACAGTCAAGTCACAGCGACAGTCAACTTTCCGACCATGCTTAAATACTCTGTCCCTCCATTTCCTAGTTACAGCTGCCGTGTTCATAGCTGTACGTACTTATCTCTATGGTTCATCACTGTTGTTGAAAGTAATGATTGACTGCGATCGAGGCTACCAAGGTCAGATATATACGATAACCCATGTGCGCATGCGTACGCACTCATCTATAGCCACGGCTGAATGCCATAACACAAGCCCGTATGAGTCCCATAGCCCATCAGCCCCGTAAGCCTACAAAGGTTGATGATCTATCTATGCAGCAACTGTGTTGCATGTGTACCTGGACCGTGAGTTTCAGCCTCCGTCAAAACTCTGATACAATGGCTTGTATGAGGATATGCATGACTTACATCAGGATTAGGGAGATGCATCTCATGTCAAATAGTGCATATGCGGGCCTTATGCCCTTGAGAGATATCTGACAATCAAGCAACCAAAGTAACAAACTGTGTTGCATGTGTACTTGGATCGTGAGTCTCAGCATTGTCTGATGTCTTGTATGAGAATGAAGACTTGTATGAAGATGGTGGCTGTATGAGGATATGCATCAGAACCACAGTGATGCATAGAATAAATGCAGAGCCCTGCCACCTTTTAGAGATTTAGACAACTTCACCTCAAGGGCATTCAGTGCTTACGTTGGCCCTGGAACCGATCCTTGTGGTTACAATGCCTGGAATGGCAGAGACATATCAGAGTGTCGCTGACAAGATGACCTATGTGACAGATTTTTAATTGGTGAACTTGTTGGATGCAGAATATGCAAATCTCACCCACTAGGATCTGAATACCAGCATTGACAAGCTGGAAAACCAATGGAATATCCACCTTGAATTATATGATACCTTAACATCCGGAGCAAAATCATTAAGCAATGGCCAACTATCCTACTGTTCATGGAGTTTTGCTATTTTTGATTAGTCTTATCAGTACAAGATGAAAAATAGTATAGACTGGCAAATTGCTATGAATATTACAATTGAATTCAAGCTTCAAGTCACAGCAATACCAGGATTCCATTCACTATTTAATTGGTGTTACCAGATGATGTGGCTATTTTCAGATGCTTTTGAAAATTTGGAGAATAATTCAGTGATGGAGAAGTACTGTGCAAAGGCACTACATTTAGTGATGAAGAGTTTAATGCATACAATTCATACAATTCATACCAAAGCTAAAGAAGCTCAAAAGAATGCAACACACCAAATGATACAAGATGAAACGTTCTTGACAATGAGAAGATTGTAAGAATCAAAATTTGTGAATAAGAAATTACTTATTCAGATTTCAATATAGAATATACAACAGCAATGCCATGCAGATGTACTCTACAGAATCCCTCAACACTGCCCGGGCAATCCGGCTACCAAACAATCTACACTCGTAACAGGAAAATCAACGTGACAAGTAAATAGAACTTACTAGCACCTAGGATTCCTGAAAAGTATAAACATATCCATTTATATTCCAGTGACTTGGAGCGCCATAGAGCTCGCGAAACTTCTCACATTCGTAGAACAGAAATCGTCAATTGATGGTGGGACCAGGTCTAGCGTTACTTATACATATCTTGACTATCGTTAGTGCTTATCTTGCTCAAATTTCTAAAGCACATCGTCACACAGCAAAGGTTGCCGGCATTGGATTCGCCTTGGTGGGACGGCCATGACTCTCAGATGCTCCATCTTATAGACCCAGGTAGTGGTGTCCATGTTTCACTCCTTCTTTCGCAGGATCAGGGGAGGTGCAGCCCCCGTTGAGAAGATCTTTTAGCCACTTGACAGAGACAAGCACACAGACCCTGAGTGATCCTAAAACCTTCTGGAGAAGACGATGACTTCTATGATAAAGGTAGAGGAAACGGGGACATGGGATGGGATGGGCTTTGTTCGGTAGTTGTACGCCACTCCTCCAAGCGGGGATGTCGCTTCCACGAGTATATATGTCTAGGCTCAAGGTAGACCACATCCCAGAGTAACAGCCCTCAAGCAGGACCTGAGTAGTTACTAGCAGCGAGAGTTTTGAAAGTACTGACTATTGTGAACATATCGATTCCGGAGAATATGTTGGGCTCAGGCTATCGCGGATGGACTTCTGGAGATGGCTCAAGAGATCCCCGTACTGGCCCTCAGAAACGACAAACGCGTGGGTAGAGGATGAAGTGGGTGATATTGTCGAAATTACGAGGTTGGTTGGTTGGTGCGGATGGAGGACTTTGAGGTGGGAATAGAGATAGAATCGAAGTTATGGCTGTAGACTCGATTGGGACCGTTAGCCCCCATGGTTGAGAGTGAGTCATCAGAAACTTGCCCTTCAGTCGGCGCGTTGTTGCTTACTGTTCCGCAAGTCTCGTCGTCGGTATATCACTATTACGCCTTAGTCGGATAAGTAGATGATACTAAAGAGACGAAAACTGATCAAGTAAAAGAGAGAACCTGCGTTGTGTTTTGTTAATAAAAGTTTCCCCACTGGTACGTAGGTCTCACTGCCAAACCAATGCACTCATTGAATGATAGGGCGAGAATCCCCTTCCACCCTTTTCGCCTGCTACTCCTCCCCGCAAAATCTTGAGCTAGGTATGTACGATGGCGGCAATATGAACCCTATGCAGTGGGAGCGGGCCCGTGAGAGATTGTGTTATTGTACAAGGCATGGTGGCGGCGTTGCCGCCGATAGGATGTGAACTAGGAGTTAATATGAAGATTTGGTTAGCACGCTTGAGCGGTCGACAAAGAAGTTCACAAATCTCAAGTAAAGAAGTAGAAAGGATTAGAGCACGTTTACCCATCGTTCCGGTTTCTCGGCCGCTGCGTGGCCTCACAACCTACGGCGACTCGCACCCACTTTATATTCCGACTCTTTTCACCTCTCACTCACCCTCTAGCTGTTATCCTGCAGTCTCCAGCACCCTCACCCTATATCCTCCACTCTCCCTAGTGGCAACATAACGTCATGTAGCAATGACGTGCGAATTTAAGGAAAATGACGATGGAGAAAGATCACTCGTGTTGTGGCTGAAACGCGTACATGATGCCACAGAAACTGACGCACTGCCACATGTCGAACAATTTCGGCCAATGAGAATGCTTCGAGGCGACGCAAGATGTGTATATGTTTACAAAAACGTTGGAACGCTCTCTCATTCATCTAGGGTGAAATCGACTCGGAACTACAAAATCATTTCAATGTGGAAGCCTATGCGTATACTCTTAAGGGTAGCAGTTGTGATACGGCAGATATCGATATCGGTGGGTGGGACACTAAACTGATGGTCTTTGAGTGGTTGGAATGCTTTGTAAATTTAAAACTGCCCTCTTTTATGTGAGTTTTCTATAAGTAATTGCTTACTAGGGGATTGACTGATTTGCGAGTACCTGGACTCGAGAGTGTCTCGTGCACAGCAGAGAAGAATCCGGTGTACTTGCGTTGCACCGACCAATGGTAATCAATCTGCTTCCCCAGACGTTGAAATAAAGTTTACGCGCATGTACGTGGTCTGCACTTCTTCATCCGAAGCGGTTTCTCCTTGATGGGTTTGGAACTACGGTTGGACTAGGTACATCGTCGCCTTCGAGAATTGGCGTTGCACGATGCAGGGCTCCTGATATCGGGACGCCGGGGCCATTAAATGCCGTGGAACATACAAGCCTTAGTTTTTTCGGATTCGGAAGAACAGTGTCCCGGACGGCCGATCGCTTGGCGAGCTTGATGAAAAGTCGTGAATCAACGTTGATGATCGATCTCGATTCTTCAATAGAACGGCATTTCCACCCGTGTTTGTACCTGGCACAGACATGTAGTCAATGATTCCACACTGACTGGCAATCGTCAATTGAATACAGGTTTTTTCAAGGTTAAAGGCATGCGGGTATCTGGAGATCCGTACTAAGCTTATAAATCTACACCTAGCTTGCGCTTTATTATAAGCTAGTCTGTCATATGGCTTAGATACGGTGTTGCGAAGTAGCCTTAACAAAAATATAGCACTAGTTACAAACTTCTGAGTTTTTAGGGCTTCACGGAAAGTGGCCCGCTGTCGGGTGTACGCTAAACGGCATGCATCCTGACGAACCAAAATTCGTCTAAGGAAGGAAGAAGCCAAGGAAACCGGATGGAAATCGTGGAAGTGTAGTGGGTCCTAGATTGCTGCCGGCCGCCGGGGCTCCGGAGAGGCGATTCTCTTCGAAGCTTCTCTGCATGATGACTGCTGAGGATCTCCAGTGTTCTCTTACAAGTTACCCCCGGAATAGGGCACCAGCTCCTCCAGGCCTGATGTGGTCAATGCTCAATATGAAAACCCTTCTTCAGTCTGGGCCACATGAGTGGCGTCAAAGATCAGATCGGGTCTGGGAATATGCGGCCCGAAATCGATATCGATCCGAAATTCGGCTTTCCTCTTGGAGACATACGTATGTATGCACATACCTGGATAATACCTACGTGCTAGCTCTTTCTTGAGTTAGCTTCTGGGTATACGTCCGGATTCTTGCGCCACCAGACCTGGATGAATTGCCCTGGCATGCCCTATTGTGATGGCCACAACCGCCATCCGTGAGATTCGCGGACTGAGGTAGGATTCGGGTGAGTACTACGGCTGCACCGACACGGAATAATCTAAAGTTGACGGCCTAGCTGCTAGCGAGACAGGTGAGTATGGAAATTGTTCTTGGCAAGGGTTTTCTGGTTATCTGATGAAACCAGACCTACGTAGCTCCGCTCTTTTTTTGCTGGAGCTTCGGAATTCCGTAGTTTCTCACAAGAGGTTCGGGATCTTCTTTATATACATTCATTCACTCCCCTGCGTTTCCAAAGTTCATTCAGTACATCATTCATTCCACCGTGGGGACCACACAAACGCAACCTTCCACGCCTTCTCAAGGCCCCTTTCGATAGATCTTCATCCTTCTTCATCCTCTTTGTGAGACGCTTTAACGGACAATATTTGACTAGCTGGGGCATTTTTTAATTTCTTTGACCACAATTTCTCTACATCTTTTAGTCAATCATCAATACAGTTTTTTAATCACCAAATGACCGAACCTGTGAGCACGAGTGCCTGTTCGAGCGCTTCAGAGGACACCATGGCCGATTTCACAACGGCCACTCCGCGGGAAGTTCTCAATACCACTAACCCCCGCGGAAATTCAAATATCAACCAAGGCATCAATGTCGAAGCAGCAGAAGAAGAATTCCGCGAGCTGAACCGGCAGATGTCAGAGATCTCACGAGCAGCAAGTCGTAAAATCTCGCGAACACAGAACAGGGAGTCGACGGATCCCGAAAAGGCGGTACGATTTGACGAGGAAGAGGAGGAAGAACAGTTTGATCTGGAAGCTCATTTACGCGGCAATGAAACCTCGGAGAGAGAAGCAGGTATCAAACAGAAGAAAATAGGTATACTCCACCTTGGGCAGTTATTGCACGGGCATACAGAGCTGATGAATGGGTTTAGGTATTGTTTGGCAGGATTTGACTGTTTCCGGTATTGGCGGAGTTAAGAACTTTGTCTCAACTTTCCCCGATGCTGTGATTGGGTTCTTCAACATCTTTTCTACTATATGGTCACTTCTTGGAATGGACAAGAAGGGTAAGGAGATCGATATTTTGAAGGGCTTTAAGGGAGTCATGAAGCCCGGGGAGATGTGTTTGGTCCTTGGACGTCCTGGCAGTGGGTGCACGACATTCTTAAAGGTTATTGCGAATCAGCGATTTGGATATACGAAAGTGGACGGCGAGGTTATGTATGGACGATATTCTGCAGAAACATTCGGGCAACGATATCGCGGCGAGAGTGTGTATAACGAGGAAGACGACGGTAATCAGTATTCCATGAATAGCTGGAGTGCCAGTTTTGCTGACCTGCGGATTTCTAGTTCATAACCCTACTCTTACTGTTGGACAAACACTAGAGTTTGCATTGGATACCAAAACACCCGAAAAGCGCCCAGTGGGCATGTCGAAGCAACAATTCAAAGACAGTGTTGTTACTTTGCTACTGAAGATGTTCAATATCACCCATACTAAGAATACAGTAGTCGGAAACCAGTTTTTGAGAGGTGTTTCTGGAGGAGAACGGAAGCGTGTCTCGATTGCGGAGATGATGATCACGAAGTAGGTCGCTCCGGCCGTCACTGTTGATCACTCGATCCCGTTGCAAGTGCTCGTGGAAAGTACTAACATTATCATGATAGGGCATCAGTTTGCTGCTGGGATAATAGTACGCGTGGATTGGATGCATCTACAGCTCTAGATTATGCCAAATCTCTCCGAATCATGACCAATGTTTACCAGTGCACGACTTTCGTTTCCCTTTACCAGGCTTCGGAAAACATCTACGACCAATTTGACAAGGTTCTCGTTATTGATTCGTAAGTGCCACCACACGTGCAGTAATTGTGTTTAATTAACGGGTGTCTCAGAGGACGTGAGGTCTATTTTGGGCCAACAAAGGAAGCCCGGGCCTACTTTGAAGGATTGGGATTTATGCCTAAGCCCCGCCAGACTACGCCAGACTATCTGACTGGCTGTACCGATGTTTGGGAGCGGTTTGTCCTATTTTCTCTCACCTGTATACCACCTCTTATTGACGCGTTCGTAGTGACTATGCCGAAGGGAGAGACGAGACAAATGTTCCATCGACACCAGAAGCCCTTGAGGATGCCTTCCACAACAGCACAGTATATGCCACTCTCAACAACGAAATGGAGCAGTACCGCGAGGAACTTCGTGAGGACGAATACGCACACCAGGATTTCGAGGTTGCTGCTCGCGAAGAGAAGCGCCGCGGAGCTAGAAAGACTTCCGTCTACACCATTCCATTCTACCTTCAAGTCTGGGCTCTAATGAAACGTCAATTTTTGCTCAAGTGGGGGGACAAGTTCTCGCTCACCGTCTCCTGGATTACATCTATCGTTATTGCTATCATCTTCGGAACAGTTTATCTCAACCTTCCCCAGACTTCTGCTGGCGCCTTCACCCGTGGTGGTGTGCTCTTCATGTCACTTCTCTTTAATGCGTTCCAGGCATTCTCTGAATTGGCAAGCACCATGATGGGTCGAGGGATTGTCAACAAGCACAAGGCATACACATTCCACCGACCATCGGCGCTCTGGATTGCACAGATTGTGATTGACGTCATCTTCGCTGCTAGTCAAATCTTTGTCTTCAGTGTCATTGTTTACTTTATGTGTGGTTTGGTCCGCGACGCTGGCGCTTTCTTCTCCTTTTGGATCATTATCGTCCTCGGCTATCTCGCTATGACACTGTTCTTTAGAACCGTTGGATGTCTCTGTCCCGATTTCGACTACGCACTCAAGTTTGCCGCGGTGGTCATCACATTCTTCGTATTAACTAGCGGTTATCTAATCCCCTACCATTCGCAGGGACATTGGGTATCTTGGATTTTCTGGATCAACGGCCTAGGTCTGGGATTTTCGGCGTTGATGATGAATGAGTTTAAGCGGGTCACTTTTACCTGCGGTCCGGAAGCCCTCGTCCCTTCTGGTCTAGGCTATAATAACCTTAACTATCAAACGTGTACGCTTCCCGGCGCTCAGCCAGGCTCTGATCAGATCATCGGCGGCGATTATATTAATCTTAGCTTTTCGTATAACCCGTTGGATCTTGGTCGCAATATTGGAATTCTTGTCTTGCTAATTGCCGCTTTCTTGGCCTCGAACGCTTTCCTCGGAGAATACTTTACGTACGGCGCTGGAGGGAAAACTATCACATATTTCGCAAAGGAAAATGCTGAACTCAAAAAGCTCAACCAGTCCCTAGTTCAGCGTAGAGACGCCAAGAGGAAAAATAAATCCGTCGACTCTGCCAACGATTCGGCCTTAAACATCAACTTAAAGGCAGTCTTGACGTGGGAGAACCTTGTTTACGAAGTCCCTGTGCCCAGTGGTCAACTTCGCCTTCTCAACAATATTTTTGGTTATGTGAAACCTGGACAATTGACAGCTTTGATGGGTGCCTCAGGTGCCGGAAAGACCACTCTTCTCGATGTCTTGGCCAGCCGAAAGAATATCGGTGTCATTACGGGCGATGTTCTTGTTGATGGCAAGCCTAAGGGAATTGCTTTCCAGCGTGGTACCTCATATGCCGAGCAGCTTGATGTTCATGTGCCAACCCAAACTGTCCGGGAAGCTCTCCGGTTCTCTGCATACCTACGTCAACCGTACGAGGTGCCTATCGAGGAGAAAAATGCCTATGTTGAAGAAGTTATTACTCTTCTTGAGATGGAGAATATTGCAGATGCTATCATTGGCGATCCCTCCAGCGGTCTTGCCGTGGAAGAAAGGAAGCGGGTGACGATTGGTGTGGAACTCGCTGCCAAACCCGAGTTGTTGCTTTTCTTGGACGAACCAACGTCAGGATTGGACTCACAGTCTGCATTCAACATTGTACGTTTCTTGAAGAAGTTAGCAGCTGCTGGACAGGCCATCCTTTGTACTATCCACCAGTAAGAACTCCGCTAGCGGATATTTTTGATTCAGCTGACTGATATTTTCTCCACAGACCTAACGCTAGCTTGTTCGAGAACTTTGACCGTTTGCTCTTGCTTCAGCGCGGTGGTGAATGTGTCTATTTCGGCGACATTGGAAAAGATTCTCAGTCTCTCTTGGCATACTTCGCGAAACATGGAGCCTACTGCCCATCAAATGCCAATGTAGCCGAGTGGATGCTCGACGCCATAGGTTAGTCCCTGTATTTACATACCTGTAGCCACAATTTCAGCTAACAAGACGGTAACAGGAGCTGGTCAATCGCCAAGGATTGGAGACCGCGACTGGGGCGAAATCTGGCATACCTCCGATGAATTGGCCAACGTGAAAGCAGAAATCTCCCGTATGAAAGACGAAAGAATCGCCGCAGTTGGTGCCGCTCCGCCGGTTGAGCAGAGCCAATACGCTACCCCTCTGAGCTTTCAAATCACTCAAGTTGTGAAGCGCATGAATGTTCAATTTTGGCGCACTCCTAATTACGGCTTCACTCGTCTGTTCAACCATGTCGTCATCGCACTTCTCACTGGTGTTGTCTTCGTCAACCTCGATAACTCAAGGTCGAGCTTGCAGTACAGAGTCTTTTTGATATTTCAGGTTACCGTCTTACCGTCTTTGATTCTTGCTCAGGTGGAGCCGATGTACGATATGGTATGATTCTACCGTAGCGATCTTTCTTGGCTACGGATGTATTAACAAATCGGTCCTCAGGCACGCTTAATCTCCTACCGCGAGCAGTCTTCAAAGATGTACAAGCCTGCGGCATTCACCCTTGCAATGGTTGTCGCCGAGATCCCCTACTCTATTCTCTGCGCTGTGGCCTTTTTCGTTTGCATCTATTTCCCATCGGGAATGGACAGTGCACCTGACCGCGCTGGATACCAATTCTTCATCATCCTTATCTGCGAGATGTTTTCTGTGTCACTGGCACAGATGGTGGCGGCACTGACGCCAAACTTCTTCATCGCCTCGTTACTAAACCCTTTTATCATTATTATCTTTGCGCTTTTTGTAAGATCCCTCTTCCGCGTTTTTATCTACATGTCTAACAACCTCCACAGTGCGGTGTCACAATCCCCAAGCCCAATATCCCCGGTTTCTGGCGTGCATGGCTTTATCAGCTTGATCCTTTCACTCGGCTTATCGGTGGAATGGTCGTGACCGAGCTCCATGACAAACCTGTTGTGTGTGCGCCGATGGAGTTTAACAGGTTCCAAGTACCATCCAACATGACATGTCTCGAATACGCCGGCGAGTTTATGCAGAAGGCGCCGGGATACATCAATGACCTTTCGGCGACTGACCTTTGTGAGTACTGTGCTTTCAAGGTTGGAGATGAGTTTTTTGAGCCACTCGGTCTCAGCTGGGGTAACAGGTGGAGGGATCTGGGGATCTTTAGTGCGTTTGTAGGAAGCAGTTTGATTATTCTGTTTTTGGCGTCGAAGTTCTTGAACTACGCGAAGCGATAGAGGGTGGTGAGCTATAAATGTCTTAATATTATTTGAAAAGGTGGAGGGTTTAATTAGTGGTGCTTGGCTTTAGCTTAGATTGGTGTTTTTATTTATTTTTTATTTATTTTAGATGGCTTCTCGTCTATTTTTTTACACCTGAATTGAACTCTTAATTTTTGTAATGCACTATGAACGCAAATGCCAGCTCAAATCTCCTTCTTGTTAGAAGGTGAAAGCGAGCTATCCCTTGGATCGTAACTTTTGATTACTGGACCGTTTGGGCCATGGCAACAGGCTCCCCCCACCCTAAAACCATGGTGATGCAACTAAAATATAGAAAGATGACCTGAGACTTTGTAAAGCTATTTAATTGAATTATAGGTGTATTCTGGCAAGTTCAAGGGAAGCTGCCCCACTGGGGGAGTAATAAATAGAGCTGCTCTTGTAGGGGTGTAATCCTCAGATTTGTGCTTCAAAAAACCTGAAATGTCAACCAGAATACTGTAACAGTGTGACCCCAACACCTCCTACCAACTTGTACCTCTTGAAGAGGATGGAGAAGCCACTGCTGGCAAACTTCCCTTATCAACAATATCTAAGGACGATGGAAAATCGAAAAAATCGCGAATCACGAAAAATCACTCGCCCACCCCAGTGGACCCCAAAATCCAGTTCCCCGCACCTCAGATCTTTCAGGAACCTCCTACCTTCCACCGTATTGTTCCAAGATATCACCCAGACACCGCTTACAATACCCTGCAATCCAAATTCCATTTCTAGCATACAGTATAACCCTTCACAATGTTAGGCCAATTTTTGACCCAATCTCGGTTGGAGGATATGGCAGTCAACACCAACGAGTATGCTGCTGCTAACGCCAGGGAACAACAGCTGGGGGGTGATAGGAAGTGGAAGGAGGTTTTGGAATCAGAACTAGTGGTTTGGTTAGTGATTGTGTTGTAAATATGGGTGCATAGTTCCCCTACAGTAAATGACATCAGTAAAAAGTGGAATTGGAATTCCAAAATGGACCCCACACATGGATCCTTCTCCACATTCTCCAGAAATCATCTGAGTGACATATTTGCAATCTTCCACCATGCTTTGAAATATTCAATGATGTGATCGCATTGTTACAACATTTCCAAAACCTTTTTACTCATTTAAGCTAATTTACTACACTTGTGGCTTTCATGTTGCTCCTCTAGATTTTAATTGTTTCAAGGGTTTTTTGAACTCTTTCATTGCTTTCAAGAATATTATGAACCATTGAATTCCTTGGAATATCGATTATACATGTAACACTGGGAGATTCACCCTAGGTCCTAATTAACAAAAGCCCCTAATAAATTCCAAACTAAAAAGAAGAAGAATGATATGGCTTTACTCAGAATGCGTATAAGAATTACCACCCAAAAGAGACACGAAGTAACTGTTCCGTTCTCTGGTCCCGATTGACAGTATCAACTAAAGAGTATCATCTTACGCTATCAGTATACTGATGTTCATGACTCAAGAGTATTCTATTCAGAAGATCCTGTGAACCACCACACTATTGTGCTGGCCATTAGACTCTCTGCAGACTCAAGAGTATCATCCCAGCAACTGGCCTGTATACCCTAGGACCCACTGTCCCTGAGGGCAATGACTCGAAGTATCGACTTGACTCGAAGAAACAGCAAAGCAGTTTTGCCTCTACAGAAGGAGGAGTGCTGACTGAAGAGTATTCTAGCAGATGTAGCCTCTAAACCATCCATGCTATTCGGCTGGCCCTCAGACTTCCTTCAGACTCCAAATTTTTGTCTTGCTCTCTGCCTGTTCACGACTTGCTTCGACGAAGATACTATGAATAAACAAGTATAAATAGTGTTAGGTATATCTGTAACATAGAACTGAAGATAAATGTACAACTCTGGACTTCAAGGGAGAAGTATTCTTGGTGACTTCAATGCAGAACAAATAGATAATACATGGGAATAAAGCTAAGGCTTAACCTTTAGATTAGGAAGGTCAATAGGTATCCGTAGATAAATTTCAATGTAGATAGTATATTATCGATGTCCTTCCTCCATGTCAGCATCACTGATTATCAATGATTCCACCAGTCCAGCAATAGACCAGTCCAGACCGGGTTTGTCCAAGTCCAGTCGAGTTCAGTCCGAGTAAATTTTGGACCGGAATTGGACCAATCCCCAATTCTGTTTGATCAGGACTGAACTGAACTGGACTGGTGTGGATCAGTCCAGTACTGTGTCCAGGGTTAGGGTATATTTCTCGCTGTATCGGTCTTTTAATGGGAGAAATATATCATGATGGTACCGAATATATAGACAGAACTGTTATAATTTCTCCCAGAGTGGGTATTCAGAGGTGAGTGTTTATCAAACGTGAGGATGAGTAATGATTTCAGTGATCCTTGACTATGAAACAATGTCGAAATTGTAAGTGTGTGTGGACTGGTCTGGACCAAGTTCATCCTGTCCATGACTGGCAGTCTGTGGTCCAGTTGAGTCTAACCTTTCGTTTGGACTGGAATGGACTGAGTCCTACCACAGACTGGATCCGTCCGGACTGGTGGAATCATTGCTGATTATATATCACATGACCGACACCCTTAACAATCCTAAGACTGTCAAAGCCTGCTTTGGGAGTTCACATATGTAACTGCCTCATCATCTTTTGACCCTACCATTGAAAGTCAAGTTCCAACTCACAGGAGTAGTAACTACGTTATCAAGGAAATATGTTTGTATTGCGACACAATTGCTATTGGCGATACTCTGTATGAAATATGAGCTTATCTGAAGCCAATTATCAACAAATATGTTCGTGTCACCAAGCACCAGTGAGAGTCCCCTCTTATATACCCACCGGGTACATAGCGCTTTAATAATCACGGCAAATGACAAATTCCTTAATTTGACTATACTTTATTGGAGCCACATATACAGTAATCTGCAACTGAGCTGATTTGCCTTATATTGGATGGAGAGTATCCTGCACCACTCAGGATATATCAATCCCGAGTCTTATTCGCACAGACCCAGCAAGTGTGATTGAAGTAAAGGTTGAGTTATATGAGTCCATTCAGTTGACAGGGCTCCGATATATTGACTACTGGTTAAAAACTCATCTCTTATATGAATCTGCATATCAGAAGATGTGATTGTTCTGATGTTGATGACATACTATCCTATTAGGCCTGAATCATTGGGGCATGAATATATATAGTCATTTGTTCAGTGACTGGGAATAAAGTTTCCCACCTGTAAGAAATTACCATTGACAATACAGAACCTACAACTATTACTGATCCCCAGATGATATACATCTAGTGTTAGCAACGGTTCTGGGTTATCTGGCTGCAGTCCGGAGTGGAACCGACCTGCAGGCCCTGGTTCAGGTCGTGAACCGCCAAGCAATGCGAATCGGGTGACTAGCACTGGGTTGTTATCTGGACCGGATATAAACCTGCAGTTTCTCAGCTGGGTTGGAACTGGACTGCGGTTCCAACTTTACGGTTCCTACAACTTTGGCTGCAATTAAATATTTGAGTTCTAATCGTATTGTGACATGATCAGTTTGTAGAGGGCGCAGTTCTAGCCGCTCTTACACCTCCAGCATTCAGATTTGTGATCTGACTGATATTCGTTGAGTGGCTATGAAATAAGGGCAAAATTTATGCGAAATTGGCGGGTTTTTGATAGCGACTTAACCAATATTGGTCAGATCACAAGTCAGAAATCGGGAGGTTAAAGAGCGGCTAGAACTGCACAATCTACGTAGTGATCATGTCATGATACGATCAGAACTCAAATACCTGATTGGAGCCAAATTGTAATGTTGCAATGCCGGGTTTTTGGTGGTAAAACCGGCCCAATTGCAACGGTCTGGGTTTTCATGTGGTAAAGCCCATTGCAACGGTTCGGTTCTGGTTGCAACCCTAACTGGGAACCGTTCTAGTGGGTTGGAATCATTGCTAACACTATGTAACACATCTTATTTGTGCTTGGCTTGACTAGTGTTAGCAATGGGTCCAAATTCCCGGGTCGGTTCTGGGTCTGGTTCCGCCCGAAACTGGACCGTGGCAACGGGTCTTACCACACGGAAAACCCAGACCATTGGAAATGGGCCGGTTTTACCACCCAAAACCCGGCATTTCATGGGTACAATTTTGGCTCCAATTAAGTATTTGAGTTCTGATTGTATCATGACATGATCAGTATGTAGATTGTGCAGTTTTAGCTGCTCTTTCACCTCCCGCTGTCAGATTTGCGATTGGACCAATATTTGTTGAGTCGCTATTGAAAACCCGCAAATTTGGAGTAAAATAGTGTGTTATTTCACAGCGATTCAATGAATATTGGTACAATCGCGAATCTGAAAGCAGGAGGTGGAAGAGCGGCTCAAACTGCACATCTACGTACTGATCATTTTATGATATATTGAGATTTCAGATACTTAATTAGAGCAAAAGTTGAAGGAACCGTAAAATGGAACTGTAGACCAGGTACAACCTGGACAAAAAACTGCAGGTTTATGTCTCGTCCAGTTAATAAACCCATCAACGCAAAGCAGTTCGGATTATTGGCCAGGTCTGGAACTGAACTGAACCATTTTGCTAGTCTAAACCCGGATGGCTGGCGGGTTACCCGGACCTGTTGCTAACACTAGGCTTGACCGTAGAGGTGGATCCGTTACTAATACCAAGGTTGTGTAATTGAGATATGAGTAATAGGTTAGGAAATCTGGAAGTTTGATACAATTACAAAATTCGAGCGATTACTCGTGATTTCGCATCAAGCATCCATTTTCAGATTGTCGAGTGATCCTGTATGATCCCGGAAATATACCTGTAACACCAAAGGCATAAAACCAATAGTTTATATATCTAAGCCCAGTCAACGGAATAGACTTGCATGAATCGACTCCTATTTCAACCACCGCTTCCTGGTCTGGGTGAATAGGACCTGGAATTATAATTCCTGAGTGGCACGGGATACTCTCTGTTCAATATATGGCAAAACAGCCCAGTTGCGGAATACTGTATATTTGGCGCCAATAAAGCGTAGGAAAATTCAGGGTATTGTCATTTGCCGTAATTGTTAATACGTTCTGTACCCAGTGGGTATATGAGAGGGGACTCTCACTGGCTCTGGGTGACATGAACCTATTTGTTAATAATTGGCTTTAGATAAGCTCGTATCTGTACAAGGTATCTTGAATAGTAATTGTATTGCAATGCAAGCATATTACCTTGATGATATAGTTAATACTCCTGTGAGTTGGAACTTGACTATTAATGGTAGAGGCAGAAGATGATGAGGCAGTTACATATGTGAACTTCCAAAGCAGGCTTGGACAGTCTTAGGATTGTTAAGGGTGTGGATCGTCTGATATATGATCAGCGATACCAACATATTGGAAAGACATTGATAACATACTATCTACGGATACCTATTGACCTTTTCAACCAGGAGGTTAAGCCTCAATATTATTCCCGAGTAGTATCTATTAGTTTTCCATCGAAGTCAACAAGGATACTTCTCCCTTGAAGTCCAGAATTGTATATTCATATTTCAGTTCTGTGTCACAGTTATATCTATCACTGGTTTACACTTGGCTATTCTTAGTACCTTTGTAGAAGCAAGTTGTTGATCGGAAAGAGAGCAAGACAATACTTTAGAATCCAAAAGAAGTGTGAGGCAAACCCAATAGCGTGGTAGTCAAGAGGATACTTCTGGTAGGATACTCTTGAGTCAGCACTACTCTGTTACAGGGGTGCTTAAGCCCAATAATCAATACAACATTTATTGAATTAAGTACAACTGCGTATCTAAACTATTTCTTTCGTCATCTCTTTCCAAGACTCAACCTCTTGATATATCTCAAGAGCTTTCCCAAGATACCGCCATCCACTCGTTCACAGTTCTACCCTGTTGGTAGATTACGCCTCTCCCAGAAACAAATGATCATCGGAAAACTCGTTGAAGGGAAATAGTCTTGTGGATAAGTATCGGTGTACCTCATACCTGATGCTTCTCAAAATTGCATACTGTATAATGATGTGGGAGATATGAATTAAATGATGCCCTTGAAAATTAAATATCAAATCTCCGAAAGTTTTGACTACCTGCTTGTGTGTGTACTGAGATTGTGTTAATCTCAAACTAGACATACAGGGTCAGGTGATGGGTCTGTGGTAGGGAAGATATTTGGAATAGATAGATATCTTGATAATATTTTAAGATCATCTTTAGTGTTCTGATTGTTGACTGCGGATTGCTGCTTGAGCTTGTTCCTCTCATTGCTGGAGCAACGCCATCTCATTATAATTGTCTTCGAGAGCTTGTACACCCATACTTTGATGCTATAACTTGAGCGTTCATGATAGTGTTATCTCGATCACATGATGCCATTTCTGCAAGTGCGTGGAGATAACATGCCATGCATCCCCATAGGTTATGATGTTCATGGAATGTGGTTTCAAAGCACTATGCTCCTGATAAGAATCAGGCGATCCATTGCACCATATCATGTCAGACAATGTGTCAGATGAAAGTTGAGCTTAGATATGTCGCAATCTGTTTACGAGTCAGAAGTTGGAACATCATTTGAACTCTTTCGCAGTGCTTATCGGAAATCAATGCCTCACCCGAAAAGTTATTTGGCTTGTGTCATATATCTAATTGGCACCCAATCGATACAATACCAATATAGAATTTGACGTGACAGCTCGTATGAAATATGAGTCTGTCGTGGCAATGCATTCTAACTCAAACCAATGAGCAGAGTTGCTTTAGGCCTCTTATCATAAGACATCATTATAATTCCCTCTGTCACGTCATACTTGGGCCAAGACTATTTTATTTGGCCGGGGAGTACCCTGACTGCCCTGATCACGTGCGGCAATAAGTCAGAAGTCCTGCATACTCGTGTATTGACTATCGACTGCTGTGTCTGTATGTCGGAGTAATCTCCATTCCAATCAGACATTCCCTGCTAGTATTAGAAATAGTAAATGTGGTTGAAAACAATACGCTCAGTGGAAGTATTCTTCTTTTGATATGGCGGTATTATTGCATCATCAGAAATAAATCAGCGACGCAATGAGACTTGCTTATTAAACTGACATGCAACTCCTATGTATCCCTGCTAAAGGTTATAGGACTGGCTCACTTGTAAAGTCCAGAATAGATGTTATGCATACATTTTGACTAGACTGAGAGTAACTCCGTAACATGTATTCTTATAACTATTTCAAGTACCATTATCGCTGTTAAGGGGAAACCCCTAACATACTCCTTCTGCAGAGGCGAAACTACTTTGCTGTTTCTTATAGGTAAGTTGATACAAGAAGTCATCATACTTGGGGACAGTCAGTCCTGGGGTATGAGTGCCAGTTGCTCAGATGATACTTCTGAGTCATCATTAGGGTGATATTCTTGAGTCGTGTATATCGGTATACTGATAGCTTAAGACAATACTTTTAAGGCGATACTATCTACTGGACTTTGAGAACGGAACAGTTACCTTGTATTCTTCTTGGGTGGCAATCCTTATACGCATCCTGAGTGAAGCCTTATCATTCTTCTTAGATTTCAGTCTAGAAGTCATTATGGGCTTTTATTGATTAGGATTTAGAGTGGATCTTTCGGTGTTGCAATCCTATAAGTCAAATATTCTAGCATTCTAAATGCACCTCCATAACTGCAGGCACTTTCGGAAACACCTGAGGATGCTCTTGCAGAGTCTGATAGCACGTTACTTGGCTCTAGGGGGGCCTGGGATTATTTGGAATTATCTAAAACCACTGGTCAGGTGTCTGGGAGGTTTGGGTACGACTCTCAGATCTATTCAAATTTTGCTGATGAAAAACCCAACTGATTTCCATCCAGTCTTCCTCACTAGATTTGAGCACTCTTGGGTAGCCTTCTTGACTTGCTCGCAGACATAGCCTTTGTATGAACATTTGCATCACTGTAATTGCAGTCAAAAATTATCGATCTAGTTGGTGGATATTCTTTGTTTCTGTTAATTTTTCTCTATGCAGTCATGGCCATCATTATAGAAGATCTGTGAAATAGTACTGTTCTCAGCTATTCATGCAATGAGCTTCAATTGTGGAGCAAGTGTCTCTGTATGTGTACTTCTCTTAAGCAGATGTTTGTGGTGCTGTAAGTGTCAGTTTCATAGACAGATCCTCTGCAGTTGATAATAGTGGTGGTATAATCCTTCTGCTAGTGGGCTTCTTCATGATCGCTAGTGGTGTAGGTGTATATACAAATTGAAATTGGTGTACTTTGTTCAATTAAATGCAATGTAGTCATAACTGTGCTGAGTCAGTATTCTCCCTTGACAAGTTCACCTTTAGTTCATAGTATTTTCAATTCAGAGGTAAGATTGCACAATTGATTATTATAATAATGCGTTGTAATCATACTCAGTTGGCATGAAGGGATAGTATTGAAACCCATACTGATCAATTGTTTGTAATATCACTTGCTGGGGTGGTTGTAAAATTGTTTCTCAGTACTTGTGATAATGTTTATCTTCACTGCCAGTGGCATGTCGAGTTTAAAAAATGGTCTCTAAACTAGTCTCAAATGAGATGAAGTTGCTTATTTGCATGCTGAAATGATTGAAGCTGTTACACCTTTGGTGTTACAGGTATACTTCCGGGATCATACAGGATCACTCAATAATCAAAATATGAATACTCAATCCGAAATCATGAATTATCACTCAGATTTCCTCGTTGGATCAACCTTCCGAATCTGTTCACCAATTGGTAATATTTCCATTACCGTACCTTCGTACCAATGGATCAACGACAGCGATCAAGCCGAGAACAATTAAGATGTGTATTATCTTTAGATCGGTATTTGTTGTAGGATTCCTATTGTTAATGGTTATTCCTTATCGGCAGGAAACCTTATTCCTAGTCGCTGAACAAATGACTACTCTCTCATGCTCCAATTGTTCATTCTGAATGAGATGAGATGTCATCAATATCAGAACACTATCGTGTCTCGAGATATGCAGAGTCATATAAGAGATACGTCAATAACCAATAATCGATATATCGGAGCCCAGTTAATCGAATGGACTTATATGAATCAACCCCTAGTTCGACCACACCTTCTTGGTCTGGGCAAATGGGACTTGCGACATATGTCCTGAGTGGCACAGGATACTCTCCGTTCAATATATGGCACTATGACTCAGTTGCAGAATACTGTATATTTGGCTCCAATCAAGCGTAGTCAAATTTAGGGTTCTGTCGTTTGCCGCAATCATCAAACTGTTATGTACCTGGTGGGTATATGAGAGGGCACTCTCACTGGCTCTTGGTGGCACGAACCTATTTTGGCTTCAGATAAGCTCGTATCTGTACGAGGTATCGCCAATAGCAATAGTGTCGCAGTACGAGCTCATTACCTTGATGATGTAGTTAATACTCATGGGAGTTACAACTTGACCATCAATGGTAGAAGGCAAGGATGATGGGGCAGTTACGAATGTGAACTCTGAAACAGGCTTTGGCAGTCTCAGGATTGTGAAGGGAGTAGATCGTCTGATATATATCAGCTGTACCAACATGGAGGAAGGACATTGATAATCTACTATTGCACATACAATCTACATCAGGATTTATCTACGGATACCCATTGACCTTCTCGACCTGGAGGTGAAGCCTTAACCTCATTTCGGTGTATTATCTATTAGTTCTGTATCGAAGTCAACGAGGATACTTCTTCATTGAAGTCCAGAGTTGTACGTTCCTCTTCAGTTCTATACTACGGATAAATCCATCACTCTTTATACTTGGTTATTCCTAGTACCTTCGTCGAAGCAAGTCGTTGATTGGGAAGAGAGCAAGACAAAACTGTGGAGTCTGAAGGAAGTCCGAGGAACCAGCCCGATAGCGGGGTGGTTTAAAGGATACTTCTGCTAGGATACTCTTGAGTCGGAACTACTCCTGCTGCTGAGGCAAAACTACTTTGCTGTTTCTTATAAGACAAGTCGATACTTGGAGTCATCGTATTTGAGGACAGTCAGTCCTTGGTTATATGTGCCGGTTGCTGGGACGATACTCAATAGGTCCGAAGAAAGACTAAAAGCAACACGATAGTGTGTTGATTTTTACTTCTTGCAGGAAACCCTCGAGTCGTGTACATCAGTATACTGATAGCGTGGGACGATACTCTTTAGTTGATACTAACTTTTGGGAACAGAGAATGAACAGTTACCTTGTTTCCTTGGGTGGTAATCCTTCTACACATCCTGAGTGAAGCTTTAATTTTTCTTCTCCTTATTAGTCCGGAAGTCATTAGGGGCTTTTATTGATTAGGACTTAGGGTGGATCTCCCGGTGTTACAAAAGCTCTGTGCTCTGCATTGATAATATTTCTAATTCTGATTTACATGGGCAATTTTCCCAATTATTGTCTTGGTAATGTTGCACATATGAAAAGAGGTAATGTTGTAAAATACCCCAGGGGAAACATATCCATTAACTTAAAAAGTGATAATAGTATACAGGTACATACCTGTATATAATGTTGTCTGATTGTATACAAGTAGAGGTAGTTGCCAACAGAAATGTCAATATTTGTAACGTGGAAGAAATCAACTCCAAGATACACCTAACTAGTAGTATCCCTTCTAAGTATTCCTCTATCTTGTCTTACTATTGGACTTCATTGTGGACTTGTAGAAGCACTCAGAGTAGATTCACTTCAAAGCTTTACTTATGTGCAGAATGTAATTAGAATAGAATACATGTAGAATAGTTTTCCAATCTGAATATATTGTAAAGGCTTCTTCTCTGTCTTGAGAAGGTTGACCTTTATAGCAGCAGAGAACTAAGCGGTCTTTATACCTCTTCTCTTTGCGCTCAAACTGCTAATTTTAACTTTGCCCTTCTCTAGATAAATGCTCACTATCCTCTCATCCTCCAATCCCCTTGCTCTGAGAACTAGTTGGCTTGAACTTCCTCTGAGCAAATAGTATCCCTTCAATCGTCCTGTCTTTCCGGACCAACAGTTTTTATCTTGTTACACCTTTGGAATTGGTCATGGTTCTGGGGTTCTGGATGATCACTCGATGATGCTGTTATGGGACGATTAATTAAGGTTCATTAGTTCTAAGCCACCACTATTGCTACACCAATTACCGCCAGGCACAAATCCCTTGACCACATCATTACCACGCACTCTCGAGTGTTGTCACAGTTGCAATGGTATGTTAATAAAATGCAAAGACACAACACTATATTCTCTATGGATAAAGATAAAGAATGATGCCAGCCATTGTCACCTCTGTGTGAAGTAACTCTCGATTGGCATCAGCTGTGGCCAGTAGAATAGAGATACTCGAACACGATACAAAGATAGGCTATTGAATGGTACAAACAGGTAGATGGTCCGGAAGACAAGAGTCTGATAGATTGCAATCAGTCTGGAGATGTGTATCAGAAGTATCCCATAGGTTCAGAAAGACTGGAGAATTGAAAGAATACTATTTGCTTGTAGGAAGTTCAGGCCAACTAGGTATCAGAGCAACGGGATTGGAGGACAACGGGATAGTGAGAATTCATCTAGAGAGGAGTGTAGTTAGAATTAGCAGTTAGAGCGTAGAGGGAAGAGATATAAAGAACTTTTGATTCTCCACTGGTATAGAGGGCAACCTTCTCACAATGGAGAACAAGCCTTAACAATATATTCAGATTGACAAGCTATTCCACATGTATTGTACCCTGATTACTTTCTGTGCCTTAGTGAAGCTTCAAAGTGAACCTGTTACTAGTCCTTATTGAAGTTCAATACCAAGTCTGATAGTGAGACAGAATAGATGGATATATAGAAGGAATACAAGTTCCAGTTGAGTGCATTATGGAGTCCATTCCTCCCGCATTCATCAGCAGAATGTAATTCGGTCCGGAAGACATACGCGAACCTCCCAGGCATTCCGGTAGCCATCACCACTGCTTCTAAGTACTCCCAGATGCTCTCAGCCCCCCCTGGAGCTTTGCAAAGTGCTCTCAGACTCTCCAAGAGCAGGCTCACGTGCTCCTCAAAGCACCTGTAGTGATGGAGGTGCATTCAGGATGCTACAAGATTGAGTAATAGAATAGTCAAATTCTGGGGGCTGCTGAGACTGCTGCGCAGGTCTGCAGGAGACTTCGAGAGCTGCTGAGACCTATGCACAAGCTCTGTGGGAGACTTGGTGCCATATTCTCACACCAGTGGTTCTTAGGGTTCCATAACTACACGGCATTTCATTGATCATATTAGTCTTTGTTAGAGTCACAAGATTCGCTACATCATAATATGGCATGTATTTTCTAAGTCTCTCTATATATACATACTAGCACTGGTGGCGGCTCTGCCGCTTCCAGAGTGGCAAAGCTGGATGGTGTGGTTGATGGAATCTTCCCCTGAAACTTCTACCACATACCCATAACAACTTCACAAACATTTGTCCAATAAGGACTGGAAGACCCTGGAAGGTTGTAGGTCTCAAAACTCAAGGTCCTATGGTTAAGTGGTTGTGGAATCTCAGTTTGGAAAACTGTAGTCCACAATCCGACATGTCTCTAAATAGATATGACAGATAGTTGAGAACCCTCATGTGCTGGATGGTCTGGCCAGATGCAATCCGTACAGAATAGCAGGCTTCAGGCTGGACACAACCTGCATTGACTGGCAGGACATGATCCAAATGGGTTAGCTGTTAGCTGGTTGGAAATCTTTGGCAAAAGTGCAAATCGACTATAGGCTGCACTATGCACACATGCATACATGCACAGCTCATAGCAAGATCCCTGTGGACCCCTGGGTGACCTGCAGTTTATTGTCATCTATAGTTGATTTATCGAGATGTGGGTGTGGGCCTATGGAACTATATACAGCTGCTGTCAAGAGATGGACTTCAATCTGTTGGTACTGCCCGCAGTCTTCGTGATGATACCGGCACTATCCACACTATTGCTGCGAGTTCGCATGGGAGCCCTCTGGTGATTGAAAGTCTGCTCTAGAGCCTGCTTGAAAGTCGACATGATAGCCTGGTTGATAGCCTACTTGAGAGAGCTGTGCTTCGAGCGGAGTAGAGTTTTCCGCAGGAAGCTTTTGGCCGATGGCACACTCTGAGTTTGTGGAAGCTTTGGCTAATAGAATGCTCTAGTAAGTCTGTGGAAGCATTGGCTAATAGAACGATCTAAGTCTGTGGAAGCTTTGATGCGAACGTTGATGTAGCCAATCTACTTGTCCAAGTGCTACTGGTACTGTGATCACCATCACTGACACCATTGCCATCATCACCATTGCCATCATCATCATAGCCATCATCACCATTGCCATCATCACCATTGCCATCATCACCATTGCCATCATCATCATAACCATCATCACCATCGCCATCATTACCATCGCCATCATCACCATTGCCATCATCACCATTGCCATCATCATCATAACCATCATCACCATCGCCATCATCAACATCGCCATCATCACCATCCCCATCATCACCATCACCATCATCACCATCCCCATCATCACCATCACCATCATCACCATCGCCATTATCCCCATCAGCCTCAGACCAAATGCGCACATATATGCCCACAATCGGTAGAAAGCAGGCAGTAGGTTCCGCTGGAAAACCTGAGTCAGAGATCTGCTCTCCCCAAGCTGCAATCGTCTACCTTTCCGGCAGAATGGAAGGCTGCAGTTGTTAACAGGCATTGTGAGATCTCGTCGCGGTTGCTGAGCTACAAATAAGGTTCAGACTGTGTTATCAACCGATGTCATGATTTCAGCCGCCACCGTCCACCACCTGCCTGCCTCCTCAGACCTCTCATCACCTGCCATCCGCCTCCTCATGCCTGGCCCCTGCAACTCAGCCAGTCTCTGGATCGAGCATCCAGAAGCATGCATGGGAGCATACAGTCAAGTGAGATTGGGAGTGTCTTGCGTCTAGAGAGTGTAATGGACACCGTGCTCGGGAGTGTACTTGAAAGCATCTTGAGCGTGTACTTTGGAGAGTACAGTCAACCACGATGGGAATGTGGCATCAAGTGCATTTGGGAGTGTATTTGAGAGAGTTCTCAGGAGTGTGCTTGAGAGTGTTTTGAGAGCTTACTTGGAAGTATATAGTACAGCAGGCTGGGAGTGTCATCAAGTGCAATTGGGAGTGTACTTGAAAGCATGCTTGGGAGTGTGCTTCAGAGTGGCTTGAGAGCATACTTGGGAGCATGCAATGAAGTGCATTTGGCAGTTTGGTTGAATACAGTATGATGTATAGTATCGAGTGCACATAATCGAATGCGTATTATAGTAATCTACTCAACGTGTAGGTCCATAAGACCTTATACTGCCACACGTGAAATATGCTATGGGTTACCATCCCAGAAACACCTTCTCTATAAGGTATGTGTTGTGTAAGGTCATTTTTCCTGGTACAATACTTGCAAGCTGAGTTGATATATTCGCAACTGTCAGTTTACCTCTGATCATGATGTAATGTATATACGCATTGTACCTACTTTGATCCTGTTTTACCTCCACATCTCAGAATTACCATATGATCAAATCTGATAGAGTGGCTGTACAAAAACACTCGACCAGATACCAAAAATGGAGCATTTTCCACAATGACGCAATCAATTTCGAAGACATGCTCAATTTGAGACTGCAGGGTGCAAGAGCATTGAATTCTGAACATTTCATGTAAACATTACATTCTGATCAGAGTTGAACTCAAATACTTAATTGGGAGTGGATATTTGAGGATATTTGATGGGGTATGCCAAGCCATCGAAATGGTTGAAGCTGTGGGTTGTCAGCCAAAAACATCCTCCTTAGAGGTAAGTACCACAAGTCAACCAATGAGAATGATTCGAGCCGACAAAGCATGTGTATATATACTAGATGGGGATACAGGGATAACGGAGATGGATTCAGTGACAGGCAGTATATATTTGGGAGACCCCGGGGTAGGTAGAAGTTGTCTCATCATATGAAATACACACTCCAGGCCGTGATCGACCGAGTTTGGAGCCCGTAATCGTGTGAGTTTGGAGATACACTTGGAGGCTGTGATTGTGCGAACTAGGAGGACGTAATCGAGTGAGGTTAGAGATACACTTGGAGGCTGTGATCGAGTGAGTTTGGAGATACACTTGGCGGCCGTGATTGTGCGAGTTTAGAGATGCACTTGGCAGCCGTGATCGAGCGAGTTTGGAGATGCACTTGGAGGCTGTGATCATTCGAACTTGGAGGCCATGATCGTGTCAGTTTAGAGATGCACTTGGAGGCCGTCATCGTGCGAACTTGGAGGCCGTAATCGTGCGAGTTTAGAGATATGCCTGGAGGATGTGATCGAGCGATTCTGGAGATGCACTTGGAGGACATTATCAAGCGAGATGGGATGAGTACTTGGAGGCGGTCAATCTGGAGGTGTTAGACTGGGAGGGAGGTGCGACGGGAGCTGAGACTCTATTCATTGGTTAACTGGTAATTGTGGGAATGTAGAGATTTGAGTACAACATGATCTGCAGCGAGATGAGAGACTGGCTGGGAGTGGGCAACAGTTGATCTTGAGCTGATGCAGTATGCGGTGTATGCTGTACTTGGTGTATGCTGTACTTGGTGTATGCTGTACTTGGTGTATGCTGTACTTGGTGTATGCTGTACTTGGTGTATGCTGAACTTGGTGTATGCTGTACTCGGTGTATGCTGTACTCGGTGTATGCTGTACTCGGTGTATGCTGTACTCAGTGTTACCTCTTGATCATGGCATGGAGAGATAGAGAGCGATGACTTAACTTCGTGGTTTCAGATGATGGTAGAGTTGAGGATGAGAAAGAGAAAGCTGAGAGGATATGGGGGAAATCATCATGAGAAACTGGGACTTAAGAGAATTTTGTGTGTGAGTCAATTTACCATCTCCAATATGGCAGGTACGACTCCCGATCTGGCGTGTAATTACACCGATACGTGGTCTTCCCAACCCAATCAGGCAAGTCGTACCCCTGATTTCTCATATCCTCTCATATTCTCCACATTGTTCTCATCTTCATCTCCCATCTCTCTCTTTCTCATCCATAACTCTACCATCATAGCAGAACCTACAGTCAAGTCATCCCTCTCTATCTCTGTATGTCATGATCATGAGTTGACAGTGAGTACAGCATACGCCGAGTACAGCATACACCGAGTACAGCATACACCGAGCATAGCATACACCGAGTACAGCATACACCGAGTACAGCATACACCGAGTACAGCATACACTCAGTGTAGCATACACCGAGTACAGCATACACCGAGTACAGCATACACCAAGTACAGCATCCACCCAAGATTGTTTCTCTTCCTTTCATTCTCATGATTATGAGCTGACCCCTGAATGTAGCATCAGCTTCCGGCGTACCTCCCTACACGATGGACCGCCATCAGCCAGGACAGCTCAACGGTTAAGTCACATTGTCACATTCCCACGGTGTTGAGTTCACTAACTGATGAAATGAGTCTCAGCACCCGGCGCGCCGTCCATCGACTGCCTACAAGTACTCGTCCAAACTCGCTCCCTTACGGCCTACAAGTTCGCACAATCATGGCCTCGAAGTGCATCTCCAAACTCGCACGATTACCGCCTCTAAACTCACTCAATTACAGCCTCCAAGTGTATCTCCAAACCCGCACAATTACCACCTCCAAATGCATCTCCAAACTCGCTCGATCACAGCCTCCAAACTCGCTCGATCACAGCCTCTAAACTCGCATGATCATGGCCTCCAAGTGTATATCCTAACTCACACAATTACAGCCTCCAAGTTCTCACGACCGTGGCCTCCAAGTGCATCTACAAACTTGCTCGAGAACGATCTCGGAGTGCACCTCTAAGTTCACTCGATCACTGCCTCTAAGTGTATCTCTAGTTACACTCGATTACCGCCTGCAAGTGCATCTCCAAACTCGGTCGATCACGGCCTCAGAGTATATATCTGGGTTCACTCGATCGTCATTTTCAGGCGCAACTCGAATTGCTCTCAAGTACTGCCTGCAGCCAGTCCAGATATATCGTGTGTAGATGGGTAGCTATATAGATACATAGATATATTGATACATAGTTACATAGATGAGAATACAATCTGAATACATGAGTTTTAACAATCGTTGAACGATAAGTAGTAGCTATGATTTCCAAGCGCACCTGCAGTATTCCAGGCGCACCTGCAGCATTCCAGGCGCACCTGCAGCATTCCAGGCACACCTGCAGCATTTCCAAGGAAGATGTTTTTCCCCGACTGCTCAACGGTGATTCGAGGTACTCCCAGACTTGTCGGCAGCTCTCCCAGGTGCACCCAATGTTCTCTCCAGCGCACTGAGGTGTTCCCAAACTTATCACAATCACTCCCATGGTACTCCTGTACCAGTCATCAGATATCTCAGTTACTCTGAAGGCCGGCCGCAATGCCCTCCTATAGTCTGATACTCTCCTGAAATTGACGTATCCAAGTTTACACTCCACATCCTCTCAGACACTTCTGGAGGCTTCCAGAGACTAAAATACATTTTGCTGATGTTACACTTTTGATATACATCTCCAGACTGTGTGGTATCCGTCAGACTGTTGTCTTCGGGAACATATATCTCTTTGTACTATTCAATAGCCGGTCTTCGTATCGTGCTCAAGTATCTCTATCCCACTGGCAACAGCTGATACCAATCGAGAGTTACTTCATATAGAGGTGGCAAGTCGCTGGCATCATTGTTTATTTTTATCCATAGAGAATATAGCAATGTGGCTTTGCATTGTATTAATATACCATTGCAACTGTGACAATGCTCGAGGATGGGTGGTGATGATGTGGTCGAGGGATTTGTACCTGGCAGTCATTGGTATGGCAATTGTGCTGGCTTATAACTGATGAACCTTAAACAATCACCAGATGACAGCAGTATCAAGTCATCATCTATGACCCCAGAACCATAACCAATCCTAAAGATGAGACAATATTGTTGGGTAGTACAAAGATAAGATTATCACTAGAGATCTAAGGCTCAGTGTAGCAAGCAGACTATAGAAAATACCCATTACCCAACCCTGTCTTATATGCCACTATTATAGTCACAAACAATAGTCTGTTACTACTTCTATTCAAAAGGCTGAGTTTCTAACACAAGTAAAAATAACAAAATATGAACTTTGAATAATGTGTGCATAATAGATGTTATTGAAGAAGGAAATTGTAACAGTATTATTTTATGATAGCAATGCAGCTATGGATGTGCCATATGATCCAAAACTAAATAACTGCTGAGAATGTATGAATACTGCTAATTACTTTACTCAAGAACAAATCATACATGTATATATTCAAGGTATATATACATTGTTCACAGAAAATCTGGTGAATATTTGCACCAATATATTGACAAGTTATGTTAATGACTACTTATATTCCAAGTTATTTATTTCAAAGTGAAAAGGGGTATTAGAAGAACAAAATCAACTACATTATTCTTAATATTTTTAAAGTATTGTGGTAAATTCTCTTTATTATTGATACTTGTTAGTATGGTAAAAGAATATAGCATGTTAATACTTTTCTTATCTGTACTTATTAATCTGTTTAAAAAGTTTTAATTAGAACTTCGTCAGGAAAAACATATTCTGTTATGTGTAATCTACCATATGCTATATGGCCTACCATAACCTCCTGTAACACCGATAACACCAAATAATGCAAAACACCCCAGAGCTGTTTTCAGTAACTCACAATAATGCACCTGTAATTTGATGATAGCATTCCTGAATCGTTACTGTAATGCAACTGTAGCGTATGTATTATATACTGCAATTTATGGATTATACTACATATTCAAGACTTACTAATTTATTTACTACTCTGACAATTGTATACTCTGACTTTCATGAAGGCTCCAACAAGCTCACTCCCACAACTCTGACATGCTCACTCTATCAACTCTGACATACTCACTGCCACTCCAACTCTGACATGTTCACTTTTACCACTAATCTGCTTGCTTACATCACTCTGACATATTCACTTGTCAACTGCTGATAAGGTTTGTCTCACTGCTCTGACATGCTCACTCTCACCTCTCTGTTAATGTGACTTTGCTGGGAACAAGTTGGTAGCAGTAGATCCGGCTTCGCAGGTAGGGGTGAAACTAGCTTCGCTGTTAGAGGTGAACTAGCTTCGCTGGTAGCAGTGGATCTGGCTTCGCTGGGCGGAAGCTGATAGCAGTGGAATGCTCACTCTCACCTCTCTGCATCAGCAAAATGTAATTTAGTCGCTGGGAGCCTCCAGGAGTGTGTGACAGGAGGTGGGGTGTAAACTTAGAAGCGTCAATTTCAGGAGAGAATCGGACCCTAGGAGGGCATTCCGCCCAGCCTTCGGAGTTACAGGGATCTCTGATGACTGGTATGTGAGCACCATGGAAGCAGTTGTGATAAGTTTGGGAGCACCTGAGACTGTTGCCGAACCAATGCAGGAAGCCCAAACTAACTCTGAGAGATGCCTGGGTTCTGATGGATATTCATTCGAAGGACTGCAGACACGATTCTCCTAATGTATCCCGAGCAATAAAAATACCCTCCACGTATGATGCATAGATCATTGTTCATTATCAACTTTTAAATCATACTATAGTACCGAGCATCTCATTCAACATTCTATTGTTTGCATCGCTATATTGAGGAGAACCCAAGAAAATGGCGAGTGATTCAAAAATGAAAGCAGCCAAAACCGAAACAATAACCCGACTAAGCGATCGAATGATATCAATCAAACATAGTCTCAATGTCATTCACTAAATCTCCCATCTCAGCAGGGCCAACAAATGCAAAAACACACAATTCATCCATGGCCCAAAGAAGCTGGAGGCGTTTTTTGTATTTCCAAATGATTCAGATCTGGCAAGTAGGTGAAATTGAATTCCAATGTCGTTTGGCTTGATTTGTGATATCTAAAAGATTGGAATTGAGAGGTTAGTTCGCAGTGAATCAAAATGGAGTTTAAAAGCCAATATGATGAATTCGGAGGAAAAAGAGGTTTGCCACCGGGAAAGGAGAAGTGCCTGATGTGGAGTGCAGGGTGGGCAAGGGGATTGCTGATGTTGATGGAGAAGCACGGAATGTAATTGAGGGGAGCAATGCCAGGCCAAGGAGGGCCGACAGAGGATGAGGAGCGCCTATCCAGCGGAGCATCCATCTATGCTGAGCATTGCCAAAAGGGAAGGGATGTAAAGAGTTTAGAATGAAATTGATGAGCTTCAAATTGAGGTCAGGGAGGAGATTGAGGAGTGCTGACAGGGATTGAGGAATGCCTATTCTAGCATGGAAGCACCATTGGAGAGGGGGGTATGAAGCAGCCCACCATGTGTAATTGATGAGTAGTGCAGTGGCTTCTACAGTAATACAATCTATTACCGTGGAAGGGCAAAGTTTATCTTGATATTCATTCTGAGAAAACACAACGGTAACCTTCGTTCCAGTGGCATACCCAGACAGTGCACAATGAATAGCTGCGGCAACAAGCGCTAATGTCTGCGGTGTGAGTGGTTGAAAGAACTGCGATGTGGGTGGTTGTTGCCCCAAGTTATTGGCGGTGAAGAAAAACTGATGATAGATTAAGTCAAGCACTTCCATCCGCATGTACCACAATTTCTTATCGTCGATGACCTTTGAGAGATAAGAATCGCCAAACAGATGCTCCCTAACTTGAATTGGAAGCTCATTCTCGGGTCCTAAATCGAACCGGTACCTACGGACAATAGTCTGACATACTCCATCTACCAAACGCCCTTGAAAGGTACTTATCTTTAGTTTTATCTACATATATTTCTGGGGCTTAGTATCATTATAACTCCAATTGAGGAGTAGAAACCAGAATAAATACTTACAGCTTCTCGGGTTTGCAGATTGATTTCAAGAGATGGACCACTGGGCAATTGGCACACAGATGGTATACCAATAGGAGCACCTACAAATGCTCACTGACGATTCTGAGCTTCAATCACGTGATTCCAAGCATCGTCAACCATCAAGTACTTCTCATCAGAAATGATTGGCCAGGGAGTCTTTGTCAATTCGATTCCCTCCATGAATCATTTCGCTACCTCAAAAGTTGCCTTTTGGTGTTGAGGAAGGTTGTGATCTCTGCTGACCTTTGGTTGAGGAACATTCTGGTCTCCACCAGCCTTGGGAAGTGGGAGTGCCTGGGCGGGTACAACATCAGACTTGCATAATATGTTGATGGTTGACTTTTGGCGCTTGAGCAATGGTGGTTTTGATGGCCCCAGCCAGATGTCGCAGATTTGGAAGTGCAGTACATGCAATGACAGTATCTGCACTGCTCTGTTGCTTTGGTAGTGGAACCCTTGTAGTTTGAATTGTCTCATAATGGTGCGCCTGGTCTGAATGTAGGACATCCTGCTGGTCGTTCAAATTGTCTTCTTCGATATTGGATGACAACGTGGACTCCCCAGGGTCTTCACTTTTGTTCTTGCTGATCTTCCGATCGGTATCGTCATCATCCTGCTTCCTAAAAATTATAGTGCAGACATTCGCAATCTCCAACACTATACTCAAAGGCTGGGTTGGAAGTGGAAACATTTGATCTGCAATGAAGATTGGCTGTTTTCCTGAATGCACGTGCAAGTACTCTCTCAAGGTGGGCTTCTTGATTTTTCTGTGAATAGTGATTCCTCACCTGGCTGGCCATAGGTTCCATGTTGATGATGATAAAGTCAAGTTGGAGAATGTAGACAGAAGTATATAAGGGTAAATATAGTATGAAGTTTAGTAGAATAACGGGAAAATAGGGCAACAAAGAAACACTCAGTCGAGGAGGATGCAATTCAAGCCGTGCCTGGAAAAAGTAATGCTTGGCGCAGGAGGATGCAATCTTGAGGTGTACCTGGAAAGAGTCCGGAAGACATATCGGCAGTTCTTATTTATATTGGCAATGCTAGTTCTATGTTGTGATTGAAGAAGTGTCAGGTGCACCAGATTAGATGGATTCTTCATGCCTCCAAATACCAAATGTTAGCACTCATATCCAAGACCGCTATTGATGTGAGAATTGGAGGCTTGTTTAAGCCAATATACCTAGAATTGAACCAGACACACCTGAAGATCTTGACACACCTGAAGAACTCGAGACATTAACTGAGAAATAGGTTGATCGAGATCGCCCCTGTATATGGCTCCGCCGAAAGTTGTTCATTGTGTCTCTAGTTTGAGCATGTGAGCGGTGATGGCATGGCACAGAATTGTCAGTGTGTTGAAGAGTCTTGCAGAACTTGGACGGAGAATAGAGCTGGGACATTGCTGAGTGGCAAGACTTGAAGTTACATGGGTTCAAACTGAGTTTGTTGCTGATAGTGGATAAATATGAATCTCTGAATGCGGTATATCAGTCGGAAGGACTCTCTATTTTGATGATATTCTGTTGTTTTAGGATTCTGCAGCAAAGTTAGCTGTCGATTAGGCAATATCGTGTGCAGAACTTCACTATCAGTGGTCAGAGTCTGCTAAAGTCACAATATGTATGCAGGAGTCAGTGTAAGAGAGGATGGAGACTTTGGGTTTACAAAGAAGAGATTCAGCATAGAGGAAGAACGGTAAAGGTACGATGAAGACTCAGGGGTAATCTAATCGATTCCAGTTGTCGTCAATGCCAAGATTGCTAGCGAATGGGTCATAAATTGTCACTTACATTAAGATGTTGCGCATAAGATATTGTAAACACCGCATCATTTAATCACATACTCATTATGAGTCTCAATGCTACAATGTTGACTTAATATAAATACTGGGGTTCAAAGCAGTGCATAGGAATGATATGGAATACACTATGAGGCTTTATCTGACAGCGGACAGATGAATAACAGCTAGTGTTAGCAACAGGTCCGGGTAACCCGCCAGCGGTCCAGGTTTGGACCGGGAAAATAGTTCAGGTCGGTTCCAGACCCGTCCAAAAACCCGACCCAGAGCTTCTTGGCGGGCCAAACCTGCACCCGTACCCGTCAACCCGCAGGTTTTGCCGGGTTTGGCTAGATCCGTCGGTTCCAATCTCCGGGTTTCATTTTCGGGTTTTTCTATATATGGTCGCAGTTAGATATATTGCTGTTATGTGCAAAATATTAGCTTTGGTACATCATTCTCTTTATTTGTCTCATTTGCTGCCTTTATAATCAAAACACGGAGAGGCATGCTCCCTGCTACATCCTGAAGTTGAGTGTGAATGAATTTTCGTCTTGCATTATTAGTAAGATTTGAGATCCGGAACAGCCATATTGATAGGTATGGCAGTCATTACACCAGAAATTGATCAGTTTGCATCTGCGACTGCGCTGACATCATTTGTCGAGCTGATGGAGATGCGCAATAGTGTCAGCGGAAAATTTCAATGCCGCAAGCAACATCACAAGCAGAATGTAGCCAGATCAGATTAATATAACTGAAACCACCATCTCACATATGCATATCGACTTTCATAACCGACGCGGTACCCAATTTATCACCGATTCCAAAATCAAAGCCTGTTAAATTCGTTAGCTTTCACCCCTGCATATTTCCTCCCTATCTACTTACCATACAGGAAATGGATTCAGATGAACATATTGTATTGGCTCGTAGGTCACTTGTACACAACCTGCACAATATGTGATTATTGACGACATATCTCCCCAAAATGTAATTGCAGTATCTATTTTGCTACACGTCAGAATTGTATTGATTTCAGTGAAAACATTGTAAGACATGATAGTTTGTCTGTGCATGTGCAAGCATCATACGGGCCATACAAACGTTCTAAACCCCAAACCGAGTTGATTGACAATTGATCAACGTGTTATCGTCCTGCCTGTTACAGATAAGTGAGAATGCGCAATCTAAACTCGAGGCAAAATTGACTAACAAAGTTTCACTTAGTGATGGAATATGAGTTATAGAAGGAGAGGTCAATGTGCAATGCGAATCTGTATAAATGACCACCAGCATGTTCCATTCATCCATACACCCAACTATATCACTGCACACTCAGACCGGGTGCACATAGTCAGCATGTTGAAAAGTCCCTATGGTAGGTTATAGAAATCGAGGAGATCCAACTGGATATGGCAAAGTGAGCAAGTTGGGCTATATTAATGAAAAATTAGTATATGGATCTACATGTAGTGAATTGCCAGCTGAACACGCTGGAATGTCACAGCGCTAGGTGATCCATCGCTCAGAGAACATGTGCTTCAGTTGATCAGAAATTGATATGTCACAAAGCTTTGGCATGCAACTGAGTATTGATAGAATTTGTACATTGGCTGTCAATAATGACTATATGATTATTTGTACAAAATTATTATCCATAAAACAACAGTTAGGACATGTTTATGGTGAGTGTCAATGGAGCGTCAATGATTTATGGTCTTGTAAGTAAGTTAATTGGAAAGCGAGTTGCATGCTGTTATTCATAACACACGTATTGGCTGCCTTGACTGGCAAAATACAAAGCGACAGGGATACAGCCCAATGCTGAACATCAGAGTTATCAGAGTGACAATGATTTTTGGTTTTGTATGTATGTTAATTGTGAAGTGATTTGCTCGCAGTTATGCATAACCAAAGTATTGGCAGCCTTTATAGCCCACAAAGAAAGCAACACAGTAACAGGCCGATTCTCAAAATAAGCGTCAACGGAGCATCAATGATTTTCGGACTTGGAAGCAACTTAACTGGGAAGTGATTTGCTCGCTGTTATTCATAATCAACAGATTGGCAACCTTTATAGGCAAAACAGACAGCGGCACGGTAACAGCCACATGCTGATACTGAGCGTCAACAGAGTGTCAACAATTTTTTGTCTTGTTAGGAAGTCAATTCGAAAGCGCGTTGCTCACTGTTATCCATAACCAACGTATCGGCAGCTTTTATAGGTGAAAGAGAAATTGGCACGGTCACAGCCGCATTCTGAAAATGAGCATCAACAGAGCGTCAACGGTTTTTGGTCTTGTAAGTAAGTCAATTGGGAAGGTATTTGCTCGCTGTTATCCATAATCAATGTATTGGCAGCCTTTATGGGCAAAAGAGAAAGCGACATGGTCACAGCCCCAGTCTGAAAATGACCGTCAACAGAGCGTCAACAATTTTGTGTGTTGCATATTGTATAATTCAATGGCTGTGCTACGGCATTTAACCATAATCGAAGTATTGGCACCCTTTATAGGCCATATCGTGTGTGTCGATACTGCGACAGAACAAAATGAACGTCAACAGAGCGTCAACAGAGCATCCACAGAGCGTCAACACAGTATCATCACAGCGTCAACAGAGTGTCAACAGAGTGTCAACGATTTTGGGCGTTGCATCTTGAATAATCCAAGCACTTTGCTACGGCATATACCCAGAATCAACGTATTGGCAGCCGTTATGAGCAAAAGAGATCACAACATGATCACAGCCCCAGTCTGAAAATGAGCGTCAACAGAGCGTCAACAATTTTGTGTGTTCCATCTTGTATAATCCAAGGGCTGTGCTACAGCATTTACCGATAATCGAAGTATTGGCAGCCTTTATAGGCGATATCGTGTGTGTCGATACTGCTACACCACAAACTGAGCATCAACAGAGTGTCAACAGAGCGTCAATAGAGCGTCAACAGAGCATCAACACCGCGTCAACAGAGTGTCAACAGAGTGTCAATGATTTTGGGTGTTGCATCTTGTATAATTCAAGGGCTGTGCTATGGCAATTACCGATAATCAATGTATTGGCAGCCGTTATGCGCAAAAGAGATCATGACATGGTCACAGCCGCAGTCTGAAAATGAGCGTCAACAGAGCGTCAATGATTTTGGGTGTTGCATCTTGTATAATCCAAGGGCTGTGTTACGACATTTACTCATAATTGAAGTATTGGCAGACTTTATAGGCAATATGGTCTGTATCAATGCCACTACACCTCAAGCGTCAATGGAGCCTCCACAATTTTTGGTCTTGTAAATAAGGTAATTTGTAAGTGATTTGCTCGCTGCTATCCATAACCGATGTATCGCCACCCAGTATGCGCAAAAGAGAAAGTGACACGATCATGGCGCCATTCTGACAATATCCGTCAACTCAGCGTCAACTGAGGGTCATCAATTGGTGGTGATGCAGATCAGATAATGAACGCATCGCATGGACATTTGAGCTTATAATTGAACTATTGCCCTCCTCTATGGTCAAAAATACAGATCATTAAAAGAAAAACATGAATTAAAATATTGTCGATTTCGCAACATGCAAAACATGCAAAATGTGATTCCGGGATGTCAAATAATCGGTTTTGATTTAGTACTATAATCAAATAGCAAAGGCAAGCATGTTATATGTATTTACAGATGGACCCGCTGAAGAACCTGCTGAGAACCCGCCCAATTCAAACGGGTAGGGAGATGTCCATTGAACCGTACCCGAATTGACAGTTCGGGTTTAGTGACAACCAGGACCGCCGATCTGGCTCCGGTTTGGTTCCGACCCGGACCCGGACCCGAAGTGACGGTCCAGAACTGTTGCTAATACTAATAACAGCATGCAGTTCCGGCCAATTGAGGTGCAGCGAGCATTGACTAGGCATGCAGGATTCAATTTAATGCAATGGCTGGGATTGCTGGCTCGCCTTACTTTGACAGTTACTTGTACTCTCAGAAAGTGCATTGTCCTAACTTGAGCGTTCATCACGATTTTTTGCACAACCACTCTTGGGATTGGATGTTGGAGGAAATCAGATATTGTCTGTTTGTGATTTGTCAGAAACTTCAGGTGGAAGTTGGCCAGTTACCGATTGAGCCCGTAAGCAGAGACTGGCATTCAGATTCTCTAACTCTTTGAGCTCTCTTGATGGAAATCGGTTTCCACAATGTATTTTAAGATACGGTTTTTCGCCGGCCCAAACATACAAGTTTGTCAAAATGTAGTTAAGTCTGCATTAGAAGCGTTCTGAATTTAAGCCTGTTCGAGGAAGTGGGGTATACAGGGGAGCAGGAGTTGCCGCTCATCTGCAGAGTTGCTGAGCAGACGTTGTCTTTCGAGGTTCACTCTCTCAAGCCGCAGCTCAATTATGGAGCTTGAACGACAGAAGCTATATTAGGATCTTGGAAATTTATAAGTTCAAATATACCTCTTAGTCAAAATCCAGTTGAGTGTGGTTACTTATCGCCCAGGGCTGTGTATCAACAGTCAGTGTGTGGTGGACACCTTCCTCCAACCAATGGATTAACATGGAGCATGACAGTTATAGCAGTTCAGTAGCGGCCTTCATATACCGATCAAGTGTAGCTTCAGATATTTGCTGGGGCCGAGCGGGATGAGCCGTGCCTGCACCTAACTGTATAGTACCTGTAAGAACGACACTCAGTGTGTTATGCCTGTAGTGTTACAGGTATACTTCCAGGATCATACAGGATCACTCAATAATCCAACTATGAATACTCAATCCAAAATCATGAATTATCACTCAGATTTCCTAGTTGGATCAACCTTCCGAATCTGTTCACCTATTGGTAATATTTCCATTACCCTACCTTTGTACCAATGGATCAACGACAGCGATGAAGCCAAGTACAATTAAAATGTGTATCATCTTTAGATCGGGATTGGTCGTAGGATCTCTATTGTTAATGGTTATTCCTTATCGGCAGGAAACCTTATTCCTAGTCGCCGAACAAATGACTACTTTCTCATGCTCCAATGGTTCATTTTTTATGAGATGAGATGTGGTCAATATCAGAACACTATCGCATCTCGAGATATGGAGAGTTATATAAGAGATATGTCAATAACCAATAATCGATATATCGGAGCACAATCAATCGAATGGACTTATACGAATCAACCCTTAGTTCGACCACACCTTCTTGGTCTGGGCAACTGGGACTTGCGACATATGTCCTGAGTGGCACAGGATACTCTCCGTTCAATATATGGCAATATGACTCAGTTGCAGAATATTTTATATTTGGCTCCAATAAAGCGTAGACAAATTTAGGGTTCTGTCCTTTGCCACAATCATTAAATCGTTATGTCCCTGGTGGGTATATGAGAGGGCACTCTCACTGGCTCTTGGTGACATGGACCTATTTTGTGATAATTGGCTTCAGATAAGCTCGTATTGGTACGAGGTATCACCAATAGCAATAGTGTCGCAATATGAACTCATTACCTAGATGATGTAGTTAATACTCATGGGAGTTAGAACTCGACCATCAATGGTAGAAGGCAAGGATGATGAGGCAGTTATGAATGTGAACTCTGAAACAGGCTTTGGCAGTCTTAGAATTGTTAAGAGAGTAGATCGTCTGATATATATCAGCTATACCGACATGGAGGAAGGACATTGATAATCTACTATCGCACATACAATCTACATTAAGGTTTATCTATGGATACCTATTGACCTTCTCAACCTGGAGGTTAAGCCTTAACTGTATTCACGTGTATTATCTATTAGTTCTGTATCAAAGTCAACGAGGATACTTCTTCAATGAAGGCCAGAGTTGTACATTCCTCTTCAGTTCTATACTACGGATAAATCCATCACTCTTTATACTTGGTTATTGTTAGTACCTTTGTCGAAGCAAGTCATTGATCGGAAAGAAAGCAAGACAATACTTTGGATTCAGAACGAAGTCCGAGGAACCAGCCCGATAGCAGGGTGGTTTAAAGAATACTTCTGCTAGGATACTCTTGAGTCGGAACTACTCCTTCTACTGAGGCAAAACTACTTTGCAGTTTCTGATAAGACAAGTCGATACTTGGAGTCGTCGAATTTAAGGACAGTCAGTCCTTGGTTATACGTGCCGGTTGCTGAGATGATACTCAATAGGTCTGAAGGAAGACTGAGAGCAATACGATAGTTTGTTGGTTCATACTTCTTGCAGGAAACCCTCGAGTCGTGTACATCAGTATACTGATAGTGTGAGATGATACTCTTTCGTCGATACTAACTTTCGGAAACAGAGAACGAACAGTTACCTTGTTTCCTTTGGTGGTAATCCTTCTACATATCCCGAGTGAAGCTTTAAGCTTTCTTCTCTTTATTAGTCCGGAAGTCATTAGGGGCTTTTATTGATTAGGACTTAGGGTGGATCTCCCGGTATTACAGCATACACCGTGTATAGCATCCACCCAAGATTGTTTATCTTCCCTTCATTGTCATGATGACGAGTTAACCTCTCGATGTAGCTTCAGCTTCCAGCGTGCCTCACTACATGATCGACTGCTATCAGCCAGCTCTCCATGAAGGCTCAAAGGTGAAGTCACATTGTCAAATTCCCACAGTTGCAAGTTAACTAACTGATGAATAGAGTCTCAGAACCCGGTGCGCCGTCCTGTGACCACCTCCAAGTACTCGTCAAATTACGCTGGATCACGGCCTCTGAAGTGTATCTCCAAATATGCTCGTTCACCGCCTCCAATTGCATCTCTAATGTTGCTCGATTACCGCCTCAGAGTGTATCTCAGACTTCACTCGGTCGTCATTTCCAGGCATACCTCGAATTGCTCTCAAGCACTGCCTGCAGCCAGTCTAGATTTACCATGTGTATATAGGTAGCTATATAGATACATAGATACATAAATTCATAGATACGTAGATACGTAGATGAGAATACACACTTAATACATGAGTTTTAAAAATTGTTGAACGATAAGTAGTACCTATAATTTCCAGGCGGACCAGCAACGTTCCCAAAGAAGATGTTGTTTTCCCCAGACTGGTGTACTGTGATTCGAGGTGCTCCCAAACTTGTTGTCGGCGCTCCAAGACTTGTCATCGGCGCTTTCAGACTTGTCGTCGGCGCTTCCTGACTTGTCGTCGGCGCTTCCTGACTTGTCGTCGGCGCTTCCTGACTTGTCGTCGGCGCTTCCTGTCTTGTCGTCGGCGCTTCCTGACTTGTCGTCTGCGCTTCCTGACTTGTCGTCGGCACTTCCTGACTTGTCGTCGGTGCTTCCTGGTGCTCCCAGCCGTGTTGTCAGCGCTCCCAGGTTTGTCGCCGGCGCTCCCAGGCACTCCCAGGCACTCCCAGGTGTTCCCAAACCTATCACAATCACTCCCATGGTACTGCTGTACCAGTCATCAGAGATCCCAGTTACTCTGAAGGCTGGCCGGAATGCCCTCCTAGGGTCTGATACTCTCCTGAAATTGACGCATCTAAGTTTACACTCCACATCCTCTCAGACACTCCTGGAGTCTTCCAGTGACTAAAATACATTATCCTGATGTAGCAGTAGGACAGGAGATGGACAGAATGAGCGATGTATTGCAATAGCCACATAGATCTGGCGACTTGAAATGATGTGTATATTTAGTAAAGAGAAAATTGCATTTTGCATGGAGGTAGAAGGAACGCGAGGAGAGATTTTTGCGGCATCAGCCATCGCATTGCAATCCCGATGGAAGCGCGTACCCAATGAACCCATTCTGACATATGGTCACAGTTGCCCACAACGCCAGAGTGATCATTTAAAATAGGAGACCTACAGAACGAGAAGAAATGGTGAAACAGCAATCAGAGGGCGATATGCAATACGATGCGTTGTATTGATGCCAGGCGCAGAGTAATCTGCCACCAGGGTGTCTCTGACTGCTCTGACAAAGCCATTGCGCCCGAATGGAATTTTTTTTGCGGATGCCTACTTGGTACTCACATTTGTTTAGTTAGTTCTTGCTTCATGGAGTGTAGCAACAGGGGGGAGTGTTGCAGGAAGCCCTAAGATTCATGATCGTGACTGTCTCATTAGACTTCACACCATGACTGCCCCTTTTGGACTTCACACAATGCTCGCCCTCATGCTCATCATATTTAAGACACACCTTTGTCCGTCTCTCCTGTGCCTACAATCAACTCACTCATTCACATCAACAAGTTTTGATCTATATTTTTGGGATATTGATCTGTAATGGAGATTACCAATAATCACTGATAGATATTAATATACTATGAGACTTATTCTCCAGTAAGAGAAGAGTTTATTAGATATCAGCTCTGACATTAATACAAAATTGTATATCTTCTTAAAATTATATGTCATTATTTCAACATGTTCTCAATTCTATATTTTTACTGCTTTTGATACTTTGAATTCTATTCTTTAAATATTATTCTATCTCAGTACCTTTCACTGTTTATACTGATAAGATCAAGATTGAGGTTTATAGTTATTATTTGTGGCAATGGAAACTCATATTCACACTAGAAGAAAAGTGGAAACAACTCTTGAGCAATTGCTTACACTACAATGGTATCTATCCATCGACTAAGGAAGCAGCTTGCAAGCTTATCGGCCAAAGAACTACAACAATACCCAAAGGACATTTGGCATATTTGAATATTACACTGGGCAATTTCTGTCTACTTTATTATCAAACTAAAATCTTGCGTGCAGCTACCTTCATACCAGCTAGCTACCTTCATACCAGCTGCTTGTTAAGATAATCCCCAGGAGGAAGCGAGAAAAAGCAAAGGGAGTTATTTTTGTCCATGCAACCTCATAGGGCTGCATGCAAAACAACCTCGACTGCCACACTCGATTGCAACTGCGGCGCACTCCATACAGCAGTTGCGGAGCGACGCCATCAGTCCCAGATATGCGCGAGGATAGAATGACTAGTGGTCCAGCTTAGCTTATTTATTTCGGTTCTTGTGGCTGAGGCTGTGCTTCTGCTGTGGCTACATGTTATTAACTGAGATATTGCGAGATTTTGAGATAAATAGCGGACAACCCGTCGTGGTTGAAGATCTCGTTCAATTCATCAGTGCAACAATCTTTACAAAGTCTTTCAATTCTTTCAATCCTTTCCTTCACAATGCATTTCAGCACCACAGCCAGCCTCCTCCTCGCTACCCTCACTTCTGCACTCCCCACCATTGAGAGGCGCCAGAGCACCAACGGATGGATCATGCCCTCCTTCTCCAATAAGCTCTATGAGTTCTCACCGGCAACAGTGTACGCAGATGGCTGAGGGGAGGCGTCACAATCGCTGAACAACCATCCGAGCAAAGTCCACTCTCTCATTGCATTCAAACTTCACGACGAGGACGGCGGCCGCACCTGCAATCTTCGTTTCGATAGGCCGAGTATTGCAGTCAGGTCTCTTACTCTACTAGTCTTCGACTTTGTCCCCAACAACGGCGGCATCGACGGCGGCGTGTTCGACTACAAGAAGGCCAGTTGGGTGAATAAGCACGGATATCGCGACCGAGACCTGGCGATCCACGGAGGGGGCAGAAAATGCAACTTCGTCTACTCGTTCAAATGCCCTACCGGCGGCAAGTGGATCAACTACGAGGTCGTCCCTGTTGGCGACGTCAATATGCAATGGCCAAAAATGCCCGCGCCCAGCAAGGAAGGCGGTCTGTGGATTGAGGTTGTCGTTCCCAAGAAGAACCCCTCCACTCCTTCAAACCCCACTCCGACCTTCAAGCCAGTCCGTATCGACTCTAAAGACCAAGTCCAAGTTAGAGAAGCCATGGGCAGCAGCGGGATCGGGTCAATACAGCTAGGAGAAATTAACCGCTCGACCAAAGGCAATACTATTACCACACTGATCGGATTCGTCATGCCTAAAACCGATTACTCCCTCCCGCAATTGTAACCTCCGCTTCAACAAGGAATACGCATCCTCTGGCACCGAGACGTTCAAGCTTTACAACTTCACTCCCAATGGCGGCCTAGAGAAGTTCGAATCTTTCTTGGTTAGCTGGCAGGATAAGCGTGGCAAGAGGGGAAGTCAGCTGTCGAGGTACAAGCTTGGGGAGAAGAAGCCGGTGTGGACCTTCAAGTGCCCTACGCCGGGCAAGGGAGTGAATTTTGAGTTTGTGCTAACCGAGGATAAGGTTAATATCAAGCAGAATTCATCTGAGCACATGGGCGGGCCGTGGATTGAGGTTGTATAAATATATTGGTTGACTTGATTCTGTATATGTCTCGGTTGTTACATCTTGTTTGGTGTTTGGAGTTTAGAACAAGACTGGGAGGGTGTTGGGTTGTATATTTGTGGATAGCCTTTAATATCTGGTTTGACAAGTACATATTCATCATCCATCCATCCATCATCTACGTAACTTCGTGTGCAGATGAGTTTTTAACGCCTTGCCTTACAAACCCTAGAGTGTGTTCCGAACCCCGGGATTCATCACAATTTCCTCCAAGTCCAAAGGCGGTGCACCGCGGCGGGTCACCCAGCTACCCTCGACCCAGGTTGCGGTTTCAAGGAGATACAAATATGGCGCATGTCTCATGCAACAGCTTTGTGCAGTGTCAGACAGACATATTGCTGCCTGGTCTGACATCCTCCAAACCGTCTGTTTGTGCTCCTACAGCGTGCACCTGCACAGAGCTTTTCGGCCCAGGAACATGGTATCCACTCCCGTAAAGGAACAACCTGGCGAGACGGACTGCACCGTTCCCATAGCGTTGAGTATATTTTATCCGAAATAAACGCCTCGATAAAACCCCAGAAACGGCAGACGTCAACCAACCAGCGTTCATAATCCTCTGCCCATCCGCATTACCGGCCTCCGTGCCATACTCGTGGCTCGTGGGTGTCCATGATCTTTGTCGATGGTGCTTAACGGACTTGAGGGACACATGTGCACATGCACAGAAAGATCTCGACCAAAGGAAGCGCTATCTCATTAAATAGGATTTGTAAGCACTCTCCCTTGAATTTGAAACATTCCAACTGGCAGAGAAGTGGGCTCGCGGCGTAGAACTAAGAGCAAGAAGTAGAGAGTCTGATGGGCCGCTGGGGCGGCCTAACCAATGGGATATAGCCAAAGTGTCGATCAGAAGTGATCAACAACTGGAAACTTATTAAGTAGTCCCATTGTCTAGACTGCCCTGTGGCTCATACGACTCTCTGCACACATACCCTAAATCGCAATGTTAACCATGAGCACGACTGATTTGAAATACCGATACCGGTATACCACAGGGAACGTAGTCGTTGTGGGATGCTACCGGGGGTAGTTGACCTAGCTGCCCGATTGACAAAATAGCGCAACTTGCTGTAGAGCCTGTCGGCAGAGGTTTTGACACATCTGTGGGGAGAATTCTGCAGAAATGTAACGACTCGAGGAAGATTGCGAGCATGTGCGGGCTTCCAGCGCCAGCTAGTGTGTTTGAAGAGTGCATACCAAGGGCGTGCGGTATCGGCTTGTTGTTGCGGGATAGAGGCGCCGGCGATGTCGTTTTGAGACTGGCTTGATGCATCATTCGCAATGGAGATTGTGCAGTTGATTGGCCTGGGAATTTCTTGTATATGTTGATAGAGAGGCTCGGCTAACGCACATGTCGGGCACGATTGCTCGATACATAACCCGTAATGCCTAGAGATTTTTGTCACCACTTGGTTTGTGAGTGATCACTTATGTTGCGGTGTCCCGTTTACTCGAACGTTTCGGAGTTCGCTCGAAGTAAAACTCGCTCGTATACGCGCATACGTACTCCGATGGCTAGTTTGGTCCATGATAGAGTACAAAGCACGAGCTTAGTGTTCATAAAAGGGCCAATTTAGACGATGGGTCGTTAGAGTGCATTGGCCAGGACCAGGGCAGAGACGAACACAGATGTCAGTGCACAGCGAAGCTGCTGTTTCCAGTTAATTTCTGTAAGCTTGTCCCTCCGCTTTACCAATATTGTTTTTGGCATTCTGGATGATGTATGGTTACCTGCCGGAAATGGAGTATCCGAGTTTCTCCAGGTCCCGAATAGTATAAGTGATATATTGCTCTGGGGGATAGAATTAATCAATTATGCTACTCGGATCAGGCAGTAAACGATCGGACGCATCCGTTCCAACTTCCCGTATCCAATTTGGCAGCGAAAAGCAGGGGGATGGTGAGATGCACTTCAGTTCTATTGTTTCTGCTATATTTCGGTCTGCGCTTTACCGTGTAGCATTCACATATACTACTAAGCCGGAGTGAGTTTCTGCCAGAATGGGACTGTTTGAACATTTACTGCCTAACCCGAGTACGTTCGGAATTCTGCACACCGATCATATTTCATCACTCGGCTCAGATAGGATACCGTTTTCAGAGGATAGGGATGTTAAGATAATTAATTAATGATGTATGGGCGGGTACGTACATGTCATACGCACACGCAACCACAGGTACATGGGTTGAGAAGATGCAACACTAAACATCTCCAAATCAAGGGAGAGATTCGAAGATCTATCTTCACATCTATGACCTTTAATTTTGGGGAAATATAACCCTGAAGCAGGTAATCAGCCACGAAACTTGGGGGTCATTTGGGGAATCAGAGAGTGGAGTTAATGCGGGTACTATTAGAGAGCCCTATGGAGATCTAGAGGCATTACTTTAGTAAAGTGGTCATTTCATCCAACCGGCCCGAACGGGCTGGTCGTCGGTATGGCGGCCGGGTATTATTCTACCCGCTGGGGGGTTGTAGAAAATGGCGTTGTGGTTTACTCGGGTCGGCTTGCAAGCTTGGAATACTTTGAGGAGGTAGCTTTTTGAGTTACATGAGGGGTAAAAAAAAGAACGTTTAAGGTTAGCAATATAGGAATTCGAAACAGCTTCGAATCTCTTTCGAATGTGTAGCAATTGGGACTCTTGACCCAGGTTGAGATCTGGACCGCTATATTCTAGTAATTCATGCGTAAATGAGGAATGACAAATTCTACCTGTTTGGTGGGTTTCTGTAAATTGTGTAGGAATTTTCATTAACCTTGCGCATACAGAACTGCAGGTGACTTTGCTAGCTGCTAACAATTGAAAGGGATATGCATATGTCGGTACCAAGAGTTGGCGTTAATTCCCGATGTAAGTATCACACGCAGCAGAGTATAGGCAGTCTTGAATGAAATTATCGTTGCAGTATAGTCAGCATTGCATTGCTCGTAGCTATCGAGGGATACGATGTTTCAATAGTCTTCTTGGACACTGTATGAAGGCAAACCTATACTAGCTTGTGCACGAATGTTTTCTTTTTCGAACTGACAATGCTTCTTCTCAGCGCGGGATGGCGTTCACTCGGCGATAAGGTTCGTCTGATGAGGTGCGTACGGGGGTACGATAATCGAAGGTGCAGGTCTGACGAAAATCGCAGTTATGCAGCGAAGTGAAGCTTAAGCAACTTTACTGCAGACGGCTGATGGTCGCCAAACTTGTACATTCGCCGTACTCACCTCTAATTCTATATTTATAGGATGTAAAACCGAGGTGATATGTAGGCGCTTTAGCTACATATTCCTGCTGGGGAACTCTAGCTCTTCGGCCCCGCTCTTCGGCCTTCTTCGGCGTTTTTTCGGTACGTATCTCGCGATATCCTGTTCTGACCCCAAACGGCTAGAGTGCGGGAGTATAATTTTGTAATACTATGGTGAGGAATTATGCCGCGCACAGACTACTTGGTAGCCTCAACATCGCATTAATTCAGTGCTTTGCTTGCTCGATGGGGCTAGTAGTGGTTCCACCTGATGCGACATGCATTAATGGGATAGATTGAATATATGTTACTCGGAACCAGATGATTGCATATATTGTCTGTGGCACGGGGAAACCGTCAGTTTAGGGAACGAGGTCGTCAGTATTTAACCCTGGAACCAAATTCTCCCATGGCCCACACTCCATAATTGGTCAACACCTGCTTATTCCGTTGATGGCAGGTCTTTCTGTTCTCATCGCGCTTAATGCGGAAGTACGACAGGCATTTCGCATCTCCGTCCACCTCACAACTCACGCTTCCAAATAACTAGTTCCCGTTTATGCACAGCTCCAACGGAGGTAAATTGAAAGACCGTGGGGTGTGGCAAGTGGTAAGGCAAGTGCGTGGGAGAATTTGAGACCCATTATATAGAGCATATGCATATCAGTGTCCCTGAAAAACAAGTAAAACAACGTTCCTGCATCTGGTACCCCCCCCCCGCAGGCATCATGCAAACCAGGTTCTAGCGACTGTACTCTGGTCAGGCATTGTCAATCTGGACACCCCATTGTTGGAAATCAGTTTTGCTGTGTTGACTGGGGGAGGAGGCACAATTCTCTGTGAATCTACACTTTCTTCATTCATTTTACCTAATTCAGTACATGGCGCACTAATAAATCTCTCGCTAGCAGCGGTCCAAGACTAATAATTCTCAACTTCCTGGGGTTTCTTTCAGAAATGGGGTGTCCGGATTGACCTTGCCTGACCCGAGTACACGCAGTGGCAACATACAGGGCTAGTCTCACTGGAGCCATGGATTGGTAGTTACTGTTTAGTGGGGTACTTTGAATTGTAATTACCTATCCACTCGTCGCTGCGTTCGAAAACTAGCCGTCTTGACAGACCGAGCTTGCGAGCGACGAGAAATTCTAGGAACGAGAGCAACTCGTCGCATTGCTGCGCAAGATTTTTACTTTAAGCTATAACGGTCGGTACCGCTTCTATAAACCTAACCTGGGATGCAATGGTCAAGGCTAGGGTTAAGTGATGCGAAAACTGGGCCGGAACCGCGCGATTTGTCGGAACTGGAGTTTACTCATGTTTCGAATATTGGCCTTGCTGGGGTCCGTAGTGCGGGGGAAGCGTTTCATCTCTGCGGATCACTTGAAGGTGGGAATGGAAATTCTGCAGAACAAGTATATGCATAGCTAGGAGAAGTAGTGATACAATGGTCAATAGGTTAGCTTTATTCGTAAGACGGCAATTTTCCCTTCCGAAATTAGTTGGGTACCTGGGGAGGCGCACTGTGGGGTGATTTCACAAAAAGCGCCTATTGTGAGTATGCGGCAATACCGGAGCTGGGTGATTTCAAAGGGCTCTCCTCTGATGAGGTTCGAGATACTAAATGGAGTCTCGGAGCATTGCTGTCGCCGTTGTCAGTGGTATCGCCGTTGTAACTTGGCAATCAACGGGTCTTTCACAGCCCTTCGCAACTCAACATCGCGTATATCGGCGATTCGTAAAGACACGTCAAATCAGGAATTCTATAACTTCAGTGATTATGCATCACACGTATCAGCATCTGTGTCACACAGCTAGGAATGTCGAACAGACGCTTCCTTGCAATAATACTTGTTAGAACTGCGGTTAATAATACAGCCAGTCAGTATTATGAAGGGAATATCACCAGTATCATTGTGTCCAAGCGGTCCCGATTCTACCCGCAGCCCTTCCTGCCATGATCAGTCCAGAGAAAAGCAATTGCAAAACAGAGAACCTTTGCACGCATGAAACCTTGCCTAGGTCGAAACTGCTCGGATTATTTCCCAGTAGTAGGGAGGGTGTCGATGACTGTTGATGAGAACAGCTTGCACCGTAGTTAGGAATGGGAACGTGAAATCAACAGAGCCAGTAGGCGATGTGGATGATATGATACATAAAGTCCAGAAAGTAACTCAGCTGTCATCCAATAATATACTCTAGTATAGGAAATCTGCAACCCCCATGAATATCTGCGGGGTGTGGCGTTTACCGGGGTGTTGTTACTCTGCATGTGGACGTCACTTATGCACAATGTTGACTTGTGGTCTTCTAGAAAATTTCTGTTCGCAGCAGGTGTGGTAAGCTGCATGTTCTAGAAAGGGTGGAATCGGAAAGTGGGCCAGGCCTGCTAGTCTTCATTGTTTTGCCAGCCTCTCTTAGATAGCAGTATAGTGATGAATGGGTATGTGCGCCTCTGCTCTACTGAAAGAGGTGGGAATAGCCGGATCCAAGTATGGTTCTGCGTAGGTGAATATGGGCGACGATGCATGATGTTACGGACTCTACCCAGGAGAGATATCAATCCATGACATTCCAGTTGGCCCGGTGCGGTTATTTTGACTAATGCTCTCGCCAATTCAAGGTCGGATCATTAAGAATCGGGTACCTAAAGTACTGGTGACAAATTTCTGCATCCAAACCGCCAACTTAGTTCTAGTGATGTTTTAAAGAGAGTATTCTACAGTTACCTAGCTAGCTATAGCTTGCCCTGCAGCCTGCATTTCGATGGTTGTGCAGATCATTACCTGCACTCCTACACCTTTACCCCGGAAAATCGTGAGATATGTGTTGGCTGCGTGTGCGCTAATTGTATTTCACTGGATCATTGGTTGGCGCATACGCCGCTAAGATCTATGTACAGACAAGCAAAGATCTGTCGTCGGGGCTTGGAAGGTGGTGTTCTCAGTTTGGTAAGTGAGTTACTTGAGTTGTTCTATTCTAACTTTAAAGGATTTGTTTATCATCTATCGATATCGACTTGGAGGTATTGTGATGAACTGAGAGTCTGCAGGTAATCTATAATTGACAACTGAACCCTGAGCTACGTGAAAGCTAATTCTCATTTGGTTGAGGAAAAGCAAACTTAGGCACCCTTACAGCCTATCCTACAAATAGAATAGTCTACCGTTCTGCGGATAATTGTATGGTGAAACAGAGGGGGAGTAGTACAAAACTCAACACTTTACAGCGCTTGAGTTTGCACAGTAGGGAAAATAGCCGTTTCAACAGATCCTGTCTCTTGGCCAAAGGTAAGCTTGTTTCGCGAAAGAAGTTAGATTTATAGAAAAGCCTTTTCGATACCGGGGATTTGTCAAACTTGCAGCATGGCACACCTGGCTCCGACTTCCAGAACAATGCCGCTCGAATTATGTGGCTTGGTAGTCTCACGAGTGACAGGTGTTGAAGCCGCCGACCCTAGAGGAAAAGTTTTTCCGACAGCCAGACTTCATCGAGTTAAATCACCCCAGCGCCCCTCTTTTCTCCAACAAGTGTGACTTAGCAGCTAGAAGGGACGAAGAGAACCCTCCCTTTCCGGGATATTTGCCTCTGCCAATCCTTACCACCTAATCAAATTTTGGCAGCCATTCTTTTGCCTCAATCAATATCCCTCGTTTCTCAGCTTCACCCATTACATGTATCTACGTAGGTGGTGCGGCTTCTCTATGCGTTTCTCACCGATCTATTACTCTAACTAACTGCTGACTGCATGATATGTTTTCCGGTTCAGTCCTGTGTCCCTGCAGTTTTGGAGGCTTCGGCATTTACCTACACTAGTGCAACGCACTGTGACCTATTTGGTCTCAACGAACATTTACTTTCATTATTAACCACCTGCCCGCCGGGTGACTATGTGGAAAGGGACATAAGGGCTGGATTGTTACATCATCAGAGACCTGGAAAAACAAGAGGAAGACTGACACAAAATGGAACCTCGCAGTCACCAACCTACTTCCACCACCACCACCACCACCACCTCCTCCTCCTCCTCCACCACCGCTGTTACCACAATGAAGCGTTCATACGATGATGCGAATGGATCGACGACGTCGTCAATCAACGGTTCCCCTCCCGCCTGCGAAATTCCTCCAACGTTTGGGAGGAAACGACGGTCGACCTCACCCCCAATTCCAAACTCCCTCCCTCTAGCTCCGGTGCCATCCGTTTTTACCGACGCATCCGGACGGATAGCCCGAATACCGACGATATCGCGGAAAGTCCGGGCATGTTCAGCCTGCAAGAAGCAAAAGATACGGTGCGACTTCGAGGACGGACAGTCAACATGTCTGCGCTGCAAGAAGATGAAGTTGGAATGTGTAGTGAACCGGAGTCTTCAGACGATCTTAGACGAGGATGTAGAGTTAGTCCCTTCCCCCGCGACAAATGTTATTTTCTCTAAAGCTGATGCCGATGATGGTGACTGTAAAGGTGGAAGCACAAGATGCGGGATGACACTGTCCAGCTGCAGCGCGCCGTCGGACATGTCCTTGCAGTATTGAACATGCGGCCATTGGCATCCTACTGCCCCTCATCTCCTCCGGTATCACGGACGTCATCAGAACCTCCGAATTCCAAGGGTCAGATTCCCTTACAACCACACCGGGGGGTGTCTCAGGCAACTCCTCAGTTCCAGGAGTCTCAACCAAATTCAGTGTCCTTGAAACTAGAAGATGACCAGTCGTCTCATCGGGCGGGAATGCCCATGGTACGAGAAAATTCCCAAGCACCGGAAGAACATGACGGGCAAGCCTTATTTTCAAATCCCATGGGCTCATTGTATGAAGTCACCCGACTGCGAGGGTTGCGTGGTAGCACTGGCAATCGGTCGGGGGCGCGTTCCGAGGAGATGGACGTGGATTTCGTAGCAAGAGGCTTACTTTCTCTTACAGAGGCGCAAGATCTATTCACAGTGTAGCTTTCCCCCATTGTTAGTTTAACGAAGTGAGCTGATATTGAAAATGTGTAGATTCCGAGACAATTTGAGCCAATACCTGTATCGCATAGCTTTAGTCCACGATGACCTTGAGTCGGCCCGCACTTCATCGTCGCTTCTTACGTCGGCTATCTTTACTATTACCGCACTACACGTGCCACGACATCACCATCTTTTTCCTGTGTTGTACCGAGAATTTCTCAATTTTATTTCAACATGTATGTTCGACCGATACCACCGGTTGGATGATGTTCGGGGGTTGTGTATTGGCGCGTTTTGGTTGACGGATATTTCGTGGAAACTTTCTGGTCATGCCGTCAGAATCGCTACAGAAATGAATGTTCATCAGTCTTTCCACAAAGCTCTTGGAGGGTCTAGACAACATTGGGAGCAGGCTCGGCTATGGTGAGATTTTCCCTTTCAACAAGTGAAAAATCGGTTCAGATTCAGTGCTTGCTGCAATCTCACATGCAATCGCCGTGCTTTCGAAGCCGGTGCTGTGTGGTGTTTTAGTGCGGTGCCTTAGGTTTCAGCAGTCTCTTGACATTGTACCAAAGCATTGCATCTATTCTGAGATTGAGGGGATTCTACGAACAATCTTGCTAACGTCATGATGTTCCAGGTATTTGTTGTATGTTTGTGACCATCACTTTTCGATCGTCTATGGGCGACCGCCCATGATTCGCGACCATGAACCCATGCGGAAATGGGAATTGTATCTTCAAAGCCCCATGGCCACAGAGGGGGATTACCTCGTTGTGTCTCAAGTCACCCTGTTCACCATCTTGACGAGAGTCTTTCACTTCTTTGAAGATGAAGCTGAGAACGAAATCTGCGAGGATCGACTGTCTCATATCCCAGTTTTCAACGACCAACTCGAGAACTGGAGGGAGACATGGCGTTCGAGACTCCGTACGTTGCACCTGGATTCGTTCAGAAGCTCCATAGGGGCCGAATCCCCGCTATTAGCTGACAGCAACGTAGCAAACCGCATCAACCTTATCAGTGACCGTCTCAGGAAAGGCATCGACCTCCACTATCACTTTGCCAAACTTCAGCTGAATTCCCTGGCACTGCGTGGTGCGAATCCAAGCGCAGCTCAGTCCCTCTCGTCTCGCCGCAAGGACCATGCAAACAATGCCATCACCGCCGCTATCACGGTTTTATCAATAATCATGGAAGAGCCGTCTATCCGTGAATCCCTCGTTGGTGCACCCCTGTACATAAACACCATGATATCATCTGCAGCTGGGTTTCTCCTCAAGGTCACCGCGAAATGGAAGACTGTCAGTTTCAACATAACAACAAGCCAAGTGTGGGCTCTCGTAGAGCGAATGATTGCTCTGCTGAACTCGAACTCACGAGCCGCAAGCGAGTATCATATTGTTACGCATGTAGCGTTAGGCCTTGAAAAGATGCTCTGTAAATGCGTTAAGTCTGCAAAATCAAGCAGCCCAGTCAATGATTCGCGTCTGTGGGGAGGTGGTGTGCAGGAAGGCACTGCATTGGTGGATCAGCAGTCGGTTCACAGCCCGCATGAACAGACACATGGAGCAGGTTCGGCTTTGACTTCCTATACTGTTGGTCACAGTCAGCAACAGCAGCAGCAGTACTGGCAAACCTACCAGAATCAGCATCCCCAATCCAGCTCTAGCCACGACCAGATACCATCAGAAGTGCTGTACTCTCAGAACGCCAATCCGCAAGGAAGCTTGCACAGTAGCCAGTCGACTCAGCAGCAAATGTACGAAATAAACGGCCAATATTTTCCCGTGCAAGTGGGCGTCTTCGACTTCCTGTCGCCGCAACTGCCATATTGATAGTGTGTTCACAACCCGAACCGGTCCGAATTTTTCGAAGGAACGTTCATTTCCGGTGAGGAGGCGGCAACAGAGTCAAGGACTCGATTGAGCGAATCCCTCCGGCTCTGCTATCGATGAAGCCGGCACAGTAGTTACAAAATCGTTCGGCCTGGTCTGTGACTAGAAATACCTAGTATATATTGAACTTCTAACAATCGTCTGGCGGCTCTTCATAAAGTTCTGTTGGGGTTGGTTGGTGTTCCATTCCATTTCCGGTTGGGTTCTCCGGCGTTAAACTGGTATCGTTTTGCGGGCTTTGAGTTTGTAATAGATGTGTGAATGCATTAAGGTGCATGTGTCTGGTGGTGAAATTTTGGTTTAATCGAGAATTCCTTTGGATCCGCCTTGAAACTATAGATCTCTTTCGTTTGGAGGTGGTATGATTCGAAGGTGGTGGTGGTAATAGGGTGGTGATGGAGATCTTGGCTGCGGCGACGGTGTTGATGATAGACCAAGGCTTGGAAGATATATATTGATATGATAATTTATTTGTACTGTATCTTTTGGGTATATAGTTCTGTTTCAGCGATGCTCTTTAATTGTTGCATTGGTAGCTCGGTATATATTGATCGTGGTGCTGCTGCTGATTCTCAAACTTTTCGATATTGAGCACGGAGAGTGTTCATATGCCTAACAAGACGTTAGTGTGGATATGCGCTTCTTATAGCTTATAAGCTTCGGGTATTTGCTCTAGTCGTCGGTGGCGAGCTGTCTGTAGGCACGAGTGCTAACGTCGGTCTTCGTACCGATTACTCAGCGGGCGCAAAGGCTGTCGTGATCCAGACTCTGGAAAATCAGTTAGCGGAGCTAGACGACGCGAAACGACAGGTTTGACAATCGAACTTGGTGGTTTATCGTTTATCAGGATTTTTCACACCTGAATTTTTCAACATCGTAACTTAGGACTTTTCTGTAGTTTCAAACGCGGATGCGTTCTAGATCCTCCGTCGAGCTGGATATGAGATTATCCGATGATGCCTTTTCCGACGGATATATGTACTGTATAGTAGGATACATCCGAATGCGAAGACCCCTCGGAGGACACACCGATATCGAGCATCCTTGACAAATCTTTTTTCCGAAAGTTTGGTGTCAACACTGGTAGAAATCGCCTGCTGCTACAGATGCACACATTGACGGTGAGTTGTGAGTAGAGCGTGAGAGTAGCTCGGGGAATAACAGACAGACGCGGTTGGTGTAGGACGTCGATGTCCGGACGGAAAAGCGATGGGAAGATATACCATCAAGAATAAGGTATGAACGTACTTCGTCACTCGGCATTTTTAGTTCGTTGGATTTTCCTTTTTACTAATATTTATTGTCACTTGCTGAAAAGTGTAATGTTTTGTTTGGGCATTCGTTAACTGGAAGGTGTGGAGGACTACGCTCTTACCTGACATGGATTTTTACACGTGAACTAAGTGGCTATTTTGAGGAGCAAAAGTTGACAAGCTCTAGAGACACCTGCTTCCCGTCACCAATTTCTAGAATGAATAGAGGTGCGACTAGATTACATTGGAAATGTGCACGATTTCGTTTTTCAGGATTGCAGTTATTGAAACACTGGTAGTCAGTAGTCCTACTAATGTACTTAACGCGGGGTATGATCCGAATTATTAGATTTTACTGTTGGGTTAGGTTTCAGTTGTATCTTCACAATCTCGCACAAGCACATGCAATCTTTTTCTTCTTGATCTTTCTCTTGTTCAAGTTGGTAAACCTTTGAAACTTCGTGCGCTCAGTGGCAGTACTCAATATTGCCTCTAAGATCTCTCAGTATGGGCAGCAATGGCGCGAAAGTTAAACACTTTAAGTTAGACACCGTCTGGTCAGTAACTGTAGGCTTGTGACATCGACGGGTTCGAACAGACATTTTGCAATAATCGACGTAAGATGTGCACAGCAATGTAGCCCATCCAAATCATCGTTCTCATTTCATAGATTTTACTGGATCTTCAGCGCTCCTGCCTGCATATACACCGCATACCTACCACAAACTGTAAATAGCAACAACCACCACCAAACATCGGGACCCCTGTTTGAATTGAGATATATCAATATCAAACTTTCTATCGAGCCCGGTGTCAAACCAGCAATACATTCATCTGGAAACACCTACAATATTGCCCTGGGGCTAGCAATGGCAATTATCACCTCTTGGAGTAGTAGGTTGCGAATTTCGGGGGAGCACTCGACTACTGTCCACCTAGGTGTCGCTCTTTGCCAGACCATCTATGTAAGTATTCGGCTTTTGGCATCATTACCCTCGCGACGGAATCGTAATTTGGCCTCTCATTTCGTCCCCACCTGTGACATACATCTATAGTATTCCGGTGGCTTACTCCAAGATTATTCCCTACTGGAGCCTGGTCAAAAGTCAGCAAATGCAAAGATGGAACGAAGGACAGGATCTATACCGTTGGGAATTTTGTCGTACTCTGGTTTGCCTATATTTGGGCATGGCTTATAAAGTATGGATGTCAAGTTAGAGAGGCGCGTGGTGCTCGCACCGGGGTTCATTATGGTCCCGTTTTCATGTTCTCTTGGAAAATGGCACTGAGGAAAACGGCCAGCATCATAGGGTGGCTATTACCATACGGTGAATGCGGCAGGAAAGATCATCGGTGGAGTGAGTGTCTTGGGGGAGGATGGGCGGTTGAACGGCTACTTATACATGTCTGCGTATCTGATATCATAATGAGTCGATAGGACTTGGGGGAATTTGTCTAATGTTGAAGATCTGGATCTGCTTCCATGCGTTTCTACCATATGCATTGGGGGAATTTAGTCCTAAAGTTCTGTTCTGGAAAACGTGGAAGACGTCTTGAATTATCTGGAAATGGTATCCCTAATCCTCAATTAACTCGACCTCATCCTGAGTTTATTTTGAGGCTGTGTTATTTCTGGGCTCACCAATTTTGACAACCAACACCGCAGAAAAGACGGAATTGGCCAAAAATCACTCGTATGACAATCTGAAAGCTAAAGGAGATGGAGATTAGATAGCCTTTATCTGATGCTAGCCGTTTAGAGTTAGCTTATGTTTAGCTCTATCGAGCCTACGACCTCGAGAGTTTGGAGAGAATAGACTCTATCTCTGACGTTTCTCCCCACTTTTGTATCCGTAGGATAACAGATGGTGCCCCTCTGCCCCATACCCCGCTTCAGTCACCTCATAGGCAGCTCTTCCTCAGTCAATATCCACTCACCTCATACTCGCAACTATGTTTTTCCCTCGCACCTTTATTATCTCAGTCTTTATGGGACTAGTACTTTGCACTCTCGCCAGTGCTATACATGTCGACGTCTCCAATTCCACATGCAATGGTGAGACCAACCGGTTTCCTACCCCCAATTTCAACCGCGCAATGCTGCAGGAACACAACAACCTTCGCAAGCAGCACGAGCTCCGCCCTTTGAAATGGGATAAGAAGCTCCAAACCAACGCTCAAGACGATGCATCGCGCTGCCACGTTGAACAACTGGTAGATATCACCCAGACTCACTACTCTCGTTCACTTGCTGATCTCTCTAACAGGTCCCTGAAGGCCAAAGCGCCAGTGTCGCGTGGGTGGGTCAGTTCAACGCAATTCAACTCTTTGATTCCTTGGGAGGGTTTAATCCTAACAACACTGCGGAGATGGTGAGGGGAGAAGCTAAGAGAATCGGGTGTGCGGAGGCCGCATGTAGTCCTTTTGTCGGGCCCCGCGGGGTTGAGAACGCTACCGAAGGGCGCGATACGATCCATGTGATCTGTCACTACAGTCCACCACGGTGATTTGGAGAGTAAGGAAGATGTTATAATGAAGTGGGCATGGGAACTATGGCGAGGAGAGTAGATGGTTGCTTGGGTTGAATGTTATGACTTTACGTTTTCGAGAAAATAAGGAATATCCTTCGAGTTCCCTGTTAGTCTGGATTGCTTGTTTGTGTAGATTCCCAAGAATAGTGTGTATAATGATGTAGCAAAAGTCGTTGTGGACCCCAACCCATCGCCATCATGATCGGCACTGTCCTACACAGATCTTACGATCGACATTGTAAGCTTAATTATAAGCTTAACTCAATACGGCCACCCAACACTCAACTCGCTTATAGGCTGTTGGGATTCACCGAGCCCGTTAGTTTTCAGCTATCAATAGAACCGTCCAACACCTTTAATGCTACCAACGAATCTTATGAGCCGGGTTCCGTATAAACTTTGGAATCTGGAACTGGGGTGAGCCAACTAGCGTCACGGCCTAATAGGCTGAGCTAATCTAGCGTTTACAACAGTTCTGCAGGTTAACTTTAATGCTTTGTGTTCCATCCGAAGAGCTGTAACGTTAAAGTTGCGACTTATTCACGACTCACAACGAGCTTATGGCTAGTTGAAGTTTAACATTGCGTTTGTGTAAATTAAAAACTGAACAGACTATTCAAGTGATAGCCTGCGCGACTGCTACGCTCGTAAATCGGCAGTCTGCTGACTTTGCCAGCTTAAGCAGTCTGAGAACGAGAGCACAGGCCTTCTTGTATTGCGCCGCATAGAACTCCTTCAAATAATAGGCATATATACGGGGGGTTTATAGCGATATCGACTTAATTCACAGTTAGCGAATTCGACCTGAACCGCTGACAGGTATCGCGATCATGATCACGATCAAGTTGACTCTGCCCCGCTGCACCCACTGTTCAGCGCATATCTATACATGCATTCCCTGTAGCAAACTTCCTTCTTTGCAAACAACCAGATCAAATCACAAGCACAACTATGGTATCCACATGCTCACGCTCCAACCTCTACAGACGGCACAAACCTACACAGCGGGTATTCCCCCCAAAGCAAAATCCTCCTCCTATACTCAAGTCATACCCCTGCGCCTGCACAAACCCAACATGCGGCCGCAACACAAGCGGTCGTGACCTCCGGTTAAAGCTTGGAAAACTCGAGTTCGGCTGTACTAAAGTAGCATGCTCACACTGGGTACACTGGAATGCTGTAGAGAGTGAGTAAGAGGGTGCGGCGAGAAGGAACGAAGAAGTTGCCGTGTGGGTGTCGGATTACCACCAGAGGGAAGACATTTTGGGAGTCGCATCAGGCTCCCGTTTCAGAAAGGACAGCAGAGGTGATGGCAGACAGGACGGCGCACTGGTGGAGATAGAGGGATCAGATGGTGGAACATCTAAACTCCCGCCCAGAAAAATTGCAGCAGACTTCTTCGGGATAGACTATCAACCCGTTCGATATCTTTCATCTTTGCCATGACTCTACCAACCAAATGAATCTCCAAAACTTATAACCAATCCTCTGCAAAAAAGGCATAATTTCCAAATAGTCCAGAAAGCCTATTATAGAGCTGCAGTGAAAAAATATCATACATTCCAAGTCTAGATGAGCTGATAGAATTCCTACTTAGAGGGCCAGAAATTTGACAGCGGTAATGATGTATATAAGTATCATGCACTTGTTGGGATCGTCTACTCCTGCAATGACTTTAGGTTAGAGATGAGGTATTACGCTTGTTCTCTCCGGGTCAGTCGTGGACGCACTACCCGTTTCCTTCCCACATCTATGTGGCTGTTTCGTTTGTTTCGTTTCATGCACTTTAGACTCTTGTCAGAGTTACCAATACTCTCTTCATCACAAGCCGACGTGGTGATGTTGATGGTGAAAAAGACGGTCATATTACGTGTGGTACAGGGGGCATCTCGTATCGTCGAGGGTACCATTAAGAAAACAATGGGAATTATAGACTTTTGCTCTTTGCAAAGAAACAGCACAACGCCCCGGTTTTAACACAGACCATATCACCGCCAAGCAAAGAAAAGGCAAATCATCAACACCATATCCGTAAAGCAGCATCAGACACGCAATGGCTATTACAATTCATCAATTTCCATCAAAATCACAGTCATAATTATCATCTTCGCCTTGCGGCTCGTACAATCGTAGAAGACTTCGTTCTTAAAGTCTGCCAATTCCTGGTCTTGTTCCACTCCCGGTTTCGTGGGGCTAGTATGCGGGGAGGATTTAGCAGCACAGTTCATCATTTGAATCGTCCAATTAAAAACCATCTTGAGGTCGTCCTCGAATAAGATGTCGAAGGGCTTTGACTCATACACCTTGCCTTCCGGGTCAATGTACATGAATCTGGTAGAGCCGGCCATCGGAATAAACACCTTGAACGTAGTCAGCGATCTTCTGTTCCTGTTTGCGAAGCTGGCGCATGATAGCTAGGTAAGTTAACAGCTGATCGCGGGCCTGGCTAAATGTCGCGGGGTCCTTGGCCTTAATAGCTATCAAGACAGTGCCCGAGCCTGAATCGGTGCGGTCTCCATGAGCAAAGGCCCGGTCAGCTTTGCCTGTTATACTGATCCGCTTTTCTTCCCCCCTCCTCTTGTCATCGATCTCCACGGAGAGGTCCATCTCGGGAAAGATTTGCATCTGTAGAGGACGATGAAGGGGTGGAGTTAAACGACTAACATTTTCGGTAACATTTGCAGGTGGGACAAGATCGCCCTTGGATTGCTGGTCTCCGTCATTCTGGTTCATGGTGAGGTAATGAACACGACAAGCAATGATCATGTAGTCGATTTTTATGCAACATGAAGCCTCAGACAGGCAGTCGTAGCCGGCCTTACTCAGGTATCGAAGATTCAACTCTGTGGAAATTAATCCATTAGTGGGGTACAATGCTTAAGAAATGCATGATCTGAATTGGAAATACTCAGGATAGTTGGAACCTCGACCGTAGCTGGTAGCTTCATCGAGTAATTGAAAGGATTACCATCCTCTCCCATCTTCCGGTTGAAAAGCTTGATGAGAATCCTAGCACTAGCATCGCCAGCAGCGAGCTAACAAACGTTAGTGTCAGTTTCTTTCTGATAAATAGGTAATCATCAAGCTGAATTACTATAGGGACTTTCGGGGCAGTGGTGATAAGCTCCGAAACAACGTTCTGCAATGCAGTACTCGCGTCTTCACCCTTATGTTCGTCGGCCTCTTTCAAAAGCCTTAGAGGCACATCCCTCTTCCTAAGACCAGCTTTACCAATAGCCTTGACTTTTTTCTCCAAAGCCTCGCGAGTACCCTGCTTATCACTGTCGTTGGTAGGTCGCACTGGATGAAACCCTCGGGTACCTGGGCAGCGGGCTCAGACGCGGATGGGGGAGCGAAGATTTCTCTTGCTGAGACCTGGCCGACACAGTGGGATTGGTTCTGAGCAACGTGGTTGAACATTCTGGAAGTATTGACGCAGTCGACGGTTTTGAGGAATGACGGCGGTGATTTCGGGTCGGAATGGAAGGTATCGTGTGTTGTACTTGTGGAGGGATGAGTGGGAAGGAGAAGAAAGTATGCTAGTCCGCTAAACCTTATCACACCGGTTTAGACACCCCCCCCCACACTACATCAGAGGCTCACTGTTCACCAAGCCGAAATTGAACAGTGACAAACCTTAACCCATCCATATCAGCATTGAGAGACGCCGCAGATGCGCACTAGTTGACACGGCTCGGCTCGGCTCGAGAAGCAAAGAAGAGAGAGAGGCGTGTACAAGAGGAGAGAGAGACAAAGACAACACCAAATAGATAAGGTAGATAACCCTTGGGCCGAGCCGCACTTAAAATGACCTAGGCCATGCTAACAAAGCGACCCATTGGGGAACAGTCTCCTGATGGAACGGCAGTCGCAATGGCTTGTTTCCCCAAACGAGGCCGGCGCAAACCCCGCTTCCAGAGGCTCTAACCTTGGGCTGTTGATCCTTGACTAGGGGCCAACTGCCTTCCTGCGAATATTTCCATAGTGACCTTCGCTTATTCGTTGACGAGCTCTAGTTCGTAGTTGTCTGCCCTACCTGTCATGACGCCGTTGTAACGGTGCGCGGTGCTTTGGATACCCGGCAGATGGGTGATGCTTCGTTCCTTTCGGGGGCTGCAAAGTCCAAGAAGTACTAATACTATAGTCGATGACTGGCAGATTCTGAGAATAGCCTCCGTGTTCTGCGATGCATAACACTACAAGTTAGCTAACCGTGAACGCATTAACGGTAGTATTGTATCGTACACGAGAAAGACGAGGCGAGCTTTACTTTGATCTCAACCTACCCTATTTCTGTTCAAAATTTGCCACAGCCTTGTTTGTTCAAGAAGAATCTTAGTTAAACCCATGGTGCTTCGGCCATAGCTGGAAATTATTCTGTACGTTGGTTCGAGGGTGTGCAGTTAACTTGAGGGTCTGTGAAGGTGTGTTCTGCACAAAATTTTTAACCGCACGGTATATTGCAAGCTGGCTGTTAGATACTTAGACCATTGCATCTAATTTAATCAATCACCCTCATATCTAACTGCGCCCATCACAACTTACATCTCGTCAACCTTCTCACGTCTCTACACTTCCATCATAGCCCAATCGTTAGATAACAGCAATTTGATAGTTTTCCGCAATCCGGTATCTTAAATAGTTCCCTTAATCGATGCTATCATTGCTACCCGTAGTCTATAAGATTTTGTACGTTTGTTCGAATATTCGAACGTCAATTGCAATTGTTGCATACATAGAGCTGACCGTAAGCTGGGCTGATGGTAGGGCACCCGGTTAGGCGACCCACTCTTTTGTATATATCTCGAGTCTTTTTCCTTCTCTCTTCTGTACCATAGAATACACGCATACAGTTCTCCCCTTCATATTACAACAGCAGCCAAGCTAGCAAACAAAAATGAAAGCAAAGCATAGTATTTTTCCTATTTGAGATTTTTCTAGTAGAAGATAAGCAATTCTAGTCTGTCTATAATTAGCGATAAGAAGCCGTCTAATCGTTCGACAGGTTTTAATCGAGCTCGCAGCTCGCTTGATAAATATTTGAACCTGGGGCAGAAATCCCCACCCTGTACAGCTGCAGATATCATTCGCAGCACCACCAATGTCATACGCTGCAAGGTAGCAATGCCCTTAAATTACTTAAGTACATTATCTATATATTTGCTCAGAAATACAGATTTTTCGCATCTTCAACTTCCTTTAATTAGTTTTCTCGGCGCGTACCTCAACTCCGCGTCACGTCCATACACTGCATGCAGCTTCTGTTTCCTATACACCAGCCCTACCATATCTACCATTCCTTCCCCGGTCGGCCATTTGTCAATGCAGCCTTCTGGCCAAACCTGATATTCATCAATTCCCTCCATAGCACATCGGTGAAGCTGTGCAGCAGTCCGCATACGCCAGCATATTGTGAAAATGCATAATTGTTTCCAGAAAAGATATCTCAAGATCGGGCCTGCAAAGGTGGAGAGGATCAAAACAGCACCGACGATTAACATGGCAAGAAGCCGATAGGCACAAGTCGTGATCTTAGTTGGGTCGTCTAAGTGGGTTGCACGACACATCCCTCTATATGCGTCATTGCGAACCACAATAAGACCTTGCGCTCCAGTGGGGATGTACTTGACCCAGCCGCTTGCCGCACGCTCTGCCGAGGTCACAAGCTTTGAGCGGCCCGCCAGCGCTAGACGCATGATCTCCGAGTGTCCGCTGATTTGATTTGGCATTTCTTGGAAGGTCTTGAGGGAGAGGCCGTGGCTTGCGAGGACAGACTCGCTGGTGCCAGCATTGATCCCCATGAGGGGAATGACTGTCTCGCTACCCATGAGCTGAAGGAAACCGCTGGCTACCTCTTTACTCTTAGGCATGCCCTCCGCATAGCTCGATAGCGCAACGGTGCCGTTGAATGGAAGGCAAGGTTCCGATGAGCTGTGGCAGACGGAAAATGTGGTGTTGCACATGATCGGTACCGTCATTTTTAAGGACTCGTATGTTGTAAGACGCCCTGTTTTTATCGGGGTTGATGTTTCGAAGAGTGGGTCAGTAATCGGCTCATAACTCGCGACATTGCCGAGATGATAGATGAGAAGTGTAAGATCGCCATCGTGTAGTAGCGTGTTGTTTGGCGTCCAACCTATTTGACGCCCGTCGAACAGTTCTTTAGTCTGTGAGAAAGGATCCAGCGTGTATCCATATCCAAGCTTCTCAGATTCAGGTCGCACGGCCTCAGTCGCGTTGGGATATGGGCCAGCACCGAGGCCACCATACATTAATCCGTACAATTCAAGACCATTGCTGTCATTCCCCAAAAATTTCGTGTGTGACTCGACTTTGTAACAAGTGTTCAACACGCCGAACTCCAACTCTTCCGACGAGTCGTCAGTAGCGATCCCAAGGTCGGATGGTGTGATCCAGTAATCTACCTCCACTGTCAACCCATTTGCCCGGCTACATACAGGCGCCCAAGCCGGGCATTCGGCAGAAATTACCACCCGATCCTTCGGGTGATTGAGTCCAATTGCAGTGGGGGTACTTAAACTGTAGTTGTATCCGTAGCTATCGGCAAACCGGAGCATATCCAAAGCTACCGTTGTAGTATAGAGCGAATATCCCCCGCTAGTGTTTTTAGTCCGATCAAACGAGACCATACCCGCGCACGAATTATCACCGGCACCCGGGAGCCCGGAGACAACTGGTACTGCTTTTGTCCTAAGGAACGGGATCGATATTGGCGCCACCGCTAAGAGCAAGCCACCAACCATCCAAATCAGCGCCAGGAACCTGTCCAATGGCCGCCTAGGGGAACCCCTTCCAAATGCAATTCGATAAGCGGGTGTGCAACTCAGTACTGCGAGCGGACTCCCGGCGTTGACTATCGCCACCCTAAATTGGTCCATATCCCATCCTCGGTGATCTTCATCCAAGAACCAGAATAAAAGCATGCTGTAGGGTCGGAATAGACGTGCTGCAACCGTTCGGTAGAGAAGCGTGAGAAGAGCGAGTATAATAGTCCAATAGTTGGTACTGAGCACTATGGGCCATCCAAAGCGATGGATAGAATCCCATTGGTTTGCGGTATCGGCATCTAAGAAAGGCATGATAGTAGTGTTGGCGTTCAGTGCATTCGAATTCGTTGTGAGAGTGTGTCTAGTCTATCGATATATCTCGTAATGATCGTGTTGAGGCAAGGCCGTCGAGGATTCCTCCAAAGTGTATAATTGCGTAACTGATTTCTTCGAGGCTGCTGCAGCTTATATTCTGTATCCCTCCCCCTCTTTCTTTTTATGGATAATTCTCTAGGCCAAGGACGTTGGCTATGGGACCTAAACCATACTTCGTGGAATAACCCCCCATTTCCAAAACTACTTCAGCAGTTATGCAGGATAACCCCCTCTCACCAAAAATAGAATGATATCACAACTTTACCTGTTGCTTTATAGACCGATGTTTGTTGCTCCCTTCCTTCTTGTAGTATTGAGTTTCAAGTTGTGTTGGGCAATTGCGCAAATGACAAGTAATGAACACACGTCAAGCCGTAATGACTTCAGTCATTCTCCTTGACATGACTAAGTACATAAACTGATTACTCTGCGATTAATTGCATATTAATTGCCTACTTAAGTATTTTCTGTTGGCCACACAAGCTCCCACAAATGGCAAACAGAATACTCCACGTATCTGCCTGTCCAGTTCATAAACAAGCAACACTGTTGGTATGTAAGTGCCAAGTATAACTTTAGCAATGCATTTTACTGCTTGAGCGCCCCCAGGGGATGATCCTGCATAAAACTCCTGCATTGTCTCGTCCTCAGCGAGCTTGCGGAAAATGAGCCCACGAAAGAGGCTCTAGTGGTTGCCCACGGGGCAAGTACCTGCATAAAAACCGTTCTTTTTCTGTCTTCGAGAGATGCTGGGCGCTTGTGAGAGTTGCATCTAACCCCAGTCTGCGGCGTTAGTCTCCTCCTCAGCTTATCGCAGGGACACGAGGCTACTGCGGGGCAACATCTTAATACTAACAAAACTTATTTCTATGCCTATGTCTAGGCCCCTTTTTTGATAACTAGACGCAGGGCCGCAGCCACCAACCAGAATTTTGGCGACAGGTTCAGCCTCACGCGCGTAGCGCACGTCGTCAAATTAAATATTTGCTGTCGCGTGATGTCTTACCGTTAAAGTCTAGAGCTGCGGATAAGACTGCGTTCACTATCGTTATTGGTTTACACCTAGTTCAGTGAGGGTGCACGAAGGTGGTTTTAAAGTCCAAAGGTGTACAGAGTCTTAGGTGTTTCCAAGTCTGTTCGAAGCTGTTCACTAAGGAGGCGGCTGAGTGCAAGCGTTGATTGCAGGTGTTGAAGAAGGGGGAAACTGGTAGCGGAGCCTGCGATTCTGCGGGGCTGAGTGGGCAATGTATCCAGGGCGCAATGCCCTCCTTGATGTTCTGTACTAGTTAAGCCACTTCAAATTCACTGCTTGATAACAGCAGTGTATGCCGGGAAGCACGATTACAATTGGTGGATCCGTCGGGTTGGAGAACATAAAGCAACAGAGGCGGAGAATGCACTGTCTACAAATGGACATTAAGAAACTGAATAGTACCCAAACACCCGACATGCCTAAAACATCAAACCGTGCAACTAGTGTTTCAATGATACAAGATATCAGGGCCTCGCCCCAGCATTTGGCCCCGAACTGAATTAACTGACATCTATTCCAGAATTCTATGAGTGATATGCTGTGATGCCGACTGTTTTGATTGGCGAACCCAGTTTGTCTCTAACAAGCGGACTTGGTGTACAAATTACAAACGGGTAAGGCACTATAAGGAATAAAAAGGATAACTAATCCAAAGAACCGGCTTCCAAGCCGTGGATTGTTGTAACAGATGTCCAATCAACTATTCCGACTTCTGCTCATTTGCAAACGAATCACCCTCCAATTCCCCCCAACCGGTACCTCCCCGCTGCCTGCTCTGCAACAGGTTTCCAACTACAGCACGCCCCTCCGCCACATTATTCACGCACGTCCTGCTAAGCTTTGCCCGCACCGCCACTCCGCTCTCACAGCGGAACACCAAAACCCCATCCTTCGAGTTCGCAAACGTCTTTGCGACTCTTTCCTCAGTCGTTGCCCACTCCCAGCCGCTCAGGCAGCGGTACATGTGCATAGCAAATGTCGCATACAACTGGTATCCCAACCACAGGTACTGCATTCCAAGCGGCATCCACATGATACTGCATAGCAGACCCAAAGGAAACAAACCTCCAAACCCGATGATGAGACCCATGCACATCAATTCCCGCGCTCTGGACCTCACGGGATGACCATAGTGTCGGAAGAACTGCAGTACCAACGATGAATCGCCGTCGACGAGCAGGAATCCATGTTCGAGACCATGTACCTCGAAGATGAGGCTCCTATCGCCTGCGTTGACTGTAGATGGCCTTGTCAAACACTCCCTTGGAACAGTCCAGGCAGCCATCACAATCTTAAGCCACAGCGGCATCAGCCAGAGAATGAAAAATGGGCTTTTCCACACTACACGCGCTACTATTGCTACGGCAATACCGGTGGACTCGGAAACGGCGAGTTGAAAAAAAGTCGATAGCGAGACGGGGCCCGTGTCGTAGCGTACAATAGGGGGACCTCCAACTTCGCGTTGTCGGTCACCCTCGTACTCCAGCGTCAGAAGGCTCACAGCCTTCCTGGCTCGCACCTGCTTCCGCGTGGGCGTTGGATTTCCGTCCTCGGGCGATGATTCCCCATCCCTGGCTGGCATAGTCATCAACGGCATCTGGTCGATCGTTCTAGCCCAGAACCCGTTCCTGACATCTTTACGCTCAGACCCCCTTCCTCCGCCACCAAAGTCGTGGATAGTATAACTAAGCCCGGAGTCGCGGAAGAATCCCGTCCCAAGCATGTTCCCGCACTCTCGTCCTCTGAAAATTCCTTTTTCTAGCATCTTGTCCATCACCCCGAGCGCGGCTTTGTGTAGTGGTCCACCCATGGGCATGGCAATGGCTTCTTTGAAGAGATTGGACACGGTCATCGAGTTGTGGAAGCGCTGCGGCCAGAGGAGCCGCTCGAATAATTCTTCCGTCGCGACTTCGGCACCCAGGTATCCAACTATTGTTGAGAGGGCGGCATTTGCGTTTTGGCTGTTGTTGCTGTTGTTGCTGTTGTTGTTGCTGTCTTGCGCGACGGAAGGAGCTGCGCAGAAGGCAAGACAGACAGCGAGAATCTGTTGTAGTCTGGAGAGCGGGGAAACCGGATTAGTTGCCATTTGGCAAGGTTTTCTTATGGCGATAGTGCTTCGATTCTGCTATCTGAAGCTTTTCGGATGAAATCTAATGCTGGAAAGGAAGACCCGAGTTTCGTGCTGTGCGTTTCTTTTTTAACTGTCGACGGGCAATGTGGGGCAGCATGACATGATCTGCTTAGTACCACGTGCATGCATTGTGTTGTGCGCAAGGCGGTGCGCGCTGTGATTGGTTGTCGCACGTGATGGGCTCAGCCCTCAAGGCTGCGACGTCCGTAGACTATGTTAGGCAACCCGAGTAGGCACAGGAATTACACAGCCCGGAATTTGCGCGCGAGTAGGGTTAAGGGTTTATGCAAACATCCAGTGGCCAACTCAAGGCTGACACGCTCTCTGAGCCAGTCTTGTAGACGAAGCACTCTACAGATACTACAGATAAACTTTACCCCAACAAGCCTTCCAACGACTGCCAGAGATCCTCGGGTATTTTCTTTGGCACCCCGAGAGCATCCTCCCAGAGAACTATACCCAAGCGTCGCCAGTATTTTGAGCCCTTCTCTTCACAAGGAACCACCATCAACCCAACAGAAGTCTCCATCAGCTTTCCAGCAGAGTGACCCATAAGAACACCTAACAAAAGCACCCTTAATCGCTCACCACCAAAGTGCGCAATCAGTCTTTCAGTAAGTAAATTCTGCCGCTCATCCCGTATAGGGTTGAGTGCGCGCAAATTCTTCGGAATGTCCTGATCCGTGTAAAGATCCGTAGCGTCAAGGCAGATTCGCTGAGCAGGCAGGATAGCGCCTGTGTGTCTGCTTGGGCGAGAAGAAGCGGCCAACCACTTTTCCGCCAATGCGCGGAATGTAGCACACCGGCTGCGGAAATAACCCCAGGTTCTACCCTGCATCGTGACGGGTGATAGATCGAAAGTGCAACTACTTCTCTTCTCTATCACGGAACGCATAGGCTCGGGAACGTACGTGAACGGACTGATACGCCATCCATGCCCCACTTCTTGCGGTGTGGTGAAAACGTAAAGCTGAGCCCGAATAGATGCACGTCTGTTCAACTCAATCCCTAGCTGATCCTCCAGATTTTCCAGGGTAAAATCTTTCTCTGGCTCTGCAGACTGCCCCAGTCTGAGCCCATACACCTGCATGATCGCATAAATGCGGTCCAGCGGATGTCGCGTTCTTCGGTACCGCGCAACGGAGTAGAGAACAATCGGGTTATCGCAGTAAAGGGAGTAGAGGCCGGCATTCATAATGAGGTCCATAAGTGTCTGGATGTCTGTCCGATCCACCCTATCATCGTGTTTCCCCCCATACACTTCAGAATAATACAAAGCCTCCCGGTATATTCCCGCAGCCCATGCAAGAACATCAAACAGCGTACCACCCACCCTGCCTTCCCGTGAAAGCAACACCGCATCCCGCCTCAAAAACGCCTCCTGCAGCGTCCATAAAGACGAGAACCACGGATCTAAAAGCAATCCCTTAAACAACGCGATCATAGACTTCACCCAGCCAGGACGCAGGACACACGAAGTGCCAGCCACTGATGCATCCCGGGAACCGGTTTCTAGCGCTTGCATATACCTGCGAAGCTGGCCTTCTTCGAGGTGGCTGAGCCAGATGTAGGCATTTCTGGCTCGGTTGAAAATTGCAGCCTGTTTCCCGATTTCGGACATTTTGATGGCGGTGTTGGTCTGGTCGATGCATGCTATGTCCACCCAGAGGAAGCTGGTGTCCTGCGCCCCGATGTGGGAGATAACCCGCTGGAAGGCAGAGACGGAGAAATGTGAGGGGTTGACGGCAGGAACTGACCACGATAGCCCTTGAACGGAAAGAGAGGGTCCCGAGGAGAGTTTCCATCGCCCCCAGGTGTAGGAGAGGATATTGTATTCTGGTGCTGTGGCGGTGGAGTATGTTGATTTGCCGGCTCGCTCGAAGGAGGTCATAGACGGGACGTGGAGTAGCCTTCGTGGCCAGTCGGGTATTGGTGTACCTAAGTGCTCCCTTTGATTGCCGGACATCCTTAAGTGGTAGTGAAGGTTGGTTTGAAATATTCGATGAAGCCTTAATGATACAAAATCTCGGCGAAGCGGAGATCGATCGTCGATTCTTAGCACGTGCACGTATGTACACCGTCATGTGATATCAGGTTTCTTGTGCAATATTTCATTAATTTACAAAATTAATAAACTCCATCTTTCGGTCACCTCCTATAGCTTTCTTTTCTCTCTGTCCCCGCAGTTTATGAACATTGGAGTCATCTAGGCAGTGCATCGAGGCCGGGTACTCCCCCGCCTTAAAGTCCAAGCGGGGTATCCCATAAGTGCACAGCCCCAACAGCACACAGGTTCATCATTAACAGCTCAAACGACCCCTCAGGCTATGGTCGCAGCATACTCCCAACAGACCGCTCAGAACCTGCCGTAAGATCTCCTCATCCTTCCCTTCTTCCGCATTTGCACTGACTGCGGAAGACTAGAAGCACTCGAGGACTTCGCCGTTTTCTTTCCCTTCAGGGCGCGGGATAACGTACGTGCCCCGTGGTTCTGCAGCAAAGAATGGCCCCAACGGCTTCTGCACGTACCATCCATGACCTCCTACGAATGGACCGAAGGCAATAAGTACGGCAAACGTCACAGAGCCGCCGTACAACATTGTCTCGTATACTTGGGGTCGCTGGAAACTCGATCGAGGACCGTCGCTTCCGGTTAAAGGGATTAGTTGGTCCGTTCCAGCGGTGGATGAGAATCATTTCTCGGTTGCGGACTTGCATGATCTCGTAAAAAATATATCAATTGAAGACGTTGGTGAGGAAGGCATAAAAGGTGCCGTTGAGCATGTATGGATCGACGTGGCGTGCATTGATCAAGAAACAACGCCCTCAAGATGAAGGAGACAGGAAGGCAGGCGGCTATATTCGAAGGAGCTCAATCCTCGTATGTATGGCTGAACTACTTGAAAACGGTGCATTTACGAAGTCTGTTCGGAATGCTGGAGACAATAGCGTTTGAGCTCGACCGGGACATTCTTGATCCATCGCATAATCAATCTAGCGCGCCAGTGATCACACGATCTCATTGGCTAGAATCAGCAACCACCAGTCCAGAGTCTTTTCCAGAACGACCCATGGTTCACATCCCTTTGGACTCTCCAAGAAACGTTCCTACGACAGGACGCAATCCTCCTCTCGCGCGAGGCGACACCGGTCACAGCAAACCGGGGTATAAAATCTCTAATCAAGAAAAACGCTAGCGTCTTCCCCATAGACGAAAATCACAAGATCGAAGCCCACAAATTCTGGACGATACAAACCCTCGCCGCCACCTGCACACTCATTCACAAAGCCGGAACTCAGTATCTCCACCACACCCCCACCCCCGCACTTTCATCTGAGATATCTAGATTCCTTTAGTATAATCCATGAATCTGGATTCCCCTCACTTCAAACACAGAACACATTCTCCCTCTACTCCATGGCGCGGTACCGCAAACCCCGGCGGCCACCGGCTGGACCGGATCTATGGGATCACGCAGGTGTTCCGGATGCAACCCGGGCAGTCTTTAGAGCCAGATAAAGTCTTCACCCTCGAAAACCTCGAGCAACAGTTCGGAGAAACACTCCTGGAGAAATTTAGACCCCTATTCCAACTCTTTGTACACCGAAACTCGGCGCCCCCCCCGCCTCTGCTGGTGGATATCACAGCACTCCGAGCCTTCGGACTTGTTCATGCCGAGAATGCTGATGGATAGAGGCTCGTATTTTAATATCTGGACAGATGGAAGCCTAACCAGAGGAGTAAGGTTCGAAGCGAAAGCGTATGATTTCGCACAATTGCTCGCCCGGTCACGCTCCCCACCCACCGCGGAGCTCTCGGAGGAAGAGCGGGAGCACGGGATAAACAGGCCAGCTGTTGGGGCGCTTAGCGTTATGGCGCTGGACGAGACTTGTATAGATGTTCTCGCCGGTGTGCTGGAGGAATACAAAGCGCTCCCGCTTGGCGAGGCGGAGGTCTAGGAGCTTGCAGATTGGTTAGTGGAGAATGTTCAGAGAGGGGAGAATTTGAGAGTGTTTTTGTATTTGCATCTTTGTGAGGATAGAGTATCGAGCGAGGGGCCAAAGTATCATTGTGTTTGTTTGTCTGAATCATATTGTATTCGACCATTACTGATCATGACATATATGTATTTCTTCCACCGCTTCCCCCCAAATCCCAATCACTTCCTCTGGGTTTTCAGCCCTTTGGCAAAGTCGTGAAAGCCGCACCTTTAAGTATCATTGTGTTGGTATTGTTGCATTGAGACAGGCGAGAGGAGAGGAATTTTGGGTACGCATTGGGCTTATTGCTTGGAGATCGAATAAGTTCCCACTGAGGGGGGAGCGTGGGGGTGGGAAATGGAGGGATATTAAGGGGGTTATTGGGTGAATGAGTGTGAGGGAAGTGGATGGTGGGCCATTTGGCGAGCGGTTTTTCTCAAGCATTCAGCTTTCTTCAATTTTCTTATACCTTCTCACTACCACCGTTTCCTTGACAGCCTGTTCCAAAACTTTCACTTGGAAGGGCACTCGAAAGCACTTTCCTAGCCTCTTGGAGACTTTAATTTCTGAATTGGCAAATCGTTATTTGGAACAAACTTGCATCTACCAGCAAAAAGCAAATATATATACTCACAGTTCACTAGCGAATAATCCACCTTAGCTGTGTGACACACACGAGTATCTACTAGAAACGAGAAGAAGGCTACAGAGGGAAAGGGTTTCGTGATCTAGGTTGCAACACTGAGTCGTTGACACCGTCGTACAGCAGAGTTAAATTCCGTTCCCCACACCAATTCCAACATCAACAGACCTTATGTACTTGCCTAGGTACTTATGTATCTAGTACGTACCTTAAGTCCCGTAGTGAAAAATTAAGGGTTGAAAGCACACACTGCCTCTCCGAGCAGCTATCCCCTAGGGTTCATGATTTTGGTGGGTGGTAGTTTAAAAGCCACGAAAGCGTGGTTTAGAAGCTGTCTTGTAGTTTAAATTACACGGTGTGGTGTGAATGCCACAATCTGAACAAGGTTATAATTGAATTTAGACTCTCCAGCAGCGGGTGTGGTAGCATTTAAACGCTTCAGCAGCGGTGGCATTTAAACGCTTGAGCAGCGGGTGTGGTTGCATTTAAACTTCTTGGAATGCAGATTAAACGACTGCCATCTAACCATCATGATGTGGTGTAACAATGGTGGTGGTGGAGTGTGGCTAACAGCTTGTATTAGCAAACATTGTGCTTGCGTGCTTGCCCCGAATCACTTCGAGTTCAAATCCCGATGAATTCAGAGTATTTTTGCGCACTTTTTGGCACACTTGTGGTATACATATATGTTCCGACCGATACGCGAACTTTGCCCGTTCGCGAACTGGATGGGCCAGTTTGCGAATTTTGACCGGTTCGCGAACTGGGGATCCAGCATGCAACCTTGCCAAAGTACGAGATTTAATCCCACAAAAAAGTCAGGGAGTTATGCAATAAAGATTGTGTAAGACCTGTGATAAGTCTCGGTTGCTCCAAGGACTTCAATACTCGGTCTCCTATCAATCACAGATGGTCATGGCTGTCATTTTAGCAGCCTTAAGCACCTCGCACAGTGTTGGAAATCTGCTTGACACTGCGCTAGGTAAGAATCTGCCAATTTTGGTCTTGAGTTCGTGTATATAGTGACTGGTAAATATTCATAATCCAGGAAGACAACATGAAGTAATATATGGATATATTGGCGATGACTTGACAAGGGCTCAGAGATTGCATCATGTCGAATTCGATGAAAGTTGTGGAGCCAGTTATAGTTAACTACTATCATGTCCATTCTCGCAACTTATAGTGACTTTAAACGGTAGAGTTTACATAAACTGACTAGTTCGCGAACCTCTTGTCCAGTTTGCGAACGGGATGAAATATTGCGAACCGGTCAGTCCAGTTCGCGAACTGGAGGGTTCGCCAATGGGTCGGAACATATACACGTATACCTGTACACCACAAACATAACATATAAACGCCATTCTCTTGTAAAAGAGATGCCTTTGTGGTTTAACTATCGTGCAACCTCCACCACAATATCGTGTGCATATACACCATAATGCAGTGAGCATCTTACGATAACCTCACGACAACCTCAAGACAACGTCGTTAACCACCACACTGAACCTCACGCTGAATGCCACGACAACCTCACAAAAACCTCACGATAACGTCGTTTAGCTACTACGCAGAATCTTACGACAGCATCGTGTAGTTGCCATGCTAGACCTCACCTCAACGAAGTGTAAATGCCACGCTGCCTATCGTGAGTTTTAAACTACACCAAAATGTACCCTAGGGTATCAACGCACCTTCAACCCAGCTTCCACCTCCACGCTGAAGCGCGTAAGATGATCAATACTCCCGACGAATCTTCTTCCTAGAAGAGTGCCGAGTACCTCCACACGTACGACATCTACGAACTTGTCAAAGCCTCCCGCTACGACTGCGAGAAATACCCACAGTCGACCCCTCAAGAGACGGTGTGACTGCTTCGTTCCCTGCAAAACCATGAGTCGTCCAGAGTGTTACACACGAGACGAGACCAAGTGAGGCTCGGGGTCTCAAGACTTTTGAGCTATAAAGTTCAAGATCTCGAGCTGGCTCAAGCCGAAGCGGCGATTAGTGGTAGCGGTGAAGTAGATTAAATTGTTGACAATCTCCCAAGCCACCATAACTTCACTAACAATCCTTGACACCGTTTACAATCTCTCAACACTTTTTGACAATCAGTGAAGCTACTGAAAATCTTCCAAGTCACCATAAATTGTGAACGCTAGGTACACCGCTAGTACCTTCTCGGTTAGGTTTGTCATCATATATCACTCGTGAGATCTCGAGACACCTCTGTTGAAATACTGATTGCTAGAAGCTTAATTGTACTTTCTAAGAGGGCCACAAGGCCATATATATACGGTACGAATATGTACGTACTCATCTAAATGTAGAGACGGCTGAACTCCGTCAGCCCGTATCAGAGCCATCTCCGTCAGCCCGTATGAGAGCTAGCTTGTCTCGTGTGCAACCCTAGTCGTCAATCAAGAAGTCGACAGACAAGATTCACCATGAAGTCTTTGTACCGTCCATTGTAAGTTCTTAATGCCTCCAAGAGCTCGACAACGTTGTCCGCAACCTTGCTTTCGATACACCAGATATCCTCGTCCCAACCTCTTGGATAGATACCTTCCTCTTCATGGAATATGTATACCGACCTACTCCAGCATGGTTCTACGTCCCCGGCCGCTTTACCTCCGAACTGTTGTGGCAGCAGAAAACTGTCATAGCTACCACTTGTGCCGTGTGCTTTCTGAAATGGTGTTTGCAGAGTTCCTAAGCGGCGCCAGGCTTTTAGCAGCCCGGCCTCAATTTGAAAGCCTATACTGCAAAGAGCCTGCCGGCCACGATTTTGGGGGCCTTCCTTGGTGGAGGCCAGGCCAGGCTTCTTGCAGGCCAGCCGGGCCTGGCTGATTAGGAACACTGGGTGTTTGTTGAAGCATTGATCGTATGATCTACCGGGAAGCTGGAGAAGGTTGCAGTCGAAGCCTGGAAGAGAATCAACAACCTTGAAGTCGACATTCTTCATCGATTGGACGAGCTGATTGCGGTGCAGAGGAAGCTGAACGATGTTGTCGGAAACACACTTAGCGAAGACAAAGTGACCCGTAGGAGCTAAAGAAGCTAGAAAAGATGAGGGATCTGCGGGAGTTGACGGAGTTGACTGAGCTGCAGGAGTTGCAAGAGGTGTGTGAGCTTTGCACAATCGGTTGTTTTGTTAAATAATGTTTGAGAAAATATCCCACTGAGATCATTATTCGTCACTCGGTTATTATATGACCATATATGTTGCTATAGTACTTAGAGGAGAACCGTGTGTATATTCTATGATACAGTGAAGAGAATGAGAGGAGAAAGACTTGATTTATATACAGAGAATTATGAGAAAAAACTTTGATGCTTCGCCACTCGCCACGATATGTAACAATATGATCGCTGTCTTCAGACAGTTTATATTCTAGTAGCCACTTCGGGCCAATCAACTTTGACCGCTATCATCTTGTTGTTGATAAAAGCCGTCGACGTAATCATGACAGTTTCTGTTATACTCTCACCACCAAACTCTAAACAGCAGACGAACGGGCCCTTAGAGTTTAACCGTGGCACCGTCTGTGCAGCAGTGACCCGGGTTGGTAACTCTTCTATAGACTTTGAACGCTCGAACTCGTGATATAGTATACACCCAATAAAGTCGTAAGCGGTGAATGAATAACAGCTACAGTCATAGAGTTCTGAAAATGAGGCTTCCCGTCCGCTCAGCCATATCCAAGCATAACATCGCCAGGTTAGTACTGCAGTGGGTGACCATGCGGGAATCCCTGGTACTGTAGTTTTGCGTTTCTTTTTGTTACTGAACTCTAGGTATTTTAGTATTTTAGTCTCTTTAGAGATCATATTGCTGGTGAATTTTAGGGCTATGCTATCGTGGAGTGCTAAGATAGGCAGAATTGATCGCCACAGAGTAGTTAGTAGTAATGGTGAATCACTTAAGAAGGTGACACCGGTATATTACGGGCCGATAGCCCAATACCGTCATATATGCCAACCCAACCCCCCAGCCTCCATATACGCCAATCCACCGAACCTCCTCTTCTTCCCTTATTCATTATACTACGGAAAGGCCCTAAACACATACGGTACACTGGCTATGCAGGTCTATATGCTAGAGACTGTTGTATAAGTATCCCTTTGCCGGTAGCGGGCCCACGAAAGGGCCCACTTTCGCGTGTGCTGCGCCTTGTCGCTTATAACAACACAGCCACCCGCTTAAACCCCCCCTAGAATATTATGAATTGAAAGATAACTAGTAGAAGCTTCTATTTATGAATTCTTGTGGCAGTGTGACAAGTTCTGTGGTGCTGAGTTGCATATAAATAGCAGTACTTTGGAGATTGTGAGAGTACCATCCTCCAGCCCAGCAGCAACCACCTTCTCACTTCCCATCTACCACACCACAACAACCATGAGCAGAAAAGCCCTCAGACCTTGGAATCTTAATGTCAACTACCTACCCCCACCACTTCTACTCTCATCTCCACCATCCTCACCAAAAAATGTTAAAAAACAAAGTGCCAAGCGTCGCATCATGGACGATCACTCTGGTCCAAAGCGCACCTTCTCCCAACCACCACTACCACCTACAGTGGTACAGCACTGACCTGCCATTATAGCTGATGTGTCTTCACTAACTACTGAAGCTTCACCTGCAATGATCAACCTTGATGATAATTATAGCATTTCAGATGAAGCATATATTGAGCCAGCCGTGTCATGGCGTGAGAAAATGTTGCATATATGGTCTATCGCCCTGAGATACGGCTTATGGGCTCAGCTGGGCTGATGTATAATCTCCTTAAGATGATGGTTGTTGCAGACTCAGCTGGAGATGCCAGCTGAGTGCACATGCATGCGTACAAGGCATACTCTGAATGCCATATATAAGGTCACAAATGTACCTGTACTTTAGAACATAAGGCTTCTAGCAATCACTATTTCAACAGAAAACACTCACAAAACCAATTCAAAATTTGACAGATCTTCCTGAGCTTCCCACATTCGACCCTTTACAACCTATTGTCCCCCCTCAGAAATCATGGAACCGATTACCCATCTCGTTCTCTGAGCTGGATGCCATTACTCCAATTCAAATCTTCAAACTCTTTTTTACCAACTCCATTATGGGACAGCTTGTAGCCAACACCAATTCCTATGCCCAGCAGCATTCCTGCCAGCCAGTTACTGCTCAGGAGCTTTATCTCTGGCTGGCAATTCAAATTGATATGGGTCTTATAGGAGTTCCTCCTGAGAGATACTGGATGAAGGATGGAGTTTACCTTCCCAAGGATGGATTACCACCAGCAGCCTACCTTGGCAAGACTCGCTTTCAGGAGATCCACCGCTTCTTCCATGTATCTTCATACAATTCACCAACTGAAACTCCTGAAGGCTTGCCTTGTTGGCTCTCATCAATAGCCTCATAATCTATCAAGATCTTCCAACAAACAAAGAGTACCTGTGGAGCACTTTGACTTCTGTCTCTCCATTGTGTGTGACCTTCTGCAAGCTGGAAGTCCATCAACAATAAAAGGTTCCTCCCGCATTCTGGCTTCACAAAAATTCACTCGGTCAGCTCCCGCCACACAATCTGCCTTGCCCCCCACTGCCTACCAGGCTACTTACCAAGCACACCCCCCTTTCCCTCTGCCGAAAGGTACCAGGAATGCATTCCCCACTTTGGATGGAGAGTAGAGTAGGTTGTTTCCATTGCAGGTGGAGATGAAGTCAGGGTAATAGTGGAGAACACATGCAAACCAGCATAAAGTGTGAGGACTGCAATGAGGCTTTGTGTTTCACACCTAGTGATAACAGCGGGTCTGGGGAACCCGCCAGCGGTTCGGGTTTGGACCAGATAAACGGTTCGGTTCGGTTCCAGAACCGTCCAAAAACCCGACCCGCAGCTTCTTGGTGGGCCAAACCCATACCCATATCCGTCAACCCGCGGGTTTTGCCGCGTTTGGCTAGACCCGTCAGTTCCAATCTCCAGTTCTCATTTTCGGGTTTTTCTATTTATTGTCACATTCAGATATTCTACTGTCATGTGCAAAATATTAACTTTGGTACATCGTTGTCTTTGTTTGTTTTATTGGCTGCCATTATAATCAAAACAAGCAGAGAGATGCTCCCTGCTACATCCTGAAGTTGAGTGTGAAAGATCTTTCGTCTTGCATCATTAGTAAGATTTGAGGTACAGAACAGCCATATTGACAGTTAAGGCAGTCATTAAGCCGCAAATGGATCACCTTGCTCCTGCTACTCCGCCGACAACATTCGGTGAGCTGATGGAAATACGCAATAGTGTCAGCGGAGAATCGCAATGCCACAAGGAACTTCACAAGCTGACATTAGCCATATGAGATTAGCATCCGGGAAACCACAGTCTCAAGTAGACATATCGGCTCTCACACCCAACGCAGTACCCAATTCGTTACCAATTAAGCAATTGAAGCCTGTTAAACCCGTAAGCTTTTACCCCTGCATATAACCTCCCTAGCAAATTACCATACAGGAATTGGATTCAGATAGCCATATTGTACTGGCTCGTTTTTCATCTGTACACTACCTGCACAATTTGCGATTATTGACTACATATCTCCGCAAAAAGTAATTGGTGAACCTATTTTGCTACCTGTCAGCATTTTTTTGATTTCAGTGACGAAATTGTAAGACATGATAATTCGTCTGTGCATGTGCAAGGGTCATATGTGCCACATGAAAGTTCTAGACTCCAAACCGAGTTGATTGACGATTGATCAACATGATATCATCATGCCTGTTACAGGTAAGTGAGAATGCGCAATTTCAATTGAAGACAAAATTTACTAACAAAATATAGGTCAGTGATGGCATACGTGTATTACAGGGGTGTATACCCTAAGTAACTTAATCAAGTATCTGCTGAGACTGAAGAAGTACTAGGTCCACGGCCGTAGATCCTATTCCTTACTAAGGTTCTCGATTACCTTAGTCCGTATTTCCTGAAGCCTCTGGTTCTGTTTGGCCTCTAACTTATTCCTTGCTTTCTGTAATCGCTTGGTCTTCCAAGCCTTCTTAAGTTGTGCCTTAGTCTGAGGCAAAGGATTTATGCGTCCGCGTTGCCAGGTATTCCGAGCACATTCTGAACACTCAATGAATCGCTCGGCTCATTCCAATATCTGGTCGGCTCACGTATCTTCGGTATGGTCCCTGGGTACAGCTGATAGTTTCCGCTCGTGTTCACTTTGAGGAATCCAACTAGGATGAACCTGTCCCAATAGATCCCCACTATCGAAGTCTGTAGGCGTATCTCGAAGTAATACACACTTGTCTCGAATCGTTATAGTTTGTTGGATTCGAAGGTTATCAATATGGTTGACTAATTCTTGCTCAAGTCGAATCATTGAAGCTAGCCACCAAACGCAATGCACTACGAAGATGTACTGTTTACTTCGAGCGTAAGATATAATCTTCTCGAGACCGTATATGATAACATCGTTGTCGTTCTCAAAGGTAATCGTCATCCACCTCGATAATGCTTTGCTGAAGGTGCGGGGCTGCCGCTACACAAAGCTAATAGATTCTAGGTATAGATATAATAGATATAGGTATCGTTTTTCTCTAGCTGTTCGAGATTGTCTTTCCATTGCCGGAACAATGTGATCTCTTTATAGTCTCTCGGAATCGACAGTACGGGCTTAGCATCGCTCTCGATGATCCCCTATCATTCAGTACGGGCTTAGCATCGCTCCCGATGATCCCCTGTTTCCAGACTATGATTTAATCCCTCAATGATAGCCATGTATCTAAGCGTCTTACGTCCAGCCACTGCGCCCAAACTATCGCCGGCCATGCATCCCTTTGGTTATCGTGTTCATGTATGATATCATATCGGCTCATAAATTAGACCATAACTTCAGCTTTAACAAATAGCAATCGTTCTTCTTTCTTCGGTAGTTGGAACGTGCATGCCCAGATGACACGTCTCTTAGGCGATTAATATCTAATGATATTAATCACTCATAGTCTTAAGTCGGCTCGTATACCCGCTGCTATGCCAACGTAGAACTTATGCGCGTAATCAACCTTGATTATTATTGCAGAACCAACTCACTCAAGTCAATGAATGATGTCCGCTTTTGGCTAACGCCAGCGCCATAATTCCCTCAGTCATAATGTGCTCAGGTCTCCGCATTACCGGTTTCAACAACACCCGGACGTGCCCTGTATCCAAGAGGCTTGGATACCGGAGAGCCCTTTACTAGCACGACTGCCGTGCGCTACGCGCAACCGCATAATATCCAGGAATGAATCTGGTTGGAAACGATCTGCTCGGCAGGGCCCTAGCCCTTTCCATCTGGCAGCGTGGTTGCATCATCAAATCAGCTGCCGCAGCACTATGCTTTCAATGAATCCGCCAAGCCCTCAAGCTTGTCCAATCGAGACGTGATTAGCATGCCCCCACTAAAGGACATACCACATGGTACAAGTACCATTACACTGCTAGGAGATAACCCCTAACAACGTGTCATAGAAGGAGCGGTCAATGCACAACGCGAATCTGTAGGAATGTCCACCTTCCTGTAGCATTCATCCATATATCCAACTACATAACTCTGCTTTCCGACCCGGTGCACATAGTCAACATTTTCAAAATTGCTTATAGTAGGTCATGGAAATGAATGAGAAGCAACTGGATAAGACAAAATAAGGAAATTGGGCTATATTAATGAAAAATTAGTATATGGATCTAAATGCAGTAAATTGCCAGGTGAAAGCGCTGAAATGTGACAGCGCTACGTTATCCATTGCTTATAGATCATGTGTATCAGTGGATCAGAAATTGAGACGCCACAAAGCATTTGGATGCAACTGAGTATTCATACAATTCATACATTGGCTGTCAATAATGACTATATGATTATTTATATATAATCATTAACTATACAACAACAGTTAGGACATGTTTATGGTGAGCGTCAATGGAGTGTCAACGATTATTGGTTTCGTAAGTAAGTTCATTGGGAAGTGATTTGCTTGCTGTTATTCATAACAAATGTATTGGCTGCTGTGATATACAAAAGAAAATCCGACACTGTTACCGCCCCATGTTGAAAATTAGTGTCAATGGAGTGTCAATGATTTTTGGACTTGTAAGTGAGTTAATTGGGAAGCAATTTGCTCGCTGTTATGCATAACCAATGAATTGGCAGCCTTGATAGGCGAAAAAGAAAGCAACACAGTAACAGCCCCATTCTGAAAATGAGCATTAATGGAGCGTCAACAATTTTTGTACTGGTAAGCAACTTAATTGGGAAGCGATTTGCTTATTGTTATCAATAATCAACGTATTGGCAGCCTTAATAGGCAAAAGAGAGAGCAACACAGTAACAGCCACGTTCTGAAAATGAGTGTCAACGGAGCGTCAATGATTTTTGGTCTTGTACGTAAGTAAATTGGGAAGTGATTTGCTCGCTGTTATCCATAACCAACCTATCGGAAGCCTTTATAGACAAAAGAGAAAGCGACACGGTAACAGCCCCATTCTGAAAATGAGCGTCAACAGAGCATCAACGATTTATAGTTTCGCAAGAAAGTTAATTGGGAAATGATTTGCTCACTGTTATCCATAATCAACGTATTGGCAGCCTTTATTGGCAAAAGGGAAAGCGACATAGTCACAGCGCCATTCTGAAAAGGAACGTCAACAGAGCGTCAACAATTGTGGGTGTTGCATCATGTATAATCCAAGGGCTGTGCTACAGCTGTTACCCATAATCGAAGTATTGGCCTCCTTTGTAGGTACTATGGTTAATGTCAATGTTGGGACACCTAGAAATGAGCGGCAACAGAGTGTCAACAGAGTGTCATTGATTTCGGGTGTTGCATCTTGTATAATTCAAGGGCTATGCTACGGCTTGTACCTATAATCAAAGTATTGGCCGCCTTTATAGGCAATATGATTAATGTCGTGGTCTTTACACCAAACAATAAACATCAATAGATCGTCAACAGAGCGTCAACAGAGCGTCAACAGAGCGTCAACAGAGCGTCAACAGAGCGTCAACAGAGCATCAACAGAGCATCAACAGAGCGTCAACAGAACGTCAACAATCTTGGGTGTTGCATCTTGTATAATCCAAGGGCTGTGCTACAGCATTTACCTATAATCAACATATTGGCAGCCATTGTGGGCAAAAGAGAAAGTGACATGGTCACAGTCCCAGTCTGAAAATGAGCATCAACAGAGCGTCAACAATTTTGGGTGTGGTATCTTGTGTCATCAAAGGGCTGTGCTACAGCTTTTATCCATAATCGAAGTATTGGCCGCCTTTATAGGCAATAAGGTTAATGTCGACATCACTTCACTTGACAATGAGCGTCAACAGAGCATCAACAGAGCATCACCAGAGCAGCAACAGAGCATCACCAGAGCATCAACAGAGCATCAACAGAGCATCAACAGAGCGTCAACAGAGCATCAACAGAGCGTCAACAGAGTATCAACAGAGCGTCAACAGAGCGTCAACAGAGCGTCAACAGAGCGTCAACAGAGCGTCAACAGAGCGTCAACAGAGCGTCAACAGAGCGTCAACAGAGCGTCAACAGAGCATCAACAGAGCATCAACAGAGCGTCAACAGAGCGTCAACAATCTTGGGTGTTGCATCTTGTATAATCCAATGGCTGTACTCAGGCATTTACCCATAATCAACATATGGGCAGCCTTTATGGGCAAAAGAGAAGGCGACATGATCACAGCCCCAGTCTGAAAATGAGTGTCAACAGAGTGTCAACAATTTTGGGTATTGCATCTTGTATAATCCAAGGGCGGTGCTACGGCTTTTATCCATAATCGAAGTATTGGCCGCCTTTATAGGCAATATGGTTAATGTCGATATTGCTACACCTGAAAATCAGCATCAACCGAGCATCAACACAGCGTCAACACAGCGTCAACACAGCATCAACACAGCGTCAACACAGCTTCAACACAGCGTCAACACAGCATCAACACAGCGTCAACACAGCGTCAACACAGCGTCAACACAGCGTCAACACAGCGTCAACACAGCGTCAACACAGCGTCAACACAGCGTCAACACAGCATCAACACAGCGTCAACACAGCGTCAACACAGCGTCAACACAGCATCAACACAGCGTCAACACAGCGTCAACACAGCGTCAACACAGCGTCAACACAGCGTCAACAGAGTGTCAACAGAGTGTCAACAATTTTGGGTATTGCAACTTGTGTAATCCAAGGGCTGTGCTATGGCATTTACCTATAATCGAAGTATTGGCCACCTCTAGGGAAAATATGGTTAGAGTTGATTTCGCTACACCTAAAATGAGCGTCACAAGAGCATCAACAGTGCGTCAATGATTTTGGGCGTTCCATGTTGTATAATCCAAGGGTTGTGCTACATCATATACGCCTAGTCGAAGTTTGGCCGCCTTTATTTGCAGTATGGTTAGTGTCGATGTCGCTACCACCTTCAACTACGCATCAACAGAGCGTCAGTGATATTTGGCAATGTAAGTATGGTGATTGGAATGGGATATGCTTTCTGTTATGTGTAACCAACATATTGGCAGCCTGTATCATCAAAAGAGCAAGCGAAACGGTCACTTCCCCATTCTGAAAATAAGCATCAATGGAGCCACAACAAAATTTGGCCTTTTGAATAAGGTAATTGGTAACTGATTTGCTCACTGTTATCCATAACCAACATATTGCCAGCCATTATAGGCGAAAGAGAAAGTAATATGGTCATGGCCCCATTCTGAAATTGACCGTCAACCTCATGTCAACTGAGGGTCATGAATTTCTGGTGATGCATATTGGGTAATGAAGGCATCACATGGATATTTGAGCTTATAATTGAACTATTGACCTCCTCCATGGTCAAACATACTAATTAGTAAAGGAAAAACATGAATTCAAATGTTATCGATTTCGCACCATGCCAAACATGCAAAATGTGATTCCTGGATGTCGAATAATCGATTTTGATTGAGTACTATTATCAAATAGCAAAGGCAAGTGCGGTATATGTATTTACAGATGGACCCGCTGGAGAACCCGCTGAGGACCTGCCCAATTCAGATAGGTAGGGAGATGTCAATTGAACCGTACCTGAATCGACAGTTCGGGATTATTGACGACCCGGACCCCCAATTTGGCGACGGTCCTGTTCCGACCCGGACCCGGACCTGAAGTGACAGTCCAGAACCATTGCTAACACTATTCACACCCAAACGAAATTGTTTTTATCAATTTCATCATATGTAGAGTATTTTTATTTATTCTGGGGGCATTTGGCTGGATTGTGGTAGTGTGATGTGTATTTTAAAAGCGGGCCCATCTATGGGCCCAAACCCGGTTACCGGCAAAGGGATAGAATATCTTAAAAAATTACCTTGTCACTGCACATCTCCTCATCTCTTTCACTACTCATTTCACAGCTCTTGTTGTAACAAAAGGTTACCTAGCTATTATTACCACAGCACAAGCACAAAATATCAATACAAGTAAACACTGAAATGTAGTAAGATCATAGCAGTGAGGCAATAGCCATCAGATTTGACTATCTGTAGTGATACAATCAGCTAGGGCTATTTAGCACAACTCTCGTAATAGTCTCGGAACCCGACGGGCACACCATCCTCTCATCGCCGTTGCATTTATTCAACATTACAAAGGAATTCGAAATAAGAAAACCGCAACATCTGAGAAACCTTCTCGTACTTCCCCACGCGTGCAAAGCTCACAGCTCCCTCAGCTCCTCTGTCGACGATGGCTTAACTCTGCCAAGCTCCTTCCTGGAGAAGAGGCGCAGGAACTTGGCATCCGGTGCGTCGACGAGATTCGGGGACGAGCCGATCATCGATTCAATCGTCGAAATGGAAATAATTTCGTTCCGACAAGCTCAGCCCAACCTTCTAAACAATGGACAAACTCCTTTATTTCGGTCTCAGCAAGTGGTCTCGCCAAATAGTGACTATGGTTTCTCCTGTCTGGATCTGCGTAAATCACCATATTGACCATCATCTGCCTCATGAGAACCTCGAAGGCAGACGGTTAGAACAAGATCTTTACTTCTGTAGTGCTTCAGTAGTGGACGATCTGCACGAAAGGACCTCCCAAGCAGGGCTAGGAGCTGGGCTTGGAGGTTGGCGCCCAGTCGACGCAATGATTTCAATGGTGCGGGTTGGGAATCGTGCGGACCGGAACTGTCCATGTCCAGTCCAGTCCAGTCCAGTCCAGTCCAGTCCAGTGCGCGCTTTTTTGCACTGGGAACGAACCAGTGCAGAATTTTTGTGCACTGGAACCAGACTGCACCGGACTGGTGCGGACTGAATATTTGATAAGGTATAAAATGAGCGAATTTGGGTCCTTTTTAAGTCACAACTCAGCTTAAAAGCTAGTAAGTAATGCCGAACATGCTCGAAATGGTGCTCAGTGGCCACAGGATCCGTATTAGGGGTAATACGCGGGGATTCGTGGGGTTTTTTTGGCATTACTCAGCGATTAATCTACACCGAATCGAGGTAAGGCTGTAATCTGCCTGTGGACTGGTTCGCACTGCACTGGTGCAGTGCAAGATTAGCAGTCTGTGGTGTAGTGCAGTCTTGCCTCTCTGCTGCACTGCACTGCACTGAGCCCTACCCCAGACCAGGACTGTGCGGACTGTTGAAATCATTGAGTCGACGTCGGTAAATAATGTACCGCTCCAAAGAAGACTATAGATCTAATCAGCTAGATATTCTCAATGATTGTATGGTATGGATAACCGACGAGTTTGTAGTTGCGGGGCTAATACTCGCAATATATTTCTGTCTCGTTCAATGCATTTTGGGGATGCCGATACTCTCCGACTCGTAGCATGCAACGCCCTCGCTGTAGCATGATTGGAGGAGTTAGTCTTGCATTAGGTTAGGTTCTGAGACTGGCAAGACAAGATGTCTCGAGTACCTCCCATCAGTCTCATCAAACTTATAGCTGTGATCCAACAGTAGAAGCGAATCCTTGTGCGTTATGTAAAAGTTGCGACAGTCGACGAGAATGTTGCCCATTGTGGTAGCGATCTCGAGAAGCCTCGGGTCTAGATTAGTGATGGCTTATGACCCAACTAGTAAAGAAGCAAGTAGTCTCGACGGTATTCTACCACCACTTTCACACTCCCTCTGCACTGAAGAAGTTTGTAAGAGCTCAAGATCCTAAGGCTCGAGCGAGACCTATCCCATTACTGGAGACTACAATACTGAGATAGGCAATGAAACGAGATGTCTCGAGTCTCCTAAGTTTATTGATGTACAACACTAGCGGTGGTATCATAGGAGAAGGTAAAACTTACGGTAATGATCTCAACGTAGATACGGTAGGCCGCCTTTAGGAACGGATTCTTCTCTACAAGTACTCAGGTCGCTCTCTACGTATCGGTAACTCGACGCAGATACCGCATCCACTTGGGTATAAGGAACAGAACTAACGTGCGTAGGCCACGGTGGAGATCCATGGCTTACGCAGGAGGAACTGTAGCCTAGTTACTTAGCCATAGTTTTAGTGTTGTTCCTTGTATACGGTAGTGTGAAACACGGGAGTTCATACACTAGGCATCTAGGCATTATGTTTACGGTATCTTGAAGATGTTGGGAGATGGTGTTTTGGTCAGGTATTTGCCGTTGGATTGAGGCGGTCAGGAGTGGAGAGAAATGGAGAAATGGAGAAGGGTAGAGGTAGCAAACAAGAGGCTCCTTCGTCAGTGCATCCACAATCACTCATCAAACAGAAACATAAAACAAAGTAACGATTTCTTTCAACTACTGTAAAGAAAAGGGTGCCGGATTTTTGCGCTTGCCTCTCTTGATGTCCGAGGCAGTCGCCTTCTCGTCGAATCATGTCTTTGTCCGGAGCACGGAGACACTGGGGCCGTCGCATTATCAAAAGTGTTTCAGGTAGTGCCAAAACACAGTTCTCATCAGTCCAAAAATGCGAGCTCCTCCGGGTGGGCTTGAACTACCAACCTCCCGATTGCGCAGATGTTTCTTAACAGTCGGACGCGCTAGCCAATTGCGCCGCGGGGGAATTTGTTGAGCAGAAACTTCCGAGAGTAGTTTCGGGTCTTGTAGGTTACTCTAGTCCAGATGCCGGTATTCGTTGCGATAAACATGATCATCTGATTGCCGACACACTTTAGAACTGACCTTCCTAAGTGATTGTTAGAATTGACTCTGAGATTTCGTGTGGGAGATCTTGCGTGATCCAGGCGGGACCTACCCCGGCAGCCTGAATAACGAACCGGGCGATCCAAAAGCTACTGCACCCGTAAGATATCGCCCGCACCAGATCAGCAGGTATTATCAATCTGCCCACCAAAGCTGCGTCCTTCCTCCTCGAGAAACTCTAGTCCGACCTAGCACGTCAAATAGATCCAACCACTTCTATCGAGTACCTTGATTCTCAGACGGTATTACTAGCTCGAGACCCCGACTTAGACAGAGGCCGAGTGACACCGTATGACCGCTATTACTACCGCCTCTACGTCCCCGCGCTCGACGTCAACATAAGCTTTTCTTCCGTCCGCCATCTTAACTTCCATACGATCCCCGCTGTTTTCAATTCTCCGATCCTACACTAGATACGCGTGGTTGATGGTATCTGGGTATCTAAGTAGATATCGGCGACTACTATGCTCTAGACACGTGGGGGAAGATCTGTGCTAGTGGCACTTGATAATTACTCGACGCAAATACGTAACTTATCAGGTCGCCGATACTTACGAAAAAAAGGCAGCAACAGCAGCATAAACACCGTTACATTCCTAATCTTTCCTTGCGGATGCAATTTCACACAATCCTCTCGAGTTCAACTTTCGTCGTGCGATATCTGTGTTACAGTGACTTCCCCAGATTCGCGGTACCTGCCGGCGCCGTATTCTCACAGAATGCCATCAATAAAGCTATTATTCCTCAAAGACGCCGACATCAAATCTGTAGCGAGTGCAATGGTTCGGACGTCACACGTCTCCGACTACCTTCTCGTCCGTTGATTCTCACCGGAATTTACCTGATTATATCCAACTTGACTGAATGCTGTTACACTAGGAACCACTGCGTTCAGTACAGTGTCATTCCACAATGGAAAACGGGCGGGAGATATACGGTTGATGATAGAAACTCCAAAGCTTCATTGACTGACAAAAAGGCATCTGATTAAATACAGGTAATTATTATAGAAAAACCGAATCCGCTCGAAGATCTGCCCATCCACTCTCTATAGCTAGAAACAAACTGCATCACTTCATCCAACAAGCAAGCCGCAATCCCGAACGCCCAGAAAGTATAATTAAGAATCAAGCCGCACCAACCCACTCCTGATAGCCTCCAAGAAATCTCGCTCAGAAATACAACTCCACTCCCCCTTCATCCCGCCTCCATACAACCCCGTGTACCCATACGGCCCTTTCACACTCGGCAACTCGATCGGCGCCCACTGCATCTCCGACAAAATTTTCGCCTCCTTATAGCTCCCGTGCACCAACCGCGCCTTGGTCTCGAAAATATATGGCCCCACCGCAATCTCGATATCGAACTCGTTCCCGCAGCGTCTCTTCTGCTCCAGCAGCATCCGTGCCGACTCCAGGAGCGCCTCGAGGTTATCGACATCCGTGCTGCCAACGCGTACACGGACGGTCTCGTGCCAGTCTACGGCGGGGTTGATGAAGAGGTCTGGACACGCGGAGGGAAGTGTGACGGCGAGGTCCTGCAGGCGCGGGCAGGAGGCAAGGAGATTACAGATGTGGAGATCTTCTTCTTGCGCGTTGCTTTGTGGGGGTTCGAAACCGCCCTTTGCCAGCGGGATGAATTCGAGGAGCTTTAGGGTGTGCCTGGAGGCGGAGATGAGGGCTGCGACGCCACGAGCGGTGATTGTGGAGACATTGGTGATTAGGATTTCCTCGAGGTTTGTGGCGGTGTGGGACATGAATACCAAGTCGTCGTCGGTGATGGGCTGGAGGTTCGAGTCGCCGAAGATCTTGAGCCGGCGAAGGTTTCGGAAGTTTTGAGAGCGCTGGAGAACAGTGGTGTCGACCTGGCTCTTTGGCATAGCGCACACCTGGCTCTTCAGTGGCACGGCGAGGAACTCTAGCGACGTCAGTCGCGGGAACGAAAGCACGTTGTCCCAATCCTTCGAGTCGCCGTAGCGTAGTGTTGTCCATGGGATTGTGACAGTCCGCACGTTGACGCAGTTCTCGAGGATGTCGAACACATTTCCGATTGTGTCAAAGCGGTAGATCCCGTTAAACCAGATCTTTCGCACGTGTTGTGCGAGCGAGGGGTAGTCGTGGAAAAGCTTTGCCGTGCACCGGACGGACTTGTATGGGTTCTGGTAGACGACGGGGACGTGAGTCACCGGGGGGGTGTTGTCAAAGTTTCGCTTCATCCAGGTCTCTCCGCCCTGCCACCGCCGGATGTATAGCTCCTTGAGAGCATGCGATAACGCCCAGTGGTGCCAGCGGGAATTTACTTGTCGGATTGCGTCGACTGAGTTCCATCGTAGCACGTCGGTGGGGACGCGACCTCGAACATATTTTTGGATATAGGTCTTATTCTGAAGAGGGCGTGGGGCTTGTGTGAGGCCGTATGAGTATGTGATGGTGTCGGGGTCGTTGGCATTGAGCTCGGCGGTGATCGAGAAGATCTCGGAGACGAGCTCGAAGGGGAGGTCTTCGAACGACGGCATGGCAGGTGTATTTAGTGCAATTGAGTGATGTGAGGTGTCAGAATAGTGTTCCGCGGGAAGGGAGCTGGTGATTGGGGACTGTGATGGTGACGCTGAACGAGCGTTTTGGGCCTTATATACGAGAGAAGCTCTGACTCAATTACCGGTTGGCAGCGGTCCTGGTGGGCATCGCACCGTTGGCCAGACCCTCGATGATCGAGACAGACGAGCCCGCCGCATCACGGCCACCCTCCTCCGTCCGCCGCCTGCCTCTGGGGTAAGGAAAATTCGGAACTAACTAAGTGTCGCCGCCAGAAATACCAACCTAGAACAGGGCGCAGTTCGACCCAACGCAATATGCACGTGAAGTCTGGGGCAGGTAGCCAGACGTGTGTCGCAAAAAAATGGGCAACTTGCGGCATGGCAAGGAACCAGTGACGCCAGGAATACGCACAGCTCAGGCACCACAACGATCGATGGAGGGGGACAGGGGGGATGGGTATGGGTTCTTCCCCAAGGGTTAATTGGATCCGTTAAATTAGGTAAAGTGCACCTCATGTGATGGCTTTTGAAATTTCAGTACAGTAAACTTGTGAGGATTTCGTTCAATGCCAAGTTGGATCGCGCAAAGAACGACTTTTTGCCAATTTTTCTTCCAGCTTTTTTTGATGTGGCGATCCTGTTGCTGTGAGAAAAATAGAAACACACAACACCATAATGGCGTAATTATTAGTCAAGAATTGCTAGGTTCACTCATCCACACTGAGTATACGAGCTCCTGCTCCAATTGCTCCCTCACGATGTTGGGTTGATGTATACTTCTGGTCCGAGGATGTTCCTTACCTTTAGAGCCAGTACAGCTGCACGCACGCACCCTGCCCAGCACCAACACCAACACCCTGCAGTGGTCATGGGTCACCCACTGCAGTACTTTCTTTCATGTTAGAATTGGCGGTGGTTGAAGCCTTACTCACTATGAGGAACGAGCGGATCACTGCCGTCCTGAAGTGGATCATAGAGCCGTTACCGTTGCATCTTCCAGATTATAAAGCGCAGTGGCTTAGGCCAGCTGCCTCGCTAAGCTGGTACATCCGCTCGCACAGCACTTCTCATGCTCATGTAGAGCTCCGGGTCCTTAGCATGTCGGTAGAAAGGACGTTCGGTAATTCTGCTATATGGTTGGGTTCTGCGGTTTGTAGGGAAATGGAAGCTCGACCCTATCTATCGGCAACTGCTCAGATATGAAACCTTAGTCTCCCGTGCTATGAAGAAGAACCGTGAGACATCGTGAAGCTTCCGTTGGTGGTTGTGCGTGCATGGCTGGGTGCGGATCTTCGGATGCTACCAGCCGAGGGAAGGCGCGAGGTGTGCCAAGAAAACGGCTACGATTCGAGCGAGATCGTGTGAGTGTGACGTAACGGAAATCGCGATTCCAGAACATAGGGCACGTTGAGGATAGCCGTTTGCATGGAAGATGAAGAGCTGGTAACACACATGTCCACTATGCGACATGGCATTCGTACTATTATTTTTGTTTCACCGTTTTATGGTTGGGGACGCCTAAAGCGGGAGAGCCAAAACCCGCAACATTAACCCCAGCTTAACTCAACAACAACCCTTTAATAAATTAAAAGCTCTCTGTAGTGTGATAGAGGGTATTGAATAGGTGACTGTGACAGAGCCAAAAAATAAATATGGGTGGTGGTAGGGAGGTTAGAGCAGGTTCACGGCAATGGGTTTTGGTGGAGGGGAAAGACAAATTTTGTTCTACAGAGTTAGTGTGCTGCCTAATTGGAATGCCACTAGCCAAAAATGGCAGCCGAGTGATAGTTCATGTTGATTGGTCCTTTAATTCCTTGCTCCCTCAATGCCGCAGATGTCTACTACCACTACCATTTACTCTTGTCAACTACCTGCCGGTGTCCTTTATATACATGTTCTGTAAATGCCTTTGTACCATATTTAAACCCTTCTATATATGCTTCCATAACCCGGACACAGTGGTTGTAATAGCGGTTGATGGATGCTATTGATACAGAATTTAATGCTGCTGGCAGCACCTTTCTCAGCCCATCCAGTGAGTACTCACAGTGTTCCCTGGCATACCATTTGGCAGCACACCAGAATCGCTCAATAAAGTTCAGCTCACAGTGGAACTTAGGATAAAATATTACAAGGTGGTTTGCAGCTTCAATTTCCTCCTCCAATTGACCCTTCTGATTTTGAAAATCTTGTTGGGCAGACAAAACTTGCTGTGCACAACAGCCTCCTGGTAATGAGGGGTTACAGCCCCCTCGCTGTATGGAGCACTGCCGAAGAAATTTGAATCCATCAGAGCGATGACCACTGCATGGCCACAAACCTCTTTCCCTAAGAATTACTTCTGCACCCTTGGCTTTGCCTCGGACAGCATAGTTGTGATGAGTGTCCGAAAATGTCATAGATTGTGGAAGTCCTCGGGCATGATCAAAACCATCTCGCATAAGAGGTTGTTTCCCTCCAGGATGTAAATTAATATTTGATGCAATTAATGCATCTGGTGCAAAGCAACAATGGTTTGATGCATTATCAAAGGCAAAAAGAGCCTGGCAGTCTGGGAATGCATATTTGAAGATGGGAATTGCAATTTGAACAGTATGCCACACCATTTTTTCTCCATTCCAGTAATTATCCTTTCCATATTCATGAAGCCAGAATGCATCGCGTACAGGTAACCCATTGACAGTTACCCACATAGGATTCCGGAGAAGCTCCTCATTGGAAATAATGTCCGGTACTTCAAACGACCACCAGGTGTTAAAAAGCCTGATACCATAATTCCTCGTCCTTTAGATTTCTGCCGTAGAGGTTGGTGACCCTTTCTCATCCAGCCTTGTCGCTTTCCGTCATTTGCATTAAAGGTGGATTCGTCATGTGTAACAAATACAAGTGGCTTTTCACCAGGCTCTAGGCTGGAGGGTCGCTCCCAAGAGCCGACCTCTTTGAATACTACCAGCCGTCGTTGTATTTCTTGCCATCTGGGTAGGAATACCTCTTTTCGGTAGAAGATAACATTTTCCCTCTCATGCCCATCTATGTAAACACCTTTGCCATATCGTCCATGGATGAGTCCGAGTTTGTTTAGCCATTTCCGAGCGGTTCTAGCCCGCACTCTATTTCCACCCGGGCCAAATTGAAGAATCTTCTCAACTGTAGTTGCAGCTCGCTGGGAATCAAGATATTCTCCCACAACCTTTGCAATAGCATATGCCGTAATACAGTCCGGAGAATGTGCATGCCCTTGAAGCCAGTCGTGTACTGCATTTTGAACACCCTCATCATTGAACCAACTTCAAGTTTTTACAAAACATCCTCGCCTCCCCTCAGAAATAGAACGGTTTCCAATCCACTCAATCTCCCAAGAAACTACCTTGCGTGCAAAGTAAACTCCCTTTCCAAAACAACGTGCTACTATCTGTGCCATAGACTCTCGGGTTTCTCCCAGTTGCTTTCCTTGTTGAATGCGGAGAAAGGCAAGAACTGCCTCATGGCGAATTATGGTTTGTCCATTCATAGTATTTCTCTGTTTCCCTTGAAGTTTTTTCTCAAGTGACTTTATAGCTGCCTCTCGTTCTCGTCGTAAAAGGTCCTCCCGCGAGATTGCGGGACTCTGTATCATACTGTTGAGGCTGGTGGTACTGGAACTCAGTTGAAAATATTGGTAGATCTTTTTACTCCCTTCTGCACTCCGGGCAAGTTCCTGAGCAGCTTTATTCTTCATTTGCTTTGAGCGCATGGATAGCTCTGGTCCACGTTGATAAGGGAATTCTGCTTCTTCAAAAACCTCAAATTTGTAGCTTCCTTTGATAATAGCTTCAAATGCACACCCATCAAAGGTTACATTGTCATCCTCCTCCTCACTATCAGTTACTTCCACCTCATCATCATTCTCCAATCCATCATCACTTGAATCTTCTGTATATTCCTGTTCATCATCCAGCTGCAGATCTTCCCAATGAGAAGAAGATGGATTCAGTCCCTGAAGTTTGAACCGCACAGGTACCTCTAAATTCTCATTCTCTCCAAAATCCTCTACATCTAGATACCGTAGTACTGACTCTGGTAGCTCATATCCATCATCAGTTTGTCTCTTTTTTGCCGCTCTTGCAGCCCGCAGCTGCTGTGATCTTTTGCCACCAATTCCAGAAGGCATTATAATGCGACTCCAAAAGATTACAATAAATGTAGTTCTGTACGAAAGGCCTTATCAAGGGGATCTAGAAACTGTCTTGGTCGAAGGATTTGGACTAGTATTGGTGGAAATTACGCGGGTGGATGGTAGTGAGGTTATGCGTGTCGGGGCTGCAGAAGAGAACCACTTGCAAAAGAAGAGTTGGAGTGGGTCTATTTTCTGTTAGTATTGATTGATTACTGTTATAATGAGCTGGAACCAACACTATACTGTTACTATGATGTATTATGAAGTGTGAAATGGTGACTGTAGGTGTGAAATGCGGTGTTGTGGATGCTCTTTCGTGTTTGCGTCGCGAGTATCCTCACTATCGCGTAGGTTCATGAATGATCACTCATCGCTTATTCAGCCAGAATGAATTTCGCCAATCAACCGTGGCTAGGCGTCCCCAACCATACTCTAATTTGTACGAAGATCAGGCACGCCATACATGATGCCTACAGATGCTGCATGTGGATGTGGTGAGCGGAATTAGAGGGGCAAATAGGATCGGGAGATCTCTCACAAAATAAGCGAAGGGATGCTGGGTGCATTATCTACCCAATAGGTATGTGGCGAGGGGCGGGGTTTCAATCTTGGCCCGAGTGCGGATTTGTGAAGTTATAATAGGTTTTGTTTTTACAAGCATTTACATATTTATATGCTTTAAGCACTCAGTACTTATATACCATGTATTTAGTCTAAAGCTCGAATTCGGCGGGTCTCGAATAGGCGACCTCATAAGAACATGAAGGTCCGATATATCCTGTGATCATGACTGAGGAACTTACTGGACATCAAATCTGATCTGCACGTTGGCATTGAGCGGTTCACTTCTAAATGTTGACAGAAGTTCGGCCGAAGGAGTCCCTGTGACTGCCGGAGGCGCTAGGTGTAGAGATCTGGTATCAGTGGTGGAGTTATTTCGACCGAGTGGCTAGTTCCAGGTGTGAGCTCAATAAAGCCTAGCTCTACAGCTCCACATGAGATAGCACTCAGGTCTCTGGGTTAGGTGTGCCTTTCCTTCATATATAAGCCAGCTCTTTTCTCTTCTCTTTGTACGGTAGACAATTAAGAACCTCAGTCTT